>Ga0181532_10004147_pt1 | contig 12783 bp, 16 predicted proteins | sample PEATcosm2014_Bin_33_FD_119768 | JGI IMG/M metagenome (GOLD analysis project Ga0181532, IMG submission 119768) | Peatland microbial communities from MTU Mesocosm Facility, Houghton, MI, USA - PEATcosm2014_Bin11_30_metaG | ecosystem: Environmental > Terrestrial > Soil > Wetlands > Peat | place...
CAGTTCCGATTGGTGGTTGCGAACTGGACGGGAGCGGATGCGAAGTCGGTCGAGGGACGAACGCAAGGCTGTAGGTGAGCACCAATCCAAGAAGAATGGCCACCAGCACAACGGAGATGCCGCTGACCCAACGTCGCCGACGGCGTTGCCGAGCTTCCTTGAACAGGAGCGCCGCCTCCTGTTCCTCGACCAACGACGACTCATCCAGTGTCAGTGTCACGTCCGCCTCGCCCAACTGAAGGCTCTGGAGTTCACGACAGTCCTTCGATGATTTGGATCACCTCGTCGGGGCGATAGCCCTGTGTTCGACAGAACTCGACCATCTCACGGACCCGCCTCACAACGACGCCTTGTTGTGGTGTTCCGGCCACTGTGATGCCGCGGCCCCGCTGGAAATCGAGGAGACCCTCGGCGCGGAGGATATGCAGGGCACGCAGGACAGTGTTCTTGTTGACACCAAGCACCGCTGCCATGTCCTTAGCCAGTGGCAGCCGCTCTCCAGGTCCGGCCTCGCCCTCTGCGATGGCCCGGCGAATCTCCGCCGCCACCTGGTCATGGAGGGCGGTGGCCTCGGATCGGTCGACCTTGACATCAAACATGGTACTAGGCATAGTAGCTCTATGGGCGAACGATTGGTAGTTCTTGCATGACGCTCCTCGATGCGCCGAAGGCCATGCCCGAAACGGATGGTGCACAGGTCCTCTTCGAGGAGGCGAGACAACGTCGGAGGCGTCGGAGATTGGTTGCCGGCATTGTCGTCGTTCTACTCCTGGTGGGAATCGCCATCGTCGTGTCCGCTACCCAGGGTGCTGGTCACTCCCCGAGACCGGTGACTCCGGCGTCACCGACTCCCCCTCTGGGAGCTGGTGGTGCTGCCGCCTCTAGCTTCAGCGTTAGACAAGTGCTGTGTCACGCACCGCCCTTCGCTGTGCCACCTGGCCAATCGCCATCCACCGGTCCTCTTCCGGCGTGTTCGCCATCCACTCAACTGACAGCCTCGAATCTGCAGGTATATCCGGGCCTGAACGGCCACGGTTACAGCACAAATGCCGACCTCACTGCCGATCCGAGGTTCGCCACGTACCCATCGACCACGTCGTCGAGCAGCCTCCAGGACCAAGATGTGCTCCTTTCCGGCGCGCCATCTAATGGATCAACCCGATATGTACTCGGACCCGTCGGCCTGGGTCGAGACGCAATCGCACGTGCCCGGGTCACCGATTACCACGGGCAATGGGTGATCGACCTCAGCCTCACTGCCAAGGGATCGGTCCAGTGGGACACTTTGGCTCAGAAGACCTTTCACGAAATGACCGGTGTAGTGATCAACGACCACGTGGTGTCTGCTCCGATCATGCAGCCGACCCAGTCATCGTTTATCTCATTCGATGGTCGGCTTCAGATCAGCGGTGGGTTCTCCGAGCATCAAGCAAAGGCGATCGCTTCTGAGCTGTAGAGACGAGGCTGCCCCAGTGGCATCTCGGACTGTCCCGGAACAATGGCTGCGGGTCGCCTACTCGGCAGTGATCGACGGAGCGCCGAGAAGTGGACGGAGCCAGGCCCGCCGTACGTTCCTCGTCCCACTCGCTGCTGGCAACGGCGAGGACGGCGCCATCAGCCTCATCGACCCCCGGGTACGTGCGCCAGGTCCACCCGTTCATCTCGATGAAATGTCGAAGGGTCACCCATGCCGCACGCTTGTTGCCGTCGAGGAGCGGATGGTTCTTGGCCAGCCGAACCAGGAGCACGGCTGCCTTGTCGATGAAGTCCGGATAGAAGTCCTCTCCACCCCAGCTGCCCGCCGGCGCGTGGAGCGCCGAATCGGCCAGATCGATGTTCATGGTGCCCAACGCGACGTCAGGCTCGGTCCCGGTGACCGCGCTGGCGACGGCCAGGTAGTCGGAGAGGTCCGGATACTCGACCGTCACCTCGCCAAGCGCTCGAGCAGCTCCCGGTCCTCCTCGATGATCCTGGTCAGCCTGGCCTTGAACTCTGGACTCTTCCGACGACGGTCCACCGCTTCGAGCAAGGACCTCTTGACCGTCTCGTTCAGGCTCGTGCCATCGACACGGGCCAGGGCCTCGGCATCCGCCGCCAGATCGTCAGGCAGGCGCACCGTGATGTTCTTTGTCATGGTGTCATGCTACCACGCCACTGTCACCAACCGGGTCGGTGGGGCACTTCGCCACTTAGAGATCTGGCCTTGGTCGTCCACACGGTGGCCAGTGGGCAAGAATGGCGACACCGATGACCTCTCACCCTTCGCCCCGTAAATCGCCGGTGGAAGCCAGGAACCTCGGGGATCTCTACAAGCTGCCGCTCCTTGACTGGGACAGCATCGCCGACCGACTCGCACAGGGGGTGGCCCAAGCCCCCGGTACTGGCGGACCTGATCGGCACACTTGCTGGTTGGCGACGATCAATCAAGACGGCAGTCCGCACGTGACGGGTGTCGGTGCACTCTGGGTCGATGACGCCTTCTGGTTCGAGACCGGAGAGCAGACTCGGAAGGGGAAGAATCTCGCCCGCGATCCACGCTGCACCCTGAGCGTTGCCACTCACGAGTTCGATCTCGTTGTGGAAGGAATCGCCGAGCAGATCAAGGACGCTACGACCGTCGCCCTGATGGCGGAAAGGTGGAGCGATCAAGGTTGGCCGGCCCGAGTAGATGACACCGGTGTCGCTCTGACCGCCGACTTCAGCGCCCCGTCCGCTGGTCCTCCTCCATGGGTGATATTTCGCATGGTTCCCGATCGAGCAACGGCCCTTCAGACTGTAGAGCCCGGAGGGGCAACTCAGTGGCGGTTTATGGCGTCCTGACCAACGTGGCTGCGGAGTGGTCCTTCCCAAATGACTCTGATCGCCGGTTGGATGGGGCAGCTGAGCCAAGTTGGCGGAGTTCGGCTTTTCTGGTGGGTCTCTACAACAACCATGACGACATAGACAACCAGCAGGCCGACCGCAATGACGAACCTCACCGGCGTGAGGGGTGATCGGTCCGGCAGCAGGTAGGTGACTAGAGCAACAGTCACTCCGCCGAGAACCACCCGATGCCCCGGAACCTCTCCATGGCTCGATCCTACGAGGCGTCGGGATCGGAGGTCGATGAAACAGTCAGACTGTCACCCGTGTAACGGCACGACGGGGATACCCCAGGCGGTCCCTCAGGTGCCGGATCGCTCGGCCTCGCGAGCCCTCTGCACGCGCGGCCGATTCCGAGAGATTCGGCGGCCCGCCGCCAAGACCGAACCGATGAGGAATCCGACAACCCCGCCAAGGATGCCGGCGGGAAGACCAAGTTCGACCATCGCAAAAAGAGCGGTCGGCGCAAAGACGTAGAGCCCAACAATCAGCCCAACGACGGCGCCGACCGTGCCTGCCGAAGCCGCTCCAAGTACTGCCCACCGAACGGGCTGCGACTTGGTGCGTAGCGAGCCCAAGAGTTCATGCGGCGTCGATCTCGTCGGGCGTTCAACTTGGGAGCTTCGGTACACAGCCATCTCCCGTCGGGAGCATTCGAAACAATGGTACCTGGGTATCCCCTACCGGATAGGTGGGGCACCCAACCCCAACGCGGAGCCGCCATCGAAGCGGCCAGGGCCAAGGGGAACCTGAGCCGGGCGAACTGGTGCGCTACGGTGCGCCGACTGAGGCCGGTCGAGTGAGGTCTCGCCGCCACGCTCCTGGTCCGGCAACCTACCGCACGGTGCTCATCTCTGCTCAGGCCGGGACGCGATGGACCCCAGGGGCAGCCGGGAGTCCATCGCCAGCTGATCGAGTGGCCAGCACCCCCGTGCAGAGCCAGTCGATCCGGTACAGGGCTGATGGGCCCCCGACCGCTGCGTTGCGCCAACGTCTGGCTGCAACAGAGTCGATGCAACACCCGATGGTCGGAAAGTGAAGCCCCAATCTCTCTGCACCGACCCTGGACTTATGGGGATTCTGCGCGCGCCGCCGCCTTTCGCTACGCTTCGCCGGTCGCGCCTGTCGAGCTGAAGGTTCCGCCACCTGATGTTCCGGGCCCGGCAACTAGGTCTGGTGTTCGACAACCCACTCGTGGTCAACTCCGGCTGGGTGTTCATGCCACACTAGGCCGCAGTCATCGCAGCGGTGCGGGGGTGGGTGGCCCGGGGGCAGGTCGCACTCGCACTGGTCGAGCTTCCGGGCGTTCGCGGCCCCACAGCCAATCATGTACTCGATATCAACACCCGTCCGGTCGAAAGTCAACGCGTGACACAACTTATTCATGGAGCGTTCACGGGGCCAGCGGCCAGGCCGTCAAGGACAGGACCCACTACCTGCATTCCGAGCCCGGCACCTAATTGACCCCCACGCCGACTGTTTGCGGGGGCCAGGCACTCATGCCACGTTCCTGCCGAGTGGGAGCACCCAGTCGGCCAAGCGCCACCAGCGGGTCGCCACATCGGTCCTGAATCGACATGAGGTCGCGTAAAGGTAGGAGCTTCGATCTCCATCTTGGAAGTCGGACGGACCTGCCACGATGAGGTCACTTAGACTCATCCAGATGACGGCGGCACGAGACCAGTTCATTGAAGACGTCCGGCACTACGTCGAGGCGAGCGAACGACTAGAGACCGTAATGGTGTCGTTCAGCGCCTCGACCAGAGCAGGCCTTGATGACCTGTCCAGCGGTATGAGCGTGAGTGAGTCGTTCAGGATTCGCGACTCTGCAACCTGGAGCAGAAAGGTCAGCGAACTGCTCGACGACTTCGAACGGTGTCGCCGCAATGCTCGCGCATCAGCCGCCGCCATATTGCAGGAGGAAGGGATGTCGATCACGGAGGTTGGAAAGGCCTTTGGGGTTTCACACCAGTTGGCAAGTCGCTTTGCAAAGTGACCGCACGGCGATGAAGGAATGGTCACCATGGAAGTTGGGAATTGGCAGAGCTTCACAGGGCATCCAAACGACGAGTCTGCTGGATAGGCGAAGAGATGAGTCGAGAAGCTGTAACGCGTCTTGCGCAACAGGTGTGGCGATGCTTAGCTTTTGCCGCCGGGTCCGTCGAGTTGACGGTCCCGCCACCTGATGCTCCGGACCCGGCGTTCATGCTCCTGCCTATGCCATCTCGTCTCGCTCAGGTGTTGCTAAATGCCCCCGATCAGCGGTTATGTCCACAGCTCGTATCGCTGAGAACGTGAGATTCAACCCACAGGCCTCGGATCGCACAGTTGAGGTGTAGCGGTCAAAGACGATCGATCAGAGTGTCGGTGTCGGCTCATCATGCCCTCACTGAGGCCGGCGTCGTGGTTGCTGCATTGACGTTGCTCCGGGGTTGAGGCTTTCCGGCGTCCCTCGGCCACCGATGTGCATGCCAGAATCGGCAGCGGCAAGACTGACTGCGTCGACAGACGCGGTCCAAAGGGGAAGGCAAGCAGCAATGGAGCAGAGTGGCGACTCGGAGCCCCCCTCGATGGACGAGCTGCGTCAACGGTACCGGCGGGAGCAGCAGAAGCGGCTGCGCCCGGAGGGTATGGCCCAATGGCGTGAGCTGAATGAGGAGTTGGACCGGGATCCGTTCGTCGAGCCCGGCTTCACCCGGGACCCCGTGGTCGAGGAGACCACCGTCGTGATCGTGGGTGGAGGCTTCGCCGGGATGCTTACGGCGATCGACCTCGCCAAGCACGGGATCACCGACGTCCGGATCATCGAGAAGGCCGGTGACTTCGGTGGTACCTGGTACTGGAACCGGTACCCGGGCTGCATGTGCGACGTGGAATCGTACGTGTATCTGCCGCTCCTCGAGGAGACCGGCTTCATGCCGTCCGAGCGCTACGCCAGCGCCACCGAGATCTTCGAGTACTCCAAGCTGCTGGCCCGCACGTTCGACCTCTACCCGCACGCGCTCTTTCAGACCGACGTCACTGGGGCCGAATGGGACGAGGAGGCGCAGCGGTGGCAGGTCACGACCAGCCGCGGTGACCGGCTGTCCGGTCGATTCCTGGTGCTGGCCGGGGGTATCCTGCACAAGGCCAAGTTGCCGGGAATCCCCGGGACCGAGGACTTCGAGGGCAAGGCCTTCCACACCAGTCGCTGGGACTACAGCTTCACCGGCGGCAGTCCCACCGAGCCGATGAACGGCCTGGCCGACAAGCGTGTCGGAATCATCGGTACCGGTGCCACCGCTGTGCAAGTGGTGCCACAGATTGCACGTGCGGCCAAGGAGCTCTTCGTCTTCCAGCGCACCCCGGGCGCGGTGGGCGTCCGCAACCAGCAGCCCACCGACGTCGAGTGGTTCCAGAGTCTGAAACCCGGATGGCAGAAGGAGCGGATCGTAAACTTCACACAGGCAGTGACCGGCGCCCAACCCGAGGTGGACCTGGTGGCCGACGGTTGGACCGAGTTGATGTGGGTCGATACCCAGAAGGCCGTGGATCCGGAGGAGGCTGAGGCGCTCGAGCGGATCGACTTCGAGACCATGGAGTCGATCCGGCGACGCGTCGAGGAGGTCGTCGAGGACCCCGAGACGGCCGAGAAGCTCAAGCCGTACTGGGGCAAGCACTGCAAGCGGGTCTGCTTCCACGACGAATACCTGCCGGCGTTCAACCTGCCCAACGTGCACCTGGTGGACACCGACGGACGAGGCGTCGACGAGCTCACCACACGCGGCCCGGTCGTGAACGGTGTCGAGTACCCGGTGGACCTGCTCATCTATGCCTCCGGCTTCGAGGTGACCACGGACCTGCACCATCGGCTCGGCTTCGACCCCAAAGGTCTCGGTGGTGCCGCTCTCTCGGAGCGGTGGGCCAAGGGCGCCCACACACTGCACGGTGTGCTGGCCAGCGGATTCCCCAACCTGCTCCTGATCAGCCTCGTCCAAGGTGGGTTCGGCACGAACTTCTCGCACCTCCTCTCCGAGTCGGCCAAGCACGTGGCGTACATCGTCGAGACCTGCGTCGAACAGGGGATCGTCGAGATCGAGCCTGAGGAGGCCGCCGAGGAGGAGTGGCTCTCGGTGCTCCACGCCGTCGGTGTCGGCGGTGCCCGCTACTTCCAGAGCTGCACGCCCAGCTTCTACAACAGCGAGCAGCAGGCGATCGACGCTCGGGCGGCCCGGAATCTCACCTACTCGGGAAGTCTCCTCGACTACATCGGTTACCTGGAGCGCTGGCGTCAGGCGCCCGACTTCGCGGGCGTCAACGTGCTGCGAGAGGAAGTCTCGGAAAGCGAGTAACCGCATCTTCAGTTACGAATCACACGTTTGCGGCCCGTAGAACGTTACGTGCAATGGCCTGCCCACGAGCTGCGGACACCAAACACTCGTCCTCAGCTCTAGAGGCTGAGGACATTCGCGACGTCCTCAGCTAGCCACGCTGAGGACGTCCTGGTGGTACCGACCTCCCCGAACTGGGGGCACTGGCACGGTCGCGTCTCGTCGAGTACAAGGATCTCCTCGAGTTCCTCCACGCCAATTGAGGCTGCAGATTCTTCCATCTGGAACCCGGTGGACGTGTGATAACAAGCTGGTACGTTATTATCAGTTAGGCGATACCTGATAATAACGAGGTACTCCATGAGCAGCTCCGATGCAGCCCTCAGCGCTTGGCCAGCGGTCGAATATGAGACGTTGCCTTGGGAGCCCAACGTCTCTGTCCCCATCTCTCGGACGGCAGCCCGTCGCCACCGCGGCCCGTACGAGGCAGCCATCGTGCCGGCGATCTCCACCCTCGAGGTACCACTCCCGCCGGAGCTGAATGCCCTGGTCGACGATGCGACGAACGAGGTCGCACGGTTTGATGCCGAGTTGGGCAGCGAGATCGCACCGTTCAGAGCTGTCCTGCTCCGCTCCGAGTCCACTTCGTCGTCCCAGATCGAAAACCTCACCGCTTCGGCCCGAGCCATCGCCGAGGCAGAGCTCCAACCGTTTGGCTCGAACAACGCATCGCTGATCGTGGCCAACACGAGAGCCATGGCAGCAGCAGTCGATCTGGCCGATCGGATTGATGACGACTCGATCCTCCAGATGCACGAGGCCCTCCTGTCCCCTAGTAAGCCGGACACCGCCGGCAAGTGGCGCGACCAGGCAGTCTGGATCGGGGGGACCCGCTACGGTCCCCATGGAGCAGACTTCGTTCCACCGCGCTCCGAACGCATTCCCGGTGCGGTCGATGACCTCGTGGCCTTCATCGACCGAGATGACATCCCCGTGCTTGCCCACGCCGCAGTAGCCCATGCTCAGTTCGAGACAATCCATCCCTTTGCGGATGGCAATGGCCGAACGGGTCGAGCGCTCCTTCAGGCACAGCTACGCAACAAGCGCCTGACCCGCAACGTCACGGTCCCCGTGTCGGCGGGGCTTCTCACGAATACGGACGCCTACTTCGGTGCTCTGGACGAGTACCGGCGAGGCGACCCATTGTCCATCATCGATCAGCTCGCTCGAGCTGCCTTCGTTGCCATTGAGAACGGGGGGCAACTCGTCGCAGAGCTCCACGCCATCCGAACTGAATGGGCCGAGAAGATCAAAGTACGGCGCGGAACGACCGCGTGGCGGATCACGGACCTCCTTCTCCGGCACCCTGTCATCAACGCCCCGTTCGTCGCAAAGGAGCTCGGCATCGAAGTCCCGAATGTGTATCGAGCTCTGGGACCGCTCGTCGATGCAGGTGTCGTCGTCGAGGCCACCAGCAAGAAGCGCGATCGGGTGTGGAGAGCACCCGATGTGCTTCGAGCCCTCGACCAGTTCGCCGCTCTGGCAGGCCGGCGGGCAAGACCCCAGTAGCCGTAGAGGACGCCGCCTCCACTACGAGCCCTGCGCGACGATTGAGACGTGCATACCCATGCCTAGGAGTTGTCCTCAGCTCGTACAGCTGAGAACGCCGGCACAGCCGTATTCCCAAGGCACGTGGGCACCGGTGATCGCGGATCTTGCCTGGCCCGGACCGGCACCTTGGTTGCAGTGTTCTCGCCTCCCAATCGGTGTGCCATAGGTTTGTTCTGTGTCAGGGGTCATCTTGGTCGCGGTCGCTCTTGGCCTATCGAACTTTGCCGCAGCCATCGGTATCGGCCTGTCGGGAGTTGACGGGCGTCTCCGAATCCGCATCGCCATCATCTTCGGCTTCTTTGAAGCCACCATGCCGTTGCTCGGTCTTCTCGTCGGTCACCGTGTTGCTGACTCCATCGGATCAGTAGCTTCCGACTTGGGCGGCGGACTCCTCATCGCCACAGGCCTCTACACCTTGGTCCAGGCCAGGAGGGGTGCCCATCGTGAAGCAGCAAGCTCCATCAGTTCAGGGAATCTGGTCCTGACCGGCGCTGCCCTGAGTATCGACAATCTGGTGGTCGGCTTTGCTCTCGGCGCTTACAGGGTGCCCCTCGTAGAGGCCGCCATCGTGATTGCCGTGGTGAGTGTTGGGATGTCCCTCGTTGGCCTTGAAATCGGACAGCGACTGGGTCGCTCAGTCGAGCAGTGGAGCGCCGAACTCGGAGGTGCCGTCCTCGTCCTCGTCGGTATCCTGATTGCCACGGGAGTCATGTGAGCCGAGTGTCCCTAACACCGGGTGTGGGCGCGTTATCCAGCGACGGGTGCTTGCCCACCGCGAACTGCCACCGAACGGCACGTCGGGGACAGGCGGCCGGGCTTCGTTCGGCGTTAGCGTCAACTAGCTGCATATCTCAATCACCTAATTCTTCGGAGGCCGCCATGTCCCAGGTCCGTGTCCACAACTTCTCAATCTCCCTGGACGGGTTCGGGACCGGCGAGGGCATGACGTTCGACGCCCCGTTCGGCCACGCCGGGCATCGGCTCCACGAGTGGATGTTCGCCACCCGGTTCGGTCGCCGTGAAGTCCTCGGCGAGTCGGGCGGTACCGAGGGGGTCGATCACGTGATGGCCGACCAGTACGGACCCGGGATCGGTGCGGAGATCATGGGCGCGGGCAAGTTCGGCCCTCCGGACTGGCAAGACGACCCGAACTGGCGCGGTTGGTGGGGCGACAACCCACCGTTCCACACGCCGACGTACGTCCTGACCCACAATCCGCGCCCGTCGCTGGAGATGGAGGGTGGTACGACGTTCCATTTCCTCGACGCCGCGCCAGCAGAAGCGCTCGGAGTGGCGCGGGACGGAGCCGCCGGTCAGGACGTCCGCATTGGCGGGGGCCCGACCATGATGCGCGCGTTCATCGCCGCCGGTCTCGTCGACCATCTGCACGTCGTGCAAGTACCGATCCTGCTCGGCCGCGGCGTTCGGCTGTGGGACGGCCTGGAGGCGTTGGAGCAGCAATACGACGTGGAGGCAGTCTCGTCACCGAGCGGGGTCACCCACCTGACCTTCACACGGCGATGACCGATCCTGCGGTAGAAGTGACGACCCGCCCCCGAACAATGGATATGTCCTCAGCCCAATCAGCTGACCACCTCGAGAGCGCTGGACGTCGTCTGGGGTTGACCCGCTCTGACGCGCAGACTTGTCCGGACTAGAGGACCGGGCTCCTTGAACCGGCCTGGGACCATCTCTGGGCCTCACTCGTCCTCAGCTTGCGGAGCTAACCCCGCTGACCTGGCCAACGGCACCCCATTTGAGGATCACCCACCCCCGTCGAGGCGGTGATGGGGTCGCCAGAGCGGGGGCGCAAAGTCCTGCTGGCAGGAGAGAAATCGCTTGGGAGGACGGCGTCGCACACGCTTGGATGGCTGAGTACTGCGATCTCGCACTCAGCTGACGAGGTGCGGTCACATGAGAACGCAAGTAGAGCGAGCTCGAAGTGACGAGCGTATCCGGTCCCGATCCAGGCCCCTCAGCCCTCTGCTCAATCGATCAGGCGGCTGGGTCGCTCCGGCCAAGGACGTGCATTGGGCGACTCCATCCCGAGGTACCTGCCCATGAAGCGGTACATGCTGTCGAAACGCATCTTGAACGCTGTGGATGCGTAATGGGAGCGCTGCAGCTCGGCGAGGTTGTCTCTGCCGGAGTGCAATAGGAGCGCGCTCCGGTCGAGGTTCGCCTGGGCCAGGGCCCACAGAGTGTTGAGGTCCGTCCCGGCGAGCACGCACCTGTCGTCTGCGGTCGTCGTGTGGTTGAGGTCAACCGGCACTTCGGAAATGAGCGGGGTCCGACACTCGCGAGCAAGCACATTGCGCTGCGCGGACTGAAGCGGTGTCCCACCGAGCCGGCGTCGTGGGTCACCCCATCAGCCGCTCGACCTCGATCGGTTTGATCCGCTCGGCGTTACCCCCTACCACTAACGTGGTCGTGCGGCCGGCAGCTTTCTGACGCCCCGTTGCCCGGCGCGACGGTGATGGTCACATGTGTGGCGCCTGGACAGGATGCAATCTCGAGGATGCTGGCGTTCTTGGTTGAAACGATCGCACCGCCGTTGACGTGCGCTCCGTAACCACTCGAATAGACGTGCTTTGGCGTTTCGATCTCCGTGATCGATCCGGCCGGGAACGTGCCCATTCCTGCCGCCTCAGTAGTCGAGTAGCTGAGGCTGAAGGTCTTGGATTGGCGAGTGAATTCGTACGAGTGAGGTGTGCCCGCTACGACATGTGGGTACGGCTCCACGATCGAGTCGAGATCTGGCATGACGAGGTTCGAACCCGTTTTGGGCTCCCGGGGGTTCTCGACGATCCCTTCGTTGGCGTTGCCGGTGGGGTCGCCGCAGGTGCAGTAAGACCAGTTGCTCCAAGAGACCATGTTCTGGTCGGCAAGCGAGACGATCAGTTCATTGTCGCTGTAAGAGCCGGCGCCGAACTCGGTCAAGAAGTCAGCTTCGCCGTCGGATTTGATGTGTTGCTCGGCATTCTGGAAGTCCGTCGTGTTGCTACTGCAGGGGCTGGTGCTCAGGCAGTAGTTGTGCCAGGCGAACACAGCGTTTCGGACCGGGAGCGGACCGACGCCATCTTGGACTCCGTAGTTGAACAAGACGTAGGGCTCGTAGAAGATCAGGGTGCGTGAGTTCACTGAGCGAATCGCCTGGGCGACCTTGGCGTAGAACTTGGTCAGCTGCGCGTCGGAAGACGGGCAACTGCCCTCGAAGCATTGCGGGTAATCGGTCCCGGGAAAAGGCTCGTTGAAGAGCTCATAACCGAGCACGAAGCGGTTGCCGGCAAAGTGTTGCGCGAGGTGCTTCCAGGCGGCGGCGTAGTACTCCTGGAGACCGATTCCGTCAGGGCCAGGCTTGTCGGCCCAGAAGTTGTCGTAGGCCCGCTGCAGCGCCGTATTGCTTGTGTACCCGGCGGGAAACGCCGTCTTGGGATTCGGCAGCCCGTCGTCTTGGACCGCCCAGTCGGGGAACCCCTCGCCGCCGAACTGCTCGTTCAACTGATCCTGGTGGAAGTCGAGGATAGAAACGATCCCGTGCTGCCCGAGCGTGCGCACCGTCGCCTCGATCTGGTTCAAATATGCGTTGTCATACACGCCGGGTTCCCGTTCGACTGCCTTCCAGATCACACCGACCCTGACAACAGTGAACCCGATGCTTTGCAAAAAGGCAGCATCGCTTGCCCCGAACCCGGCGGCAGCCGGGTAGTACGGCGGAAGCTTGTAAACCATGTTGATGCCGTGCATCAGCACGACTCGGCCGCTTGCGTCCGTAAGCCAACGACCGACATTACCGAGCTGCCGGGCTCCGGCCGTCGAGGCCGATGTCGGAGACGCTCCGCAAGCCACGAACATCCAGATAGCCAGGCTCAAAAAGAGTGAACCCCTCAGTAGCTTTCGCACCTACTTCCTTTCCCGCATTTTGCGGCTCTCGATGGGCATCGTCAGGGTGCAACCTCGGGTGGTTGGATCTCGATGCCGGCTGCTGTCGTCGGCGAAC
>Ga0181532_10004152_pt1 | contig 12776 bp, 8 predicted proteins | sample PEATcosm2014_Bin_33_FD_119768 | JGI IMG/M metagenome (GOLD analysis project Ga0181532, IMG submission 119768) | Peatland microbial communities from MTU Mesocosm Facility, Houghton, MI, USA - PEATcosm2014_Bin11_30_metaG | ecosystem: Environmental > Terrestrial > Soil > Wetlands > Peat | place...
ACCTTGCCGGTAGGGTTGTTGGGGGTGTTGAGGATGATGGCTTTCGTGTGCTTGTCGAAAGCTCGCCGCAATTCTTTGGGATCAAACGTCCACTCGCCGCCATCCGTCGCGGGCGGACGCAGCTTCACAAACTTTGGCCTCGCCCCGCTCAACACCGAGTCCGGCCCGTAATTTTCGTAGAACGGCTCGAAGATTACGACTTCATCGCCCGCGTTACACACGGCCAGCAGAGTCGAAATCATGGCCTCGGTCGATCCGCAACACACCGTGATCTCTTTCTCGGGATCGACCGTAATTCCCTGCCACACGCCCATCTGCCGCGCGATGGCGTTGCGGAGATTCTTCGCGCCCCAGGTGATGGCATACTGGTTCACGTCAGCCGCAACCGCCTGCTGGGCGGCCTGTTTGATCTCCGCCGGAGCGGGGAAGTCGGGAAACCCCTGTGCCAGGTTGACCGCCCCGTGCAACATGGCCTGCCGCGTCATCTCGCGAATGACGGACTCAGTAAAGTGCGAGACTTTGTCGCTGAGAAAATGTTTGCCAGGCCCAGTAGCTCCGGGTGCCCCATTTCTCGCGTTCTTGGCGAGAAGTGGGGATTTTGGATTCTTTTGAGCGGAGGACTTCCGAGAAGTCTTAGAAGGAGATTTTCCAGCCTTCTTGCGTTTGGTCGAGGTGCGGGGAGCCATAGCAGGCAGACTAGCAGCGAGGCCGAGGAAGTTTCAAATCGGAACCACGTAAGACACAATTTGCTTTTGGGTGGCGCAGCGCTTCTAGCGCTGCGATAGAGTGAGCCACACGGAAGCGGCTTCAGCCGCCGGGGTACTTATGGCCGCACCTGCCAGAGGCAATACCGGATACAGCGTGTACTTCATCACCGCTTCGACATACCAAAAGCAAAGCCTTTTTCAGTCTGAGCATTTTTCCGTCCCATTCATTGACACTCTTTTGCACTACCGGCTCGAGCGGAAGTTCCTTCTGCATGAATTTGTGGTGATGCCCAACCACTTCCATTTGCTGATCACTCCCACACTCACTCTAGAAAGGGCGATGCAACTGATCAAAGGTGGTTTCTCCTACAGAGCCAGGAAGGAGCTGGGATTTGCGGGAGAAATCTGGCAGCCCAGCTATTACGATCGCCGGGTGCGCGAGGCGGAGGACTATGTCAATTTCAAGTACTACATTCATCAGAATCCTGTGAAGCGAGGCTTGGCTAAAACTCCGGAGGAATATCCCTATAGCTCAGCGCGTGCTGGCTTTGTGATGGATGAAGTTCCGGAACGGTTGATGCGAGCTTTTCTGAGCGCTTGAGATAGGGGTCCCCGCAGCGGCGGTTTGACTGTAGGGGCGTTTTGGATTCAGCAGAGTTCTTGGGCGGCGTTCCGTTTTTGGGTGGCGCAGCGCTTTAAGCGCTGCGATAGAGCGAAGAATAATGGGCTTCAGCCCCTGAGGTACCTCAGCGGCTAAAGCCGATTGAGTTTGAGTGCCCCGACCGCAGCGCTCAAAGCGCTGCGCCACCCAAAAGCGGAACCCATCCCAAAGCAGAAGCCTCAAAAGCAGAAGCCTAAGGCAGAAGCCCAAAGCATAAGCTGCCAACTGAACACTCCGGGACCAAACTCGAGATCACGGCCTCCGCCTACTTCTTTACAGCGATCCCCAACTCCCGCAACTGGCGCTCACTCACTGGCGTGGGCGCGTCGCACATCAAATCCACGGCGCGTGCGGTCTTGGGGAAGGGAATTACTTCGCGCAGGCTTTCGGCGCCCGCGATGATCATCACGATGCGGTCGAGGCCTAGCGCGATCCCGCCATGCGGAGGGGTGCCATACTCCAGCGCTTCCAGAAAGAATCCAAAGCGCGACTTCGCCTCTTCTTCTGTCATGCCCAACGCGCGGAAGATTTTGCTCTGAATATCCTGGCGGTGAATACGAATCGAGCCCGAGCCCAGCTCCGTGCCGTTCAGCACCACGTCGTACGCCAGCGCCCGCACCGCACTCAGCGGCGACTGCGGATCGTTTACCGACTCCACGCCCGCCTCCAGCAAACTCATATCCTGCTCGTGCGGCGACGTGAACGGATGATGCGCCGCCATCCACTGCTTCTCACCCTCGTCCCACTCGAACATGGGAAAGTTCGTGACCCACAAGAAGCGAAAATCTTTCGCCGGGTCGCCAGTCTTCTTGAAAATGCCGTTTCGCTCGGCATACTTCTGTGCCAGCGCCAGGCGCAACAATCCGGCCGACGCGTAAATCGCCAGCTCCGCGGGTGTGACCTTGCGGTGGGTGGGCATTGCCGTCTGCGGCCCGGCCTGCGCTGATCCGGCGACGAGAACGATCAAGTCTCCTTCCTCCGAGCCAGTCTTCTTCGCGATCGCGGCCGCCGCGTCGGGATATTTATTTCCGATGCGTTTGAAATCCTCAAAAATCTTCGCGCCGCCCTTGGCGTGGAACATGGGCTTAATGTCGTCGCGCTCCTTGCGCGACAGTTCGCCGACTTTGGGCGTGCGGATGGCGATCACCGGGAGATGCGCATTGATTGCCAGCTCCTGCAGATTCTCCGGCGTGAAGCATTCGCGGACGTCGGTAAACGCAGGCAGCCGCAAATCGGGCTTGTCGATCCCGTACAGTCGGATGGCCTCGTCATAGTCCATGCGCACGAAGGGCGTTTTAATTGCACTGCCCGCAGCCTGGAATGCCGCCGTCAGAAATCCTTCGACCACTTCCCACACTCGTTCGGGCTGCGGATAAGTCATCTCCAGATCGATCTGGGTAAACTCCGGCTGGCGGTCGGCGCGCAGGTCCTCATCGCGGAAGCAGCGCACGATCTGAAAGTATTTGTCGAATCCCGAGATCATCAGGATCTGTTTGAACATTTGTGGCGATTGCGGCAACGCGTAAAATGCTCCCGGCTGTACGCGGCTGGGCACCAGATAATCGCGCGCGCCTTCCGGCGTCGACCGCGTCATGAAAGGCGTCTCGATCTCAAAAAATCCCTGTCCGGAAAGATAATCGCGGATCGCCTTGGCAACGTTGTGCCGTGTCTCGATGTTGAACTGCATCACCTCGCGGCGCAAGTCGATGTAGCGATACTTCAGGCGCGTCTCTTCATTGGTCAGCGCCGTGTCCGAGGGCAAGAATGGCGGCAGCTTCGATTCGTTCAGAATGCGAATTTCGCTCGCCACCAGCTCGACCTCGCCGGTGGGAATGTTTTTGTTCACCGTGTCGGCATCGCGCAACTTCACCATGCCAATCACGGCGATGACGTACTCGTTGCGCACGGTATTTGCCTTGTCGTGCGCCGCTGCATCCAGTTCGCGGTTCAGTACGACCTGGGTCACGCCGGTGCGGTCGCGCAAATCGATAAAAATCAGGTTGCCGAGGTCGCGCCGCCGGTTTACCCACCCCATGAGCACGGCTTTCTGGCCGGCGTCGGACGCACGCAGCGTCCCGCACATATGAGTTCGTCGTAAGTCGCCTAAGAAATCGAGCAAGGTATGTCCTTAACTGTGAGAAATGCGGCAGAATGCCGAAACAAAAGATTATAAACGCTCTTTCTTGAGAGGGAATTGCGCGCGGGAGAAACCACCGCATTCGTTGTCCGGAAGCAGACCCGAAATTCTGCGAAAACGATGTCCTCCCGGCTACCCCAATCCCGCTGGAGGCATCTACTATGGGAAAGATGACTGCAGTCCGGCCTGTCGATGAAATCCCGCAACCCGCGCCTGTTCCACGGCTTCTGGTCGAGCTGCCGTCCTGGCCTCGAGTCTTCTTTGGCAATCTCCGCGATCTCGTTTCTCCGCGCCGTCTTCCCCCGCTCGCACTGCGTTCTGCTCCGGCGCCGTTCTGGCCAGACGTATTCGTGACGCGCCCTCTTCCCTGGGCCCGATTTCTGCAGTCGGTCGTCTATCACGTGGTCGCGATGGCCCTGCTGGTTGGATTGACCCGGTTCTTTGCGCTCCAACCCCGGGTGGTGGCAAGGCCGACCTTCGACCACGCGCAGGTAATTTATTACCAGCCGTCGGAATATCTTCCTCCCCTCGATACCCGCACGACGCGGTCGGCGCAGCCGCAGAGAGCGGATCCAGAATTCTCTCGCCAGCCGGTCATTTCTCTTCCTCCGGAGGCCGACAATCGATCGCAAACCATCGTGACGCCACCCAGCGTCAAGCTGAAGCGCGACGTTGCCCTGCCGAATATTGTGGCGTGGTCCGACAAGCGAGAACAGCCGCGGCTGGCCATTCCGCCCATTGCTCTGACCCTGGCAGCGGAGATTACCCGGATCGCGCCGAAGATGGAGAACTCCGTCGTGGCGCCGCCGCCCGACGCGGCCGCTCTCAAGACCCGACGGAATTCGCCGACGCTGCAGAGTTCTGTGGTCGCTCCCCCGCCGGAAGTTCGCGCTTCGAACCCGGCCGCCTACCAGGCTCCGCAACCCGCCATCGTTGCGCCTCCGCCGGTGGTCGAAACTGCAACTGCGCGTCCGATCGGCGATCTCAACATTGGACGCAGTTCCGTGATCGCGCCCGCGCCCGACCTCCCGGTCGCAGAACAGCGCACGTTTGCAGGATCGGGATCTCGTTCTTCTGGCGGTGGTGGTCCGCAAGTCGTTCCTCCGCCCCCGTCGGTTTCTGCCACGGGATCTTCGGGAGCATCTTTTGGCGCGCCCGGCCGGGTGATTGCACTGAATCTGCATCCCGCCGTGGGCGCGCCCCCCGACCCGCCGGCAGGGAATCGCCGCGGCGCTTTCGCCGCCACGCCCGACGGACATAATGGAGCCTCCGGTTCGCCCGGCGCCAACGGCAACGGCGGTAGCAAAGAAAATGGAACGGGATCAGCGCGGAAGGAAGCCAGCGGCTTGCCGGCGGGACTCTACGTTGGAAGCACAGCCGCGAAAACCTCGCCCGTGGCGGGCGAACCCGGCAAGGCGTCGAATAACTCGGTCAACCCGAATCTCATGGCGAGCGTGCCGCCGCCACGCGTGACCAGCGCTCCGCGTCCCTCGCAGCCCGGCGATTCTGCGAAACTTTCCTCAGCCGAACGCGTCGTTTTTGGCAGCCGCAAGTTCTATTCGCTCACCCTCAACATGCCAAACCTGAACTCCGCAGCGGGCAGTTGGGTCATCCGCTTCGCCGAACTCGATCGCGACCCCAGCGATTCGAATGGTCATGATTTGAGCAATCATGACTTAAGTAGTCACGACGCGCCAACCGAAGATCTCTCGCAGCCCATGGCCATTCGCAAAGTCGATCCCAAGTATCCGCTACAGTTGATGCGCAAGAACGTTGCCGGCACGGTAATCCTCTACGCGATCATCCACGCCGATGGCACAGTCGGGAGCGTCCGCATCCTGCGCGGCGTCGACGATCGCATTGACCAATTTGCCAGCCAGGCCGTGGCCCAGTGGCAGTTCCAGCCCGCCACGAAGAACGGAACTCCAGTGGATGTAGAAGCAACCTTCCAGATTCCGTTTCGGGCGGCGCCGGTGGGATCTGATTTCTAGCAGGCTGCTGAAAAGTACTTTCAGCCCAGCAGTCTGATCTCAGCGGCTAAAGCCGGCATTGAAAATGAGCCGGTTAACGCAGCGCTGAAGCGCTGCGCCACCCAAAATCAAGCGCAGAGCCGAGTTTTTCAGCAGCCTGTTGGTTCCAGACGTGCATAAAATGGTGAGGGGAATGCGGGGGGCGTTGCGCGGGCGATGCCGCTAGCGGCCAACGGCCTTGCGCTTCTCGAGCGCCGAGTAGATCGCTGGATCGGTGCAGACTTCGTAGTACTTGCGCTCGGTCCATCCCGTGACCGAAAAGTCGGCGGGATCGATGCGTGGAATGCGGCTCTCGCGCACCACAATGTTGCGGAAGATGTCGCGGTCGACGGCCACCGTGGCGCTGAACAGCTTATATTCCCCTCGGTCGGAGGCGAGCGAGGCCGGCAGGCGCACCTTCAGCGGATCGAGCGTAATTTCCTGCTGCAATTTGCCGAAGGCGGCTTCGTTCATGCGAATGCCGCCCAGATTGAAACTGATAATCACGTCCTCGGGATTGCCGTTCTCGTCCAGTTCCGCCGCCTGAAACGCATACACATGGAACGGGCCCGCCTTGGGCTCCATCACCTTGCGTGCGCGTTTGTTGCAGGAAGACAGCCGGTCGCTTTCGTTCAGCGCCTCGGAAATCATGATCTGATGCTCGCCATCCATCAGGTAGAGCGGCGCCGACTCCTGCAGCGTGATGCCCAGGCCCAGCTCCAGACCCGGCATGCCCGAGCGCTGCATCAGTTCGTTATACCCGCGCACAATTTCAATGATCTCGCGGGCCAGCACGCACATGCGGCTCACCGCCAGTCCGGGCTCGCCTTCGCGCTCCAGAATGGCCAGAATGATGGCGTCGCCTTCCAGAAATACTTTGCGCGCGCCGTACTTCTCCAGCAGCTTGTTGACGGGGTCGTAAAAATTCAGGCTGAAATAGGACGCCGGATTCAGGCCCTTCTCCATCATCGTCCGGGTCAGCCGTGTCGAGTCGCGCACGTCGGCCTTGAGCACCACGTGGCGCAGGACTTTTTCCGAGTCGGCCTGCCCTTGTTCTTCGGGAAGCAGAAACTCGTAGAGCGTTCCGTTCACCCGCGACAGTTCCTGGAGTCGTTCATTGCTTACCAGGTTGACCGTATCCAGCGCTGCATTCAAAACTTCCAGCCGCCGCAGGTCGCGGTGATAATGAAAGAAGTCTCCCATGAACCGTGCGGCCACTTTCGCGCGCTCCGCTCCGCGGCAACTGGCGACCTTCGCCACCGCTGCGTACAGGCTGTTCGGCGTCAGCTTGCCATGCTCCTGAATCATGCGCTCCACCCGGTCGCATTCGGTGCGGTCGGTCAGCGAGCTCTTCAACTGCTGCGGATTGATGCGCGGCGCATATTCGCCCAGCAACGGAACTACATAGTACGAGGCAATCACGTTTTCCATGACCTGCTCGTCTTCCAGCAGCCGCACCCAGGCCGCCAGCCGTTCCTGCTGCGCCGCCCCTTCGTCAGAATCTTCCGGCGTCCCCGTCCCCACCAACGCTCGCGCGTTCTCCGGCACATTCATCCACGAGTCGAGGGTCTCGGCGCTTACTTCCTCGCCATACTGCATGCGCAGAAATCCCGAGACCACCTCGCGCATCCGGCCATAGCGGTCCGGATCGCGATCCCAGTTGCCCAGCATGACGTAGTACTCGGCGCACAGGTAGTCGTCGCGCCCGTCTTCGGAAAACAGCAGCCGGTTCAGAAATAGCGGATACGTGAAATAGCTTCCACCGTTGGTTTCTTCGCCAAACAGCGACCGCCGGGTGCGCACCAGCGTGCTCTTTTCCACCTCGCGCAAAGTCTCAAAGATTTCCTGCCCGGTTTTTCGAAGGATGATTTTCTTGCGCACCTGGAATTGTGCCAGCCGTTCGCGGTACTCGTGTGCCTTCTGCTGCCGCAGGTTGTCGTAGGTTTTCAGCAGCACGCGGCAGCGCTCCAGCACCAGCAGGAACTGCTGGTTCATTTCCGCGCGCAGGAATTTCGTCACCGCCAGGCGCGCCAGCAGGTCCACCGACAACTTGAACTCTTTCTTGGCTCGATTGAGCGACCCGACCTGCAACTCGGTCAGCGCCGCCTTCCAGTCCGCCGGATCAATCTTGGGCCGAGATGCTCTTCCCGCCTGGTTTCGCATCCACGCCGGCCCCTGGGCGGCCGCCGGAGCTTCCGCCGAGAGCAAGCCTTCCAACTCGCCGTTCCGCGCCAGCAACCGCGAAATTTGCGCCCGCGCCAGTTCCACGAAGCGTGGGCTCAGCACTACATCGTGCCGCAGGTTATCGACCCCGACGCTGATTCCTTCCAGCGAAACGAAAGGTGTGGACGCAGCCAGATTCGGCGGCGCCGGTCGCTCTGGCGCTCCACCCAGTCGAAAAATAGGAATTCTCGGCATCCTCGGATCAGGAGTATTCGGAAGTTGCTGATTTCAAACGGACATGTCGAGGTTAGCATGCAGAGCGCTGACGCTAAAGTTACCTAGGTTACCGCCTTTAAACTCTGGCTTTCGTTGGTTTTAGGCAGGATTATCGAGATGAGGGGGTCCATGCGGGTCGGCTAAAATCCGGTGGTGGTGCAGTTTGGCTTGCGCATTAGGCCGGTTAAGCGGGAGATCCTTCGCTACGCCTGAGAAACGGCTACGCTCAGGATGACAAAGTCATGTAAAGGGTAAACTGCGACAAAGTCGTGTTAAGGAGAAACTGCACCACCGCCTAAAATCCCCACTTCTCGCAGAGAGCGCGAGAAATGGGGCACCCTCTTCCGCAGCTACTGGCTTTTCGCCCGTGCCGCCTCGAACTCGTCGCCCTTTTGCCATTCGATCCGTTTTGGCAGGCTCGCGGCTTCCCACCCCAGCGCGAATCCGAATCGAGCCATCGCCGAATCCCCCACAAAATCCATCTCCGGATGGTATTCGTCGCTGGGCTGGTGATAGTGCTTTTCCACGTACTCGTGTTCCTGCTCGAGTCCCCAGGCTTCGGTATGCCCCTTGTACTTCATCCCTTCGTTGATCGAGAAGGCAGGAACGCCGACGCGCGCCAGGCTGAAATGATCGGAGCGGTAAAAGTGTCCCGCCTCCGGCAACGCATCCCCGCGGATCGCCAGCCGGAACTCTTTCGCCGTGGCCTCGACCGCCGGATAAAATGTCGTTCGCTCCGCCCCGGAGACTTGCACCTCCTCGGGCGCTCCCAGCGGCTTCACATCGTCATAATTCAAATCCAGGGTAATCTTTCCCGCCGGAACCGGCGGATGCTTGCCCAGATATTCCGACCCCAGCAGCCCCTGCTCCTCGGCTGTGACTGCGGCAAACAGGATCGACCGCCGCGGCCGCTGCGACGCCGCTCCGAAGGCCCGCGCCAGTTCGAGCAGAATGCCGCATCCTGTGGCGTTGTCGTTGGCGCCATTGAAAATGTTGTCCCCGGGCATGTCCGGACGAATGCCGAAATGGTCATAATGAGCGGTGTAAATGACGGCCTCACTGGCCAGGTTGCGATCCGAACCTGGCAGCATGGCCAGCACATTGTTCGATTCGAAACTCCGCACCTTGCTTACCATGTGCGCCTTAAGCCGCGCCCCCAGACTCACGGGATGAAACTCGCGCGTCTGCGCGTCTTTCATCATTTTTTCCAGATTCATCCCAGATGCCGAAGCCAATCTTGTCGCCACGTCCAGATGTACCCACGACGCCACTTTCAGCGCCGTGCCCTCCAGCTTCAGAAACGACTTCTCCCCGGAATTCGAATTGCGCACTACTTCCCACGGATAACTCGCCATCTGCGCCTGATGGACCAGAATCACTCCGACGGCGCCCTTGCGCGCCGCCTCTTCATACTTGTAGGTCCAGCGCCCGTAGTAGGTAAGAGCCTTACCTTTGAAAAACTTCGCATCGTCCGACGGCGGCTCGTTGACCAGCATCAGCAGAACTTTGCCGCGCACGTCGAGACCTTTGTAGTCATCCCAGCCGTATTCCGGCGCCTCAATCCCGTAGCCCACAAAAACGATTTCGGCATCCACGTCCGACTGCGCCTGCTGGGTCTGATCGTAGGCGAGATACTCGTCGAGCGGCTTCAAATTCATAGTCTCGCCCTGCTTCGGCACGATAGAAAACTGAGTTTCCGGCAGGGTCGTGACGCCCACCAGCGGCACTTTCTGCATGTACGTTCCATGGTCGCCTGCGGGCTTCAGGCCATACTCGGCAAACTGGGTGGCGATGTATTCGGCCGCGATGTCGCCGCCGCGCTGTCCCGTCCCACGGCCCTCCAGCAGATCGTGCGACAGGTAGCGCACGTGCCAGCGAATGTGCTCGGGCGTAATCGTCTCCAGCGCCACAATCGCCGTACCCGGCAGCTTCACGGAAGGCGTGCTTCTGCCACCCTTCGCGCCGCCAGCCCCAGCGCCGCCCTCCGCATAAGCCAGCAGGCTCGCGCACACCATCAGACACGCCAACGCAGTTTTCAGTATTCCCCGCATAAATAGGCTTTTTTCTTCCACCAAGCGCCGCTCGCTGAAAGCCTTGTTTTTTGTGAAAGTCTTGCAAGGATTGTAAAGGAGGTCCCGCACCCGTCTGCATGAGAAGTGCGAAATCCGCAGCACGAGAGTGCAACAACTGCTGGAGCAACGAGCCTGCCCGGACCTATCCGGCCGCGCAGCTAGCTCTCGGTTTGGTCGTGTGGGGACGGGCGACTCGCCCGTCCGCCGAGCGCAGCTCGCCTTGGTTTCATCCGCCGGACCGGCGGCTAGTTCTTCGACCCTCAACCCGCGCGGAAGTCGCGCACATCCTCTCCCGGTTTGAACATCGCCGCCGGAGCAGTCTTCCCCGCCTCGGCCATCCGGCGGTTGATCTCTTCAAAGTCCGCCTTGACCCAGCCCACACTCGACACTTCAATCTCCCCATCCTGCGCAATCCAGAAGATTGTAGGAACGTTGGTCAGCCCGTAAGCATTCGACACCGGATAAGAACGAGTGTCGTCGAGCAACACGGGAAACGAAACGCCAAATTCCTTGTTAAACGCCGCCGTCTCCTTGGCATCGTTCTGCGAAACCCCAACCAGCGTAATGCCCTTGTGCCCGTAGGCCCGATGCAGCCGTTCGTAAAAGGGCAGCGCATACTGGCAGGTCGGACACGACACCTTGAAAAACACCAGTACAACCGGTCCGCGCGCCAGTTCGTCGGTCAGCCAGAACCTCTTCCCGTCTAATGTCTTCAGCTCAAATTCTGGAGCTTTCGTCCCATTTGCCAATGCCCCCATCGATCACTCCTCCGTGCAGGCAGGATCCTTCCCGCCTATGCACAATTCCTGGTCAAGACCGTCCTCTATCTTAGATGACAGCGCCAGACTGCCGGATGGGACCAATGATTTCCGCTTTTTGCAGAATCTTCCGCGCCAGCCCGGTCAGCGCAACCCGCTCCAGCCTCTCGACCGGGATCCACTTTCCTTCAACCTGCGATGACGCAGCCACGCGCCACACCCGCACGGTATAGTCGGTCACGGTGATCGAGTGTTTCAGCGTGAAGCAGGCTTTGGCGCTGCCGATTACTACGTAGGTGTCGCCGCGATTTGATTCGCGACGTGCTTTGCGACTTGCTTTTGGGTGGCGCAGCGCTTTCAGCGCTGTGATTTCGCGTGCCCCATTGGAAAGGGCTTCAGCCCCTGAGGGAAGCTCCGGCAACTCCCACATCCCCGCCATCAGCCGCGCGTCCCGCGGACGCTGCACCAGAAACACCGCGCCGTCTCGCGTATCCAGCGCGTAATGAATCTCCCGCTTCTTCTGCCGCGCCGGCTTCGCCGCCCGTGCCATTTCCCCGCGCGTCGCGCACAACTCCACCACCGGACAAGTCAGGCAAGCCGGCGCCCGTGGAGTGCACACAGTCGCCCCCAACTCCATCATCGCCTGATTGAAATCTCCTGGACGCCCGCGATCCAGCAGGTGTTCAGCCGCCAGCCAGAAATCCTCGCCCGCAAGCCGCCGCCCCGAAACCCGCTGCAGCACCCGCTCCACATTTCCATCCACGACCGCGACCGGTTCGCCAAATGCAATGCTGGCGATGGCCGCCGCCGTGTAGCGTCCCACGCCGGGCAGCGTCTGCAATTCCTCCGCTGTCTCCGGAAACTGGCCGGCCCGTTCCCGCGCGACAACCTTCGCCGCTGCGTGCAACATGCGCGCCCGGCGGTAGTATCCCAGGCCGCTCCACGCCGCCAGCACAGAAGCTTCCCGCGCCGCCGCCAACTTTTCCACGGCCGGAAACCGCCGCAGAAACTCGCGATAATGCGCAATCACCGCCGCAACCCGCGTCTGCTGCAGCATGATCTCCGACAACCACACCCGGTACGGATCGTGAGTCTCGCGCCACGGCAGATCGCGCGCGTGCGCGTCATACCAAGCCAGCAGCTGCATGCGAAATGGCTGCGCCCCGTCCAGCAACGCGAGGTGCGATTTGGTTGGAGGATGCATCGCCGGAGTCCGCATTTTACATGAGGCAAGTACTCCGATTCGGGCAAACCTAGGTCAGAAAATGTTGTCTGGCGGATCCGAGCGAACCACGGAATTCATTTCTACTCCATTGACCTCGCCCCCCGGCCGCGAAATAATAGCCCTGCCTGGCATCCGCACCACCGCGTGAATCCATTCACGCCGAGTCATCGCGAGGAGCACCATGAACGACTTCGACCGCAAGGTGGAAGACGCTTCGGCACGTGTGAGCAAGAGCATCAACGAAGCCGCCGAGCGTCTGGAAAAAGAGATTCCCGAATTCATCAAGTATCTCAACGACGAGGTAGTCCCCGCCGTGCGCACGCACTCCACCAAGGCCCTGCGCACAGCCTCGCAGAAACTTACGGAGTTTGCCGACTACATGGAGCAGCACCACCACCCGCCCAAGTAGCCGGATCGAGCATTTACTTCGTAGTCACGCCACGCCGCCGCTCCCGCTTCGTCAGCATGGCTATGCTACTGATTGTTCTCATCGCGATTCTTTTGCTGAGCGGCTGCGGCCAGCATAAGCAAGTGCAGGTGAGCGTCCCCCCGCCTCCCGCTTCGGCGACAACGACCCAGCCGGCCGAGCCCCGGCCACCCGCCAACGTTCCGACCACAAAAGAAAACGTGACTGCCAGACCGACCGCCAAGACGAATGAAGATGCCGACCTAGCCGAGCCCACCCTCCCACCCGGCGCCAAGCCCCTCGCCAGCGAAACCGGACTCGCCAGTTGGTATGGCCCGCCCTACCACAACCGCCGCGGATCG
>Ga0181532_10004156_pt1 | contig 12763 bp, 10 predicted proteins | sample PEATcosm2014_Bin_33_FD_119768 | JGI IMG/M metagenome (GOLD analysis project Ga0181532, IMG submission 119768) | Peatland microbial communities from MTU Mesocosm Facility, Houghton, MI, USA - PEATcosm2014_Bin11_30_metaG | ecosystem: Environmental > Terrestrial > Soil > Wetlands > Peat | place...
CCCTTCGCCTCCAAATGCCGGCTAAAGCGCTTGAACAGCCTCTCGATCAGCCCGGCCTTCCCCAACGTCTCACGGAACAGCCACAGCGTCGTGCCGTCGGGTACGCGATCCTCAATGCCAAGCGCAGAAACCGCGTAAACGACATGCGGTCGCTCACTTGATACTCGACCTGTTCATCGGAAAGATTGTAGAGCGATTGCGACACCAGCATCCGAAACATCACGATGACATCGACCGGCTTGCGGCCAGCGCTGCTCTTCTTGTCCTCCGCCGGCGTCAACACTACCGCCTCAATCTCGGCGCGGAAGCGCTCGAACGGCACCACCCGATCGATCATCTCCAGCGGATCGCCTTTCGCAGAAATCGCCGCAAGCCGCTTGTCCGCATCGAAAAATCCGAGTTGTCCCATCGCCCCACCTCTGCGAATCTCGTCCTCATCAGTTAGACTCGCACAAACTGGCTAAGGCGGCTATTTTTCGAGGTGCCCATAACGTCATTTCCCCACCGGCAATTGACGCATTGCGAAAGGTTCATTCGATCACCTCGTCGGTGCGACAGTCTTGACTCACTCAGGCGGACGTTCTTCGCCATCGAGGTCGATCGTGCCGGTTGTTCCGCGATGAAGCTTGGGATTTTGTGCCATTTTCTCTTTCCGCGCCATTGCCTGCGCGATAAAAGGAGCAAGCTCTTCCTACTTACGCCTGGCCCGCGCTTCCTCGCGCGCATCGAATTCAGCACAAGAAAAAAGGCCCGGCAGAAATTCGGGCCTTTGTCCATTTCGATGATTAAGGGCGGGCCTAATAATCCATACCATCCATACCACCCATGCCGCCACCGGGCATAGCCGTAGCCCCACTGTCCTTTTTCGGCCTTTCGGCGACCATGGCTTCTGTGGTGATCAGTAGCCCGGCGATCGACGCTGCATTCTGAAGCGCCGCCCGAACAACCTTAGTCGGGTCAATAATGCCCTTCGAAACGAGGTTTACATACTCGCCATTTTGGGCGTCGAAGCCGTAGGCGTACTGATCCTTCTCAAGGGTCTTGCCGACGATCACGGAGCCGTCTTCGCCAGCATTGGACGCGATCTGGCGGGCCGGAGCTGAGAGCGCCTTGCGCACGATCTCGACGCCCGTCTTCTGGTCGTCGTTGTGCGTACGCACCTTTTTGAGTATCTCAGTGGCGCGAAGCAGCGCCACGCCGCCGCCGGGAAGGATCCCCTCCTCGACCGCGGCCCGGGTCGCGTGCATCGCGTCGTCGACGCGATCCTTGCGCTCCTTTACCTCGATTTCAGTCGCACCGCCCACGCGGATCACCGCGACCCCGCCCGAGAGCTTGGCAAGCCTCTCTTGCAGCTTCTCGCGGTCGTAGTCGGAGGTGGTTTCCTCGATCTGCGCCTTGATCTGGTTGATGCGAGCTTCGATGTCCGACTTCTTGCCGGCGCCGTCAACAATCGTGGTGTTTTCCTTCTCGATCGTCACCTTCTTGGCGCGGCCAAGCATGTTCACTGTAACTTTATCGAGTTTGATGCCGAGATCCTCGCTGATCGCCTGAGCTCCGGTGAGAACCGCGATGTCTTCGAGCATTGCCTTGCGGCGATCGCCAAAGCCGGGTGCTTTCACCGCCGCAACCTTTAAGCCACCGCGCAGCTTGTTGACGACAAGCGTAGCCAATGCCTCGCCCTCAATATCTTCGGCGATGATGACGAGAGGCTTCGAGGTCTGTACCACCGCTTCAAGCAGCGGCAACAATTCCTGCAGGCCCGAAAGCTTCTTATCGTAGATCAGGAGATACGGGTCCTCCATCTCAACGCGCATCTTTTCTGCATTGGTAATGAAGTAGGGCGAGATGTAACCGCGATCAAATTGCATGCCTTCGACAACGTCTAGTTCGGTTTCGAGGCTCTTGGCCTCTTCGACCGTGATGACACCCTCGTTGCCGACTTTCTCCATGGCCTTGGCGAGGTAATCACCGATTTCCTTGTCGCCGTTGGCCGAGATGGTGCCGACCTGGGCGATTTCGGCGTTGGAAGTGACCTTCTTCGAATTCTTCTTCAGGTCCTCGACCACCGCTTCGACCGCAAGATCGATGCCGCGCTTCAGATCCATAGGGTTCATGCCGGCCGCTACCGACTTGGCGCCTTCCCGCACGATCGCGTGCGCAAGAACCGTGGCGGTCGTCGTGCCGTCACCGGCGTAGTCGGATGACTTCGAAGCGACCTGACGCACCATCTGCGCGCCCATGTTCTCGAACTTGTCCTCGAGCTCGATCTCCTTGGCGACGGTGACGCCGTCCTTGGTGATGCGGGGCGCGCCGTACGCCTTGTCGAGGACGACATTGCGACCCTTCGGGCCGAGCGTCACCTTCACCGCATTGTTAAGGATATCGATCCCGCGCAACATTCGGTCGCGCGCATCAACTGAAAATCTAACTTCTTTGGCAGTCATTTGATTTATCCCTAGTGTTGTATGCGGCAGCCCTTAGGCGGCCTTTTTGTGGGCGGCGGTCTGTTCGATCACGCCCATGATGTCGCTCTCTTTCATGATCAGATATTCGACCCCGTCGATCTTGACCTCAGTGCCCGACCATTTGCCGAACAGCACTCGGTCGCCCTTCTTCAGATCGATCGGGATGAGTTTACCGGCCTCGTCGCGGCCACCTGGACCGATGGCGATCACTTCTCCCTCAGACGGCTTCTCTTTGGCGGTATCCGGAATAATGATCCCACCTGCCGTCTTACTTTCTGCATCAATGCGCGTAACCACGATGCGGTCGTGAAGCGGCCGAAACTTCATGTCATTTCTCCTACGGGTCTGTTTATGTTAAGTTTTATGACGAAAATGCAGAAGCTCATTGGGGTCGCAAGATAGAAGCGTTCTGCTCCCCTCTCTCTCAATTGGTATGTATTTGGCACTCTTCAAGTGAGACTGCCATTTCGTCTTCAGTTCGCCGTGGCGGTACAGAAAATTGCATTGACGTGGGCGAGCAAATTCAAAGGCTTGCTCGGCGTCGCGAGCGTTGGTCGCTGGAGATCGGGACTACCTATCGCGGCGCCGTAGTGCGCCAGGACAGCACTAACGAGTAGCCGACGTGGCTAGCTTCGCTGAATTCGACGTACCTTAGCGAGGGTCCCTATCGAGCATATGCGATGGCTTGGGTTGAAGCGAGCATCGAGAACCAGATGGAGATGGTGTTGCACGCTTGGGGGCTGTATCGGGCTCGGGGGGAGTTAAACGACGAGCGTGCCAGTCGCATACAAGTAACTGCGTTCAAAACCGCGGCATCTTCGGACAACAATATTCACGAAAATTCGGACGCGCGGCAGTTCGGGTTTCTGGCCCGGCAGCATCCGGCCACGACAACAAACCCGCCGATGCTGCCTGACCGCAGCGACGGACGTGCGGCACATTGACTGTGTGCGCACAATACATAGCTGTAAGAAATGAAACGAACCGCCGCCCCAAGGCCGATCGCACATAGAAAAATCGTTGCGGATTTTGCGCGCGAAAGCGCTATACATAACTTGCACTATTGCCGATCCATCCCTCTGACAATTCCGGCGGGGCGCGTGCTGGTCCACAATCACGCCGTTCCGACGCCGATACTTGGCTTGAACGGTTTTCGAGCATGGACGCAAGTAATGAATGAAAGGCTTGAGCTGTGCCATTGTAAATTTGGCGGATGCAGAGACGCGGAGTTGCACAGGCATTACCGAGTCAAACGTCTCATTGCAGGGCGTCGTTTGCCGCAGTCTGACGTCGCACGGGGTTCACTTCGGCGCCATTAGCTCGGACCGCATCATCGCCGGCCTGGTGCCGCTAGCCGCCTAGCCCGCGCCGCTGGTGCGCCAACCCCCGCCGATACGAGCGGAACAACCACTGGGCGTGATAATCCGGCCCGTATAGACAGACGCCCGCTTATGATCGACTTGGGGATAGCGAAAATAGCGCCGCTCCGCCACTCGTCGCCTTGTAACCGACATGCGTGAAGGTCGGGAAAGTCTTCAGACACTTCTAGAACGCTCAAGTGCTGCAAGAAGGTCTGTCGTGGTAGGGAAATCATAACGTTCCTCGATATTGACATTATGGAGTGCTCTAATTCCCGATTCTTGCGACAGGCGGGGCTTGTGCAATTGGCTAAAATTTCCCTGGCCGCATAGGTATACCCCTGCAGAGCTCCGGACAGGTTGGGCGGCGGAAGAATGTTGACCGACATTGCCCAGATGACCTCCGGAACGGCGCAGACGATAGCAGACGGCTGGGTTCCCCAGAAGAATGCTAGCGTTCACGCTGATCCCTGGTCAGCTGGGGAATGTCGGATGAAAATGGAACTGTAAATGCCAACGTTCTCGCGCAGCCTTGATCAGTCGCTCCACCGGGCGCTCGCCGTCGCCAATGAGCGGCACCATGAATACGCGACCCTCGAGCATCTGTTGCTGGCGCTGATCGACGATCAGGACGCCTCCGCGGTGATGCGCGCCTGCAATGTCGATCTCGACAAGCTGCGGCGCAGCCTGGTCGCTTATTTGGAATCCGAATTGAAAAATCTGATCACCGACGGCGCCGAGGATTCCAAGCCGACCGCCGGCTTCCAGCGCGTGATCCAGCGCGCGGTTATCCATATACAGTCCTCCGGCCGCGAGGAGGTCACTGGCGCGAACGTGCTGGTGGCGATCTTCGCCGAGCGCGAGAGCCACGCCGCCTATTTCCTGCAAGAGCAGGACATGACCCGCTACGACGCGCTCAACTACATCAGCCACGGCATCGTCAAGCGGCCGGGCCTCACCGAGCAGCGCCCGGTGCGCGGCGTGGAGGAGGAGGCCGAGGCCAAGAGTGGCGACGAGCCGAAGAAGAAGGGCGAAGCGCTCGAGGCTTATTGCGTCAACCTCAACAAGAAGGCCAAGGACGGCAAGATCGATCCGTTGATCGGCCGTGACGCCGAGATCAGCCGCACCATCCAGGTGCTCTGCCGCCGGCAGAAAAACAATCCGCTGTTCGTCGGCGAGGCCGGCGTCGGCAAGACCGCGATCGCGGAAGGCCTGGCGCGTCGCATTGTGCATGGCGAGGTGCCGGACGTGCTCAAGGGCGCAACCGTGTTTGCCCTCGACATGGGCACGTTGCTCGCCGGTACGCGCTATCGCGGCGATTTCGAGGAACGGCTCAAGCAGGTGATCAAGGAGCTGGAAGCCTATCCCGGCGCCATCATGTTCATCGACGAGATTCACACCGTGGTGGGCGCCGGCGCCACCTCCGGCGGCGCGATGGACGCTTCCAATCTGCTCAAGCCGACGCTCGCCTCCGGCACGCTGCGCTGCATCGGTTCCACCACCTACAAGGAATACCGCCAGCATTTCGAGAAGGACCGCGCGCTGGTGCGCCGCTTCCAGAAGATCGACGTCAACGAGCCGTCGGTTTCCGATGCCATCGAAATTCTCAAAGGGCTAAAGCCCTATTTCGAGGAATATCACAAGCTCAAATACACCAACGAAGCCATCAAGGCGGCGGTCGATCTGTCCTCGCGTTATATCCATGACCGCAAGCTGCCGGACAAGGCGATCGACGTGATCGACGAGTCGGGCGCGGCGCAGATGCTGCTGCCGGAAAGCCGGCGCAAGAAGACCATCGGCATCAAGGAAATCGAAACCACCATCGCCACCATGGCGCGGATTCCGCCCAAGACCGTTTCGAAGGACGATGCCGAAGTGCTCCAGTATTTGGAGCAAACGCTCAAGACCGTGGTCTATGGCCAGGACAAGGTGATCGAGTCGCTGTCGGCCTCGATCAAGCTCGCGCGGGCGGGCTTGCGCGAGCCGGAGAAGCCCATCGGCTGCTACCTGTTCTCAGGGCCGACCGGCGTCGGCAAGACAGAGGTAGCCAAGCAGCTTGCCATCTCGCTCGGCGTCGAGTTGATCCGCTTCGACATGTCGGAATACATGGAACGGCATACGGTATCGCGCCTGATCGGCGCGCCTCCCGGCTATGTCGGCTTCGACCAGGGCGGGTTGCTCACCGACGGCGTCGACCAGCATCCGCATTGCGTGCTTCTGCTCGACGAAATCGAGAAGACGCATCCGGATCTGTTCAACGTGCTGTTGCAGATCATGGATCACGGCAAGCTCACCGATCACAACGGCAAGCAGGTCATTTTCCGCAACGTCATCCTGATCATGACCACCAATGCCGGCGCCGCCGATATGGCCAAGCAGGCCTATGGCTTCACCCGCACCAAGCGCGAAGGCGACGACGTCGAGGCGATCAACAGGATGTTTGCGCCGGAATTCCGCAACCGGCTCGACTCGATCATTACCTTTGCGCATCTGTCGCAAGAGGTCATCGCCAACGTGGTCGAGAAATTCGTGCTGCAGCTCGAAGCGCAGCTCGGCGACCGTAACATCAGCATCGAATTGTCGGACGAGGCCACGCGCTGGCTGATCGCCAACGGCTACGACGAGCTGATGGGCGCGCGGCCGATGGCGCGGGTCATCCAGGAGCACATCAAGAAGCCGCTCGCCGACGAGGTGCTGTTCGGGCACCTGAAGGCCGGCGGCCATGTGCGGGTGATCGTGACCAAGGACGAGGACGGCCGCGACAAGCTCGGCTTCGAATATCTCGACGGGCCGGTCACGCCAAAGCCGGAAAAGCTGCCGGTCGCCGCGCGGCCCAAGGCCAAACGCCGCCCCTCGCCGTGGCCGAAGCCGAAAGGCGACGGTGGCAAGCGCGGCACCGTGCCGAACGTGCCGCTGATCAAGGCGTGAACCGTCCGAACCGGTCTCAGCGATTCCAGTCGAACCCGATCGCGGCGAATGTCAGTTTTGAGCAATGACACTCAAAATCATTGCAGAAATTTGAGTGAGCTTGGCACTATTTTGGCGTCAAACTGGCTGGATAGGCGGTTCAGAGACCAATGGGAAACATTCAACGTAAGTTCCGATGTTGCAGACTTCGGAACCGTCCAATGGAACGGACGTCCTGTCGATGCAATCATAGTAAGGTCAGTAATCCAACAAAAGAATCGTATCCTCGGGAAATATGAGGACCACTGTTATATGTTCGGTCTGGTGGATGACCGAGAGTTCACGATGCAGCGGGACCCGTTCTCGGTGGATTGCGAGAGCGGCAGCGCAGTGAGCAAGTGGAAGGTCGGAGAAAAGTTTCAGAGCCAATGGAATGCCAACTAAGTGTTTTTCGTTGGCCTCTCACTGCAGGGAGGCCAAGGGTTATGTATTTTCGATATGCCCCGGTTTCCTGCCCCGGGCCTTTTTCGCGGCCTGGCCCGAGCCACAAAATTAAGCCCCGCCTGGGGGGCCAGGACAGGGGCTTCAGAACCGGGGGCCGATTGCAATTAGAAAATCTGTTTTTGGGCTACCCGAAAAAACGAAGGGCGTTCTCGGGCAAATTGCCCCATGGCTTCGTCGTTAGTGGAATAAAACTGCGGGACCGCTGCTTATTCAGTCTGGATACGTGGCCGCAACGTTATCCGCTGCGGCGTGATGCAGCATTGCAACTGCCGAGCGCGCTACATGCACGCCAGACAAAGGCGTGAGGTCTTGTCCGAGAGCCGGATGCGGGAAATCTGCCTGTCCGGTTCGATGATATTTTTAGTTTAAGGCCGACCGGGCGGCTCCCCATCCCCCGACACCCTGATTATACGCAGGCTTCGACATATGCCAACCAAAAAAGTGCGCGACGTAGTCTTTCAAGCCTTTGCCTACTCAGCGCGTGAATGTGTAGATAATCCAGATTACGACGGCAGCCGCGACAACGAGTATCCAATTGGGAATCTGAACGCCCGCTATCGATGTTTTTCGACTAAACCATTCCATGGCTTTTCTCCCATAAATAATGCCCGTCAGTTGGCGGCCTCATTATTATAGCAGCTTTCGGTAGTGCATCACTTTGAAATCTGGCTACCAACTCGACAGTTTCCAATTGTCGGTTGCGCACTCCGGGCATGCGGTGTGCCATTTGCCGCCGCGCTGCCGGCGGGCGTGCCAACCAAGCTTCTTGGCAGCAATCCACGAGGCGTTTAACTCCGGCCGGTTGTTGATCGTATTTACGAGGAAGTCGCGAACAAAGGAAAAACACCGCCAGAAAGTCTAAAGGTTCAGCGCTGATTTGCTGAAAGCACCCGCTAGGCGTTGAGCTTGGCTAATAGCTGTTTGAGTGCCGCCTTTCCTGCTTTGTTTGCGGCCGCGACGGTGCGAAAAAAGATCGGCGATTGCCCTATCGGGCTCGATCTCCCGACTCGATAAATCCCCCACCTCCACGAGTTCGGAGGTGGCGCCCTACTTTTCACCACAACAGAATAGTCAGTGTTGTCGAAACGCAGCTTAGCCATGCGGCGGTCAGCTTGCAGATAGGTGCTCGGAGAAATTAAAAAGAATTGTATGCAATTAGCCCATCGGAAAGCCGACGTGATCGCCAGCTTCCCGGTGGAAGTCCTTACTTCTGTTGGGCGCTTTTGGTGTTCGCCGTCTTGGAATGCTCGTTTGCGCTGTTGCAGTGTGGCATGGACGTTTCGCGGTTGACCATTATTAAACACCCTGCGATACCCCTCAAAGTGCATCTTGGTGGTATACCGCAGCACCGTTTTAAGATCTTTCATCGTCTTGATATGGTTTAACACGGGAAATGTTGCCACGTCCCTTTCGTCAATGGGCTCAAATCTGGCGCTGATTGTCGCTTTATGGCGCTGCAATTTTGACTTGCTGCTACTCCAAACAATCGCATGGCAATGAAACGACACCAGACTTCCAGTCTTTCCATCGGTCTCCCATTGGCGCCCAGGGTATAAAGCCGCCTCGAACACGCCCAGGTAATTCATTCCGGTCATGGCGTTCCTGATCTTTTGCTTGGCCGCATGGATATCGAAGGCAATCGCCCGGTCACGGCAGGCCCATTGCCGGTCGGCAAACGTCGCCAACATGACCACGGTGCCCACTTCGAATAGTGCATCTTCCAGATCGGCAGCTGCAATCAACAGCTCCCGACGCATTATTTTGCGAGAGTATGGGTTGACGAGGTTGAAATCGCCCCTGCTCTCTTTGCTCAGATACTTGCGGATCGTTTGAGCTGCCGTGGCCGGATCTTGATGCTTCGCGATCGCGGCCTTGATTGCGGTGAGATATTTACTGTCCCATAAGTCCGCGCCCCGCAATAACTTAGTGATATCCGCCATTATCATCTCTCCATGATGTTCGCTTTAAGTGAAAAACAATCGAAAAATCGATCAGGTAATCTTTGATCCATGATGCATAAATAGCTATGATCCATTGAGTATCTTGATATGAGTTGGTTGTTTGATATGATTGGTGGTGTATAATACTTGGTGGTCACAAAAGCAGACGCTTGAAGCGAACAATTCGAGTATCGATTTGATATTTCCTTGGGGGTCAGATCCCTTTTTGCAATTCTGCTCGAGTCGGACGGTGTCAGCGACTTGTTCGCTTCAAGCGAGCCGATGATCAATGTTGTTTTGCCGGTTCTTCACCCGGAGATACGCACGCGCGCATTTCTCGATTCCGCCATTCTCCGCGATCAGGTTTTGCAGTTGGGCAGAAGTCCATTGCATGTGCCGCGCAAACATCAGGGCATTTGCATAGCGCGACCTCAGCTTAATGTTGCAGGTGCAAGTCAGCTCGATGAGCAGTCGATACGGACTGCTTGAGACTCGTGCATCCAAAGTTAGATTAAGATCCTCGTGGATCTGCTGAAGCACATCCCTCTTTTGCTGAGTGCGCAATCGTTTGTCAGTTTTATACACCTCCGCGAGGTACAACAGGATCTGATCTTTCCCACGTGAGAGGCCGTTGTAGAAAGCTTGGAGACGGCGAACCTCCGATGTGATTTCGAAACTCGTGGCAACCTTATTGCCGTTTCTGTCGGTATGCGTTGCAGATTTCATGTGACCTCCGTGGTACGTTGGCGTTATCGCCGCAGATAAAGGCCTAGGGGCTTGGCTAATTTCCGTTGGGCATGTCCATCACCCCTGATATTGCAAAATCTCTTTCACGATGCGCGCTTGAATCTCTGGTGCAGCAGCCACCCAGATCTTGCTGACTTCGGACAGCTGCCAGGCATCACGGAACTGTGCCAAAATCTGATCGCCATCAGACGCTGGCGCGGATTCAGCAAGATCGGGAACCTGTTCGGCATCCGGCGGCGTTTCAGAGCCTGCTGGTGGTGTCGGCTGTCCCGATGGGCGCTCGTTGGCGCCGGGGTCTGGCGCGTTTTCGGAGCCTGCTGGTGGAGTCGGCTGGGGCGATGGGCGCTTGTTGCCGCCGCGCTCTGGCGGGTTATCGGGGCTTGGCTCATTTCCGAGGTCTGGCGCGTTTTCGGAGCCTGCTGGTGGTGTCGGCTGTGGCGATTGGCGCTTGGGGTCGCGGTCTGCAAGCTCGCGCACCTTCGCGATCTGGGTGGCCTCTGTCGGCTTTCTTGCAACGGCAATGAGCGCCGACTGTTTGTCCGCAATGCCAAACGCGCGTGCCATGGCCTTCGCTTCATCAGATATGCGGTCGATCTTGATCGCGCGTTCGACTACCTTGCGGCGCGCCTCCTCTGTCGGGCCCGGAACCGGCAACGAACGCGCTGCCTGGGCAATGCCGCCCGTTGGCCGCCCCGGGGATTGCTGGACATTTTGTCCGGAAACACTTGGCTCAATGAGACGCACCCAGTCGGCAATCGCTTCGGCGCGGTCGAGCGCAATCAGATCGGCACGGATGAGATTTTCCTCGATCTGCCAGCGACGGTGGTCGTTTCCCCCACCCACCATAAGTAAGGCGGGAATTGACTCCCAGCCCAACGCCTTTGCGGCTTCGACCCGGTGCAGGCCCGCGACGAGCACTACCCGCGAAGTCGCGCCTACTTTGTGCGGAACGACTGTGATCGGCGTCTGCAACCCGATCGCTTTCATTGACGCCGCCAACGTCCGAACGTTCTCGGTATCAATTGTCCGGCGGCCGTCGGGTACTTCCAGTTCACTCAACGGTACTGGGAACACCGCTCCCTTGGGCGGGAACTGATGCATATCAGGACGAGGTGCCGCTGACGCAGTACCGGTCACGGTTGCCTTGGCACGGATGGCTCCTGCGCCCTTGTTCGCCCCTGGTGCACGGTCTGTTCGTGCCGCCGTAGGTGAACGCGTGTGTTTGAACGTTTGCCTTACGACGCCTTGCTCGCTTCGGCCGATTGTGCGTTTCATGTTGATCTGCCTCTAGCCGGCACTATGATCGAAATGCTCTAAGACTGGAATACGTATTACGTATTATCGATGCAAAAAAAATCAAGACCGCAGTCCGGCCAAACACGCTCTCAATGGAAGAATAATCAAGAGACCGCGTCCCTTCACTCTAGCGGTAATTACTTGTATCCAGTCAGGTTCGTCCAGCATCAGAACGTAAGGATCCCGGTCTTCCTCCCAAATGATGAAGAGGCAGGGTTCCCATGCCCCTTTGAAAGAAGCGTAATTTTCAACTTCCCTTCTGGAATCCCCGCTATTCAAGAATTTTCGAAGGCCTTTGCCGATCCGAATTAACTCCCCTATTCCAACCTGCCTCCTAGCTAAACCATTGATGCAACATGCAATAATGACCTCGTCCCGACTAAAACGGCGATGCGTTCCCGTTCCTTGCCGGTCGGTTCGGGAAAACGCTCGGATCGCCCCCGCTTCTGCCCATAGTTGAACGGAGCGCCGCTTTCCGCCGCTCATTCTGACAACATCGGCGAGTGAGTAATCCAAAGCGGCCCCAATAGTGCGTACTACGTATTTCGCATATAAATATGACTCGCGTCAAGGACGTAGCCATGACGCGACCGCGTGCCCACAGTCGAAGCTACCCAGTTTTTCTAACTTGAAATACGCATTGCGTACTTAACAGTCGACAGATCGACGACAACATGTCCGTAGGGCCACACTCTGAGTGGCAGACAACTGGCGCCCGCTTGTCGCTCCTCCCGGCAGTCGTCGCGTCGTAGCAATGCTCATGCGTCGAAGTTCTCTTTCTGAAATCCGTCCTGTGCCGCGACGCGGACTCTCACGGGAGGAGGCGGCCATGTACGTCGGCATTTCGGCGGGCAAATTCGACGAGCTTGTTCGTGACCGCCGGATGCCCGCCCCGAGACGAATTGACCACCGGAAGGTGTGGGATCTCCGGGATTTAGATGTGGCATTCGATGCACTTCCGAGCGAGAATCCACAATCGCAAGGATCCAGTTGGGACGACTTCCGCGCGCTATGACCAGAATTCACCTTCGGTACGTGGACCGGTTCGTGGACCGCCACGGCCATGTGCGGCACTATTTTCGACGACCTGGCGGCAAGCGGCTCCCCTTGCCGGGGGTGCCCGGCTCCGATGAATTCATGGCCGCGTACAAGGCGGCGCTTGCCGGGGAAGATGTGCCAGCTGCGGAGCCAAAAGTGCGAGGCGAGCCAGGGACATTCAGCCGCCTTGCCGTTCAGTATTTTGTGAGCCCCGACTTTCTGCGCCTGCGTACTCGCACGCAATATGTCTACCGCCTCGTCATTGACCGCTTCCTCGCCGAACACGGTCACCGGCGCGTCGTCGAAATGCGGCGCGAGGATGTAAAAAAGATCATGGCGCTGAAAGCCGCAACACCAGGCTCCGCAAACGACCTGCTCAAGAAAATCCGGACGTTGATGAAGTTCGCAATTGATGCCGGCTGGCGCTCCGACGATCCTACACTAAGGATAAAAACCTTCCCCGAGCACGAATTTCATACTTGGACCGAGGATGAGATCGCGCAATACG
>Ga0181532_10004157_pt1 | contig 12757 bp, 11 predicted proteins | sample PEATcosm2014_Bin_33_FD_119768 | JGI IMG/M metagenome (GOLD analysis project Ga0181532, IMG submission 119768) | Peatland microbial communities from MTU Mesocosm Facility, Houghton, MI, USA - PEATcosm2014_Bin11_30_metaG | ecosystem: Environmental > Terrestrial > Soil > Wetlands > Peat | place...
ACCGCGTTAATCAGGACCTGGGAACAGGGATTCCTAAATTCGGATGGCTAGTGCGGAAGTTTGGGTAATTCTCGCGGCATCGTAATAACTGGACATGGTTCCTTCTCTGTTGCCGGTGTCAGCAACGCCACATACAGATTCGAAACGGCGTCGTGGGAGATACCAATGGCGTTCACCACTTCCTGAAAACTGACTTCTGGCTCAGCGCGAAATACTAGTATGCGCTCTGCCCGCGACCGAAATATTTCTCTCAGCCGCCCTCTCAGGTACTCATTTGGGACTCTCTCGGAGTTAATCCTGAACGAATGGTCACTCAACAACCGCAGAACGATCACATCAGAGTCTCCGCACTCAGAGGCCGAAGTATGCGCTAGCAACTTCACGTACAGGCCCCTTGACGGATGAAAGGAAGCGAACGTCATAAATCCCGCTATGGAAATAGCCAGTGCGGGCACTGCGAGTAGCCCGAATGCAGGAAGTTCCGAGAATCGCTTGGTTGGCGGAAACCTGCGGGACCCCTGAAAGTGCCGGGTGCTTTGCTGTCCCTCGTCAGATACTTCGCCCTCAAGCAAGTCAATACGTGTACGGAGGAAGTTATAGAAACATGTCGCCAGAGCAGCTACGGGTATCCCCGCAACTGTTGGGATAAGTGCAACTGCTATCTTCGTCTCAACCATTACCCTGAATGCGTCCTTCTGCATGGCCCCGCCCCCCAATGCACTCCATAAGCCGAGGCATGTCCCTGCGAGTCCGAGGTATGGGGCGGTAATGGCGATTGATTTGAGGCCGCCTACCTCGATGCTCAGGACGGCGGCAAGTCTCCCCCTGCTGGCGTTATCGTTCCCTCGCGCAGGTTGAGCTAAGTAGTAGCGGCCGCAAACGTGGATGACGACAGCAAAGAGGTAGACGAGCATGAGCGCGAGCACAATGACATCGAGGCGCCCATACGAGTTCATCCAGCGCCACAGGTATCGGATAGTCCACTCACACCCGCCTGGTTGCCACGGATAACAGTCGTCGAAGGTTGGCGCCACAGGACTCCTGGCTACTCTGCTCTCATGTTAATAGACACCGCGGTGAACGCGAAGGTTCCTTTTCCAAACGTTGCTAGCAGGCGATAGCACTCACGACGAGCCGGGAAGCGGTGCCGATTCTGGTCCTGTCACGGGCCAATCACGTGCAATTCCACTTGCCTGGTAAGTCGGCTTACCGTCCAGGTTCGTACTAAAACCCAGTTGTCCATGAAGTGTATTAATCAGGACTTCGTCGCCCGAGCATCTGGCGACCAGTCGGTGTCCCATAGAACCAAACTTGGCCATCGGGCGCTTCCGGCAATTCTCCAGTGACCAGCTCGATGATTGCACGACCAAGTTCGACCACTGGACCTGTGAGCACTTCTGTCGCGCCACGCGGAAAGATACGAAGGTCGTCAAGCACGCGCCAGCCGACTATTTCTTCGGAGGGAATCGATGCTCTTTTCGCGAGTCTCGTGGATGCATTTTCCGCCAGAGCGACGAAATCCCGCTTTTGTGCGGCCGACCAACCAGCCCCGAGCGTGAGCCCATAATCCGAAATGCACGCCACTACGCGCCAAGACGAGATGGCAGTCGCTAGCCACGCAGTTTCTGCCTTACCGCTCATCTCGGCTGCATCAATGAGGTGTTTTAGGAAGACGCTGAGCGCAACGTCGTACGCCCAAAAGCCACGGTCCTCATATTCAACATATTGAGTTTTGGTCACGACGGTGCCTGTGCGTAAGGATAAATCTCTATCAGAGTTCTTGCCAAGTCCCGGTAAGTCGGCTTCCCGGACATGTTCGTACCAGGACCTATTCTCCCGGTTGCGGCGCTGTCGCGATGGTTTCTAGCTTAGCGCGGTCCTTGCCGGTTTTGACGGGTGTATAATTCTCGCATCTTCGACGTAAGAAAGAAGATCCCCATTGAAAACGCGGAATCCCGAGTTACGGTTTTCCCCGTAAAGGTGCATCTTCATGTTGAAGCCACTCCGGCAGTTGTTTTTTGCTTTCCCGACGCAAGGATGGATTTTGCACGCAAGCCTCCTGGCCGCGCTTTGCATCTCGGCTTTGCCGGTGCGGGCACAGAATGAACCAGTACGCGTCATCGCGTTCGGCGCGCATCCCGACGACTGCGACCTGGGCGCGGGAGGGCTTGCCGCCAAGTACGCCGCGCTGGGCTATAAGGTGAAATTCGTTTCGCTGACCAACGGCGACGCCGGGCATCAATCGGAGGGTGGAGGCCAGTTGGCCATGCGCCGCCGCGCCGAAGCGCAAGAAGCCGGGAGGCGAATCGGTATCGAATATGAGGTGCTCGATAACCACGACGGGCGGCTTTTGCCCACTCTAGACGTTCGCGAACAGGTCATCCGCGAGATACGGCAGTGGAAGGCGGACATCGTCATCGCGCCCCGCCCGAACGACTATCACCCCGATCATCGCTACACCGGCGTGCTCGTCCAGGACGCCTCGTACATGGTCATCGTGCCGAATCTCGTGACCGACACGCCAGCCCTGCGCCGGAATCCCGTTTTCCTGTACTACAGCGACCGGTTCACGCGGCCGCAAGCGTTCCGGCCCGACATTGTGGTTTCCATTGACGACGTATACCAGAAAAAGGTCGACATGCTCGACGCCCATGTTTCGCAATTCTACGAGTGGCTCCCGTGGACCGAAGGGCAACTCGCGGATGTTCCGAAGGATCCCGTTGCACGCAAGACCTGGCTGGCGACTAATCCTCTTGCGGTCAGTCAAGTGAAGCCCGAGTGGCGGGAAACGTTGGAGAAGCGCTACGGCGCAGCCGCCGCCGCCGTTCAGCATGCCGAAGCCTTTGAAATCACGGAATACGGACGGCAACCCAGCGAAGACGAGATTCGAGTGCTGTTTCCCTTTTTCCCCAAAAAGTAGCATCCACGCGAGCTTAGGAACTCTTTGCTGCTCGGAGAGCCTATCGGGAAAAGCTAAAGCAATATCCCATGCGCTTTTAGGGCTTCTCCCGGAATAGCGTCCTAACAAATTTCTAATGAACTCCTCAGGACTTTTCAGTGCCCTCCCTGTGATTCTGAAACACGGGCAAACAGGACTCGAGCCGTCCTGGGGAGGGAACGATGTCCGTTACCGTGTTTCTGGGGCTTTGCATCCTCGGACTTGATTTCATGCTTTACGCGTTGTTCCAGTGGACCTACGGCGATAAGCGCGCTGCCCTCGCTCGCCAACTGGCCGCGCACAAGAAGGCTCTCAAGGAGCAAACTCCCCGCCCTGTTCTGCTCGCTCACAGAGAAACCCTCTCGGACCACAAATCAGATTGGCATGCGCGTGCGAGCTCACAACCCACCTGAGGTAGCCGACGTTACAAGTAATGGAAAAGCGCTGGAGCGATAGGAGTACAATTTCAGCAGCTTCCCGTGGGCTCCAGGTGATTGAACAACTTCCATGAAGAAAGAATGTAAGAGCCGGATCGAGATCGCCCCCAAACAGACAACTATGTTTGGCTCGACCCGCTCTTGAGTGCGGCCGGTGGATCTTTTCAGCGCGACGCAATACCTGCTATTCCTGGCAATCGTGACGGCTCTTGTGAAGCCGTTGGGCGGATACATGGAACGAGTCTTTTCCAGGAGAAGGACCGCGCTCGACCGATTATGCCATCCTATTGAGCGGCTGATCTATCGCGTTGCCGCGATCAAGCCTGAAATGGAAATGGGCAGCAAGGAGTACGCCACGTGTTTCGTGCTCTTCGGACTTGCCGGCACGCTGCTTCTGTATGGCCTCCTGCGAATGCAGCAGTTCCTTCCCTGGTTTTTCCCCCAGTACCACACCACGCCGATGTCTCCCGACTTGGCTCTGAACACCGCGATTAGCTTTTCGACGACCTCGACCTGGCAGGCCTACGCGGGCGAGAAGACGATGAGCTATTTCAGCCAGATGGCCGGCTTGTGCGCACAGAATTTCCTGGCGGGCGCTGCAGGGTTGGCCGTGGGTATTGCCTTTATCCGCGGCCTTGCAAGACAACTCTCCGGCACGCTGGGGAATTTTTGGGTGGATGCGACACGCGCGCTGCTGTGGATCTTGCTGCCGGGAGCACTGCTGGGCGCGTTGCTTCTGGTTTGGCAAGGCGTGCCGATGAATTTCCACCACTACGCAACGGCCTCCACCGTCGAAGGCGCCAAGCAGGTGCTCCCACAGGGACCTGTAGCAGCACTGGAGATCATCAAGAATCTTGGCACGAATGGCGGCGGATTTTTCAATGCGAATGGAGCTCATCCGTATGAGAACCCCTCGCCGCTGACAAACTTCATCGAAATGCTGGCCATCGTGCTTCTGCCTGCGGCATTGACGAATACGTTTGGCCGTATGGTGAAGCAGCCAAGGCAGGGATGGCTTTTGTATTCCGTGATGGTGTTTCTTTTTTCCTGTGGATTGCTTTTCGCGGGTCATTTTGAACAGAAGGGGAATCCCCTTCTCGCGGGTGTGGATTTTCGAAGTAGCCCTCTCCAGCCGGGTGGAAACATGGAGGGAAAAGAGGTGCGCTTCGGCATCGGCGGTTCCACGCTGACAGCCGTCGTCACCTCCAATACGGCCACAGGATCGAACAATTCCGCGAACGACAGCTACACATCGTTGGGTGGAATGGTTCTGCTGGTGAACATGTTGTTGGGAGAGCTTGTCTTCGGCGGCCTGGGTTCAGGGCTTTACAGCATGGTGATGACCGCGGCGATTGCCGTTTTCCTGGCGGGACTCATGGTAGGGCGCACACCGGAATACCTGGGGAAAAAGATCGGGCCGGCTGAAAATAAAATGATCATGCTGTTTGCCCTGGCCGCGCCGTTGTTTGTCCTCCCGCTCACCGCCATTTCCGTGAGCACCCGCGCCGGGCTCTCTGGCTTAACCACCAACACGGGTGCACACGGTTTTACGGAGATTCTCTTTGCCTTTTCCTCCTGCTTCGCCAACAACGGCCAGAGTTTTGCCGGCCTCAGTGCCAACACCCCGTTTTACAATCTGACCACGGCGCTGGCCATGATGGCTGGCCGGTTTGCGTTAGCGATTCCTGCGTTGGCTTTCGCCGCTTGTTTTGCCCGGCAAAGGAATACTCCGTCATCGTCAGGAACTCTTCCGACTCATTCCTTTTTGTTTGGCGTTCTTCTCACAGCCTGCTTGATCACCATGGTGGCTCTCAGCTATCTTCCAGCCTTGGCTCTCGGTCCCGTACTCGAACGCTTGCTCTTCGGAACGTAGGCGGAATGTTTTTCAGGTGACCACAAGCCAGTGACGGCATCTTCGGCCATCGCGTTTCGCGCACATTTGGTTCTTGGCGGTGATACTATCCTTGGCAAAGTTTTGTGAAGCCGGCGGCTTCGTCGCAAGGATCTAGATTCGTGTGGGACTTACTGCTCGCCGCCTTGAGGAGTGAAAAACACATGACCAGCAGACCAACTTTTGTCCTTGCTCTCGTTTTTCTGTCTTTCACCAGCGCGGTATTGCTGCACGCAGCGGAAACGCCGTCCACTTCCCTACTGGTGCTCTCTAAAGGCGATCTGGCTCTGTTCATAGTCAATCCGGCTACGTTGGCGATTGTGGGGCAGGTTCCTTCGGGACCAGATCCCCACGAGGTCGAGGCCTCCGCGGATGGGAAATTCGCCTACATCTCCAACTATGGCGGCGGATCATACAACACGATTACCGTCGTGGACCTGGTAAATCAAAAAGCGTTGCCAGTCATTGATCTTGGGCCGTTGCGTGGCCCTCATGGCCTTATGTTTGTTGGAGGGAAGCTGTGGTTCACCGCGGAAGGCGCCAAGGTGATCGGCAGTTATGATCCTGCGACGCAGAAGATCGATTGGGTCCTTGGCACCGGTCAGGACAGAACCCATATGATTTACGTCTTCAGCGATTTGAAGAAAATCATCACCTCGAATGTCAGTTCCGCAACCATGACCTTCATTGAAAAGGGCAACAATCCCGGGCGTGGTCCTGCTCCCGGTCCAGGTGGACCCCCGCCGCAAGCCGGCGCGCCGGGAATGCCCAATGGTCCGGCAGTCCCAGGCGGTTTTTCTCAGACCAATTGGACAGAGACGGTGATCCCTGTTGGCAAGGGGGCCGAGGGCTTTGACGTTTCTCCTGATGGAAAGGAACTCTGGGCCGCGAACGCTCAGGACGGCACGATTTCGATCATCGAAGTGGCGAGCAAAAAGGTGGTCCAAACGCTGGATGCTGATGTCCGCAGCGCGAACCGGTTGAAATTCACGCCGGATGGAAAACTGGTGTTTGTGTCCATGCTGGGTGGGCCGGACCTGGTTGTACTCGACTCCTCCACGCGCAAGGTTGTGAAACGCGTAAAGATCGGAACAGGCGGCGCCGGGATTTTGATGCAGCCCGATGGACTGCGCGCATTCGTTGCCTGCACGCCCGATGACTACGTTGCCGTAATTGATGTGAAGACTTTGGAAATGACCGGGAAAATCGGCGCTGGTAAGCACCCGGATGGTCTCGCCTGGGCAGTCCGCAAATAATCTTTTGTGCTGTCCGCCGTGGCGGCAGCGGGGACGCAGAATCCTTCTTACTCTAGAGGGTTCGCGTCACTTTGGAGAGCGAGCGCGGCGTATCGGGATCGAGTCCCTTGGCCTCCGCCAGCAGCGCGGAAAAAAGCTGGGCGGGGATGATGTAAGGGATGGGCGCGAGAAACTCCGTGATCTCCGGCAGCATGGGCACGGCCCGCGAACAAATCGTGGCAAGTTCCGCATCCGAAGTGATCACAACCGTTTCCGCGCGCAGTTCCCTAAGGCGGTGGGCCAGGGTTTTTACTCCGGGCATCATCACTCCGGGCGCGGCAAATAGGATCACGGGAAAATGGCGTTCCACCATGGCCAGCGGGCCATGGAAGAAGTCCGCCGTCGAAAACCGCTCGCCCACAACGTAACAGGTTTCCATCAGCTTCAGAGCCAGCTCAAAAGCGTTTCCATAAAGAAGCCCGCGTCCAATCACGACGCAGTATTCCATGAAGGTGTAGCGCTGGGCCAGTTCGCGAATAGCGGCTTCGTGGCCGAGGGTTTTCTCGCAAAATTCCGGGATGCGCTCGAAACCCCGCGTGACTCCGGAAGTCCCCGCCAGCGCTTCTGCCAGGAGATAGAAGATCATCATCTGGCCGGTAAACGTCTTGGTGGCGGCGACGGATCGCTCGCGCTCGCCGTGGACGAAGAGGGACACATCCACGGAGTGGACCATGGACGAGCCAACTTCGTTGGTGATGCCGACAGTGAAGGCTCCCGCCGCACGCGCCTCTGCCAAGACGAGATTGATGTCTTCGCCTTCACCGGATTGCGATACGCCGACGACCAGGGCATGGTCGAGACGAAGTTTGGCGCCGTACAACGTATAGATCGAAGGTGCGGCCAGGGAGACGGGGATACCAGTGGCGATTTCAAGCAGGTAGCGGCCGAACTGGGCGGCGTTGTCGGAACTGCCACGCGCCACCAGGACAATCAAGCGTATGGACCGCTTGCGCAGCATCTCTCCGAGTTCCCGGATTTTGCCCCGCTCCTGCTGCAGAATACGATCCAAGACATCGGGTTGCTGCCGGATTTCTTCGAGCATCAGTGACAAAGCTGGCTCCTTCTTCTCCTCAAGGCGGCCGCAAGATCCGCTCTTAAAAGCATTTAATCACGAAATTCCTTTTTGGTCTCAGGAAAGGCCGGAATTGCCGGGTGGCCCGTGATTAACGCTGGGGATTTCCTTAATTTGTGCGGCGCGCGAAGGGCATCGCTTGAGCAATTCCATGGAAGCACTGAGACACGGAGGGTGCCCCAGGTTCGGTTTGTGAACCTGGGTCTTGGGGTCGCCTTCCCTTCCTCACTCCTCGACATCAATGTGGCGGGTGGCCCGTGATTAACGCTGGGGATTTCCTAATTTGTGCGGCGCGCGAGGGGCATCGCTTGAACAATTTTCATACAAGCACTGAGACACGGAGGGTGCCCCAGGTTCGGTTTGGGAACCTGGGTCTTGGGGTCGCATTTCCTTCCTCACTCCTCGACATCAATCTGCACTAGCCCCGCTTCGCCCTCCGCGTAATGCGACCAACTGCTCCACGGCCAACCCTTTGAATGCTTCACTAACTTCCGAATCACCGGGTTCGCGTGGATATAATTCAGCTTCTCGTTCATCTTCCCTCTGCTGTACGCATTGAAATCATAGAACCGCGCTTGCCAGAACGCCTGCGGCTAATCGGTCCCTTCCCCGAAAGGCAATCGTAACTATGCCGCCGAGCGGTGACTTCTCCGCTTGCGCATCTTGCGCGACACATCCACTTTCAATTTGTGCAGCGCGCTGGACGGCGTTCCCCGTTTCGGCTCGCTCATCAGCAGATGCACGTGTTCCGGTATCACCACGTACCCGATCAGGCGAAATCCCATTTCGTCGCGGACCTTCCCCAACTCCTTCATGAACAGGTCGCGCGCACGCGGTGTCTTCAACAAGGGTAGCCGCCGGTAACAACTAATGGTGATGAAATGCAGATCCGCTTTGCCGTAGTAGCGCTTCAACCCAGTAGGCATCACCTACCTCTAAAACCAGAAATGCCAACCCAAGACCCAGGTTCACAAGCCGAACCTGGGGCACCCTCCGCGTTCCATCACTTCCGCGCTATTTGTCGAAGTGATATCTTCTCCTCGTCCACCATGTCAACAGATTCCATCGCCTTCAACCCGGGCCACCGGCCTCGGCTCCGCTATTTGACAGTATGCTGTCATTATCACAGTATGGTGCCTCGTATTTGTCATCAAGAAGAGGTTGCTTAAAGGAGATTCCAGATGATCCAAATCCGGCCCCTCGACGCCAACGTCCCGATATTCCAGCAAGTCAACAGCGATCTTTCACCGGTCGTCCTTGTAAACATCTTTCAAGTCGCTGAGGGCGACATTCCGGCGTTCCTCAGCGCCTTCGAAAAGGACGCTAACTGGATGAAGCAGCAGCCAGGCTTCATTTCAACCCAGATGCACCGGGGTATCGCTGGTAGTACGGTGTTTATGGACTACGTCGTGTGGGAATCGGTCAGTCACTTTCGCATGGCGTTTCAGCATCCAGAGTTCAAGAAGTCCTTGGAACACTATCCCTCCTCTACTGTGGCATCGCCGCACCTCTTCGCGCCCCTTACTGTCTAATCTTTGTGGCGGAAACCGGGAAACCGGGCACAGACGGGACGCTTTCTGACATCCTCTTCTATGGCCATTCTCACGAGTGTTCCAAATCCGAATTGCCACTGTTTCAATCCGGAACTTTCCTCTTACTATTCTTTCATATAATTATCCTGTTGACATTCTTTCCCCTCTTGCTCCATCCTCCCTTTGAAGCGGCAATCGTCGCAACTTCTCTTCCTCCCCGCAGAAGAGCCTTTTGCGGCCACGCGGCTGGTCAAACTCGGCCCGCCGCGTTCGCGCATTTCATTGTTGTGCCACCGAGCGCTCCCCCCTCCACCGCTCGGTTGTTCGCTGTTCGACCATCTCGCCGGATCATTCCGGCAATTATTGGAGGATTGCATGTCCAGCAAGGCCACCGCTATTCAAGAACTCCCCGTAGCTGAAGAAGCCGTCCGTAAGGCCTCTCATCCCACGGAGCAGCAGATCGCCGCGCGCGCCCACGAGCTTTTCCTCAAGCGTGGCGCAACGCCCGGCTCCGATCTCGACGATTGGCTGCAAGCCGAACGCGAACTTACCGCCGCGGCCAAACCATCCTCTTCCCCAAAAGCGTCCGTCCCATCGCGCACACCGCCCGCGAATCCCGTTTCGCGCAAATAGAGCTTCCTGGCTTGGCCGCCATCGTGATGCCTTGATTCCCCCTCCGCCGTATTTTGCTCGTTCGTCTTATTCTTCCGCGCCTCGCGCGCCGCGTTCATCTGAGGAATACCATGAAGCCTATCGCTACTTTTAAGGTTCGTCCTTCACTCCCGGATTCCCTGAAACCGCTTCTGCAAATCGCCTACAATCTCCGTTGGAGCTGGGACCACGCCGCCATCGATCTCTTTCGCCGCTTCGATCGCGACCTCTGGGAATCCGCCGGACGCAATCCCGTCCGCGTGCTGGGCAGCGTCGAGCAATCCATGCTGGAAGCCGCCGCCTGCGATGATTCCTTCCTCGCGCACCTGCAAGGCGTCTCCAAAAGCCTCAACACGTACCTCGCCGCGCAGGGTTCCTGGTATCAGCGCGAACACGCCGTAGACAAGGATCTCCTCGTCGCCTATTTCTCTCTGGAATTCGGCATCACCGAATGTCTGCCCATTTTTGCGGGAGGCCTCGGCGTCCTTGCCGGCGATCACCTCAAAGCCGCCAGCGATCTGGGCCTTCCGCTCGTCGCTGTAGGTCTGCTCTATCAGGAAGGCTATTTCCGCCAGTATCTGAACGGCGCCGGCTGGCAGCAGGAAGCGTTCGAGGAAAACGACTTCCACGTTCTGCCTATCGAGTTCGTCCCCAACGTCCAGGTCCACGTTTCACTTCCCGATGGTGAAGTCACCGCGCGCGTCTGGCGCGCCGTCGTCGGCCGCATTCAGCTCTATCTTCTCGATACGAACATCCCCACCAATCGCCCCGAGCACCGCGCCATCACTGCGCAACTCTACGGCGGCGATCTGGACATGCGCATCCGCCAGGAAATTCTCCTAGGCATTGGCGGCGTCCGCGCCCTCGAAGCTCTCGGTCTGCACCCCACCGTTTATCACATGAACGAAGGCCATTCCGCGTTTCTTGCCCTTGAACGCATCCGCTCCCTGATGGAATCGCAGCATCTCAGTTTCGCCGAAGCCAGCGTCCTCGCCTCCTCCAGCCTCGTCTTCACTACGCACACGCCCGTGCCTGCCGGCCACGACTATTTCCCGCCAAACCTGATGGATCATTATTTCTCCGCGTTCTATCCCCGCCTCGGTCTCAGCCTGCGCGAGTTTCTCGCCCTCGGCCGCCAGAATGCCGCCAACGACGCTGAAAGCTTTTGCATGACCGTCCTGGCCCTTCGCCTCGCTGCCTTCAGCAACGCCGTCAGCAAGCTCCATGGCGTCGTCAGCCGCGGCATGTGGAACTCCATCTGGCGCGGCTTGCCGGAATCGGAAGTGCCCATCGGCCACGTCACCAACGGCGTCCATTTCCGCAGTTGGGTCTCTCTCGAGATGAATCAGCTCTACGATCGCTATCTCGGCCCCAAGTGGCGCGAAGAGCCCGCCGACGCCACTCTCTGGCAGCGCACGCATTCCATTCCCGCTGGTGAACTCTGGCGCACCCACGAACGCCGCCGCGAACGCCTCGTTGCCTTCGCCCGCCGCCGCTTGCAAGCGCAACTCAAGAATCGTGGCGCTTCACAATCCGCCATTGATGAAGCCGAGGAAGTTCTCTCGCCCGACGCGCTCACCATCGGCTTCGGCCGCCGCTTCGCCACCTACAAACGCGCCACTCTTCTTCTTCAAGACCCCGAGCGCCTCGCCCGCATCCTAAATGACGCGGATCGCCCCGTGCAGATCATTTATGCAGGCAAAGCTCACCCCCGCGACCAGTACGGCAAGCAACTCATCAAGACCATCATCGAACTCGCCGCGCGCCCCGAATTCCGCCGCAAACTCGTCTTCCTCGAAAATTACGACATGGCCATCGCACGCTACATGGTTCAGGGCTGCGATGTCTGGCTCAATACCCCGTTACGCCCGCAGGAAGCCAGCGGCACCAGTGGCATGAAGGCGCAAGCCAATGGCGTCCTAAACGTCAGCACTCTGGATGGCTGGTGGGATGAAGCGTGGCAGATTGGCCTCGATGCCGGCGCCGAAGTCGGCTGGGCCATCGGCAAGGGCGAGTCCTATCAGGACCCCGCGTATCAGGATCACGTCGAAGCCGAAGCCCTTTACGAATTGCTCGAGCGCGAAATCGTTCCCGCCTTCTACGAACGCCGCTCCGACGGTTTACCCCGCAAATGGATCGATCGCATGAAGACTTCCATCATTCGCCTCAACCCTGAATTCAACATGCATCGCATGGTCATTCAGTACGCCAACGAATACTATCTCTCCGCGCATCGCCGTCATCGCACTTTGCAAGCGGACAATTCTTCTCGTGCCCGGAATCTCGCCGCCTGGCGCGCCCGCGTGGAAGCTGCCTGGCCTCGTCTGCAAGTGAAAAATGTCTCGAGCGATCTCGGCGAAGTCAATCTCGACAACGAATTCAAAATTTCCGCCATCGTTTTCCTCGATTCCCTGACTCCCGACGACGTCTCCCTCCAGATCCTCTCCGGCCGCGTGGACGCCAGCGGCGAAATCATCCATCCCGAAATCACCCCCATGGACAAGTTTGAAAACGAAGGCAACGACTGCTATCGCTTCCACGCCGTCATGCACACCGCAAAAAGCGGCTTCTTCGGCTATGCCATCCGCATCCTCCCCAATCATCCCGACGCCGTAACCCAATTCATGCCCCTGCTAATCACCTGGGCCTCCGATTCCGCAGTAGCCACCCCCGAACTCGCCCTGAAATAGCCACCACCTTTCCCGCATCATGTAGCGCCGGGCCCGCCGCAGTCTGGCGGGCCCTGCGGTTTTTCTCTTGGGGTCTTTAGGCTTTTTCCCGGGTTAATCCTTCTTGGTTTGATCTTTCTTGGGCTGATCTTTGTAGATTCTCACTTCAAATTCAAGTGGCATGTGCGGCTGGGGATGTTGCCAGGGAAGCAGGCAAAGTGTACACGCGAGCGCCGTCGTAGGGCTGATCGTTGTGGAACATCCCATAGATG
>Ga0181532_10004161_pt1 | contig 12752 bp, 11 predicted proteins | sample PEATcosm2014_Bin_33_FD_119768 | JGI IMG/M metagenome (GOLD analysis project Ga0181532, IMG submission 119768) | Peatland microbial communities from MTU Mesocosm Facility, Houghton, MI, USA - PEATcosm2014_Bin11_30_metaG | ecosystem: Environmental > Terrestrial > Soil > Wetlands > Peat | place...
GCCAGGCAGATGTCGGCGGGACGATCGTCGCGGAAGCGGCGCATCAGTTCTTTTTTTCCGCAGACGACGCCGATCGGAAGCCCGCCGGCAAGGCTCTTGCCGTAGGTCACTATGTCGGCGCGAACGCCGAAATATTCCTGCGCGCCGCCGGCGCCGATGCGGAATCCGAGAAACACCTCGTCGAAGATCAACACGATGCCGCGCTCGGTGCAGACCTCGCGCAGCTTTTTCAGCCAGGCGGTATAGGCCTCGCGGTCGAAATGCGCGGTGCGCGAGGAATCCACCAGCGCCGAATCGCCGGGCGCGTTGGCGTTCGGGTGCAGCGCCTGCAACGGATTGACCAGCACGCAGGCGATGTCGCGCCGCGTCCGCAGCACATGCAGCGTCTTCTCCGACATCTCGGCGAGCGTATAGGTCTCGTGCGGCGACACCGGATTGCCGACGCCGGGCTGCACGTCGCCCCACCAGCCGTGATAGGCGCCGGCGAAACGGACGAGATGGGTCCGCTTGGTGTGATAGCGGGCAAGCCGCACCGCCTGCATCACGGCTTCGGTGCCGGACATGTGGAAGGAAACTTCGTCGAGCCCGGAGATCTCGCAAATCCGGCGCACGTTGTCGGCCACTACGGGGTGGTAGTAGCCAAGCATAGGCCCAAGCGCATGCGCGCGCTTCTCGCCTTCTTCGATGCACTCCTTGTAGAAGTCGTTGCCGAAGATGTTGACGCCGTAGGAGCCGGTGAGGTCGTAGAAAACGTTGCCGTCGACATCGGTGACGGTGACGCCGGAGGAGGATTGCACGAAGGCGGATATGCCGAGATTTTCGCGAACCAGCCGGCTGTACTGGAACGGCACACGATAGGTGCGGGTGAATTGCAGGTCGGAGATGCGGCCTGCCGCCTCCGCCGTCATCTGCCGGCCCTTGGCGTAGCGCTCCTCGTAAAGCCGCGCGAGCGCGAAGAAGGCATCCTTGCGCTGGGCTTCGATCTGGGCAGGCGCGCCATCGGAGCGGAAGTATTCGTCGAAGGAGAATTCATAGAACGGGACCAGGCGCGCCACCCGCCGCGACATTTTCGAATGTCCGGCAAGCGAGCGATGCTTGGCCCGCGACAGTTCCAGGCGCGCCTTGATCTTGGGGAAGGCAACGGCGGCGCCAGCCACCGCTGCGGCGGACAAAGAGAGAATTGGGAGAGACGAATCCATGCCAGAAGCGCTAGCCGGTCCATCTGACAGATTCATGACAATCAAGGGCCTGATCGCGAGCCTTACACAGCAGGAGGACCTGAATTTCCTCCTGACCAACCGCATCCCGCGGGCGGCCGTCACCCGTTTCATGGGCTGGTTTAGCCGAATCGAGAATCCGGTTGTTTGCGCCGCCTCGATCGCGTGCTGGCGGCTGTTTTCCGATCTCGACCTCAGCGAAGCCAAAAAGACCGAATTCAAGAGCCTGCACGATTGCTTTACCCGCGAGCTGAGGCCCGGCCTGCGCCCGTTCGACCCCGACCCTCAGGTTGTGGCGAGCCCGAGCGATGCGATCGTCGGCGCGCATGGCGCGATCGAAGACACCGAGCTGTTCCAGATCAAGGGCGCCAATTACTCGCTGAAGGATTTGCTTGGCGACGACAGGCTGGTCGAAGCCCACCGCAACGGCCGCTTCGTCACCCTGCGGCTGACTTCGAGCATGTATCACCGCTTCCATGCGCCCGCTGACTTCAAGATCGATCGGGTCACCTTCATCTCAGGCGACACCTGGAACGTGAATCCGATCGCACTCAAGCGGGTCGAGCGTCTGTTCTGCAAGAACGAGCGGGCGGTGATCGAGACGCGTCTCACGTCCGGCGAAGCGTTAACGCTGGTTCCGGTCGGGGCGATTCTGGTGGCGAGCCTTCGGCTGCACTGTATCGACCGGACGCTGAATGCGCAGACGCTTGGGCCAAGCGTGTTTCCCTGTGACGTCAGCGTGCACAAGGGCGACGAGCTCGGCTGGTTCGAGCATGGTTCGACCATCATCGTGCTCACGCCGGACCGTTTCGAATTCTGTCCCGATGTGCGCGAGGGCGCGCGGATCAAGGCCGGGCAACCGTTGTTGCGAAAGCCGCAATAGGTTCCGAACGGCGGACGACGGTTGTACAAAAATTCTGCCGTCGATTTTGCAGGCTTCCTGCATTATATAAAAATCGAGTCGACGAGATTCGACATTTCTTCAGGGACCAAAGATGGCGCGAGCGCCTGTTCTGGCAGCGGGAGGCATTGTGCTGCGGCAGGCGAGGCCGCCGCTGATCGCGGTGGTGCGGCTGCGCAAGGGCAACGAATGGGTTCTCCCCAAGGGCAAGCTCGACGACGGTGAAACGCCGCGCGATGCGGCCGAGCGGGAGGTGCTGGAAGAAACCGGGCACGATGTGTTCGTGCATGAATTTCTGGGAACGCTGGCCTATGATGCCGGCGGGCGGTCCAAGATCGTGCATTATTGGCGGATGGAAACGAACGGCGGACAATCTCGCGATCTGATGGACGATGTGAGGGCTGTCGACTGGTTGCCGCTTGAAGCTGCGGTCGAGCGGCTCTCGCGCGACCATGAACGGGCGTTTCTCGCCAATGTCGGACCGCTCGCGCTAGAGGCCGCCAAACGATCCGGAGAGCGAAAGGCGGTAGCCCCCGCCAAACGCCGGCGCCGCGCCGTCATGCCTGGGCCGTCGCTCGGCATATCCCCGCCGGTTGCGCAGCCGACTGAGGGCGCGACCCTAGTCGCCGAACAATCTCAACCACCGCTCGTCGAACACGGCGTGATCGAACACGGCGTGATCGAAACCGGCGCGACCGAAGCCGGATTGTCCGCTTCCTCTATGCCGGGGATGAACGGATCTTCCGTGGAAGCATTCTCGGCCGCTCGCCTGCCGTTGTCGCAAAATCAGGCGACGGGCAAAGTACACCAAAGCCTTCGCATCGATCTGATGCGGAAGGTGCGGGCCTGGTTGCGGCGCGTGGCCTGAAGCGGGGCGCGGGCACTCCGCCGGCCAGCCCCTTTCTGCCGACGGCAAACGTATCGTCATTGCGAGCGAAGCGAAGCAATCCAGAATTTTTCGACGACTTTTGGATTGCTTCGTCGCTTGCGCTCCTCGCAATGACGGAACCAACATGATGGGGATCAAAGCACACCCCTATCGCCTCTTCTCCTTTGGCGGCTTTTTCGGCGGCGGCGGTTTCTTGGGCGGCGGCGAGGGCCGGTTCGGCAATCCGCCTTGATGCAAGGCAGGCGCGTTAGGCGGCCGCTGCACGCCGGGCTGCTGCTGCGGCCGACCTTGCTCGCCGGCGCGATTGGGCGCTGTCGGCTGCTGCGGACCGCCCGGACGTTGCTGCAGGTTGTTCTGCCGCCGCTCACCGGGCTGACCCGGCGCGTTGCGCGGATTGGTCCGGTTCGGATTGGATCGATTCGGATTGGCTTGGCGTAGCGCGCGTTGTTCGCTCACCACCCGGCGCCCGACGGCTTGCGCCGCGTGCACCTGACGCACGATGCCCTGGTCGCGCGCCGCCTGCTGCGGCGAAATCACAAGCGGCGCCGCGGTGATGCGGCCACCGGCGCCCGCCCGGAGCGAAAAGCCGCTTGAACCTTGCGTGAGCGTGCCGAGCCGTGCGCCGCTACGGTCACTGACGTCGATGGAGCCGACATGGCCGTCCGGGTCGGGATAGAGCTTGATGTTGTGGCCGGCTCCGGCAGCGCCGTTCACCTCGACGAGTCCGGTGGTGCCGCGGATGCCCAGCGTTGCGGTCGGCGTCGCGATCTTCATGTCGCCGCTCTTGGCGACGGCGGAAGCGACAAAGGCAACCGTGCCCTTGGTGATGTCGAACAGCGCCGAATTTTTCTTGCCGCCGTCTTCGTAGATGTAATTGTCGACCGTGATCGACGCGTTCGCAGTAAGGTTGAAGGTGGTCTCGTCGTTGAAAGTGACGCCTAGGGTCGAATCGGCAAACGTCACCAGGACGTCATTGAGATAAATGTCGTCCTTGAGCTTGAGCGGAAGCGTATTCTGGTTGCGGACCACGCTGGCTGTGCCGGTCAGCGTCGCGACATTGCCGATCGGCTCGTCGGCAGGCGATGCGCTCGGGGAAGCCGCGGGCGAATTTGCGGATGCGGGAGCTGGCCGTGCAGGTGCCGGTGAGGGCGTCGGTGTTGGCTGCGCCTGCGCCATTCGGATCGGCGCTGCAATCGCTTGTGCTGCCAACGACAGGGCTGCGTCTTCCAAGGCATCAGACACCCCGTAAGCCATCGCCGGGGTTGCAAATACGAGACCCACGAGCAAAACAAGCACCGATGACGATCTCAGCCCTGCCGTTCCCGCGTTCGGTCCGCCATCACGCGGGGTCGTCAATGAAGAAAACATGCCTGGCTTCAATCCAATTCCCAAAAACCACTTTTGCCGATCGTTTTTGCCCCGGCAAGGCTATTCGGGATTGAGACCGTCCGCGGCTGAATGCGGCATGAACATTGCGCCCAGCAAAAAAACCGGCGGTGATCAGCCGGGTTTTTCAAAATGATGATTTCGATGACGCCGGTGACCCGTTTCTAGAGTTCGCCGATTTAGAACACGCCAAGCACGATTGCGCCGACAAAGGCGAAGGCGATGTAGGCGGTCACCACGCTGAGTTTGCTGACGAAGGGACGAAAGGCCATGGGAGTGCTCCGGAGGTCACGTCTCTGCCCGCTAAACCAAACAGTAACAATCGGCTTCACGCGAAAAAAGTCAGCTTCGCTGTCCATCCGTTCGATCTCGGCGGCGCACAATCGATGACAACGTGGTTAAAGAGTCGTGAAATCAAGGCGTTGATAAGTCCTTAAATAAATTCGTTGAAGTTCTCCGCATGACGCGCGGAGTTCGTTTGTATCTCGTCGGCTCCTTCGTCCTTGTATCGCTCGCGGGTTGCGGTCGCGGTTTTTTTACCGAAGAGCGCGAGCCGTGGCGCGCCGAGGCTGAAATCGCGTGCCTGAAATCCGGCGCCGTCAAGGAAAGCGCCGATCTGGTTCGGATCAGCCCGATTTCGGGCCCGGGCGCCTGTGGCGCCGAGTTTCCGCTGAAGGTCGGAGCCCTCGGCGAGGCCAGCGGCACCTTCGGTTTCGCCGACGAGGACATCCGGCCGCCGGCTGCGATCGGCAATCAGCCGCGCTGGCCGGTCGGCCAGCAAGTCCCCCAGGCCTATCAAGCGCCGCCGCCATATCAGAGCGTGCCGCCGCCATCGCCGCCACCTGCACCCTACTATCCCGATAAGGGAGCGCGCGCGCCCGCTTATGGCGCGCCGAATTATGGTGCGCCTGAGTACGGAGCGCCCTCCAATGGACCGGTCTCGTTGCGCGCGCCCGGCGTCGCGCCAAACCAGGACGCCATTCCGCTGCCGAGCGAAGGCGCGCCTACCTGGCAAGCCGGCCCCTCGTCGCCATATGCGCCGCCGCCAACTTACCCGCGCGACCGCTATGCCGCGCCTAGCCAGGCCCCGATCGAGGCGCCAGCCTTGCCGCCGGCTTCTTACCAGCCGCCGCCGCTGGGCCCGGGGCCGAGCAATTCGTTTGGCGCATCCGGCACGGTTGCGATCAGGCCGGCAGCGACGCTTGCCTGTCCGATCGTCTCGGTGCTCGATCGCTGGCTTGCCGAATCCGTGCAGCCGGCGGCGCAGCGCTGGTTCGGCGTACGCGTGGTCGAGATCAAGCAGATCTCCGCCTATTCCTGCCGCGGCATGAACGGCGATTCCGGCGCGCATATTTCCGAACACGCCTTTGGTAATGCGCTCGACATCGCGGGCTTCACGCTCGCCGATGGACGCCATGTCACGGTGAAGGATGGCTGGCATGGTCTGCCGGAAGAGCAGGGCTTTCTGCGCGACATCGAGGCTGCCGCCTGTCAGCAATTCACCACGGTGCTCGCGCCCGGCTCCAACGCCTATCATTACGATCACATCCACGTCGATCTGATGCGCCGCGCCTCGCGGCGCCTGATCTGCCAGCCTGCTGCCGTCTCCGGCGAGGAAGTCGCCGCGCGCGCCATGCAGCGCAATCCATACGCTTCGCGCGAGCAGCTCGTGACGGGATCGCTCAGCCGCCACAAGACCACGCCGCCACGCAAGCGTGGCGAGAAGGTCAACGAAGAAGACGAGTTCGAGGACGATTAGGGGCGCAGGCTCCTCGCGACCACCCTTCACCCCCTCTCGATTCAGTCTTGCCACGGCTGGCAAAGGCGCCGGTGGCAGGGTGCGGCCCGTTGACAGGCCCCTCACATCTCCGAAATGAATATGAGGCCATGCGCCTTAAGCTTGTCATGCCTCAGCCTACGGCTCGTCCATGTATGGCCGCGGGAAAGTCGCGGTGGGAACAAAGAGTGCGATCTTCCAGTTGGTTTTTGATCACCTGAGAATTTTGTCACATGAATTCGAGCGTAAATGTGCCGTTCAGTAATTTGCGCGCGGTCGTCATCCTGATCGTGGTCGCCTTCCATTCGGCACTGCCCTATCTCGCATCGCAACCGGCGCAACCCTTTGCCTTTGACGCCGCGCCCTATCGCTGGATCGCGTTCCCGATTATCGATCGCGAGCGGTGGTTTCCGTTCGACTTATTTTGCGCCTGGCAGGACATCAGCCTGATGACGCTGATGTTTTTTCTCGCCGGCCTGTTTGCGCCGGTAAGCCTTCGACGCAAGGGCCCGTTTGCCTACCTTGCCGATCGATGCTGGCGCATCGGCCTGCCCTTCGCGCTCGCCGTCGCCATTCTTAGCCCGCTTGCCTACTACGCTTCTTATCGGCTGACTGCGGCCGATCCATCGCCCGGCGCCTTCTGGGAGCATTGGCGCGTGCTCCCGATGTGGCCCTCGGGCCCGCAATGGTTTCTATGGCAGGTGTTCGTGCTCAGCACGCTCGCAGCTGCGCTGCACCACCTCGCGCCGCAATGGCGCCAAGGTTTGAGCCGCCAGGTCGGGCGGTTGAGCGATCGGCCGCTCGCCTTCTTCGTGGGACTGACGGCGCTGTCGGGCGCAGCCTACATTCCGTTAGCGCTTGTCTTTTCCCCATGGGATTGGACCAGTCTCGGGCCCTTCTCCGTTCAGCTCAGCCGCCCCTTGCTTTACCTCGTCTATTTCTTAGCGGGCTTTGTCATCGGCAGTCATGGCTGCGATCGGAGCCTATTGCGCACCGATGGGCCCATTGCACGGCATTGGCTGGCCTGGTTCGCGGCGGCTGTGATCTGTTTTTCCGCATGGGGTGGGCTGACGTCGCTGACCCTGCCGGAATGGGCCGCGAGCCCCGTCTCGTACAGGTTGGCGGCGGCACTGGCCTTTCCCTTTGCCTGCGCGACCGGCGTTCTGGCCTATCTGGCAATGGCGCTGCGCTTCTTGCGCGTACGTGACAGCGTGCTCGATCACCTTTCGAAGAATGCCTACGGCATCTATATCGTGCATTATGTCTTCGTGCTGTGGCTGCAATATGCATTGGTTGGCGCGGCGCTGATCGCGCTGGCGAAGATGGTCATTGTCTTCTCGACTGCGCTGGCGCTGAGCTGGGCGGCAAGCGCCGGCGCAGTCGTTGGGCTCGGCATCAAGGCGGGCGTGCGGCGACCGACGGAAATTCCGAACGAAGGCACGATTGCCGACCAGACACGATGAGGGATGAGGGCCGCCAGTGCGGCAAATTTGAAGTTCCTATCCGTTTTCGCCGCGAGTTCGTTATAGGAACTTCAAATTCAAGAGCCGCTACTTGGAAACAATAATTTGCTGGAGCTCCTTTGATTCCGAAGTTCGCATCAGAGGTCGCTGCGATAACTTACGAACTTCGGAATCGGAGCTCTGGATGTCTCTGGTGATGACGCTTGCCTGGCGCAACCTCTTCCATGACCGGTTGCGCTTCATCGCCACCCTTGTCGGTATCGTGTTCTCGGTCGTGCTGGTGATGGTTCAGATGGGCCTGTATCTCGGCTTCGGCCAAATGGTCACGACCATGATCGATCACGCCAATGCCGACCTCTGGGTATTGCCCAAGGGCTCGAAATGCTTCGAGGACCCCTCGCTGCTGGATTCCAAGCTGCGCGAAAAGGTCGCTACCGTGGATGGCGTTGCTTCCGTGGTGCCGCTGGTGATCGGCTTTTCAGACTGGCGGACCGAGTCGGGCGAGGTGACCCCGGTCTTCATCGTCGGCGCCGATATGAAAGCTGACGCCCTGCAACCCTGGAACGTGGTCGAAGGCGATGTCCGCGCGCTCTCGCAATGGGGCACCGTGGCGGTGGACCGCTCCTATTTCGATCGGCTCGGGATCAAGAGGCTCGGCGATACCGCCGAGATCCGCGGTCATCGCGTCAAGGTGGTGGCGCTGACGGACGGGATCCGGTCTTTCACCACCACGCCCTACGTCTTCGTCGACCAGAAGGACGCGCGGTTCTACACCGGCACGTTTCCGAGCAAAGCCAGCGAGCTGATCGTTCGCCTGAAAGTGGATGCCGATCGAGCCGGCGCGATCGCGGCGATCCGCGATCGCGTCGGTGACGCCGAGGTGCTCACCACCGACGAGTTCCGCAAACGCAGCCGGTCATTCTGGCTGTTCGGCACCGGCGCCGGCGCGGCGCTGTTTGCCGGTGCGCTTCTTGGGGTGATCGTCGGCACCGTGATTGTCGCGCAGACGCTTTACTCTTCGACGAAAGACCACCTCAGCGAGTTTGCCACGCTGCGCGCGATGGGCTCGTCGAACAATTACATCTATAACGTCATCATCTATCAGGCGCTGCTCAACGCGGTGATCGGTTTCATCTTCGCCGCCGCGATCGGATTCGAGGTGGTCAGGATGACGGCAAGGAGCGCGCTGCCAATTGTGATCACGCCATGGCTGGTGGCCGCCCTGCTGGTGCTCACGATCGTGATGTGCGTGGTCTCCGGCCTGGGGGCCATTATCCGCGTCGTTCGCATCGATCCCGCCACGGTGTTCATGCGATGAAGGACGTCATCATCGAAGCCAAAGAGGTCAAGAAGACGCTTGGCAGGGGTGCCGGCCAGGTGCAGGCATTGCGCGGCGTCGATCTCAGCTTACGCAAGGGCGAGTTGACGCTGCTCATGGGCCCATCCGGCAGCGGCAAAACCACGCTCTTGCTGATCTTGGGGTGCATGTTGACGCCGAGCTCGGGCACGGTCGCCGTCTGCGGCGCTTCGACCAGCGATGCCGACAAGGAAGGCCTCGCCAAGATCCGACGTGACCATATCGGCTTCGTATTCCAATCCTATCATCTGTTTCCGACCTTGACGGCCAGGCAAAATGTCCAGCTTGCGCTCGACATCCGCGACCATCACGGCAGGGACGCGGCCAAAAAGGCGCGGGAAGCGCTGGCTCTGGTCGGGCTTGAGCAGAAGGCCAATGCGTTGCCGGATGCTTTGAGCGGAGGCGAGCAGCAGAGGGTTGCGATCGCGCGCGCGTTTGTTGCCAATCCGTCGGTCATTCTCGCGGACGAACCGACTTCGGCGCTCGACAGCGACAATGGCCGTGCGATCATGCGCATCCTCGTGGAGGCCGCGCATGAGCGCGACAGGGCGGTGCTGGTGGTTACCCACGATCCCCGCATCGTCCCGTTCGCCGACCGCATCATCGAGATCGAGGACGGTCTTCTGGTCGAAGAAAAATCTGGCGAGCCCGAACACTTGCGAATGCCGAAGGCGGCCGCATGGCCTTGACGGGTGTACAGCGCGCCAAGCTATCCTCCTCCGGCCGGATTTGCTAAGTCTCGCGCATCAATTTTCCAGGGAGCCATTCGTGTCCCTCATCGAAGCTGTGGTGCGTGGCGGCGCATTTTTTCTCCTGATTTTGGTCGCAGCACTTTTGCTTCGCGATGCGCGGCGCGTGCCGGCAGGACTCTTCGGCGCGCTGTTTGCGCTCGGCGTCGCCTGCTACGTCGTCGTCTCGGATTGCTTTGTTGCGCCTCAGCCTCCCGCCTGGATGCTGCCTTTGAGAATCATCGGCATGGGCAATCCGGTCCTTTTCTGCCTGTTTGCGGCCGCGGTTTTCGACGATGACTTCAAGCCGTCCCGCTGGCATGCGCTCGCATGGATAGCCATCATGGCGTTCGGCACGCTGTGCCTCTGGAGCGGAACTCCGCTGACGCGATATGCCTTCAGCGCCGTCGGGCTCGCCTGCAATGCGCTTGGCGCCTGGTACGCGCTGGCCGAACGGTCGCTCGATCTCGTCGAAGAGCGCCGGCGATTGCGCAGCGTCCTGGTCGTTGTCATCGCGTTTTATGCGGCTGCTATTACCGCATCCGAGACACTTTTTCCGAACGGCAGCGGCGGCCCGGCGCTTGCGCTCGTCATCGGCGCGGGAGTGCTTGCGATCACGATGGTGTTCGCGGTCGTTCTGCTCTCGGTCAACCGGGATGGCTCGCTGATTCCGTTTGGTCAGTCCGAGCCGCAACCTCTCTTGGTTGCAACCCGCGGGCCGGCCGCGGTGCTTGGCATCACTGAGCGTTCCGATCGGGACGAGGATGCGCGGCTGCTCGCGGGCCTGCGCCGGCTCATCGACCATGACAAGGCGTACCGCGAGGAGGGGCTGTCGATCGGCGGTCTCGCCGCCAAGCTCGGCACCTCGGAGCACGGGCTGCGCCGTCTGATCAACCAGCGGCTGGGTCACCGCAACTTCAACGCTTTCCTCAATGGCTATCGTTTGGACGATGTCATGTCGGCGCTTGCCGATCCGGCGCAGGAGGCGGTTCCGATTCTGACCATCGCGCTCGATGCCGGGTTCCAGTCGCTTGGACCCTTCAACCGCACCTTCAAGTCGAAAACCGGCATGACGCCGAGTGAATTCCGCCGCGAACAGCTCGGCCGGCGCGACCGCGTCGCCGCCGAATAGGGCCTTCATCCGAAATCGGCTAGCCGAATTCGAATTCGGCGGCCCCTCGTTCGGGGTTCGGCGAGAGCGTCAACTCCATCCGTTCCAAAAAGGTGCGGCAGGATAGGCGTCGTCTGTCCGTCCACTCCTTTGCGGAGCCCCCGATGCAAGCCTTTTCCGATGCGCTCTCAAGCTTCTGGCAAATCTGGTCCCCCAACCTCGTGCTCGATGTCGGCCGCTACGTCATCGCGGCCTTCGGCATGGCCTTGATCCTGAAATTGTTCTGGAATGCCGGGCTTGGCCTGCGCAAAATCCAGGCCCGCTCGGCTTCGCCCGCCGACGTCCGCCGCGAAATCCTGACCTCGCTGCGAACCGGAATCATCTTCTCGCTGACCGGCGCCGGCATTGTGTTCGGCGCCATGCACGGGGTCTTCACGATCTACACGGATTTCGAGACCGCCGGGATCGGCTATCTCGCGCTCAGCCTGATGGCGATCATCGTGGCGCATGACGCGTACTTCTATTGGGCGCATCGGCTGATGCACCATCCGCGCCTCTATCCTTATTTCCACCGCACCCACCATCGCTCGGTCACGCCGACGCCGTTTGCGGCCTATGCCTTCGATGTGCCGGAAGCGTTGCTGATGGCGGCTTTCACGCCGCTATGGCTTACGGTCGTGCCGATGCATGCGTTCGCGCTGTTTCTGTTCATGGCGTTCATGATCGTGCGCAATGTCATGGGTCATGCCGGTGTCGAACTGATGCCGCGCGCGCTCGCCGACAGCCGCTGGTTCGGATGGATCAACGCGACCACCCATCACGACCTGCATCATTCGAGCTTCCACCATAATTACGGGCTTTATTTCACCTGGTGGGACCGGATGATGGGGACCGAGCATCCCCGCTATCGCGAGCAATTGCGCGGGATTCCCGGAGCAGATGCGGCGGCGAGCGAGGTTACGTTCTATCGACCGTTTGTGGCCACGGGCGGAGCCATGCCAGGTCTTTCTCCCGGCGAGTGAAGCGAGGACACGTAGCCCGGGTGTCGCGGAGCCGGTCATCCCGCGGAATCAGTACGAGATGTCATCACCCGCGAAGGTGGGTGATCCAGTATTTCCTGACGTCAGTAATTGAACCGCGGAGCCGCGGCGTACTGGATACCCCGCATGCGCGGGGTATGACGGCATCAAACCCGCCGCCCTCAGCCCTTCTTCGCCTGATAGGCGGCCAGAAACATCCGCGTCGCGCTGTCGATCACCACCGCGATGCGCTCGGCCGACGGCGCCGGCGCCGCCTGAAAAATAAACGGCAGGAACAGCGAACCCTTGCACAGCTCCATGAACTGCGTCGCCGCGAGTTCGTAATCCTCGATCGCGAGGTCTCCCAAACGCGCGCGCGCTTCGAGATAGGCGGCAAGCCTGCTGATCGAGAAGGCAATCACATTGTTATAAAAGCGCCGGCCAACTTCCGGCATCCGTTCGGCGATCGCCATCACCGTCCGCGTCGACGAGCCGCCGCCCGGCCGGCACAGCATCTGAATAAGGGCGCAGCCAAACTCCGTCAGCGTCGTGGTGACGTCGCGATCGGGATCGAAATTGAACGTCACCCTGCTTTGCTCGAGGATTTCCTCCTCGACAATGGCTTCGAACAGCCGGTTCTTGTCCGCGAAGTAGACATAAAGGGTACCCTTGGAGACGCCGGCGGCCCGCGCAATCTCGCCCATGCTGGCGCCGTCAAACCCCAGGTCCATGAAGACTTTACGCGCGCCGTCGAGAATTTGACGGCGTTTGGAGGAATCCGCGTCGCCGACCAAATGGAGAGTGGATGAGGGTGATGCAACCATTGCCTTAGCTTCCCACTAGAATTCACGTCTTCGGAAACAACTCCGAAGGGAATCCCCGGATATCCTCTAAATAACATATA
>Ga0181532_10004166_pt1 | contig 12746 bp, 13 predicted proteins | sample PEATcosm2014_Bin_33_FD_119768 | JGI IMG/M metagenome (GOLD analysis project Ga0181532, IMG submission 119768) | Peatland microbial communities from MTU Mesocosm Facility, Houghton, MI, USA - PEATcosm2014_Bin11_30_metaG | ecosystem: Environmental > Terrestrial > Soil > Wetlands > Peat | place...
AGGCAGCGGCAGCTCGGTCGAATGAGAACAAGGCAAGCGAGAAGCAGGCAGCGGCAGCTCGGTCGAATGAGAACAAGGCAAGCGAGAAGCAGGCGGCAGCAGCTCGGTCGAATGAGAACAAGGCAAGCGAGAAGCAGGCGGCGGCAGCTCGGTCGAGTGAGAACAAGGCAAGCGAGAAGCAGGCAGCAGCAGCTCGGTCGAGTGAGAACAAGGCAAGCGAGAAGAAGGCGGCGGCAGCTCGGTCGAATGAGAACAAGGCAAGCGAGAAGCAGGCAGCTGCCACTCGGTCGAATGAGAATAAAGCGGCTCATTCGCAGCCTGCAGCAGCTCGTCAACATGCTGCACCCAGCACTGAGGCTCGCGCCGAGAGCGCTCCTGTGAAAAAATCACCTGGAGGTAAAGAACAGCCTCGTCAGTAGCGACTGGACTGCGAGGTATTACGTCAGGCAGCTTGAGGTATGAGGTATAAGGTATAAGAGAGTCGATTAACTTTATATTGGTGCGGGTCCACTCCCGTGGGCTCGCGCGATTTGCTTTTTGGCATCCACGCGCCGCGCGGAAGCAAAAGCGTTCTCCCTTTCTCCCCAAGTTTTCTCGTGAAAGCAGACGTTCATTGGGCTCCCGCCGATCGCGGGCGGATGACGGACTACCCTGACATAGTCCGGTAAGGGAAGGTTGGCCGACAATTCAGGAGTCTATTAGATCCGTTTAACTCAGAGCCCATTCTCGCGTTGAGCCTTGTCGTGAAGAAACTGGATGAGTAATTTACTCACTTCCTCCGCCTGCTCTTGCTGCACCCAGTGCCCGGCCCCGTTCACGAGATGCGTCCCCAGCATTCGAGTGCACGCTGTCTTCTGCATTTTCTCGAAGTCTCCGGGGGTTTGATAGACACCCCAGTCGCTCTTCCCGCCGATAAAGAGTGACGGCACATCGATCGTGCGGCCGGAAAACAATTGCAACTCCGTGTTGTACTTGCTGATCCACCTGAGGCGATAGCCGTTCAGGCCGCCTTGGAATCCAGTCCTACCATACTCCGTGCTATAGACCCTGAGTTCGTCATCGGGAAGCCATTTGCACGCGGCGATCGCGGCCGCCGATGGCATCTCCGGGGCAACGGTCTCCGCCATTCCCTTATCTAGATCCATCACATAATACCGTGGCAGTTTGGCCCACTCGCTGGCAGCTCTCGCCTTGAGCGGGAATGGGGCGTTTTGCTTCCAGTCGGCACTCTTCATGTGATAATAGGCGCGCAAAAAGGCATGAACACCTTGCGGCGCATGCCACATGTTGTCGTTGGCTTCGCGCCGCGCGTAATACTGCTGGTAGTGCTTCCGTGGAGGCTGCAGCGCAGCCAGTTCCTCATAGATGCGGTCCGCCCCAGCCGGGTTCGCTACAATGTCCGCCTGCGCCGCATCCGCAGTGTTGAACGACAGTGTCGGTGGGCCTGCAAACGGCGCGCTCATCATCACAGCGGAGCGGAAGACATCAGGCCTCGCCACTGAACACCAGGCCGCAATTGGTGAACCCTGGTCGTGCCCGATCACAGCAGCCACGGAGCGGTAGCCGAATGCTGAAACCAGACCCAGCGTGTCCCTGACCTGGTTAAGCGTCCCGAAAGGATCGAGATCATCGTCGTAGCGGACGTCCCAGCCTGAAGTTCGCCCGTAACCCCGCCGGTCCGGGGCGATTACATGAAATCCCGCCGAGGCGAGGGGCAGCATCACCTTTCTCCAGCTGTAAGCGAGCTCGGGGAATCCGTGAAGGAGAACGACGCAGGGTCGGTCATTTGCCTCGAAGCCCGCCTCAAGGACATGAACCCGGAGACCATTGATGTGATTGACGAAGCGCGATCGTATGCCCAGTGGGAGAAGCCCCTGATTGAATGGCAGCTCGGTCGCACTCGTGGCTGAGGACTGTTGGGGAGCGGCGATCGAGCGTGCCTCCTTAATTAGTGCGGCAGGCACAAGAACGGTCGCGAGACCTTGAATCAGTCGACGGCGTGTAAGTAAGCTACCGCCAAGCGACCCAACGAGGTTATCAGTTTTTTTATGCAAAGCTCCCTCTCCGGTGCCTAGGGAAAGTGGCATAAGTGATGGAGCGAAGTATAGCCGATTAAGGACACGATAACCGGCTACCCTGACGCAATCCCAAGGGAAGAGTTGCCGACCATCCGGGAGCCATCGCGGTGCCGAAGCGTCGAGTACAGCCCTTCTACGGGTCGCTCGTTATGCAGCCGTTTGCCCGCCAACAAGCCACCGCTGGAATTCCTTCCAGAACTAGGAGCCACCTCCAACTGCCTATGCCTAGCCAGTGCACATGGTCCAGAATCAAGCCGGAAACCGGGGCCCCTAAAATACTTGCAACGGGTATCCCAATCATGAACAGTGCAATCGCCCGTGCCTGTTCCTTCTCGCGAAACCAGTAAGTCAGATACAAAAGGATTCCAGGGAAATAGCCCGCTTCCGCGAGTCCCAATAGAAACCGCACAACGTACAACTGGTGCGCAGTGTGTACCAAGCCAGTCAGAATGGCCACGATTCCCCAAGTAATCAAAATCCGCGCAATCCAAATACGCGCTCCGATCTTGTGCAGCAGCAGATTACTGGGGATTTCAAAAAAGCAATACCCGAAAAAGAAGATTCCGGCAACCAGCCCGAACTGCCGGCTTGTGATGCCAAGGTCTTTGTTCATCGTCAATGCTGCGAACCCAATGTTGATGCGGTCAATATAAGCAACTACGTAAAGAAGGAAAAGAAAGGGGAGAAGCCTGATCCGCATCTTCTGAATCGTCTTCGTTTCAGTCGAGATCGACGTGATCGTGGAGCCGCTTCCGGTGGTCGCTTCAGCGAGAGAGTCTGACAAGACGGTTCCTTAAGGTGTGGCTAGCCGCAGGCGCAGCAGGATTGCGGAAACTCTATGCCGCGAAGAGATGTCGGTCAAGTTCCTCGCGCACTTACCAGATCTGATTCTGTAATTGACAGAACGCAATGGGTCAGATCAGGATCGTGGGCGAATAACGGGCGACTCTTACCTAACCCGGTAAGGTAAGGTTTCCCGACGATTCACCCACAACCTTATGCCAGGTGGTTTACCCCGGCAGCCGGTGGCACAATGTCCAGTATTTCGTGGGCTCCATCCGCGATTGACTCGAAATTCGGTCGACTGGTTGCCGTGAACGAACTTCTCGTCGGCTTCCTTGGATTCAGGACTTGCCGGTTTGACACCCCCTCTGCGGCGTTCCTATACTTCTCCACGCCACGACTGCCCGTCCGGGGAGGACTACTATGTTAAAACGTTCGCTGGTTGTTTTCCTGATTGCTGCCTCGGCAACTATCGGCTTTGCGCAAGAACCTTGGAAAGTTCATCAACCCAAGCTCACTCCGCAAAAGAGCGGTGCTACACAGCTGCTGATTGCTGCCAGCCCGGTGAACTCCCGTGTGGTCTGGGCAGCCGGAACTGGCGGTACATATGTGGTCACGACTGACGGCGGAGAGACCTGGAAAGCCGGTGTCGTGCCTGGAGCCAAAACCCTGCAATTCCGCGATGTGCACGGCGTAAGCGATAAGGTCGCCTATTTAATGTCCATTGGAAATAACACTACAGATTTTCGCATCTACAAAACCGTCGACGGTGGCGCGACCTGGACGATACAGTTCAAGAATGAGACGGTGAACGCATTCTATGATTGTTTCGCGTTCTGGAACCCGAAGCGGGGCATCACACACAGCGATTCGGTGAACGGAGTATTTCCCGATATTCGCACAACCGATGGAACGACCTGGCACTCAATCGCCGACAACATGCCGCCCGCGTTGCCGGGCGAAGCCTCGTTTGCGGCAAGTGGAACCTGTATCACAACCCAGGGAGAAAGAAACGCCTGGATTGCTACCGGGGGCTCAACAACTGCAAGGATTCTAGCCACCAGAGATGGAGGCGACACCTGGAATGCCTATGACACTCCGCTCGTGAGCTCGGCCAGCGCGGGCGGGATTTCCGTGGCCTTCCGCGATTCCTGGAATGGCATTGTGGGTGGCGGCGACTTGTCTACAAACAGTTCCGCCGACGCGGCAACGTCGAACGATGGCGGGCAAACGTGGACTCTCACGAACAAGCCGCCCGTGGCCGGAGCCATCTTCTGCCTGGCCTACGCGCGCGGCAATCGCCATGGTGATGGTGAAGAAGCCGACCACGAACACGACCATACCGTTGTGGTTACTGCCGAGACGGAGCCGAACTTCGACACAGGATCAGCGGCTTGGACTCCCGACGAAGGACGCACTTGGTTCAAATTGCCCGATGTGAGCGGCTACTGGGCGGTGGCTTTTGCTAATCCGAAAGCTGGATGGTTCGTGGGCAATGGAGGTCAAATCCTGAAGATCAGCTTCTAGCACAGTCTGGCGACATTGTGCAGCGCGCCTGCTGCCCCATCCCGTTTCCCGGGGTTTTAGAACATCGCAGAAGTCACTTGAAGATCGTCATGTACAGCAATAGCAGCAGTGCCATTCCGCTGAACACACTTCTGACGGCGTGCAATGCCCCCCAGCGTGCGAGCAGGCGCTCCGCTTCGACTGACCGCTTATCCAGTGTCGGGCTGAGTAACAGCTTATTGGTAGGCAGGATCACGAACAGCGTAAACGGGATAACACTGCCCAGCACGGCTCCAGCAACCAGCCACCAGAATGTCGCCCCAGTGAGCCATGCGGCGATGGAGGATAATAGTCCCAAAGCCGCCAAGGTCGCCTGCATGATTGTGCCCCTGCGATAGCTTGGAGGAAATTCGGTCGCAGCCAGTTCTACGCCACATTCCATTCTGGCCGGATGTTCAACGAGATTAACGTATGCGGCGGCTCCCGCGAATAAGCCGCAAGCGAGAACGGCAACGAATTCAGCAATCTGGCGCATAGAGTCTATGCCGAGAGCGGCTCAGCGGAAAACCTGGGTTGCAGTTTTAGGCATGAACGGTCCGAGCAATGACTTGAACCTAGGACTCAAGCGCAGTTCTTGACTTTCCTGCTCCAACAGTTTCTGCGGATCAGTTGACGTCTTCAGCGCGTAGCGGAGGTACGATAGCCGCATGAGCCATAGGGCATGGCTTAGGTCTTCCTCTTTACGCATCCGAAATGTAGCCCAGCCTGAGTTCGGAACCCAGTGATGCTCCTCAGCAAGACCATCTGCCAACAATGCATCGCGTACTGAACGCGGAAAGGGTATGTCAACTGCGCCGCTCGTGTGAACGTGTCCGACTTCGGCTGCGCCGAACAGGAATTCCACCCCGCCAAAGCGATGAGGGTGAACAGTAACGTGCTGCCACGCCGAAACCTCCTGTTCGAACTTCTTCGAGTGAATTCGCATGGTCAAGGCTCCCTTACCTTCTTTTTTCGATGACTCAAGGCAAATTCTCGATTCATGGATCGATCTTCGGTCATCCAATTACAGAATTATGGAGGTTTTTTGAATGAGTTCCCATCCTGCGAAGTCGGCGCAACGTCGCCCGAAGGTGGTTCAGGCTGGCGAAGGGATGCGCCTGAACGTCCAAGGAATTGTCTTTTCCTATAAGGCAGTCGGTGAAGACACCGGGGGGCACTACGCTCTTACCGAGGGCATGGTGCCGCCTCATCATGGGGCACCGGAGCACATCCACCATCGGGAAGATGAGGCGTTCTACATTCTCGAAGGCGAGTTTAAAATCGAATGCGGCGGTGAGGTCTTCAAAGCGACTCCGGGCACATTCGCCCTGCTGCCAAAAGGTCTCCTCTCCCTCACCGTTTCCAGAACTTGTCAGACAAACCGGGCAAGGTCTTATGCGTGCATTCGCCCAGTGGAATCGAGGAATTCTTTGAGCACATGAGCTTGCTTGCCAAGGCGGGTCCGCCCGATCTGGAGAAAATGAAGGAAATGGCTGACAAATACGAAATCGAGTTCCTGCTAGCTCCAAGGTGACTGTCGAGTCTTGACCTATCTACAACGTCCAAGGAGAATCTATGACTCGTGAAGCAAGATTGATGTGCGGGATCATCCTCATCACAGTGCCAACGATTCAATATGGCGGATATTTTCTGCTGACTTCTTTGATAAATAAAAGCAGTGGTTACATGGAGAATCCGCTGCGACAGAACTTTTTCCGCGCCGGGCATGCCCACGCGGGAGTCATCGTGATTCTTTCGCCGGTTTGCCAGATGCTCGCGGACGCGGCAGTTCTGCCCAGCCCGTTGCTTTGGGCGGTACGAATCGGAGTCCCGCTCTCAGCCATTCTCATCTCGTCGGGATTCTTCTTCTCGGTGCTGCCGCCGACTGCTACCCAAGCCAGTGGAGCCGTCGCCCTGATCTACGCTGGGGCAGTGATTCTCGCCTTTTCGGTGGTCACGCTTGGCATTGGGTTGCTTAGGCATCCGACTTAGGTCTCTGGAGGAGGGCTGTTCTGACGAACGTCCCACGAAGATGGGGGTCGTCGCAGTCCTGCGAGAGTTTAGCCCCCCGGTAGTCGCATTACTGGGGACTCGGAGCGGCAACAGACGACGTACCGCTGCCAAAGGCGAAACCACGGGCTGGGCGCGAGCAAATCGTCGCGTCTGCGATTCGCAGCCGAGAGGTCGCCACCGCTCAGCGGTCTGGTATCCGGCACGGCGAAGATGCGCTCCAGTCGCTCGATTTCAGCAATGCTCTGTTCAGCGTCCATCCGTCACAATATCTAACAGAAAAGCAGGGAGGTCAATCGGAGTGGCATCTCCATCTGTGGAATTCGCACCGACTCAGGATCGGCTATTCTCTTAGCATGATGACCAATGACGAGCGAATCCAGCGAGAGTCCAGCCTGATCGCCACTATCAGAAGGAAGCTTCCCGAGTTCGCGAAAGCGTGCGCGGATAACATGGAACTGGTGTTGCTCACCAAGACGCCTTTGCCGCCGACTACCAAGAGGACGAATACACACTCCTCGGCATGGCAATCAAGCACGCTCGCCTCCGTGGGAAGGAAGTGCGTGTCATTGGGAAGAACCGAATACCCTTGGCGAAGGAGAGAAAATCCAGTGAGCACGACTCTCAGCCACTCCAGCACACTCCTGTCAGACCGATTTTCGTGATGACTGGCAGTTCTGTCAGTTTTCGAGGCGGCACGGGTCTCAAAGGCTCCGCTGTGTTCACGGGTGCGTCTGGTCAAGGGAACTGAACCGTGTGATTTCCATGGCTCTGTGATTCAAATCAGATCGGCGGATAGACGCTTTCTACTAAGTTCAGTGTCCATGAAGATCACTATGGGAAATGTCTGCCAATAGAGTGCTTCGCGGGACATCGAGAAGCTCAATGACTCACGAACGGAAGGTGACCACGAAAACCGCACACAAATTGAACCTCCTCGCCGTCGCGCTCGTCGGTGCGCTGCTCGCGACCACCCACGCACAGGCTCAGCAAGAGCCGCTTGGCGGTCAACTTGCACCCGGTGCAAAAGCTTCGGTCAAAGACTTCGAAGAACAGGTCGCCCACCAGCGCGGTTTCGAGGCCGTGGTTTGGTCTCAGCCAGCAGAAGGAGTGTATGGCATTCGTAGAGGGATGTTTGCAATCGGCGCGAAGGACAACGAAATCATGGCAATGTCCCGTCCCCTCGCCGCAAGGCATGAATTTCTGACCGCAAACAACACGACAGGCTATGTTCGGGCCGCGCGGCCCGGCCGTGTCAAAACCCATAGATGCGTTATTGGGGGCCACAACCTTTACAGGTTGCTGAGCAATTCCTATCATGGCGTTAGGACGCCGATCATGTGCCCTTCGATCGTCTGATGGGCCCGATCTTCTCATGCTCCACTTACGTTCATATCAAAGCGAAGCTCTAGAGAGGGTTCTCCAAGCGTACAAAGACGGTAAACGTCGTGTAATTGTGTCCCTGCCGACCGGCACAGGCAAAACGGTGGTGTTCGCGCATTTTCCGCGCTTCTTTCAGATGAAGAAGCGGCTGCTGGTGCTTGCGCATAGGGAGGAACTCCTTCTACAAGCGCGTGAAAAGTTCCTCCACGTGGACCCCGAGCTGAAGGTCGGCATTGAGCAATCTGGGTCACGAGCACCTGCTGACGCTAAGGTCGTCATAGCCTCGGTCCCAACGCTCGGCCGAGCCGGAGGAACTCGGCTCCGCCAGCTCAGCCCGGAGGAATTCTTCCTCATTGTCGTTGATGAGGCGCACCACGCCGTAGCGCTCACGTATCGCCGAATCTTTGAACACTTCGGCCTCTTTGACCCGAACACACGACGGTACTTGGTGGGCTTCACGGCAACGCCTCGACGCGGTGACAAGCAGGGTCTCGGCGCCGTGTTCGAGGAAGTCTGTTATGCGCGAGATCTTCGCGAGATGATCGCTGAGCAATACTTGTGCCCAATCACCGGCTGGCGCGTTCATAGCGATACATCGCTAGACAAGGTCCAGATCCGCCACGGTGATTTCGTTGAGAGCCAGTTGTCTCAGGTTGTAAATACAAGCGAGCGAAACAACTTGCTTGTTACCTCCTACCGGAAGTACGCGGCAGGTCGTCGCGCGATTGTATTCTGTGTAAATGTCGCGCACGCGATGGATGTGTGTCACGCATTCATGGTTGTCGGTATACGCACGTCCGCTGTTTGGGGGGACATGCCGCGCGAGGATCGCCGGATAAAACTTGCTCAGTTCTCCCAGGGCGACATCGACGTGGTCACGAACTGCAATGTCTTAACCGAAGGCTTCGATGAGCCGCGCGTGGAAGCGATCATTATGGCGCGTCCCACGCGGTCGAAGCTTCTCTACGCGCAGATGGTAGGGCGCGGAACACGTCGTCATCCGGACAAGGCGAACCTTGAAATCATCGACATCGCTGACAACTCAAAAACGCACCAATTGCCTGGACTGAACGACTTATTCAATCTTCCTTCTCGGTTGAACCTCAAAGGAAGCGACGCACTGAAAACGGGGCGGTTGATCAGGGATCTCACGGATCGCTATCCCTGGATCGATCTGTCGCGTATTCACACCCCTGATGACGTAAAGGTCGCCGCCGAGCGTATCGACTTCTGGAACTTCGATCCACCTGCCGAATTGGCCCGTTTCACTCCGAATACCTGGCATGCTGTTCCCGGAGGTTATCAATTGTTCTTGTCAGACGGCGAGTCACTCTTGGTTGAATCCGACCTGCTCGATACATGGAGCGTACAACTCAAGTCTCCCCGCACCGGGTCGACGCCCCTCGAACGCATCGCCGAGCTGGAATCCGCTATCCATTTCGCCGACAATTTCGTAAGTTCCAAACGACCCAATTCAGAACGACTTGTATCACGTGACGCGCGCTGGCGGGATGGGGTACCAACCGATAAACAGATCGGAGTCCTTGAGCGGAACGGAATCATTGTGCCGCCCGAGTTGACCCGAGGCCAGGCAGCACAAATGATCCGTTACGTCGTGGCGTCATCTCCTCGGAGCCGCAGAGCTAAAGTGTAATCAGTCGGTCCTTTGGCCGCCGGCAACGCTCTCCGAGCGGACTCTAGCCGGTGCGAAAAATACCGAAAAGCGATTAACCCCGATCAACTAGCCTTCTACACCGGCAGAACATTTAACAGAGCGGCAGTTTTTGTTCCGAAAGGATTGCTGTAAATCAGCCTTGACCTTCTTAAAACGAGTCGCGCCCCGACCTTCGGTTCCCCACTCTGCTCACTAAGGGCGCGCCTCCGAAAAAGCACTAGCGTCACTCGGGAACTATCGTGAAGTCTCAGGGATCGTGCTACTGATCGCCGCGGACTCTCCACCAATCCAACTGTTCGAACGCGGCCATCTTTTCGGTCCCGTGTTGCGCATACCAGTCTCGCCAAGCCGATGCATCGGCAGGCAGGGCTGCATCCGTGACCTCATGCAACGCGAGGAACGTCCAGTTCCGCATTTGCGGGGTAATTTGGGGATCTGCGGCTAGCTCTATCAGTTTGGGCACGATTCGCAGGCGCTGTTTGCGCATGAAGTTGCCGCAGTCGGATACGTTGCAGCCCGCGCGATCGCGGACCGCGTCGGAGGGGTCGTGCGTAAAGGAATCGAAGAGCTGGTCCAGAGCTTCATCGGTGCCGAGGTAGCGCATGCCTTCGACGGCCCACTGGCGCACCTGCGGGTTGGGGTCGTTCTTGGCGTAGTCCACCAGGACGGGATAAATGCGATCGTAGCTCACGCCGCGGCCGGCCAGCATTCCCATGGAGTACACGCTGTAGGCGCGATGCGCGGGGTCGGCTAGCGCCTGTGCGATGAGGGCGTCCGCCGAGGCGTCAGTTTTCGGCACTCCGTTGATCGCGAGGTTGAGATCTGCGTTGGCGTAGCGAACGCGCAGGTCGGTGGAGAATTGAGAGCGCCTCTCCAAGTCGTTCATGTGTGCGGTGCGCTGGAGATCGTGCCAGACGCCAATATTCTGCTCGAACAAGTCGAGCGCGCGGGAATCGTGATGAATTGCCCGGTCCAGCAATTCTTCCGCCTGCGCCTGTTCGGGGAGCGTTTGCAGATGTTGCAGATCCAGATGTTGCAGATCAATGTCTGTGAGCGGCGAGTGAGCCACCTGGTAGGCGGAAGATTTGGCCGGTGCTGGGACCTTGGATACACGGGCGGGCTTGCCGTAATCCCGAGAGAGAAAACGGTACCCGACGAAACCCGTCCAGGCGAGGAAGAACGCGATCCCCACCGCGATCGCGGCCGGACTATTGCGGCGAAAGGGCGGGAGCGATCTTGATGGCGCTTGTCCACGTTGCGGCGGCGGACCGTAGCCGCCGAGAACAGTGTCGACAGCGACGTGAGTGTCGAGTTTAAGGCCGGCGAGCTTCTCCAGTTGGCCGGCGACCCAGCGCGCCTCCTGACGGCTATCGATCATATCGACGAGCGTTGCCTTCTCTCCATTCCTCATCTGCAAGCGAAGAGAGTAAGAAGCTGCTGTGCCTGGTTGCTGCGCCTTGGTGACAGGCAATATCTGAGCAATGCCGGAGAAGAGAAATTCACGAGCACCGCCGATGCCGAGCAGAGCCCGACGTCGGACAATCCTGCCGTTGCCCGCCTGGATGCGGAAGGAGACCAGCGTCGCTTGAATAAGTCCGTAGATCAGCGGGATCTCAAACAGTCCGAACACCACGGTGAAGAACATTGGAGCTTTGGAATGTGCGAGGAAATAGACGATGGCCGTCCACACGGCGGTGGAGAAGATCAAAACCAGGACCTCAGACGGGTTGCGAAACGCCGGGAAATAGAATTCGGTGCTGCCGTCCATCCCGGCCGAGACTACAACTTTCGGATTCTGCGGAGCGGCCACGTCGGAGGCATCGGATTGGAAGGCAGGGGGAGCGGTTGCGCCCTGTGCGTCGCTCAGAAAGATTGGCGTCAGCTCTGCGGCTGAGGCCGAGGCCGACGAGGGCGTCGGACGGAAAACCGGGACCTCGAAATCATCTGAATAATTCACGCCCGGGACGTCAGCCTGGGCGTGCAAGAGCCAGAGTACCTGATCGTTCGGATCGTCGTGATTCGACTCGTAGGCGTCGCTCGGGATACTGAATTCCACCGAGATCACAGCGTCACCCACGAGTCCGTGTGCGAGCGATGCCTGCGGCACATTCTTGTCAGCTTGCCAGAGAACGCTCTGGAGGGTAGAACGATTTTTCCCCCCGCCCGTAATGACTTGGCGCACGCAGGAAAGACTCAGGTCGATGCCATGTCGGGCATCGGTGTTGAAGCGCAAGTGAATCGTGCCCTTCAGCGCTCGGCCGGGAGAAAAGGGCAGCGAGGCGAACTCGAAATAAGTTTGGCCAAAGCGCTTCCGCCGGATGCTGGCCTTTATGGCCGCGCCCGCCAGAATGACTCCCACCACACAGAAGGCAAGCACCAAGAAGGCTTTGGGGTCGGAGGTGCGCCAGAGTTGAGGCACGACCGAGACCGCGAGTGTGAGCACAACCCCATTCGCAAAAATCGCGGCCATCCAAAGGCCAGTGGCTCGATTGCGGTTCTTGCTCTCGGCTCGGCTCGCCGCCCAGTCCTTCCGCCATAGCCACGGAGATTGGGGATTGGACACCTCGGCTGCTGCTTGTTCCTTCAATTTGCGGTTGCCATAAATTCCGGCGCCAATGACCCCGCCACCGATCAGAGCGAAGATCGCGCTGATGAGCGCTCCCACCCAGCGATTCCCATGGACGTGGCTGGGAGCGCCGAAGAGAAAGCCGCTTGCGAAAGCGAGTCCAAAGGCCACAAAAATCAGGCCAAAAACAATGGGAAAGACCTGGGCGCCTTTGGATGGTCTGGTCACAGCGGAATTATAAAGTTGCCTTAGATGGGAACCGAGCCAGATAGCCACATCTTTATTACCCCAGTCACAGGATTACGATTTCTTCCAAAAGGGCTCTCGGGGCCAATTGGCATAGACAATACGGTGAGCAGCGGAGCCAGATCAGCAACCGGAAGTTGGCATATTGAGGAGTTATCGCGATTCTCCCGGTGCAGAAGGCGCGTAACGTACAGTGCTATCCGGCAACTTTGCGCTCTATTTGCGCTCTGTCTGTTCGATTAGCGATGCTTTTGGTGGTCTTAGGTGTCATCCGCTGACCTGCATCGTGTCGAAACTACGTTAAGCCACGGATTCGAATCCCTGCCTCTCCGCCAGAACTTTAGTTATCTGGTACTTGCAAGCTGGTGATACCTACACTGATACAGAAATCAGCGAAGGGGTCACCATGAATCGCGAAGTCAATCTCACCAAAAGAGTCCGAACCGCCAAGGGGCTGCGC
>Ga0181532_10004167_pt1 | contig 12746 bp, 8 predicted proteins | sample PEATcosm2014_Bin_33_FD_119768 | JGI IMG/M metagenome (GOLD analysis project Ga0181532, IMG submission 119768) | Peatland microbial communities from MTU Mesocosm Facility, Houghton, MI, USA - PEATcosm2014_Bin11_30_metaG | ecosystem: Environmental > Terrestrial > Soil > Wetlands > Peat | place...
ACATTCAGAACGCCAGTTCAGCCCTCGGCGACCCAGTTTACTGGGATGAGAACTCCGGTCCGTCTTCGGCTTCGGAGAACACCGTGGGCACGATTCCTTCGGAATCCTTCACGGTTCTGGGCAGCGAAAGCAGCACCACCAGCACGAGCACCACCACGACCGGCACGGTTCCTGAGCCCAGCAGCATCATGCTGTTCGGTTCTGGCATCCTCGGCCTGGCTGGCATGCTGCGCCGCAAGCTGTTCTAATTCACTCGACCCTTCCCCCAGGTCTTTTCGAGCCGGAGCCTAGTGCTCCGGCTTTCTTTTTGCCCCTCGACGTTCCTTTTTTTCCCCACGGAATCCATTGGGCGCGGGCAGTTAGCGGTCAGCAAGTCAGGATCTACAACTCAGATTGGGTAGCGTCTTAGCCAAAGACGCTAAGTGTCACGCCAAGGCCCAACTGGCGGATCGCATCGGCGTCAGGGCTGCTGTTGCCGAGTGGCCATATCGAGGTTCTTTTGCTGCTCGGCATAGTCGCCCAGCTGGTTGTAGGCGAAGCTCATATGGATGAAGGCGTTCGCCCTGAGGGCTGGCATATGGTCGGCAGTGCTCTGGGTCAGATCAATGACTTTCTGCAACTGCTCGATGGCCTCGCGCGGGTGATGATGCTCTTCTTCGTAGATACCGATGTGGAGGTGGGGAAACGGAAAAAGCGGGTCCATCGCCACCGCGGCTTGGAAATGCGCCAGGGCAGCCTCCCGATCTCCTCTCTGCTGCAAGGTTTCGCCAATCATGTTCTCGGCCATCGCGTTATTGCTTACGGCCTCGGCGGCATGCGTCCATAGGGTCAGATCATCGGTCCAATAGCTGAGCTGGCGACGTGTGGCGGACGCCAGTAACAGCAGGATGGCAACGGTACCGGCAGGCAGCCAGATCTCCGAAAAACGCCATCGCTCTGCCCAATCGGCCACGCCCCAACAGAAGGCGATGAACAATCCAACGAAGGGCACATAGCCGAAACGATCGCTCATGGCCTCTCCGTTGCCCAGTTGAATCAGCCCAATCATGGGAACCAGCGTGCCTAGGAACCACAGCCACCCTACGGCCAGGTAGCGACGACTACGGCTGACGAGCGCCAACCCGGTGATCAGCAGCAATAGGAGCAATGAGGCGGCAAGCTGCCCGGTGGGCGCCGCACTCCGCGCGTGAGGATAGAAGTATGACAGGTGCGTCGGCCAGAAGGCATGGGCGAGGTATCGCACATAGGTGAGGATGACGCTGCTTATGCGAACCGCAAAGGAATACGTGTTCACGCCGCCCAGGGTGCGATTCGCCCACTGCGCTTTCATCGTAAGAAAGGCGCTGCCGGCGGAGAGCGCCAGCAGTGGCAGTTTCTCCAGCAACAGCCAGGAAAAGCTCTTGCCCGGAACAACGTGGCCCGCCGTCTCCCCGGCCAAAGACGGGCTGCCGCTGGGGAACATTCGCCCCAGCGGCCAGTAGTCCCACAGCAGCAGTACAAACGGCAGAGTGATGATCTGGGGTTTGGACATCAGGCCCAGCGCGAACAACATCGCCACCACCAGATAGCGGCCTACTGCCGGCTGGCGCGCATACCAGCGGTACGCGATCAGCGTCAGCAGAAAGAAAACCACGCTCAACACGGTTTTGCGTTCGGCAACCCAGGCGACCGCCTCAACATTGCAGGGATGCAGCGCAAACAGCGCCGCCGCCGCGAAGCTGCGCCCAACATAGCCGGTCGCTTGCCACAGCAGCCAGAAGAGCAGCAACGCATCCAGCGCATGCAGCAGCAGACTGGTTTCGTGATGCCGGCCGGGGTCGAGGCCAAAGAAATAGATGTCCAAGGCATGAGACAGCCAGGTCAGCGGATCCCAGTTAGCGTAATGGAAGGTGGTAAAAGACCACGTGACTGTGTCCCAGTTCAGATGCTGGATGTGGAAGTTGTTGACAACATAGCCGTAGTCATCGATATGGATGAAGGGATGCTGCTTCAGCGGCGCATACACCGCCAGTGTCAAAGCCACGATAACGAAAGCCAGAAGGGCGCGCCGCATTGCCGGCGAGAGGAGACGGCCGAGGTCGTGGTGGATTTGCAGGCGCGTCATAGGTCGAAGATAACACTGCGACCCGGGATCGGGTCATACGATGAACAAGCGAAGACAAATAGACGCCGAGTGAGTATGCGCCTCCGCGAGTGAATGTAATCGTGAACGAGATTGCGCCTGCTCTGTCGCTGTCGGTGAAGGACTAGCTGGTGTCCTTGCAAAATCTTCTTGTAGGCTGTGGACCAACTCGATTGCCGTTGGCGCGATTTTGCGAGATAATCGTGCCCGCCATTCCTTTCGTTCAGTCAAAGCCTCACGCCAGTAACCGGAGGTAGTATGGTGAAAAGCCGCGTTGTGTTGCAGTTCCCACTGTCGCCGACGGCATGGTTTTTGTAGGCGCTCAGAACGAGGTGGATGTCCATGGTTTGCTCAATTGAGAGCGCGCCCCGGTCATGGCCTTGCAGATCAAAAAATTTTCGGCTGGCTTCTGTTTAGCGAGCGAGGCACGCTTTCCCGCTCACCTATGAATGTATGAATGTGGCCCACGAGGAAAAGCTGGAAGCTCGAACTCGCTGGCTCTCTTGGCCATACCTTGTCCTGGCTCTTCTTGCCATCGTAATGCTGGCGCAAATGTGGCCTAGCGTTTCTCGGCTCTCAATTACTTCCGATGAAGCCGATCACCTTCACTCCGGCTATCGCTACCTGCAATGCCGCGATTTCGGCTGGAATCCCGAACACCCGCCGTTGGTAAAAATGCTGGCTGCTCTCCCGCTGCTGGCGATGGAGATCATTGATCCCATTCCGTCGGCCTGCGGAATGGCGAGTAACAAGCTGAGGGATTTCCAGGTGGGCCATGACTTCGTGTTTGCCAACCCCGAGTCGGTACTGATGGCGGGCAGGATGGCCGCATCCGCCCTGACAATTGGCTTGCTCCTGGCGGTCTGGTGCTTCGCCCGCAGAATGTTCGGCACGGGGGCGGCAATCATTTCCGGAGTGCTGATCGCTTTCGAGCCAAATCTGTTGGCGCACGGCAGTCTGGTTATGACCGACGTAGCGGCGGCGCTCGGCTTTGTCCTCGCGGTTTACGCTTTCTACGCTTATCTGTCGGCGCCCAGTTACAGACGGCTTGCCTCGGTAGCTCTGGCGGTCGGATTTGCGCTCTGCCTGAAGCACTCGACGATTCTGCTCGCCATAATTCTTCCGGCTCTGGCTGTGGCCGACGCTTTCATCTCCGGCGGTCCGAAGCGGATACGGACCGCGCTACGCAACCTGGTAGCTTTGACGGCGATTATGGTGGTCGCCCTCACGCTGCTGTGGGGAGTATACGGCTTCCGGTATGCCGCGCGGCCGAACCAGGCGAGACCATGGATTCCGGAGCGACTTGGCTCTGCTCATGGTCTGGTCGCCACCAAAGTCATCCCGGCCATGGAACGCGGGCGATTGCTGCCACAGGCCTACCTCATAGGGTTGCAGGATATTTTGGTCGAATCGGAGGGGAGCAAGCGAACCTTCCTGGTTGGCCAGATGTTTCCAACCGGACGCTGGTTCTACTTCCCGGTGGCGGCAACCATTAAGTTCACCTTGCCGACATTGCTGCTGCTGGTGGTCTCGGCATTCGCCGTCCCGTTCTGGCGAAAGCACAAACGGGAGGCGGCGTTTCTCCTGATCCCGGCTGCAATTTTGCTGGCCAGCGCCATGAACTACAAGATAGATATCGGCATTCGACATCTCCTGCCGCTTCTCCCGTTCCTCGTGATCCTTGCGGCGGCGGGCACTTGGAGCCTGGTGCGCAACCGCCGGTGGCCGACGATTGCGCTGGTAGCCTTACTTGTTTTCCATGCAGTCTCATCCTTGCGCGCATTCCCGAATTACCTGAGCTATGGCAACGAGCTTTGGGGCGGCCCGGCAAATACCTATAAGTATCTTTCCGATTCCAACACCGACATGGGTCAGGCCCTCAAATTAACCCAGGACTACACCGCCCGAAACAAGATCACCCATTGCTGGTTGATACAGCCCTACAACGAAACCGCCCGCGACTATGGTATCCCGTGCGATGACATCTACGTTCGTATTCCGCCGCTGCACTTTGACGGCACGCTGATCGTCAGCAGCGTCCTTGTGGACGGCATTATGAGTCCTTTTGGAGCAAGAAGCGCCAGTCTGTTCAGGAATATGCAGCCTACGGCAAAGCTGGGCGGCAGCGCACTGTTTGTCTATGATGGCGGCTTCGATATGGTCCCTATCGTGGCGGCGGAACGCTTAAAACTAGCGACTTCGATGGGCCCGCGCGATCCGCAATTTGCCATCAGCCAGGCGAGCCAGGTGCTTGCGTTCGACCCGAACAACGGTCTGGCGCACGCCGTGCTGTGCTACGCTCAAGCCACCCTTGGACAGCAAAGCGCGGCTGAACCGGAGTGCAATCTCGCATTGAAGCTGATGCGGGAGAATCCTTTCGCTCTGGCGCAGGACACAAAGGACGTGACCGCATTCATGCGCCAACACGGATTGCGAAACTACAGCGACCTAAAGCCCTAGCTAAACAAGGACTCGCCTACCGGCCTTCATAGCTGGTCAACTATGTCATCAGGGCGCACTCTCGCTAAGATGTCAACCTGTCGAGGATACCGGTAGTGCTCCGGACCGAATCATCAAGCTATAATCGCGAACCGAGGGTACCGTGACTTCCATTGCTCCGATAACAGCGCCTCAGAATCGTTGGCGTCCCTGGTCGTCGCCGGAGCGGGGGACAGTTCTAGCTAGTCTGGTTCTTCTCATTGCTACCATAGCTCTCTACTATCCCGTAAGTTATTACCCATTCATAAATTTCGACGATGACGTTTATGTTGCGCGGAACCTCCAGGTACAGAAGGGCTTGACTTGGAGCACCACTGAGTGGGCGTTCCGGTCGACCTACGTTGCGGACAATTGGCATCCGTTGACCTGGCTCTCCCATGCGCTCGACTGCCAGATTTTTGAAGGGAATTCGGGTGGTCATCATGCCATGAATCTGGCGTTCCACACGCTCAATGTCTTACTTCTGTTCTGGGTACTGTACCGTGCCACAGGGTTCACGGAACGCAGTTTCATGGTGGCGGCCCTCTTTGCTATACATCCGATTAACGTCGAATCCGTGGTCTGGATTTCGGAACGCAAGAACGTACTCAGCATGTTGTTCTTTCTGCTCGCGCGGGGCTTATCGCTGGTACGCGAGCCAGCCTGGGTTGCGCCGCTACCTTCTGGTAGCGTTGCTCTACTGCCTGGGGTTGATGGCCAAACCCCAGGTGATTACGTTGCCCTTCGTTTTGCTTCTGTGGGACTACTGGCCGCTGGGAAGGCTCGCTCTCCGCCCTTCGCCAGAATAGCTCAGGTGAAATCTCTGGCGAACAGCGAAAAGCGAATGGCGACGGTTGCTCCTGGAAAAGGTCCCGCTCCTGGCCTTGTCTGCGGCAAGCGCCGCGGTGACCATGCGACTCCAAGCTGCCGGCGGCGCAGTAGTGGAGTATGCACTCCCGCTTCGGCTGGGGAACGCCGTCTTTTCTTACGTCAGATACTTGGCAAAAGCCGTGTGGCCATCGCGGCTGACTATTCTGGACCCGTACCCTGTGAGCGGCACCGGTATCTGGAGAGTTTCGGCCACGCTCGTTTCTGATTGCAATTTCGGCGATCGTGATTGAAAAAAGGAATCGCGGATACCTTCCGGTCGGGTGGTTCTGGTTTCTGGGGACCCTGGTGCCCATGATCGGCTTAGTGCAGGTCGGCCCGCAGGCGATCGCCGATCGCTATGCTTATCTTTCATTCGTTGGCTTGTTTATCATGGTCTGTTGGGGGGCGGCCGACTGGTTCCAGCAAGTACGATGGTCTCCCAACATCCTGCGAGCGGGAAGCGTCGCAGTGCTATTGGTGCTCAGCGCCGTCACCTATCGGCAAATCGGCTACTGGCGTGACAGCATGACGTTGTGGTCTCACGCTCTACAGGTCACCAACGACAATTGGGTTGCTGATGACAAGACAGGCGAGTTGCTGATCGCCCAGGGAAAAGTTGAAGAAGCAATGCCTTACTTCTACCGCGCCGTAGCGCTCGCTCCAGACGATCCTTTCACCAACCTGACGATTGGCTCTTACGAGCAGAAACAGGGGAAGCTGCGACAGGCAATCGAGCGCTACAAGAAAGTGATCAATGTGGCGCACACCAGCCCTGTCATCAAGCTCCAGGCGTTCAACAGCATGTGCTATGCCTACCGCGGACTCGGAGATACCGGTCATGCGGACAAATGTTTCGAGGTAGTCGATAGAATGCGGGTCTACAAGTGAGACCGCCGTCGTCCCAGAGCTTCGGATATACTTCCCGCCATCCTGCCGCTCTCGGGTCACGCAGGTAGGGAAGAGGGAACCAGATGATGACAAAGCTTTCGCAGTACTCCATTTACTACAAACTACTTATCCTTTTCATTGTCGCCGCATCCTGCTTTCGAGTGTTTATTTGCTTTGCACACAACCCGATGGATTATCTCTTCTCGGACATGTCGCGGCACTGGGACAACGGACTGCATTTTCCAAGAGGTGGGTACAACGCCGCCGCAGACCCGATTGGTTATCAGGTGTACATATTTGTCCTGCAAAAAATCACAGCTGGCAACAGATTTCTAGTGGCTGCGGCGTGTTCCCTTCTTTCCGTGCTCATGCCCTGGACGTTTTATCGTGCAGCGCGGAATTTTGGGCTGGCGAAAATCCCCTCTCTATGGGTATGGGCGCCTGTAGCGTGGACTCCGTCACTGGTCGTAATTTTCCACTTCATCATGATGGAGACCCTGCTGCTTGTGCTCGAGGGTGTGGCTCTTTGGGCGACGGCGCGATACCTAAGGAAGGGAGGAACAAAACCGTTTCTACTCTCAATCTTTTGCTGGATGCTTGCCATTCTCACCAAACCTACTGTGCTTCCTTTAGCCGGAGTCTGTTTCCCGTGGGCGTGGTGGAAACGCTCCACTCCTCTTCGGGAAATTGCTGTAGGGGCTCTGTTGGCGACCAGTATGCTTGTGCCGCAGGCGATCCGCACCAAGTTAGAGCTTGGGTTTATTGCACCACTTGGAAACACCTGGCTGCCACGCATCGCACTTCGGGCAGGGACACGAACGATTTCTTTTCATTTTCATCGCTTTGATGGGGGTGATCAGAAGCTCGTATTCGGTAATCCAAGTTGTTACGTCCGGCCGCTGGAGCCCGTGAGCCACTGGGCCATGCGCCGGGCGTGGGGCGATACCAACACCAGTTTCACGATTACGGCTGCGAATGACGAACGAGATTGGAAGGAGGTCTATGAGCGGTTCAATCACGATCCAGGCCGAGTGGTGGGCTCAGTGGCGCGAGAATATTATCCTCTTCTTCTTCGCCCCGTCCTGGCCGGAGACCGGCACAAACGAGTGGGACGGACACCTGGAATATCGTACTCGCTGGGTTTGGGCTCCATTAACTCTTTTCGTCTTTGTATGTAACATCCGCGAGTTCGTACGACGCCGGTTCGACCTGATTCCTGTAGCTGTAACTCTGTTCACGCTATTCATGGCGCTGCAGAATCTGGCCATCCTTGAGGACCGCTACCGCAAGCCGGTTGAGCCGTTGCTTCTGCTAAACCTGGTTTGGGTTTTAAGCAGCAGAAATCCGCGATTCATGCCCCTGTATCGTCCGACAATGGATTGATCTGGCGGGATCTGGGCGTTGCTTATCGTAATCTGGGCGACCATGCGTAAGCTCGCGAATGCTTCCGGAAATCGGCAAGCGCTGGCATACCATAATTGAGATCGCGAAGACATTCGTTTTCGATCCGGTACGTCCATCGCACGCAGCAGAGGGAAAATGGAAAAACTTATGATGACGAGTGCCTCGAAGCAAACTACTCAGTACAAATTGCTCATCCTCCTCATTGTGGCCGCGTCCTGCTTTCGAGTGTTCATTTGTTTTGTACACAACCCGACGGACTATCTCTGGTCCGATATGCTGCGGCACTGGAACAATGGGACCCGTTTTCCGAGGGGTAATTATGCGGGCGGTGCGGACCCAATTGTTTATCAAGTCTATATATGGCTACTACACCATCTCACCCTGGACAATAAGTTACTGATAGCTTTGGCGTCGGCGCTTCTGTCCGTGCTTATGCCATGGACTTACTACCGTGCCGCCCGGAATTTTGGACTACAGAAAACACCGGCCCTATGGGTTTGGGCCCTGATTGCGTGGACTCCATCGCTGTTCGTCATCTACCACTTCATCATGATGGAGACGATGCTGCTGCTGCTGGAAGGCGCCGCCCTCTGGATGACAGCGCGCTATCTACGCAAAGGGGGGACGGAAGCTTTCCTGACCTCGATATTCTTCTGGACGCTGGCTTCGCTGACCAAGCCAACCGTCGTTCCATTAGCAGTGGTTTGCTTTCTATGGAGTTGGTGGAAAAAGTCCACGCCGCTGCGGGACATCGCTGCAGGTGCTGTGTTAGCGATCATCATGCTTGTACCGCAGGCGGTGCGCAGCAAAGTGGAGTTGGGATTTGTTGCGCCGTTTGGCAATCCCTGGCTCACGCGAATCATCCATCGGTCAGGGGCGCGGATGACCTATTTTCATTATTACCCCCCTTCCGATGAGTCCGGGCACTTGAAGCCCAACGTTTCCGAGATCAATCTGGTGTTCGCCTCACCAAGTTGTTTCATAAGGCCGCTGGAGCCCGTAAGCCCCTGGGCCATGCGGCGGGCTTTCGGAGATTCTAGAGCTTACGTCACTATCAATGGATCTTATGGAGAACGAGACTGGAAGGCCGCTTACGAGCAGTTCAATCACGACCCGGACGAGTGGTCGGCCCAGTGGCGCGAGAATATCATCCTTTTCTTCTTCGCTCCCTCGTGGCCGGAGACCGGCACAAGCGAGTGGGACGGACACCTGGAATATCGTACTCGCTGGATTTGGGCGCCACTAATTCTTTTCGTCTTGGTATGCAATGCACGTGAATTCGCACGCCGCCGCTTCGATCTGATTCCAGTCGCAGTCACCCTGTTTACGCTGGTCATGGCGCTCCAAAATGCAATGCTTACCGAGGGGCGTTACCGTAAACCGGTTGAGCCTGTGCTGCTGTTGAACGCGGTTTGGATATTAGGCAGGAAGCCCGTTCGCAGTCGGGGACTCGAAGGAGAACAAGAATTTATCAGCCCCGAAGCGTCGGAAGCTGCTGTGTGAAATTGCCGCGTGAAAAAGGTTCAGATATACTCCTCGCAATCCACGGGGAGGAGTTGTGGCTTCCGTCGACGTCAAGCCTCAAGTAGGGATTCCATCGTCCAATAAGTTTTTCCTGGCGGACTCTCGCGCCCGCACGTTTCTGCTCGGCGCCTTGCTGGTGGTTATCACTGTCGCGCTCTATGCGCCGGTGCATAGCCATCCGTTCTTCAATCTCGATGACTACCTTGACGTAGTTGACAATGTCCATGTCCACCACGGGCTGGACTGGAAGACCATAAAGTGGTCGTTCACCGCCGTGAACATGGCCAATTGGATTCCCTTGAGCTGGATGTCGCACGCGATCGACTATCAGATGTTCGGGCGAAATCCCGCCGGACATCACGATATGAACGTGTTCTTCCACGCCCTCGACGTGGTCCTGCTCTTCTGGGTGCTGAAGCGCGCCACTGGCTATACGGGACGGAGCTTCATGGTGGCGGCGCTGTTTGCTGTTCATCCCATGAACGTGGAAGCTGTCGCCTGGATAGCCGAACGCAGAAGCGTGCTGAGCATGGTGTTTTTCCTGTTGGCCCTGGGAGCGTACCGCTGGTACGCGCGCGACCCGACCGACCGCCGCTACACCGTAATTGCCTTGCTGTTTGCCTTGGGGCTGCTTGCCAAGCCGCAGGTGATAACCCTGCCATTTGTTTTGCTGCTGTGGGACTACTGGCCGCTGCAGCGAATGTTTCCCAATGCTCCGAGCTCTTCGCCTCCGCCCGAACCGGGTATTTTTCCTCCACAAACCCTTTCCCAGCTAATCAAGGAGAAGATTCCACTCCTCTTTTTGTGCATCGTAGACGCGATGTTCACCGTCTTGGCTCAGGCTTCAGTTCGTCCGGGCCTTATGCCGCCTTTGTCGTCGCGCCTGAAGAATGCTGTGTTCTCCTATGTTTTGTATATCAAGAAGGCATTCTGGCCATCGGGCATGGCTCCAGAGCTACCCCATCAAGGCGCCTGGCTGACGCCCTGGCAGGTGATCGGGTCCGTCGCTGTTTTGCTGGCAATCACCGCGCTGGTGCTGGCGGCCCGGCGGTATCGCTATTTGCCGGTAGGATGGTTTTGGTTCCTGGGAATGCTGGTACCTATGATAGGAATTCTCCAAGCCGGTAGACAAGGTATGGCTGACCGATTCGGCTACCAGCCGTATATAGGGCTGTTCATCATGGTTTGCTGGGGTGTTGCGGACTGGGCCGAGCGGCGCCATATTTCCGTGGCCTGGGTGGCGGCTACGAGTGCCATTGTCCTGTTGGCGTTGACTACAGTCGCCTACCGCCAGATCGGCTATTGGAAAGACGACCTTACACTATGGGAACATGGCGAGGCCACTGTGCCTAACCATTGGGCGGCGGAAATCAATATTGGTATTCAGCTGATGGCGCAGGGGAGGGAGGCTGAGGCCCTGGAGCATTTATATAAAGGTTCCGCTATTAATCCCGATGAAGGCTTCAGCGGCATGGTCATCGGCTATCACGAACAGTCGCTTGGGCATTTGCAGGAAGCTATTTCAAGGTACCAGCATGCTCTGCGTGACTACAACGTATCGGACGAAGATAGGGCGCATATTTTGAGAAATATGGCTGCCGCATACCGTGATCTCGGCGATCTTCAAAAGGCAAATGAATGCTACGCGCAAGCGCTTAGTTTGCAGTCGCAGTCAAAATAGGCGCCCGATTGCCGGCAAACTTGCAAAAGGCGCTATACCGTACGGAATCACAAGGTAAGCGGCCAAATTCGACAACATTCCTGGCTCGCACGGCGGGATTGCCCTCAACGATTGTGCGGAAAATCGGTGACCCAGTGCATACCGCGGTTGAGCAGTAGGAATTTGACTGGATCGGACAGATCCTCTCGCGTAAGCTTGAGCGTCGCCGGATGTCCGCCGATCTTGCCTACGAGAGTCATATGATTCGCATCCGGCACATCGTAGGTAAGTGTGGTCCTCCACTGGGTATTATCCACGTCCCAGAGGTTGAAAGTCTTCCCATCGGACTTGAACTCCAGATAATATTTTTTGAAAGTGCCGTCCATATTTTGAACTGTAAACTTTTTCGGCGCATCGAAGATTGCACGCTGCCAGCGATTGGTGTCGGTGACTAGCGGTAATTTCGGCACGCCGTCGAGAACGTAGTCTTCCACGGACCAGATGCCGCGAAGGGCGGGCGGTTGAATATATGTAACGTTATTGGCCGCGTCGATGTAGGCCTGGTTCGAGCAAACGATAATGGCAGCCACTCCGACTCCCAACTGTAGGGCCCACACTCCATAGTTCAGGAATTTCTCTTTGAAGAGAGCAACTGTGGGTGTAAGTCGCGTGGTGCGGTTTAGGAGGAAGAAGTCCGCAATTCGCCGCATATCCGGAAGTAACAGGAAAAGACAGAAGAGTATGAGGTGAATGGAATAGATTTTTCTTGGCACGTCATAACATAGGTTGAGCATGAGCACATTGCTCATGACGGCAAGCGTGACCAACGATCCCAGGGCAGTGATCTGAGGAATAAGGAGCAAAACTCCTCCCAGCATCTCGCCCACACCACCAAAAAAGCTGTAGCCCCGCGACATGCCCATGAATGTCCAAAGAAGGCCCATAGGAGTAGTTTGTCCGAAGGTATCGACATACCTTGACAACGCGGGTTCGGCGAACTGCATGCGAAACAGCTTGTTTGCCCCGTAGCTAATCATGGCAACCGCGACAACCAGGCGGACGAATATGCGAAGCCATTGGTAGAGCACCGCATAGTTCGGGCGCTTCCGGTCGAGGCAGGACCATATAGCGGTAGCGATCAGGGCGGTTACGGCGATGCAAAAGAGCAAAACATAATCATAGAGCTGGTCGCCGCTGCCATTGGCCACCTCGGTGAAGGTGCCGCTCAGGTGAAGCACATGGACTCCCACCCACGGCACAACGGCGTGCCACAAATCCCGCAAGGGATTGTTGTATTTGACGAAGGCCCCGAGCGATCCCACAGACCGCGGATAGACATACAGGAGGAAATAGCAAAAGCCGAAACGAAAGGCGATGCGGGTTGCCAGTGACCATTGCGGCGCAGTGTCCGGCGACGAAACCGGAGTGTTCTGCTGCAACTGCGGTATCATAAAGCCCTCTTATGGAAGATGAATTCCCTATCTACCGCGCGAGAACGCTGGAGCAGCGCGGAGCCCAAGCTGAGGCATTTTCGCTCGAATGAGGGTTTTGTGCAACAAGGGATCGCAAGAAAGGCTGATCAGGTGATTTTGCGAAGGCTTACGGACGAGCGCTGCGACGCTCGGGCTGGGCGCAGATCAGTGCAGCTTGCGCAACTTTTTCATCTTGCTGAAGGCTTCCGCCGATTGCGGAATCTCGCCGGCGTCGCGATACGCTATTGACAGATTTTGATAAAGTTTGGCCTGCTCCATGGGATCGTACATCTCGATGAGGGCCCGGTTGTACCGTTTAATCGCTTCC
>Ga0181532_10004168_pt1 | contig 12739 bp, 8 predicted proteins | sample PEATcosm2014_Bin_33_FD_119768 | JGI IMG/M metagenome (GOLD analysis project Ga0181532, IMG submission 119768) | Peatland microbial communities from MTU Mesocosm Facility, Houghton, MI, USA - PEATcosm2014_Bin11_30_metaG | ecosystem: Environmental > Terrestrial > Soil > Wetlands > Peat | place...
CAGACCAGGGAAAACCTGTCCAAACAACAACAAGTCAACGCCGAACTGGAAAGCGACCGAGCCAAGCGCAAGGCAGACTACGAACAACTGTCGAACAACTTCACCAGGGTCACGGGCAGCCTGACCCAGACTTTGGCCCAGACATCGGCCGCGCTTGCCAAGACAGAGGCCGACCTCAAGGCCAGCCAGGAGGAAACCGCCAAACGCGACGCCAAGATTAAAGACCTGGAGGATCAGAACCAGGCGCTGGATAGGCGCGCGATGGAGTTGAGCACGGCTATTACCAATCTCACCACGCAAATCGCGGAGACCAAGCGCAAGCTGGCCACTTCGGAAGGCGAGAAGGGCTTTCTGGAAGGCGAACTCAAACGGCTCGTGGCCGAGAAGGCTGAGTTGGAACGCCAGTTCAACGATCTGAAAATCCTCCGCGCCCAGGTCGCCAAGTTGAAAGAGGAACTGACCATCGCCCGCCGCTTGGATTGGATTCGCCGCGGCCTCTTTGCCAGCACCGATGAGAAGGGCGCACAAAGGCTCATGCAATCCTCCACGAGCACTCAATCCAAAGGACCGGCGCCGAATTACAATCTCAACGTGGAAGTCAGTTCTGACGGCTCCGTCAAGGTCCTCCCGCCGTTGACCAACGCTCCCGCGGCGACCAATCCGCCCGCCAAGTGACCGATGCCCGGCTCCTGATTGATTCGCAGGGGCGAGTCCTGCGCGACCTGCGGGTCAGCCTCACCGACCGCTGCAATTTCCGCTGCCTCTACTGCCTGCCGGAAACCGAGGCGGCGCAGAACTTCTATCGCGGCCACTGGGCGCACCTGCCCAATGCGGCGCCAATTCTTCGGGAGTGGGTCCGCAGGGAGAACATCCTCTCGTTCGAAGAAGTAGAGCGCGTCGTCCGGCTGGCCGTCAGCCTTGGCATTCAGAAGCTCCGCCTTACCGGCGGGGAGCCGCTCCTGCGCCACGATGTCGAGAACCTGGTCACGCGCCTCGCGGGCATTCCGGGCGTCGCCGACCTCGCCATGACGACCAACGGCTTCCTCTTCCTGCCAAAGGCCCGCGCGCTGCGGGACGCCGGACTCCGCCGCGTCAGCTTCAGCCTCGATTCGCTGGATGCCGCGAACTTCAAGAAGATCACTGGCCGCGATGGCCTGGGCGAGGTTCTCAGCAGTATCACGATCGCGCAGCAACTTGGCTTCGACCCCGTGAAGGTCAACGCGGTCATCATTCGCGGGCTCAACGACCACGAAATCGAGGCCTTGGCCGAGTTTGCGCACGAACACAGCCTGAGCTTCCGGTTCATTGAGTTCATGCCGCTCGATTCCGCGCGTGCCTGGCTTAAGGAAATGGTTGTGCCGGGGCGCGAGGTCCTCGCACGCCTGCAGGCGCGCTTCGATCTGCGCCCCGTTGCCTCCACCAACCCGTCGGAAACCGCCAAGCGCTGGGCTTTCCCCGATGGACGCGGCGAGCTCGGTATTATCTCCCCGGTCAGTGAGCCGTTCTGCGGCCATTGCAATCGCATCCGGCTCACCGCGGACGGCAAAGTCCGAACCTGCTTGTTCAGCGTGACCGAGCACGACTTGCGCTCACGCTTGCGCGAGGGAGCTGCGGACGCGGAGATCGCCGACTGGCTCAAGAGCATCGTCTGGCAGAAGGAACCCCGCCATCACATCGGGGAGCCGGATTTCATCCCGCCGTCTCGGTCCATGAGTTGCATCGGGGGGTAATCCTCTTCCAAGTGAGGATTGAACCCGGGTACATCAAACACCCTCCGGATTAACCCGCCTGAGCCGGACACTGCCTTGAAGGGCTTCCAGAGCGCCCGTCAGCTTCCTTTCGTCGCCGCGATGGACAGAGCCGCCCCGACAGCCTTGTGCAAATCCTCCAGCCTGCCTTTTCGCACATATTGCTGCGCGCCCTGCTTCAACATTACCTGGATCTGCTCGTCGTCGTGGCTCAGCCCCGTGAAGAGAATAACCGGCACGCCGGGCTGATTTTCTCTGAGAAAGGACATGAGCATAAGGCCATTTTCACCCCCCAGATCCAAATCCAGGATAATCAGACTCAGCGTAAGGCCTTCCATCAGAACCATGGCCTCCGTCGTGTCCCTGGCGATAAGGACTTCATAGCCGGCATCCTGCAAGGAGGTGCCTACCAATTCACGCCAATCCTTGTCATCGTCCACAAACAGAATCGTCCGCTTCGTGCCAACTAGCCGCTCCGTCCGGCTCGGCACTGCCTCTTCCCCCTGGTCCTTGGGAGGGTCCTTCCTCTCTCCGATCCGAACACGGTAGTGGCCGCTGGAATCCGTCTCAACCCATCCCCTTTCGACCAAGCCGGGAAGCTCGCGGACCGCCCATTGAGGATCTTCCCCGAACCGGCTTTTGCCCGCGGCATGCCTTGTGATTTCGGCCTCAGGCACCCATTGCTCACCCTGAGATGCCAGGTACCCGCAGATCTCGCGCTGCTCTGCGCTCAGCGTGTCCAGGTTCCGTTCGCTTTCGTCTGTCGCGCTCATGATGGTCATTCGGCCTTGAGCCATGCCCGCATCGTATTGATCTCCAAGAGACAGAGTGAAAGCACAAGTTTATGTCCTGTACCTGAGTCTTCTCATATCCAGGTGCATCCACGGAACCACACGGCTCGGGCTATGTCGAGAATATGTCTTTCTCGGGCGCGGCCCAGGGCTGGCGTTATACCAATAGCTACAACAGGAGGACCGGGCCGCCGGGACCCTAGGCTGCGGAGTTGCCCGCTTCGGCCTGGAAGGCTAAGGGTCAGGACCAGCACACGTTTTTCGCCGCCAGCACGGGGGTTGCCAAGGGCCGCCACTCTTCGGGGGGGTGGCGATCGCCGCGGGTTGAAGGCTCTGGGCTGAATCCTGTCCGGGTAGGAGCTAAGGTTGCCGTGATGGCGGAGCTTCGCCCTCTGCCGGAACGAAGCGACGAAACCCATCCCTTACGTTGTAATCATGTTCTTCCTTAGCGTCCATTTACCCCCAGAACACCCAGATACCAGATCCAAAACCACCCGTTCTAGCCGAGCTCAACTGGCATCCTGACGATTCTGAGGTGACATGGGTGTCTAAATCCTGGGCAGATGTGCACGCCCTACCGAATCAACCTTTGGATCGCCTCCAAACCCATCGGTCTGCGTGCTTCGGGTTGCGGCCGGCTTGCATCCTGCTCCAGCCGCAGGGGTAGGCTCGGAGCAGGGCACGGCCTGGGGTTGGGAGGGCAGCCTTGACGCTTTCCACGTCCATGCGTCGGCTCAACTCGAAGCGATTCACGAGTTGGTTCAACGGGCGGGCGAGGCAACGAAAGGCGAGGCCCCGGAGGGAATGATGGCGGATTTGTACTGCCGCATCCACTCGCTGGCGCCGCCCCCGCATTGCGCCGGCCTCCAGCCAGCCGGGCGGGTGGTTGCAGCTCTCGAAAGCCTCTTTAAGAAGCTGCTCGAGCATCCCAGGCATACGACTCCATCCACGTTCCAAACCGCCGCCCCGGCAGTTGATTTACTCCGGTCCCTCTGCGTGGAGGGATTAAGAGCTGACTTGGCAACCAATCCGCCGGTCCACCTGCTGGTGGTGGACAACGATCCTCTGGCGTGCCGGGCGATCGCCGGTGGCCTCCAGCTCGCCTTTGGACGGCCGGACAGCGCCGCGGACGGGGAGGCAGCGCTTGCGTTGGCCAGGCAGAAAACCTTCGACGTGATCTTCATGGACGTGCAAATGCCCGGCATGGACGGCTTGACCGCCTGTGCCAGAATTCATGAAACGGCCGCCAACCGGCAAACCCCGGTCGTGTTCGTCACCAAGCACACCGACGCGGAAGCGCGCCTGGCCTCGCACCAGTGCGGGGGGAGCGATTTCATCACCAAGCCCTTCCTGTGCAGCGAACTCACGCTCAAAGCGCTCACGTTCACACTGCGCCGCCGGTTGCAGAAGCTTGAGCTTGCCGAGGGTGGGCCTGTCCCCGGCGGCGTGAAAGACGCTTGTTTGGTCGGGGCGCCGTGAACGGGCCGGCAAGGCACGCACAGTGACTTGAGAAGCGCTGGCCGGAGGGGGGCCTGGAACGGTTCATTCTGGCCACGGTCCCGTTCGGTTTGCCTGATCAAACCGATGTCTGCTTTTGCCTGGAGCACTGCCCCAGTGTCCAATTACAGGACGTTTTTGGACCGAGTCGGGGTCCGTGGCAGGTCTGTAGTGGTTCGGTACCGGGAAGGCCGAGAGTGGTAAGCCAGTGGTAAGCCAGCGGTAGGCTTAATAGAAATTGTATTAAGCCTACCGCTGGCTTACCACTGGCTTACCGCTGGCTAGCCATGGGAGCAGGATACGGGACTTATGATAACTGCGAATTATCGCCATCGCTCCCGGCCAGGTGTCTACGAACGAAACTGGAGCGCCAAAGGGAGCGACGCCTGCGGTGGGCTGGGAGCGTTGTCCAAAGACTGACGCACTATTTGGGCAAGTTGGGCCGGCAGATAGGGTTTGGAGAGGAACGCGATGTTGTTTCTGCTGAAGTCTGTATCAATCACCTCCGGGGTGTAGCCGCTGGTGAAGACGACTTTGAGTTCGGGCTTGCGCTTCCGGAGCTGGGCTGCCACTTCCTTTCCTGTCATGCCTTCGGGCATGACCATGTCGGTGAGGAGGAGGTGAATCTGCCCGTCGTGCTCGTCCCAGGCCTTGAGGGCCTCGACGCCTGAGGCGGCTTCGATCACGCGGTATTCATATTGCCTCAGGACCTCACGCACGAACTGGCGCAGGTTCGGCTCATCTTCGACCAGGAGAATGGTTTCCCTGCCGCCGCGGATGGAGGGCGGCGCGCTGGAGGTATCGGCGGCCTGGGGTTTCCGGGCGGTAGCAGGAAAATAGAGCTCGAATGTGGTGCCGCTGCCAAGCTGGCTGCTGACTTCAATCCAGCCCTGGTGCTGCTTGAGGATCCCATAGACTGTCGCCAGCCCCAGCCCGGTGCCTTTGCCAATCTCTTTGGTGGAGAAGAACGGCTCAAAGATGCGGTCGAGCGTCCGGCGGTCCATGCCACAGCCCGTGTCGCTGACTCTGAGGCAGACGAAGGTGCCGGGGCGGGCCTCGGGATGCTGGCGGACATAGTCGTCCTCAATCTGCGCGCGGGAAGTGGTGATGCAGAGCTGCCCGCCTTTGGGCATGGCATCACGCGCATTGACCGCCAGGTTCATCACCACCTGTTCCAGCATGCCCGTGTCGGCTTCAATCGCCGGAAGGTCTGGCGCGCAATTGAACTGCAGGGCAATGTCCTCGCCCAGGAGCCGCGACAGCATGTTAGCGAGGTTCTGGAGCACCGCGTTCAAATCGAGGACCTTGGGTTGAATGACCTGCTTGCGGCTGAACAGCAACAACTGGCGGGTCAAAGCAGCGGCGCGACGCGCGGCGTCCGAAATCTGCTTCAAAGCCTTCGCAGTCGTGCTGTCCTGGTGGTCCCGGGCAAGCAGGCAATCCGCATAGCCCTGGATCACCGTGAGGATGTTGTTGAAATCGTGGGCCACGCCTGCCGCCAGTTGGCCCACCGACTCAAGCTTCTGGACATGGCGGAATTGAGCTTCCAGGTTAAGCCTGTCGGTAATGTCTGCGCCATAACAGTGGACGACCTGGCTGGCAACGACAGGGAAGAATGACCACGTGATGGTACGACCGCCGAGGCAGACTTCTTCACGGAGCTTCTTCTGGCCCGTAGCCAGGCAGTCGCGGACGGTGGCGGCGGGATTGGGGGGGAGGATGGAAAGCAAATCATCCTTGTCCAGTGCCTTCGCCATGGCCTTGGCGGCGTCGTTGGCGTAAGTCAGGGTGCCGTCGGCGGCGAATTCAAGCACGGGATTGGGGTTGACCCGAGGAAAGGCGGCGAGCTTTTGGATAGCGGTTTCGGCCAGCTTGCGGTCCGTAATATCGGTCAGGCTGCCCGAAACGCCCACGCTTGCCGGGTCGCCGTTGTGGGTTAGCTGGACATAGACCTCGACCCACCGGGTCTTGCCGTCCCTGGTCAGGAACCGCGTTTCGTACCGGCAATGGTCGAGAGCGCGCTTGAGCAGTTCCAGAAAGATATGCCGGTTCTGCCCGCGGTCTTGCTGATGGATGTAATCGAGGAAAAACGTGCCGACCGTGGGGTTGACCTCGAAGCCGGTGACGGTTGTCCATGCGGGGTTCAGGAAAGTCCAATTGCCAAACTCGTCCAGTTGGAAAATGACTTCTTTGATGTTCTCGACCACGGAGCGGTACCTGACTTCACTGGCATCGAGGGCCTGCTCCGAGCGCTTGCGTTCGATGCACGAGGCAAGGCCGTTGGCGACGGACCCCATTTCCTGGGCGACCTGATCGGCGAGTGGGTGCTGGGTGAAGATGGCCATCAGGCCGACGAGTTTGTCCTCCAGCACCAGTGGACATGCGGCATAGGACGTCAGCCCGCCGGCTTTGACCAGGGTCTCATCGGGAATGCGCTTGTCCCCGAGCAATTGGTTGATCAGGACAGGCTTGCCCTGTGCGAGGGAACTGAGGTCCAACTTGACTTCCGGCACGCCTGGCAGCGGATGGCCGGGTTCGGGGGACTCGCCCGCCGTCGCGCGGGGTTCAAACACTCCTTTGCCGGGATCGAAGGTCGAGATCTGTGCCACCTTGGCGTTGAGATACCTGGCCATGGCCTGGGCACAATGTTCGAGGGTGCGTTCCAGTGAATCGCGGCGGGTCAGCGCCAGTCCGATGTCGGCGCCGAAGGCAGCCAGGCGCACCTGCTCGAAGGCAGCCAGCGCGGCAGCGCGTTTGCGCTGGACGGCGTAGCGGATGCTGCGTTCGAGTGAACCGGCTCGCAGATGGCCTTTGACCAGGTAATCGGCTGCCCCGGCACGCATTGCCTCCAGGTCCACCTGGCGCTCCCCGGCGCCGGTGAGGAGAATGGCCGGAGCCTGGCAGCCGCGCTCCAGGGCCGCGCGCAAGAGTTCAATCCCGTCATGCGCGCCCAGGCGATAGTCCACCAGGACCACGTCGTGCAGATTCTGGCACATGGCTGCCAGGCCGGCATCGAAAGTTTTAAGCCAGTCCAGCGTGAAGCGCTGGCCCGGAATCTCGGAAAGCAGGTCCCGGGTGATGATGAAATCGTCCTCATCATCCTCGACGAGCAGGACCTTGACAACGCCGGATTCCTTCATAGCCCGTTATCTCGCGGCGGGCAGTTCGACAGTGGCGAACCAGTATTGGCCGAGAATGCGCATGACCTTAATCAGCGCCTCGAACTGCGTGGGCTTGGAGATGAACGAGTTGGCGCCCAACTCGTACATGCCGCTGATGTCGCCGCCTGCCGTCGAGGTAGTCAAAACCACCACGGGAATGCGGCGCAATTTAGGGTCGGCCTTGATTTCACGCAGGGCCTCCCGGCCATCCTTTCGAGGCATGTTCAAGTCCAGCAGGATGAGACCGGGCCAGGGCGCACTGGCCGTGGAACCGTATTTGCCGCGATGCAGGAGATAGTCCAGCAACTCCTCTCCGTTCTCGACGAAGCGCAAATTCCCCTCCCAGCGGCATTCGCTCAGGGCGTCTTTGACCAGCAGGCGGTCGTCCGAATCGTCCTCAGCCATCAGGATTATGGTTTTGTCCGGATCGTTCATGGGACAGGCGCCGGTTTGGGATGGGTGACCGGCAGTGTGATAATGAAGCTCGCACCCTGGCCCAACTTGCTCCTGGCGATAATGGTTCCGCGGTGATGGTCGGCAATGCGGCGGCAGACCGCCAGGCCAACGCCGTTGCCTTCATACTCGTTGCGCCCGTGCAGCCGCTGGAATACGGCGAAGACCTTTTCCGCGTATTTATCTTCAAACCCGATGCCATTGTCCTGCACCGTGATCTCGCAAAATTGCTGTGAGGCCGAGGCTGGCTCGCCGCTGGCCGCCTGTTTCCTCAGGAAGGCGGTGTCGCCCGCCGGCGCGCGCTCGATCGTGCGGGCCTGGATTTTCACGATGGGCGTGGCCCCGGGCGGCTGGAACTTCAGGCTGTTGCCGATCAGGTTGATCAGCAACTGGCGCATCTGCGTCGGGTCGGCTTCGATCGTGGGGAGGTCCCCCACCTCGACCCGGGCGCCGGTCTTCTCGATACGCACCTCCAGGTCGCTGAGCGCTTCCTTGGTGACTGTCGCCAGGCTAATAGGCACAAACGGCTCGGCGCTGCGAATGACCCGGGAGAAGGCCAGCAGGTCGTCAATGAGCGCGCGCATCCGGGTGGCCGCGCCCTGCATGCGCTCCAGGTAATCACGCGCTTCACCCGCAAAGGCGCCATCACATTTGGTTTTGAGCCGGTCGCCAAAGGCCTGGATCTTGCGCAACGGCTCCTGCAGATCGTGCGAGGCGACGAAGGCAAATTGTTCCAGCTCGGCATTGGAGCGGGCCAGCTCAGCCGCCTTGTGCGCGAGGGCCTCCTCCGCTTGCTTGCGCTCGGTGATGTCCTTGAAAACCAGCACGGCACCCACCACCTTTCCGTCGTCCTTGATGGCCGTCTTGACGAATTCGACGGGGAACCCTGTTTTATCCTTGCGCTCAAAGACGCATTCCCCCGAAGCGTGGCCGTTGAGCGCGGCCCAGATGTCGGGGCCGCTGCGGCCGAAGATGTCCTGCTCGGTCTTGCCGGTCAGCTCCTCGGGCTTCCAACCGGTGAGTTTGGCGACGGCGGGATTGGCGAAAGCAACCTTGCCTTGCCAATCCAAGCCGCAGATGCCCTCACCGGCGGCGTTCAGGATGTGCTCATAACGCCCCTGAAGTTGATGCAGGTCTTTGGTGCGCGTTTCAACGTGCAACTCCAGCACCGTCTTGGTGCTCTCCAGTGCCTGCTGCTGCTGGGCCAGCGTCAGCCGCGCTCGCTTGAGCTGGTCGAGTTCGGCCCGCATCTGGGAGTTCGCAAAGGCCAGCTCGTCCGCGCGCCTCTGATCGTCGTCCGCGCGCTTCTGACTGTCGGCTTGCGATCTCCGCGCCTCCTCTTCCAGTTTCCGGCTACCCGCCGCTTGGACTTCCATCTGGACTTCCATCGCGGCCAGCGTCCGGCGCCATTCCCCGTCCCAGGTCTGCACGCGTTTCTCCACAGCGCGCCTCTGGGATGCCAGGCGCCGGACCATCACCATCAAGATCCCAGTGCCTCCGCCGCATGCGCCGATCACCACCCAGAGCAGCCAGCGATGAGGCAGCTTGACTGTCCCCGCATCGGACGACGAGTCTTGCGGCGTACTCGGGAGCCGCGGGCTCTCCCCACAATACAACCAGATGCTCACACACAGCCCCAACAGGAGCAAGAGGGCGGATACGATAATTGCCCGGGTGGTTTCCACGGATCTCTCGTCCGCGCTCGCGCCAGGAATCTGGTCTGTCAACTCTGCCGTATTGCTCATCCGATTGCCTTTTCAATTGCGCTTTGCCCACGTCCCAGGCCTTCCACGGGACTGCCAGCCGTCAGCCCCGGAATCGTTGCTTTGAGGGAACGAATCCCCCGTTTTGATTGTAGCAGGACATGGGCCACCTGCAGGCTGCGCAACGCTTTTCCCCAAGCTGCTGGCGGACAACCGCCCACTTTCTCGGCGGTCCGGTTTTCAATGCCCAGATCGTGCCCTGGAATGGGACAAATATGTCAGACGCTGCGACATAGGCATGAAGCATCCGAATATCCACGCCCACGCGCCTTCCAGCGCCTTTCCGCCCCACCCGCATTCGTTCGCCAAGAGAGGCTCCGGTGCCGGGCTTTGGCAGGGGTGCATGGGCATATCCCGTGTTTATCCGGCGCACGTCTGCTGCTTGACCTCTGGCCGTCCGAGAACGTACTTTCCCAAGTATGCCGACTTATGAATATGTCTGCGAAAAGTGCGGACACCACTTTGAGAAGGTTCAACCGATCTCGGCAAAGGCGCTAACGCTCTGCCCGAAAGACCTGTGCGCCCAGAAACACTGGGGCCGAGGCAAGGTCAAACGCGCCATCAGCGTCGGCGGGGGCTTGATTTTCAAGGGCAGCGGCTTCTATGCCACCGATTACCGCAGCGAGAAGTACAAGGAAGCCGCCAAAAAGGAGTCCAGCTCGGCAGGTTCCTCCAGTTCGGAGACCACTCCCGCGAAGGGAGGCGAGGCCAAGCCCGCTTCCAAGGCCGCCGATAGCAAGCCGGCGAAGCCCTCCACTGCAAAGACCTAGTGCTTGGTTGCACAAACAGTTCACGCATGGGGCGCCGCGTGAGGGCACGCGGCCTACAGGGGTTGGTCTGCCTTTGGGCTATGCTCATTGCGTCCGCGGCCGGGCTCATGCGCACCGCCAACGCCCAGGGTCTTCCCTCCCCGTCCGAGCCCGTGCTCAGCACTTCCGGCCAGTTCTTGATCCACGCCCCGGGCGCTTCAGCATTAGCCGGAAATGCCTCAGCTCTTGCGTCGGATCAGAGGTTCGTGCGGCTGGAACCGGCGTTCGTCGGGGTATCCTGTGAGCGCATCAAGCAGAGCCTGTTGCACGAAGTTGGCAGGACTACACCCTGGCAAGGGCGGATTTATGTGGAAGTGCGTCCGGCGCGCTCAACAGGCCAGCCCGTCACAATCACCTCGGAACGCTTCAGGAACGGATGGCAATACCAGGTGGAATTGCCTGCGACGGTGGAGCGCGACCGCTACACTCGCGCGATAATACACGTCCTGTTGCTCGAGTTGGCTAACCGCGGTTCGAGCGGACGCCTGGCGGAGATTCCCGCCTGGCTCAGCGAGGGCCTCACCCAGCGGCTGCTCGCATCCAAGGAGTTTGAGATCATCCTTCCGCCGCCGCGCGAGAAGGTCAACGGCCTCAGCTTCAGCGCCACACGCCTCACCGAGCGAATGGACGACCCCGTGGGGCATGCCCGTAAGCAATTGCACGGACAGCCGCCGCTCACGTTCGATCAACTGAGCTGGCAGGCCCAGGACGAGTTATCCGGCCCCGCGGCGGAGCTTTACGGCGCCAGCGCGCAATTGTTTGTCTGCGAACTGTTGCGCCTGCGCGATGGCCGGGCCTGCCTGACGGCGATGCTGGCGCGGCTCCAGCGTTACTACAATTGGCAGCTCGCCTTCCTGGACGCCTTCAGTTCCCATTTCGAGCGGGCATTGGATGTCGAGAAATGGTGGGCCCTGGGCTGCGTGCAATCTCCCGAAAAGGAGCTTGTGCGTAAACTGCCGACCGAGGGGACGACGTGGTATGATCTCGAGCAAGCCCTCCTCACGACGAGACCGGATGGCCCCGGCACTGGTTCCTCGTCGGTCAGCACCAACGTGACGCTGCAAACGATTATTCGCGAATGGGACCGGGTGGAGCAGTTCCACACGCTCTCCGGCAAGGTTCAAGAACTTGACCTGCTCCGGCCGCGCCTTTCTCCGGACCTGGCCTTGCTCGTGCAGGAATATTGTCAGGCGATCGGGATCTATTTGCAGAACCCGCACTGGAGCCGACCCAGGGCCGTCCTCGGCGCAAAGACACGTCTGAGCCCTGCTGCGCAGGAAGCCTTGCAGCGACTGGATGTCCTGGACGCTCGCCGGGAGGCTTTACGACCCGCCAAGACGCCGCTGGCGACAGCCGATGTCACCGCGTCGCCCGAGCCCCACCCGTAGGCGGCAACCCCCCGGGGTCCGCGTCAATCCGGTAGCGCTGGTGCATGTAGAGATCGTCCGCCACCTGGTAGATGGCGATGGTATCCTTCTCCAGCTCCTTATCCGTATCGGTCGGCTGGGACAGCGCCTTCATTTCGGCGGTCTTCGGGTTCCCTTGGTAGAACTCCACTGTCTGCCTGAGCCCCAGAACCACCAGACGGTCGCGCGCCACCATGCCGATGTCACGATTGTGGTTCAGGAAGGCGCGGTCGTTCTCACGTTGGCCAGCCAGGAGGAGGTCCCGCCCAAAGAACATGGTTTCGTAGGGCCGCCCCAGCAGCCCGAGGATTGTGGCCGGCACATCGAGCGAGCCGCCCAGCCGTGCGACGCGGCTGGGGTCTTTCACGACCGCTGGCCCTGCGATCACCAGTGGTATTTCATACGAGTGGATCGGGATGCTTTGCTCGCCATACACCCGCGCCCCGTGGTCGGCGACCACCGCAAAGATGGTGTTCGTCCAGAAAGCCTCCTTCTTCGCCGCGCGGAAGAACTGGCCCAGCGCGTAATCCGAGTATTTGACCGCGTGCTCGCGACTCCGCGCGTCCGGATCCTCGGGAATCCTGCCCTTCGGGTAAGTAAACGGCTTGTGGTTGGAGACCGAGAGAATCGTGGCGCAGAAGGGCTGGTTGGTCTTGGACATTTGGCGGAACTCCTCAACGGCTCGCATGAACAGGTCCTCGTCGCAAACGCCCCAGATCGTCTTGAACGATGGATGATCGAAATGCTTCTGCTCGATGAAACGGTCGTAGCCGTTGCGCACGGCAAACGAGCGCATGCCGTCGAACAGGCCGCGCCCGCCGTAGAGGAACACGCTGGCGTAACCATCGCGCTTCAGGACGCGGGCGATAGTTTCGACGTTGTCCGAGCGGTCACGCTTGACGATGGAGTCGCCGGGCAGGGGCGGGAAGGACGAGAGCACGCCCTCGAAGCCCCGTACGGTGCGGTTGCCGGAAGCGTACAGGTTGGTAAAAAGCATGCCTTCCTCGCCGGCCAGCTTGTCCATTTCCGGCGTGAGGGTGTCTTTCCGTCCCAGGCAGCCCCAGAACTCCGAGCCGAGGCTCTCTTCCAGGAAGATCACCACGTTGAGCCG
>Ga0181532_10004173_pt1 | contig 12732 bp, 10 predicted proteins | sample PEATcosm2014_Bin_33_FD_119768 | JGI IMG/M metagenome (GOLD analysis project Ga0181532, IMG submission 119768) | Peatland microbial communities from MTU Mesocosm Facility, Houghton, MI, USA - PEATcosm2014_Bin11_30_metaG | ecosystem: Environmental > Terrestrial > Soil > Wetlands > Peat | place...
CGTACCCACGAAGCTGCGGGCATAATCGCGGGCATCCTCATGGACGTCGCGTTCGATCTTGCGCGAGGGCGTGTTCGGACTGCATTGCGGCTTGAGTGGACATACGCGGCAGTCGCGTCTCGATGCCCGATAGCGAATCTTGTGGTCGGCGCTGACGTTGCCAGTGGTCTTGAGCAGCTTGTTGGTGGGGCAGACGTAAACGTTACGTTCGCGATCGAACTTGAAGTCGCTGCTTGAGAAGGTTCCATCATCGCGTTGGCTCATGTCTTTCACAGGAATGTGCGGTGTGATGCCGGCGCCGACGAGCCAGTCGAGGAATTTTCCGGTTCCGTATGCCGTGTCGGCCACAAGCCGTTTGGGCTTCAAACCCTTCGTCTGTTCGGTGCGCTTGATCATGGTCTTGGTCGCGGCCACTTCATCGTAGGTACGGGCTGGCGTGGCCTCTACGTCGACGATAACCGCGTGCTTGATGTCGATCAGATAATTGAGTCCGTAGCCGAATTGAACGCGCTTGTTGGCTTTGGCGGTCCAGGCCGAACACGGGTCCACCGGCGAGATCGCCTTTGGCAGCTTGCGATCCGCATCGGGATCTTCGTCATCAAGGGCGCCGAGAAACTCGGCAACAGCCCGCGTCTGACGTTCCGGCAACGACCAGTCGATCTCGTCGGGGGCCTTGGCATGATATCGGCTGGCGTCCGCTTCCATGACGCTGGCATCGACCGCAAAGGCTTCACCCTTGACCAGACCGGCGTTCATGCACGCCCCCACCACCGCCTCGAATACCTGGCGGAACAAGTCGCTATCGCGGAACCGGCCGTGACGATTGACCGAGAACGTCGAGTGATCGGGCACCTTGGCGTCGAGGTCGAGCCGGCAGAACCACCTGTAGGCCAGATGCAACTCGACTTCCTCGCACAGCTTCCGCTCAAAACGGATGCCGTAGCAGTAGCCGACAATCAGCATCCGGATCATCAGCTCGGGATCAATCGAAGGTCGGCCAATCTCGCTGTAAAAGGGCGCCAACTTCTCGCGAAGCTCAACCAGTATCCGGGTCACAACCGGATTGATCCGGCGCAACAGATGGCCCGCCGGAATGCGTCGTTCGAGGTTGAACAGGTAAAACAACTGGCTCTGGTCGCCGGTCTGTCGACCCATCATGGCAAACCTCCACCGCCGAATCTCTCCAGACGACGGAATCACTATTCGCCGATTAGTGCCAAGCCTTTTTCAACAGTATCGGTCAACAACCGCCGCGCCGTCTTATGGGAGACGCGGCGGCTTTGCCCCCGGAAAGCGGTCGCGCCGTCGTCGGCGATCCGTCCATCGTGAAGTCGGTCACAGACCTGCCCATTGAGGCGTGATATTCTTCCCCACGTTGCAGCGGGGGATGGGGCAAATGGCACTCGGCATCGGAAGGCGGGAGTTCATCGCTGCACTCGGCAGCGCGGTATTCCAATGGCCGCTGGCGGCGCGCGCGCAACAACCAGCTATACCGATAGTGGGAATGCTCAGCGGAGTATCAGCATCTGCCGGAAACGCGTTGGCTGCAGTCCAAGCAGGTCTGAAAGAGTCCGGGTTTGTCGAGGGCCAAAATGTCGCTTTCGAGTACCGCTTTGCAAATGGGCATTATGACCAGCTACCAGCCCTCGCTGCAGATTTGGTTGACAGGCACGTCACAGTCATCGCCACGATAGGCGAGAACGCCACCATTGCGGCGAAGATTGCTAGTGCTGGCAGAATTCCCATCGTCTTTGCAATGGGCGATGACCCAGTAGCGCTGGGGGTCGTCACAAGCATGAATCGGCCCGACGGCAACATCACTGGATCAACCAGCATTGGACATTCTTTGGGACCGAAGCGAGTGGAATTGCTGCATGAACTCCTGCCCGCTTCGAGAGTCGTCGCCCTGCTCAGCAATCCAGAGCAGGCAAGCAAATTCGAGCGTAAAAATATTGAAGAAAAGGTAGAAGCCATCGGATTGCGAGTGAGATATCTCGCAGCCAGCAGTGTAGCCGAGTTCGAGACAGCATTCACAACACTCGTCAGCGAACAGATTGACGGTCTCATCATTGCCAATGAAACATATTACTTCAGCGAAATCAGAACACTTGCCTCGTTTGCATCCCGCTATCGAGTGCCCACGATTGGCCCTTTGCGCGCCTTTGCCGACTCCGGCGGCCTGATGAGCTACGGAGCAAACATTCCTGACGTGGCTCGTCAGACGGGAATATACGTCGGTCGAGTTCTCAAGGGCGACAAGCCATCCGACTTGCCGGTCGTGCAGCCAAGCAGATTCGAGTTCGTCATCAACCTCAAAGCTGCGAAGGCGCTCGGCCTCACCGTGCCGCAATCCCTGCAAGTGGCTGCTGACGAGGTGATCGAATGAAGCGGCGTGAGTTCATCACGCTTCTCACGGGCTCGGCGTTCGCATGGCCGCGCGCCGCGCGGGCGCAGCAGGGCGAGCGCATACGGCGCATCGGCGTACTGATGGGCAGCGCGGAGAACGAACTCGGGGGTCAAACTTTCAATGCTGCGTTTTTCGCGCGACTAGAAGAGTTGGGATGGAAGAGAGGTCGCAATATCAGCGCGGACGTACGCTGGTGGACAGACGGCCCGGAGCACATGGGGACCGTTGCGGCGGAACTGCTCGCGTCCTCACCCGATGTCATCATGGTGTGGACCAATCTGGCGCTTGCCGTACTCAAACCAGCGGTCGGAAAGGTTCCGGTGGTGTTCGTCGGGGTCGGCGATCCGGTCGGATCTGGGTTCGTTGCCAGCCTCGCGCATCCGGGCGGCAATATCACCGGCTTCGCCAGCTACGATGGGCCCATGGGCGGAAAGTGGCTCGACGTGCTAAAAGAGACTGCGCCGCATCTTAAGCGCATTATGACCATCCTTCATCCCGAGACGCCAGTTCACCAAGCGTTCTGGCGTTCGATCAAAGATGCTGCACCGCGCTTCGGAGTCGAGGCGACCGCTGGAGCGGTCCACGATGCCGCCGAGATTGAGAGCGCCATATCGTTATTTGCGGTGAAGGAGAATAGTGGGCTCATCGTTCTTCCGCACGCACTGACACAGGCCAACCAAAATCTCTTGATAGAGCTGCCAAGGCGGCTCCGTCTGCCTGCAATATATGCCACGGCGAGTTCCGTCAAAGCCGGTGGACTTGTCTCCTACGGCATCGACTTTCAGGACAATTTCCGGGGGACGGCAGAGTATGTTGATCGCATCCTGCGCGGCGACAAGCCGAGTGACCTTCCGGTGCAAGAACCGACCAAATTCGATCTTGCTTTCAATCTCAAGACCGCGAAGGCACTTGGAATGACGATCTCAGAATCTTTGTTGGCTCGCGCCGACGAGGTGATCGAGTGAGCCTTTTGCAGTGCGGTAGCCGGCAGGCTTAAAACGTCGAAATGGGTCAGGAACGACCGATTCACGGTGTCCGCACCATGTCCGCTTCTCCCCTGAAAGCGACCGAAACGCTGCGCCGCGTTAAGTGACGCGAAGGGCCAGAAGCGACATTTCGCGCCGCAGAAAAACTACGAGCCTTTTCGCCGTCGAACTACCGGTAAGTACGTCACAGACCCCGGTGTTTAGGCGTGGTATTGTTGCCTGCATTCTATTCCGCGTGACCCGATAGGGGGCGGTCAAATGGCAATTGATATTGGAAGGCGACAATTCATTTCTGCACTCGGCGGCGCCGCCGTCGTCTGGCCGATCGCGATACACGCGCAACAGGCGAATGGGATACGGCGTATTGGTGTGCTCATGAACTTTCGCTCGGCGGAGCGGGAAGGCCAAGCGCGCTTATCGGCGTTTGTGCAGGCGTTTCAAAAATTAGGCTGGACCGAGGGCGGCAACATGCACATCGAGACCCGCTGGGCGGCGGACGATGCCGATCGTTATCGCCAATACTCGGAGGAATTGGTCGCTTTGGCGCCGGACGTCATTGTTGCCGCTGGCAGTCCTAGTCTCGTGGCACTGCAGCGGGTTAGTCGCAATGTGCCGATTGTGTTCGCAAACGTCGTTGACCCGGTTGGTGCAGGGTTCGTTACTAGCCTAGCGCAGCCGGGTGGCAACACCACCGGATTTGCCGCATTCGAATACAGCATAAGCGGGAAATGGCTCGAACTACTCAGAGAGATAGCGCCCACCCTGACGCGAGCAGCTGTCCTTCGCGATCCGGCGCTAGCCGCCGGGATCGGCCAGTTCGCCGCGATCCAAGCTATGGCACCGCCATCATTTGCGGCAGGTTTGCGTACGATCGACATGCGCGATCCGGGCGAGATCGAGCGTGCCATCACTGCATTCGCGCGTGAACCGAATGGCTGCCTGATCGTGACAGCGAGCCCACTTGCGGTCACTCACCGCGATCTGATCATTTCGCTGGCGACGCGTTATCGCCTGCCGAACATCTACGCATTCCGATACTATCCTGCGAGTGGGGGGCTCGCCTCATACGGGCCTAGTCCGAATGACGACATCACACGAGCCGCTGCTTACGTCGATCGTATCCTTAAGGGCGAAAAGCCCGCCGACCTGCCGGTGCAGGAGCCAACAAAGTACGAGCTGGTCATCAATCTGACGACCGCCAAGGCACTTGGCCTCACAATTCCGCAGACGCTACTTGCCACTGCCGACGAGGTGATCGAATGAAACTTCCCCGTCGCAAATTCCTGCATCTGGCAGCGGGCGCCGCCGCGCTTCCGGCCGTATCGCGCCTAGCATCCGCGCAAACCTATCCGGCCCGGCCGGTGCGCATCATCGTCCCATATGCACCCGGTGGCACGACCGACATTGTCGCGCGTCTTATAGGACAATCGCTATCGGAACGGCTTGGGCAGCAATTCATCATCGAAAACCGGCCGGGCGCCGGCGGCAATGTCGGCACTGAGGTGGTCGCGAGGGCCCCGCCAGACGGCTACTCGTTCCTGTTGGTCACCACGACGAACGCAGTCAACGCGACGCTTTACGAAAAACTGAACTTCAATTTCATTCGCGATGTCGCCACGGTTGCGGGCCTCATCCGCACCCCCCTCGTCCTGGAGGTACATCCAGCAGTTCCGGCCAAGACGGTTCCAGAGTTAATCGCCTATGCGAAAGGCAACCCGGGCAAGTTCAGCATGGCATCGTATGGCACCGGTACGGCCTCTCATGTGGCTGGCGAGCTGTTCAAGATGATGGCCGGCATCAACATGGTCCATGTGCCCTATCGCGGCGCGGCGCCTATGCTCACTGATCTGCTCGGTGGGCAGGTCCAGGCTGCGTTCGATAACCTGCCTGGATCAATCGAGTACATCAGAGCCGGCACAATTCGGCCCTTGGCCGTGACCACAGCAACGCGTTCAGATGTGCTGCCGGACATCCCGACCGTGGGCGAGTTTGTGCCAGGCTACGAGGCGAGCGCATGGAACGGCATCGGTGCGCCCCGGAACACGCCCGCCGAGGTCATCGACAGGCTCAACAAGGAGATCAATGCTGCTCTCGCCGACCCCAAAATGAAGGCACGGCTTGCGGACTTAGGCGCTTTGCCGATGCCGATGACGCCTGCCGACTTCGCCAAGCTCATCAGCGAAGAGACGGAAAAGTGGGGCAAGGTGGTGCAAGCGGCCAACCTCAAACCCGACTGATGTCAATCATCGCCGGTGCCGACATTCCATAACGCTCCGTTCCGCGAAATGAACCTTTCGCAGTGCATCAATTGATGGTGGCAAAGCGCCGGTTTGGGTCAATCGCGTCACTTGGGCGGTGTCCGCAAGACGTCCGCTTGTCACCTGATAGCGACCGGATCGCTACCCTAGGGCCAGACCTACCAATTGTGGCGTGATAACCTTCCCCTAAATTGCAGCGGGCATCGGCCTAGCCGGGACGATTAATGGCAATCGACATCGGAAGACGGCAGTTCGTAGTCGGCCTTAGCGGGACAGCAATCGCATTGCCACTTGCGGCGAGAGCGCAGCAGCCGACGCTGCCGGTGGTCGGGTTTATCAGCGGCGGTTCGTCTGATGCTGACGGACGCTATGCGGGCGCGTTCCGCAAAGGTCTCAATGAGATCGGCTATGTCGATAGCCAGAACGTGGCGGTGGAGTACCATTGGCTAGAGGGCCGTTTCGATCGTGTGCCAGCCCTAGTCGCCGATCTGATCCGCCGGCGGGTGACAGTGATCGCCACGCCCGGCACTCCGGTGGCTGCGCTTGCCGCCAAATCCGCAACAGCGACGATCCCGATCGTCTTCAGTGCCCCAGGAGACCCGGTCCAACTTGGTCTTGTGGCGAGCCTCGCCCGCCCGGGCGGCAATCTGACCGGCATTAATTATTTCTCCAGTGAGTTGGTGACTAAGCGGCTGCGGCTCCTGCATGACTTAGTGCCCAAAGCGATTCGTATTGCCGTGCTTATCAATCCGGCCAATGCTTTGACCGCAGAGCCCACGTTGCGAGAGGTGCAGGAAGCCGCCGGCAACATCGGGCTGCGTATCCAAATCTTCAACGCAACAACGATCGACGAGATCGATGCGGCCTTTGGTACCCTTGCGAACGAGCGCCCCGATGCCCTCTTCGTTGGCGGGGATGCATTTTTCTTCAGCCAGCGAGGGCAAATTGCCACCTTGGCGCTGCACGAGAGGATGCCGGCGGCCTTTGCGAACAGTGATGCCGTAGCAGTTGGTGGGCTGATGGGTTACAGCACCGACATCGTGGACGTATTTCGTCAAGTCGGGGTCTACATCGGCAAAATTCTCAAGGGTGCCAAGCCCGCTGATCTACCGGTGCAACAGTCGACCAAGTTTGTGTTCGCCATCAATATGAAGACGGCGCGAGCGCTCGGAATCGAGGTGCCGCTAGGGTTGCTCTCCATCGCCGACGAGGTGATCGAATGAGGCGCCGCGTCACTCTAAGACCTCATCAGCAATAGCCATCATTCCTGGCGCTAATGTCAGACCAAGTTGCTTCGCTGTTCTAAGATTGATCAGCAGGTCAAGCTTGTTAAGACGGAATACTGGTATATCGGCGGGCTTCTCTCCCTTGAGTATTCGACTGGTGTATTCGCCAGCCAACCGATAGGCATCAGTGAAACTAGGGCCATAGCTCATCAATCCCCCATCTTCGACTGATACACGGTCATTAAATATGGTCGGAATAGACTGACTTGCGGCGTGCGCCACAATCTGTTTGCGAGCGCTGCTAAAATATGGGTCGCCACCGATTAGCAGGGCGCTTGCGTGGCTCTGGGCCAATGTTGCGAATGCCTCGTCTATTTGCTGCTCGGTAGCTGCGCTTAATAATACAAGCTGAACTCCTCTCGCTCGGGCGGCCTCCTGAAGCTCCTTGGTTTGAGCGGCAAAACTTGCGCTCTTTGGATCAAGAAGGGCAGCGATTGTTGTAGCGTTAGGTACAACCTCGCGCAGCAGGCCGAACCGTTTTGCGTCAATCTCATCCGCGACAACACTAATCCCTGTGGCGTTTCCCTCGGGTCGGTTGAGACTTGCAACAAGCCCTAGTCTGACAGGGTCGTCGCCAGACGTGAAAACGATGGGGATGATTTGCGTTGCAGCCTTTGCTGCCACCGCCGCCGGAGGACCACCGGCTACGATTACCGTCACGCCGCTAGCCACGAGTTCGGTGGCGAGACCGGGCAATCGCGCGTATTGCCCCTCACCCCAACGAAAATCGATTTGGATGTTTTGACCGTCTACAAAGCCCGCATCCTTAAGCGCGGCCTGGAACGCTGTTGCAAAACGCGCGGAGAAAGGATCGGCGCCTCGCCCGGTGCCGAGCCAGCCAACTACAGGAAGTTTCGGCTGTTGCGCGCTGGCCGAAAAGGGCCACGCTGTCACTACCGTCGCCAGACCTGCGATGAAATCGCGTCGTTGCATTGCGCCCCCCCAATGCACGCCAAGTATGGCTGCCGATAACGACATTTCAGCATAGATTGGCAGTCGGTGTAATGGGGCTGATCATTTTGTGCCCAGCGGCAAATCGGGACTGCAAATGTCCGCATTGGGTCAATCGCCACCTTTCCTCCCCCTGTCCTGCGCGGCAGCTATGCCCGTGCGCCGTGGAAAGGCGGCGCTTTCCAGTGGGTGTAAGTCCCACCCGGCGACCGCTCCAGCCGGAAGCAACCGGAGCAGTCATGGAGGTAACGAAATGGCTGAAGCCTTCGGATAGCGTGTCACGAAATACGGTGGCAGCGCGAGTGTACAGGCCGTAACGCGAGTGAACGCCGAGCAAGCCTCGAAAATGCCGATGCGCAGGCCGACCCGACAGGGTTTTCGGGGAAGGCTGATACGGCTGGGAGAATGAGCGAAAGATACGCCCAGCCGCTGCGCCGGGGTAGTGGCGACAGCATGTACACAAGGAAAGCGTACGCAACACGGGAGACCCCAAGGCGTGGTCAGGGATGACCAAACCGGACGCCCGTGAGGGACAGGCTGGGCGCCCTGGGGAGTCGGAGAGGTTCATTGTACCGCCGATGCCGGGTAATGCCGGCGGAGGGACGGGACCTCAGTTCAAGACGAACGCACTACGTAGTGAGGGACCTGGAGATTGGGCAACCTATCAACTCCGAAGAGTGTTCAGAAACTGCAGACGGCGTTGCACGCGAAAGCGAAGGCAGAAGCCGGTTATCGCTTCTATGCCCTGTACGACAAGATTAGCCGTGAAGATAGCCTGGCTCATGCCTATGCCCAGTGTCGCTCCAACAAGGGCGCACCGGGAGTGGACGGCCAAGATTTTGCGGACATCGAGGCGTATGGAGTACAGCGGTGGCTTGGCGAACTGGCGCTTGCGCTCAGGCAAGAAACTTATCGACCGGACCCTATCAGAAGAGTGTTCATACCGAAGGCCAATGGCAAACTCAGGCCGTTGGGCATCTCGACTTTGCGTGATCGAGTCTGCATGACAGCAGCGATGCTGGTGCTGAACCCGATCTTTGAAGCTGACCTTCCACCAGAACAATATGCCTATCGTCCCGGGCGCAACGCCCAACAGGCAGTGGTCGAGGTGGGAGCGTTGCTGGACCATGGCCACCTGGAAGTCGTCGACGCCGACCTCGCGGACTACTTCGGAAGCATTCCACATGCCGAACTTCTAAAGTCGGTAGCGCGCCGGATTGTTGATCGGCGGGTGCTGCATCTGATCAAGATGTGGCTGGAATGCCCCGTGGAAGAAACCGACGATCGAGGACGGAAGACACGCACGACCGAGGCCCGGGACCACCGGCGCGGCATTCCGCAAGGCTCACCCATCTCACCGCTGCTGGCGAATCTGTACATGCGCCGGTTGGTGCTGGGATGGAAGATGCTCGGGTTGGAGCGAAGCCTCGGCTCTCGGATCGTGACCTACGCCGACGACCTCGTGATCTTGTGCAAGAAGGGCAAAGCCGAAGAAGCCTTGCAGCGAATGCGCGAGGTCATGGGCAAGCTGAAGCTCACGGTCAACGATGAAAAGACACGAATCTGCAAGGTGCCGGAAGGGCAGTTCGACTTCCTGGGATATACCTTTGGGCGGATGTATTCGGCGAGAACCGGAAAGGCGTATCTGGGGTGCCGGCCATCGAAGAAGAGCATCAAGCGTTTGGTCGAGAACGTCCATGCGCTGACGACCCGATCGGGGACGTGGCAGGAGACCGCAGAGCAGGTGGACAAGTTGAACCGCACGCTACGCGGATGGGCGAACTACTTCGAAGTAGGCGCCGTATCAAAAGCGTACCGGGCGATCGACAACTACACCGCTGTGCGGTTGCGCCAGTGGTTGCGCATCAAGCACAAAACCAGGCGACGCAGGGGCGGGACCTATCCACTCTCGCACCTCTACGGGCACTTCGGGCTCGTACGCCTGAGCAGGCTTGGGCACGACGTGCCGTGGGTGAAGGCGTGATGTCTTGTCCGGGAGCCGGATGCAGGAGATCTGCAAGTCGCGGTTCGATGAGCGGGATGTGAAAACGGAGCCACGGTTGAACTACTAAGGCACCGCCAGACGAAAGAGGCGGCAACAGATATGTTCAACCTACAGCCACCGCGTCACATCCCGACTCTACCCAATAATGGCCAAACCGGCGACCCGCACGACGGTCGAAAAGGGCCAGGGACGGACCTGAGCAACCGCAGCAAAACTAATCGATCACCTCGTCGGCGATGGCGAGCACGCCTGGCGGGATGCTGAGTCCGAGAACCTTTGCAGTCTTGAGGTTGATGATAAATTCGAACTTAGTGGACTGCTGCACCGGCAGGTCGGTAGGTTTCTCTCCCTTGAGGATGCGACCGACATAGATGCCACACTGGCGCAAGGAGTCGGCTTGGCTCGCCCCGTAGCTCATAAGTCCGCCCGCAACTGGGAAATCTCGTCGATCGTAAATCGCAGGAATCGATCGGCGTTCTGCAAGCGCAATGATTTGTTCGCGCCGGTCGATGAAAAGAAAATCGACATTGACACACAGCCCTCCGACTCGAAGTCTGGCCATGTCCTCGAAAGCCGGGCCAAAGTCTCCTTCTGTCTTGGCCTTGAATACATGCAATTGCCGCCCAAGCGCATCCGCCGCGATCTGTACATCCTTGGTATCCGGCTCGGCATTTGGATTTTGGGGGTTAACAAGCAAGCCGAACGCTGCGTCCTTCGGAACGCACTCGTCGAGCAGCCCCAACCGTTTTCCGAACAAAAGATTATCAAAAAAAATTTGGCCTGTGATGTTGCCGCCCGGCCGGTTGAGACTGGCTACCAAGCCCAGTTTGACTGGGTCCTCGCCCATACTGAAGACGACAGGAATTGTAGTCGTCAGCGTCTTAAGGACCCGCACTGGCGCAGGTCCGGCAGTGAAAATTACGGCAACTTGGCGCTGAACGAGATTGGCCGCCAACGTCGGGATTCGTTCGAATTGGCCCTCCGCCCAACGATATTCAATTGAAATGTTCCGGCCTTCCACGAAGCCGGTCTCGCTCAGGCCTTGACGGAAGCCTGCTACCAAGGGAGCCCAACTGCGAGGGTATCCCGCACTGAGGAACCCGATGACCGGCAGTGCTGGCTGCTGCGCGCGCACCGTGCGCGGCCACGCCGCCGCTGCGATACCGAGCGATGTGATAAAGTCCCGCCGCCTCATAAGGCCCCTCGCGAGCCGAGGCTACAGCCTACCAGCGAAAGCAGCGTTGTGCATCACAGCAAAACCGGACGGCTGATGTCGCCTTCGGGTCAGGAACGACCGATTCACGGTGCCCACGCGATGTCCGCTTCTAGCCCGGAAGCGACCGAGTCACTTCATTGCGGTGACCGACGCTAGGGCCAGACCTGCCGATTAAGGCGTGATATTCTTTTCCACATTGCAGCGGACTTGATCCAGTTTGGGTGCGGCAATGGCAGGCGGCATCGGAAGGCGGCGGTTCATATCCGCGCTCGGCGTGGCGGCGACGTATCCGCTTGCCGTGCACGCGCAGCAGCTATCCATGCCCGTGATTGGATGGCTGAGCGGAACTTCGGCTGAAGCATCAAAACCGACTCTTGGAGCGTTTCAAAATGCGCTGGCCGATACCGGCTATGTCGAGGGCCGTAATATTCAGTTCGAATATCGTTGGGCTGACGGAAGATACGATCAATTGCCAGCAATGGCGGCCGATCTCGTCGCGCGCCGCGTCGCGCTGATCGCCAGTGGCGGCGGCGAGCCGGCGGCATATGCGGCCAAAGCTGCGACTTCGACCATTCCTATCGTGATGGTCGTAGGCGATGATCCAGTCCAGGAAGGTCTGGTCGCCAGCCTGAGCCGGCCGGGTGCCAATATCACCGGAGCCACCCTCTTCGCCTACGAGATGGAATCGAAACGTCTCGGGCTGCTGCATGAGGCAGTGCCCGCCGCTAAAACCGTCGCCGTGCTGTTCAATTCGGCGAACCCCACCGTGGCATCGCAGGTGCACGACGTGCAGGAGGCGGCGCCGAGCCTCGGCGTCGAACTCGTCATTCTCAATGCAAGCGACGAAAGCGAGTTTGAGGGTGTTTTTGCCACGATGGCGCACCAAAAAGCTGACGCGTTGCTCGTCGGGGCCAACCCGTACTTCTTCAGCCGCCGCGCGCGGCTGATCGTACTAGCCGCGCAGCATCGGCTGCCGGCGATCTACGAGTGGCGCGAGTTCGCTCTCGATGGCGGCCTGATGAGCTATGGGACGGTGCTGACGGACGCGTACAGTCAGGCGGGCAACTATGCCGGCCGCATCCTCAAGGGCGAAAAGCCGGGCGATCTTCCGGTGGTGCAGCCCACCAAGTACCAGTTTGTTATCAACTTGAAGACCGCGAAGGTGCTCGGACTCGAAATTTCGCCGACGCTGTCCGCGCGTGCCGACCAGGTGATCGAATGAGGCGTCGCGAGTTCGTCACCTTTCTCGGCAGTGCGGCAACGTGGCCGCTCGCCGCGCGTGCGCAGGAGCCAGGTCGCACTTATCGAATCGGTTTTATCACTCCTCCGCCCCGCGAGTCGCCTGTCGTTGGTGCATTCTTTGACGAGCTGCGCCGCAACGGTTTCGTCGAAGGTCAAAATTTGATCGTAATTCCTGGCGGTTTTGCCATACCGAACGATCAGATCGCGAGCTTCGCTGCATCCCTCGTCGCGGCGTCGCCTGATGTGATCGTCGCCGGTCCCGAATTGCCCTTGCGCGCACTTCAGCAGCTAACGCGTACCATACCGCTGATCGGAATCACCGAGGACATGGTCGGAGACGGGCTGGTGGCTTCATTGGCTCGGCCGGGCGGTAATATAACG
>Ga0181532_10004175_pt1 | contig 12729 bp, 11 predicted proteins | sample PEATcosm2014_Bin_33_FD_119768 | JGI IMG/M metagenome (GOLD analysis project Ga0181532, IMG submission 119768) | Peatland microbial communities from MTU Mesocosm Facility, Houghton, MI, USA - PEATcosm2014_Bin11_30_metaG | ecosystem: Environmental > Terrestrial > Soil > Wetlands > Peat | place...
CACAATAGGTCGCGGACAGACAAGCAGATCACCGCCGTGCTCGTCGGCAACTACGTTCTCGACAAGACCAGATTCGCCTATCGATACCAGGACACGGCGATCTACACAGAGACTGCAGCGGGTATCAGTGTATCGCGCAAACCGCTATGGGACGGCATGCGATCCTTTTCCGCGAGCGTTACGGCTTCCGGAGCCGTACAGTTCTGTTCGGACGCTGGACAGCACGGATTTACCTTTACCCTGGCTGGGTTTACGCGCTGGGAGAACGGACAGACCGTCAGAGTGTGGCGCCGCTGCCGTGAGGGATAGCGGAGGGGCGTGCTCCGCGGAAGATGCGGGGTGTCCTGTCGGAAGGGATGCTGTTCGACATCGGCTATGCGGCTAGCGGAGTGATTTTTCGTAGCGCCACACTTCCAGCGCAAAGGTCCCCGCCGGCACTTCTACATGGTCGGTCATTATTCCAGTCCGGAACCAGCCACACTTTTCGTAGAATCTGGCGGCGCGATCGTTCCCGATCGCGCAAGCGAGCCAAGCCGTATGGACGCCGCTTTCGCCGAGACGAGCTTCAGCATCGGCCATCAGAAATGCGGCAACGCCGGAGCCTCGCGCATTGGAGCAAACATAGAATTGGTACAGCTCGGCATCCTTCAGCAAGTAAAAGCCGACAGGTGTCCCTGCTGCCGCGGCTACGCGCACACTGGTCGAAGCAGTTCGAAGTCTATCCTCAAAGCTCTGCAGCGTACGCAGCCGGGCAAGTTCCGCCGGTACGATTTGCGCATGCGCGTCTTGCCAGCCGTCGAACCAGATCCTCGCCAATTGGCCGATCTCGGATGATTTGACGTCTCGTATGCTTGTACCAGTCAAGGCGTTCAGGTGTAACCTCCGATCATGTGTTGGCGTTTTCAAGAATCCACCGCTCTGATCGCCGCGAAATGGGCCGCGGCGCTGACGCTTCGGTCACGTTACTTAAAGCCGATGTATCTTGCAAAAGCCTCTGACACACGTCATGGTGGCGCCGCCACATGTTGGGAGGATATTGAATGGATACTACGATCAATACAGTTCACGCGAGGGAAATACTCGACTCGCGAGGTAATCCGACGGTGGAGGTCGAAGTCACGCTGGCGGGCGGCGCGAAGGGTCGGGCGGCCGTACCTTCCGGGGCGTCCACGGGCGTTCACGAATGCGTCGAGCTTCGAGATGGCGATGCGCACCGCTATTCGGGCAAGGGCGTCCGGCAGGCCGTCGGCCACATCACCGGCGCCATTGCCAATGTGATCCGCGAATTCGATGCCCTCGATCAGGGGAAACTGGATCGAGCCATGTGCGCCGCGGATGGGACGGCGAACAAGAGCCGATTCGGTGCCAATGCCATTCTCGGGGTGAGTCTCGCCGTGGCACGGGCAGCGGCAGAATCGCGTGGCCTTCCACTATTTCGCTATCTCGGGGGCGCGGCCGCCCACCGACTGCCCGTTCCGATGTTCAACATCCTGAACGGGGGCATTCATGCGAACTGGCAGGGCACGGACTTTCAGGAATTCATGATCGCACCGGTCGGAGCGCCGAGTTTTGCGGAGGGCTTGCGGTGGGGAGCGGAGATCTACCATCAGCTGAAGACAGTGCTGAAGGACGGCGGATTTTCAACGGGAGTCGGCGACGAAGGCGGATTCGCACCGGCGCTGAAGCGTAACGTCGAAGCGGTCGAACTCATATTGCGGGCAATCGAGGGCGCCGGGTATCGAGCGGGCGACGATGTGGTGCTCGCCTTGGATCCCGCCTCAAGTAGCTTCTTCGAGAACGGGTCCTATCAGCTGCGGACGGAGCGTCGTTCCGTGAGCTCGGAAGAGATGGTCTCGCTGTATGCTGAATGGGTCCGCAAGTACCCAATCGCGGTTCTCGAGGATGGTCTGGCGGAAGATGACTGGGCGGGCTGGACGCTGTTGAACCGCGAGCTCGGAGATACGATCGAGCTCGTGGGCGATGATCTTTTCGTGACGAATGTTACCCGCATCAAACGTGGTATCTCTGAGAACGTGGCGAATGCGGTGCTGATCAAGCTCAATCAGATCGGTACGCTGACGGAGACCATCGCGGCGGTGCATTTGGCCTACTCGGCAGGTTGGGGCGCAATGGTCTCTCACCGTAGTGGGGAAACCGTGGACTCGTTCATAGCAGACTTTACAGTGGCGCTCGGCACCGGCCACCTCAAGACGGGTGCGCCCTGTCGCGGCGAGCGAATTGAGAAATACAATCAGCTCATGCGGATTGAAGAGTCCTTGGGGGAATCGGCCGAATATGCGGGACAGGCGGCCTTTATCCGGCGGCGCGGGAATTCCGTCAACGCTACGTGACTCCGGTTTGCCGTCAGCGGGATTAATCAATGGGCGATGGGCTCGCATGGCACTCCGCTCAATCGGGATATGCATGCTGGCGGCGCGTTGCTACTCGGCAGCCGGCGTTCCGCCACACATCACAAACCCAAATGCGCAGATGGCACGCCCGCTCCCGGATTGCCATATCGGCGCCTATCGGCTTTCCGACGGCAGTGCCGTCGATATTGCTCCATCGTACGGCGACACGTTGCGCTGGCGTCGCTTCGATGGGACGACCGGCGCATTGCACAAAACGGTCACCGGGGTGTGGACGAGCACTTCTGGCTGGACCGACCGCGGTGATGGTAAGTCGGTGTCTTTTGGCGAGTGTGGTAAGAGTTCAATCGAATTTGACGGCGTCCGCGGCGAGCGGATCGACTTCGACGTACGCGAAGCGACGGTTTACAGTCGGGCCACCGCATTGGCCGGCCGCCTCGTGCTGCCTTTGGGAAGGAGCAAGGTGCCGGTCGTCGTACTTGTGCACGGTTCAGAGCAAGACTCGGCCCTGGAAACTTACTTTTTACAGCGTTTATTACCCGCATACGGCGTCGGCGCCTTCGTCTATGACAAACGCGGTACGGGCCGTTCTGCGGGAACCTACACTCAAGATTTCGGCCTGTTGGCGGATGACGCCGTTGCAGCAATGCGCGAGGCGCGGCGCCTCGCCGGCTCGCGCCTCACTCGAATTGGCTATCAAGGTGGCAGCCAAGGCGGCTGGGTGGCTCCGATTGCTGCGAACCGGGCGCGCGTTGATTTTGTCATCGTCTGTTTTGGGCTGGCCGTTTCGGTAATTGACGAGGACCGGCAAGAGGTTGAGATCGAGATGCGTGAAAAAGGGTACTCTCCCGCCGAGATTGCTCAGGCACTTGAGGTCGCAGGTGCCGCCGAAGTCGTGATTGCCAGTCACTTCACCGAGGGATTTGCAGAGCTGGATGCCATGCGTGCAAAGTACCGCAGTGCGCCTTGGTACAAGGATGTTCACGGCAACTATACATACATGCTCCTACCGTATTCAGAGACGGAACTTCGAAAGCTGGGCGGCACGGAGTTAAATTGGACTCGGAGTACTCCGTTCCACTACGACCCGATGCCAACGCTGCGCGCTGGATTGGTGCCGCAGCTATGGATACTCGGCGGCGAGGACTACGAGGCGCCGAGCGCCGAGACGAAGCATCGAATCGAAGCGCTCATCGCAGCCGACCACCCTTTCACTTTGGCCTATTATCCAAAAGCAGAACACGGCATGACGTTATTCGACGTGAACGCGGACGGCGATCGGATCTCTACCGGCTATGCCCCTGGATATTTTGAGTTGATCCGTGACTTCGCCCGTGACGGTCGGGTGACGGGAACTTACGGCGATGCAGAACTGACGAAGCGGCACACGCGCAACCGGCATCGGACCGACTGACGCCTCTGCGTAGCTACCCAATCGACGTAAGTAGTTGCGCGACGATGCGTTTAACGACACATTATCGGCAAGACGCGCGCGCCGCGACATTCTTCGACGAAGCTCGATGCTGGCGGTTGCTGTCCTTCGGGCCTTGCGCGATCTAAGGAGGATTCGCCACCAGTGCCAGCCGTAAACAACATTAAGGCGCTTTTTTTCGATGTCTTCGGTACTCTCGTTGATTGGCGGACGGGGGTCGCTCGCGACGCGGAATTGATCTTAAAGCCGCTCGGATATTCTCTTGACTGGATTGCCTTCGCTGACGCATGGCGCGATCAATACCAACCGGGAATGGAGGAGGTGCGCTCGGGACGTATCCCATATTTGAAGCTTGACGTCCTGCATCGGCGAATGCTTCAGAAGATCTCTTCTCAATTTGGTCTGGAGAAGCTCGGGGACACGGAATTGGATCGGCTAACACTGGCGTGGCATCACCTCGACGCCTGGCACGATGTGCGTGGTGGTCTCGATAGACTTCGAAAGCGGTTTCTGATCGCACCCGTGTCCAATGGCAACATTGCTTTGCTGAGCTGTCTCGCCCGACGGAACAATTTTCGATGGGACGCGATACTAGGCGCTGACATTGCGAGAGATTACAAAACCAAAGCGGCCGTCTATCTCGCGGCAGTGGACGCCTTTAATCTCAAGCCCCACGAATGCATGATGTGCGCCGCGCATAGCGATGATCTCAAAGCCGCCGCCGACAACGGACTCCGAACCGCCTTCATTGCGCGACCCCAGGAGCATCCCGGCGTCGCCGAGTCCGCGCCCCAAGGGACTGTTGACATCATCTCTCATTCGACTGAGGAGTTAGCCACCCAGCTAGGCGCTTGATGCGCCGTGACTTGGTTGACATCGCGTCGCGATCCGTCGGGTGGGCCCGGCTTTTCGGCCGTAGAGAATCGGGCGATCAGGCCGGTTCGACCTAGCGGCGGACGCACGCCGAGGCTTACCGTTCCGCTTCCGCCACATCGTTGTAGGAATGCCGGGCCCACCCCAGATAGTGCGTGTTATCGCCGTTCGCTTCATCCAGGATCTCGAGCATCCTCGGCAGCAGTTCACCGTAATCGGGGGTCCGCAGACCGATGACCATCTGCGCCAGGCCGGAATCGTGCAGACCGTCATAGGCCATGTCCAGGAATCTCCGACTTGCCGCCCGCAGCGTTGCTGCCTTCTGCTCGAAGCTGCCGTCGCCTTTGGCATCGTTGAGTTCGTATAGCATCAGTGTTAGGCGGGGCAGAGACTGCAGCAGCGCGCGGCGCTCATCGGCGCTGCCCTTGAGAAGCTTGTTCTGGATATCGGCATTGACGCTGAGGCCCGCGGGCTCGGCGAGCGCACGCACCGCGCGATAGGCTGCGACGAGCCCCGGCAGGAAGCGCAGATTGCCCGCACCCTTGTTCTCGGTGCGCTGTTGCGGCTCGATGTCGAGGTGAATGCCGTCGATGCGGCTGCCACGGTGCTGCTGGTTGAATCTTATGATGGCACGCACGTGGTCCAGCAGCTTGTCGCGGTGCTTACCCGCCTCGTCCGCATCGGTGCTCGATAGCAGCGCTTCGACGCGCACGTTGGAGCGGTGCAGCAGTTCGATGGCTTCAGCGAGCGCGGCGACATCTTCGATTTCGCCATGGCTGAGCACCGAGACATACGCCTCGTTGATGCGTTGGGCACGACAGTAGTCCCGCAGCCGCTCGGCACCCTGCGGCGCTGCGAGAATCGCTGGACCCTTCCACACCCAAACGCCGTGGATCGGCAGCACCTCGCCTGCAATCCCTGGCAAAGCGAGGGTCACAAGCAGTATCCCGGCAAACAGGTTGAGGCGATGTGTCACCTGGTCAGTGCTCCTTACATCTTCAGCGCGACTTATTCCTGACGCTCGCGGCAGTGCACCGATACGGCGGGGGGATGACCGTAGCCACTCATCTCAGTTCCAACGGGGGCGCGATAGCCGTAAAGCAAACGATGCCGGGCTTCAATGCTACCCAGCAACGCATCGCCGAGGTCCAACGCGTCCATTGCTCGTCGGCTGCTGTAATTTGTCAGCGTATCTCGGGCCATTTCGCCCTCGCCGATGCTGAACAGCTTTGCCGCTTTGGCCTCGACCGATGCAGTTTGTGAAATGCTCTGATTTTCAAACGCCCGCAGCGCCTCCGTGACCTCAGGAAGGAATTTTGAGGGCTTGTCGCACGTGTAATACATCAATCGCTTGAACGTGACATACGCAAATCTTGAAGCTTCCTGGATCTCAAAGTCCCTGTAAAGAAATCGCTCCGATTCCTTGTGGCTAAGGTACCGGTGCTTGCCGAATTCCGGACGAACGCCTTCGACTCCGATCCAATACGGCACGAATGGCGTGGTGATAGAACCGGTCGCAGCGACCCATAGCACGTTCAAGTCCGGACGAGAAACAGTTTGGCGAAGGTGCGCGACTTGTCCATAACCGTTCCAGTCGGCCGAGGCAAGCGGATCGCGGATCGTGTCGAGAAAGTCCCGGAGGCTGATCTTCGCCACAGCGGCCTTCTGTCGAAGGCGCTCCTCGAATACTTTCACCGACTCGGATCTGCCCTTACCCTCCTGATAGACGTCGTTTACGTTGAATGGCTTTCCTGAGCGCGGGTCGTACCAGCCTTGCTCGACCGCAAAAGAAATGAAGTTCGAAGAGCCGCGATACTTGTCGGGATGCTTCTGGAAATCGACAGGAATCTCCAGGATGTAGCCGGGATACGACATCCGAATGTCATTTGGCCCTAATCGCTCCGCGATCCAGAGCCCTTTGCTGCCGGCAAAGTCGATGAGCACCCATCCTTCCTGCGAATCGGCAAACATGTGGGAGTTTCCACCGTACGTCGAGTAGCCATACTTGTCGATCAGTTGGCCGACGATCTCCACGGCCTCACGCGCGGTGTGGGCGCGCTCCATAGCGATGCGCGACAGATCACTGTAATTTGGCCCGTGCTGTGGGTTCAGCGTCATCATTGCCAATTCTTGGCGCGAAGGCGACCAGACGTCGCGCGCCGCCACTCCGTACTCATTGAGACCACCATTGGTCAGAGGTGCGGGGAAGCCAAGATACTCACTGTAATTCATAGTGATGTATTTGGCCGTGACAGGGACCTGGGGTATCTCGATCAGTTCTCCGGGATAGTTGGCATCCTTCGTAACACCCACCGAGATCGTCTCACCGGCGGTGTGATTCTTTCTTGGAACGATTTCCAGCCAGTGGCTCGAAGGCTCATCACCCGTACCGCCGATGAATACGCTTCCATCCGAGGTCAAGTTCTTGCCGACATAGATCGCGTAACTCGCCCAAGCGGGCGACGCTATTAACGCCACCACGGTCACGATCAATGTGGATGTTAGTTTTCGATTGTCCATGCCTCGATCCCCGCTAATTGCCGTGTAAATACGCGTGCTTCAAAGACCACGTGCCCCCACAAGGTGATCCTAGCCGGAAGATTGTTGGATGGCACCTGCGAATGATTTTAGGACCTTACCGGTTGCAGCGAACGCCAAGAGACAGCCATTTCGGCACTGTCAGTGCCCGCAAGTCGGGAAGCGCCTGATGCTCGTCTCTTTAGCCCACATTCAGCGCGCAGAGCCCAGGGCGATCGATAGGGGACCCCTGTCGACCGACCCTTACCGGGAAGTGAGCAATGACCGCTTCCGGGTAGGGCCAGCGCAGTCCCCTCGGTTGCTCTATCCCGTACTGTGGAAGGGGTCACGGCTCGAGTGATCCAGGGCAGGCACACTTGCCCTGAAAGACTACTCTGACCGGCGAGCGCCATGCCGTCGGCCATGTTAGGCTGACAATTTTGCATGGACTCGGATGGTTCACGCTTTTAATCCAGAGCTGTTCGAGACTCATCTGAGTCTGGCTGCCGCCCAAGCCCGAGAGGGCAAGCTGGCAGAGGCCGCCGCCTGCTATAGAAATGCCATTTCCCTTAATCCGAATTACAGCAACGCCCATAACGAGCTCGGCTGCCTGCTGGAGCGCCAAGGAAAACTGGACGAGGCATTCGCCAGCTTTCAGGCGGCGATTGCGCTCAACCCCAATCATGTCAATGCCCATAACAATCTCGCCATGCTGCTGGGGCGCCAGGGAAAGCTGGACGAGGCATGTGCCGGCCTGCAGGTGGTCCTTGCGCTCGATCCCAATCATAGCGACGCCCATTGCAACCTTGGCAACGTCCTGCTGCATCAAGGCAAACTAGACGAGGCATCCACCAGCTTTCGGAGAGCGATTGCGCTCAACCCCAAGCATATATATGCCCATACCAATCTCGGCATCCTGCTGGAGCGCCAAGGAAAACTGGACGAGGCAGCCGCCAGCTTTCAGGCGGCGATTGCGCTCAACCCCAATCATGTCAATGCCCACAACAATCTCGCCATGCTGCTGGGGCGCCAAGGAAAGCTGGACGAGGCGTGTGCCGGCCTGCAGGAGGTGCTTGCGCTCGATCCCAATCATAGCGACGCCCACTTCAACCTTGGCAACGTCCTGCTGAACCAAGGCAAACTAGACGAGGCATCCAGCAGCTTTCGGAGGGCGATTGCGCTCAACCCCAAGCATGTCAATGCCCATAACAATCTTGCCATGCTGCTGGGGCGCCAAGGAAAGCTGGACGAGGCAGCCGCCAGCTTTCAGAGGGCGATTGCGCTCAACCCCCATGACAGCAACGCCCATAGCAATCTTGCTGAGGTGCTGGTGAAGCAAGGAAGAGTTGAAGACGCTATCGCTTCTTGTAGACGGGCACTCGCCATCCGCCCGGAGGATGCCAAGACCCATGAAACCTTGGGGTTCGCCTTCCAATGTAAGGGCGAACTAAAGGAGGCAGCTAGCTACTACAAAAGGGCTATTGAGCTCGGATCGACAAATCCCATGACCCGCCACCTGCTGGCAGCAGTGAGTGGAGAAGACGCAGGACCGACCCCCCCGGCGATTGTTACAACTTTATTCGACGACTACGCGTCGCGATTCGAAGCTCACCTCATTGGCGAATTGGGCTACTCGACGCCGAGGTTGATGCGAGAAGCTGTTGGCCGGTTCATCCGCAATAATGGGCGCTTCCAGCATGCGCTTGATCTCGGATGCGGAACCGGACTTATAGGCGCACACTTTAGAGATGTGGTGGCCGAAATCGACGGTGTCGATTTGTCGCCAAAGATGCTTGAACAAGCACGGTCCAAACAAATCTATCGCAAATTGGATTGCGAGGATATCGTCGTGTGGCTCGAGCGCTCGGCAAGAGAATCACTGTGCTTTGACATCGTTCTCTCGGCCGACGTATTCGTTTACATCGGCAACCTAGAGCCCGCGTTCAAAGCCATCCGCAGAATTATGGCGGAGGGCGGCTTGTTCGTGTTTTCAGTGGAGCGCCTGGCGCAGGGCTCGTTCGAACTGCTTCCAACCTGCCGCTATGCGCATAGTACATCTTACGTGCGCGAGCTGGCGCTCAGGCACGGATTCATCATTTCGGTCTCGGAACAGGTTAATTTGCGTAAGGAGAAGAACGCCCTGATCGGCGGCACAATCTTTGTGCTGACACGATCATAACGCGTACTGCCGCTCAGGAATCCCGAAGCGGCCATTCCCGTGTCCTTCACGAGATTACTGGTGATAGTACGCCCGATGCGTGGCATTCACGACTCCAGTTTCGCCCCACCATCCCGAAAAATCACAACTACCTAAGAACTCCCGAAGGATCCTCGAGCCGCAGGGTGCTACCGTTGCTCGTGAGGCCTGAAGACCGCAATCGGTAAACCGGAGTCCCCGGGGTCGCATCCGGTATCGCCCAACACTTTGACCGGGAGAACACCCATGAACGTCACGACTCATAGCAGTCGTATTCAAGAAGAATGAACGAGACGGGATGTATGACTTCGCAGTTTTACCGAGTGCCGTCCGCGCTTCACACAATGCTCTTTCCTATGGTCCTAACCGCGATGCTCCTGATCGCGTCACCCGCTGTCGTGCTGGCCCAAGGCACAAACGCCCTGGTCCCTCACGACGATAGCCTGACTTGGTACGGCATCACCCTGTACGGTGTGATCGACGCCGGACTGCAATATGACACCCACGCCGCGCCAGTCAGTGATTACTTCACGGATGGAGTGGCGGAGGTGATTCAGAAGAACGGCAACAAGTCCCAGTTTGCTGCCGTCCCCAACAACATGGGTTTTTCCCGAATCGGCCTGAAGGGCGACGAGCCACTCTTCGGAGATTGGTCGGGATTGTTTGAACTGACGACCGTCTTTAGCCCCCTGTCCGGCAACGTGCTCGATTGCTTGAAATCTGTGACTGTCAACAATGGGAAACCTTTGACGGCGCAAACGTCGGGAGCTGATTGCCCGATTGCGGGTCAAGCCTTCGGGCGCGCAGCATACGCCGGGTTGGTATCCCACACGGTCGGCTCGTTTACCTTAGGCCGGCAGCGGTCCCTGTTGGGCGATGGCATCTTTCAGTATGACCCCGCACCGTCTTTCGCATTCTCGGTCATCGGTTTTTCTGGAATACCGGGCGGCGGCGGTGATGCGGAGGACCTTTTCCTTGATTCTTCGCTGAAATACACGGCTAAGTACGGACCTATTCATATAGGAGCGCTGTACCAGTTCGGCGCGGCCGGAGGCAGTGAGAATTCAGCGTTACAGTTTCAACTCGGGGGGGAGACTGCCGGACTATCTGTTGATGCCTATTACTCCCGCAAGAAAAACGCCATCACGACCGTGTTCCTCAGCGCTGCGCAGGTGGCGGCCTTGCCGGCGTTGGGCTACTCCTCCGGCAACTCTTTAGCCGCCACCGTCTCGGACAATACTGCGTACGCTGTAATGGGAAGCTACACCTTCGGAGCGCCGAAGATCTTTGCCGGCTATGAGCAAATCGAATACTCGAATCCATCGCATCCTCTCGAGCCGGGATACAGCAACATCGGCGGCTACATTCTCGCCTTCGTGAACAATGCGGCTTATGACCACCATCGAACGCTGCAGATATTCTGGTCCGGCTTGAGGTACTCCGTCACCCCGAGATTGGATGTCGCGGCCGCCTATTACGGCTACCGTCAGAACAGTTACGCCATCGGAGCGAACGCCGGTTGTACAAGCAACAAGAGCCCTGGTTGCAGCGGCACGCTCAACGGACTGTCCCTATCCGCGGACTGGCGATTCTCAAAGCGCTTCGATGTCTATGCTGGCACCATGAGGACCTCTGTGGCTGACGGATTGTCCAGCGGTTACCTGAATACTTCCAACATCGCCACCACCGTGGGGGTTCGTTTCAGCTTTTAGCCGGTCAACGCCATGAAAACGCCGCAACCCGACCAAATAAGCGGCTTTGGCTCGCTTCGCTCCTCCAAAGAGCAATTCCTTCAGGCGCCGGTAATTGACCGGAGCCCATCGGGGATCAGTCCGACTGAACATGTCGACCAACTCGGATTCGTCGCATTTTGTGTAGTCGATTTCGCCGTCCATGCGAGATGATATCGTTTTGTAGGCTGGCGGGAGACCGCCGTTAGGCGTCCGCCGGCGTCAGGGGCCGGCCCGCTGCATCGTTTTTCTCTCGACACTGAAGCTCAAAACAGTTTACCGTCAAGCATATGGGGAACAGTGCGATGGCGTTAGCTCAGGACGCGATTCTCGAGACGCACAATCTGGTCAAGGCGTTCAAGGGATTCGTTGCGGTCGACGGCGTGTCGCTGCGTGTACGGCGGGGAGAAATCCACGCCCTCATCGGTCCGAACGGCGCCGGCAAGACGACTTTCTTCAATCTGCTGACCAAATTTCTGCAACCGACTTCGGGTGAAATTTTTTTTCGGGGCATCAATATCACGGGAGAAAAGCCCGCGGATATTGCCCGACGCGGCATTGTAAGGTCTTTCCAGATATGCGCGGTCTTTCCACACCTTACGGTTCTCGAGAATGTGCGCGTGTCGCTGCAGCGGAGTCTCGGCACCTCATTCTATTTCTGGCGCTCGGACAAGAGCTTGGCGAGCCTCGATCATCGAGCGATTCAACTGTTGACCGAGGTCCGCCTCGAAGCGTCGGCCCACACTTTGGCGGCCGACCTACCCTACGGACGCAAGCGCGCCCTTGAGCTTGCCACCACACTCGCGCTCGAACCGGATTTGATGCTTCTCGACGAGCCGACACAGGGTATGGGACACGAGGAAGTGTCGCACGTCACGCAGCTGATCAAGCAGGTTGCGGTCGACCGCACCGTGCTGATGGTCGAACACAACATGAGTGTCGTCGCGTCCATCGCCGATACGATTTCGGTGCTGCAGCGGGGCCGAGTGATCGCCGCGGGCCCCTATGCCGAAGTCTCGAGGAGCCCCCAGGTCATCGAAGCCTACATGGGGACCGCGGGTACCCCGCTCACGGGAGCCGAATGATGGCGGGGGAGTTGCTCAAACTCGACGGTCTTCAGGCGTGGTACGGCGAATCGCACATACTGCATGGCGTCGAACTCACCGTCCATGAGGGTGAAGTCGTCACGCTGCTTGGGCGCAACGGGGCCGGAAGAACGACCACGCTGCGCGCGATCATGGGGCTGGTCGGAACCCGTACCGGCTCGATTCGAATCGACGGGGTGGAAACGGTGCGGCTGGCGCCGCATCGCATCGCCCGGATCGGCGTGGGCTATTGTCCGGAAGAGCGGGGCATTTTCTCGGCGCTCTCGGCGGAGGAGAATCTCTATTTGCCGCCGCGGCTGAAGGGCGCCGAGACGATGCCAATCGAGGAGATTTACGCGATGTTTCCGAACCTGCGCGAGCGCGCCGCGAGTCCCGGCGCCCGTCTGTCGGGCGGGGAACAGCAAATGCTGGCGGTCGCGCGCATCCTGCGCACCGGCGCCCGGCTGCTGCTGATGGATGAGATCTCAGAGGGTCTTGCGCCGGTGATCGTGCAGAAGCTCGGCGA
>Ga0181532_10004176_pt1 | contig 12729 bp, 13 predicted proteins | sample PEATcosm2014_Bin_33_FD_119768 | JGI IMG/M metagenome (GOLD analysis project Ga0181532, IMG submission 119768) | Peatland microbial communities from MTU Mesocosm Facility, Houghton, MI, USA - PEATcosm2014_Bin11_30_metaG | ecosystem: Environmental > Terrestrial > Soil > Wetlands > Peat | place...
ATATCTCCCGCGCGAATCGCGATTCGCACCCGCGCTCCCGTTTCCGCGTGACCCAGCGGCACTTCCAGGCGAGTCGCGCTCCCGTCCAACTGGCACAGCATCGTGCCCTGAGTCTCCGCGATCGATTTCACCGTCGCGTCGAAAACATTTTCGAAGCCGACTACCTGCGCGATCGTTTCATGGCGCGGCGTTGCGAGCACGTCTTGCGCCGTCCCTTGCGCGAGGATGCGCCCCGCTTCGAGCACTAACACCCGCTCGCCGAGCGCGAAGGCCTCCTCGGGCGAATGCGTGACGTACAGGATTGGAATTTCGTGGGCCGCATTCCAGGCGCGCAGGTCGTCGAGAATCTTCGACCGGGTCGCGTTGTCGAGCGCGACCAGCGGCTCGTCGAGCAGGATCGCCTCCGGATTCGTCACAATCGATCGCGCGAGCGCCACGCGTTGGCGCTCGCCGCCGGAAATCTCACCGGGCTTGCGCGCGATCAGATGCGCGATTCGAAACGACTCGAGCATCGTCATCATTCGCGCGCGCCGCTGGGCGGCTGGCATCTTCGCGATCCCGTATTGAACGTTCTGCGCGACCGTCAGATGGGGAAACAGCGCGAGATTCTGAAACACGTATCCCAAGCGACGCTCCGCCACCGGCATGTCGATGCGCGCCGCCGAATCGAAGAGCGCTCGCGCACCGAGCGCTATCCGGCCGGCGTCCGGCCGCGCCAACCCCGCAATACAATTCAGGATAGTCGTCTTTCCGCCGCCCGACGGCCCCAGGATCATCGTGAAGCCGGCCGACGCCTCGAACTCGGCCTCGAGCGCGAAGCCGTTCGCGGTTCGATACGCGATGCGAACCGACAGGACCCCGTCGCTTTCGCTACTGTTGCCGGATGCCATCTGTCGCAACACCGTGCTAGCGATGCATCGGCCAGACCGCCCAGATTCGGCGGTTTAGCGAATAGGTGATTGACAGCGTGACGAACGAAAACGCCATCAACAGCAGCGCCATGTGATTGGCGCCGGCGTAGTCGAGCGCCTGCACGTGATCGTAAATCGCGATCGAGACCGTGCGCGTCACGCCCGGGATGTTGCCGCCTACCATCAGCACCACGCCGAACTCGCCGAGCGTGTGCGCGAAGCTCAGCACGAAGCCGGTGACGACGCCGCCTACCGACAGCGGCAGCACGACGCGAAGAAAAGTGCGAATCCGCGAGGCGCCGAGTATCGACGACGCGTTGATCAGGTTGCGATCCACCTGCGAGAACGCCGCCGCCATCGGCTGGACCGCAAAGGGCAGGCTATAGATGACCGACGCGATCGCCAGGCCTTCGAACGTGAACGGCAATCCGTGGCCGGTTAAAGATTGATACCAGCGGCCGACCGGGCTGTTCGAACCCATCGCGACCAGCACGTAGAAGCCGAGCACGGTTGGCGGGAGCACCAGCGGCAGCGCGACGATCGATTCGACGAAAAATTTCCATCGCCAGCGCGTGAAGCTGAGCCACAACGCGATCGGCGTCCCGACCACCAGCAAAACTGCGCAAACGACCAGCGCGAGCCGGATCGTCAGGAAAATCGCGCTCCAGTCCATCCGTGGTCAGCGCGGCGCGGACGTTGCGCTTTCGTTGCGCTCCGCGGCGGAGTTCTTGGGAATCGAGAAACCGTATCGCGCCATCAGCGCTATAGTATCGGGCTGCTTGATGAATTTCATAAACTGATTAGCCAGTTGCTGGTTGCGTGACGATTTCAAAATCGCGGCGGCCTGGATGATCGGCGGATAGTCCGTCGCCGGGATTTCGACGTATCGTCCCTTATCCTTCATCGCGGGCGCGAGCGCGAGCGATAGCGCGAGGATGCCGGCGTCGGCGTTGCCGGATTGAACAAACTCGGCGGTCTGCGAGATATTTTCGCCGAGCACCAGCTTGCTTTCGATCTTGTCATAGACTGCCGCGTGGCGCATCGCCGCAACCGCCGCGACCCCGTACGGCGCATGCTGCGGGTTGGCGATCGCGATCTTTCGAATCCCCGGATCGAGCAGCGTCGCAAGACCGCGGCTTAAGTCGAGCTTCGACGCGTTGGGAACCCAGATCACGAGTTTTCCGCTCGCATATTCGTAAATAGTGCCGGGTTCAATCAAGCCCGCGGCCTCGAGCTTTTTCGGATAGCCAACGTCGGCCGAAAAGAACAGATCGAACGGCGCGCCATTTTGAATCTGGGCGAAAAAATTCCCCGACGAACCATAGGTGAGCTTGATATTGTTGCCGGTTTGCTCCTGAAACCGGGCGGCAACGTCCTGGAACGCGAACGTCAAGTCCGCCGCCGCAGCGGCCTTGATTTCCGCGGCGCCGGCCGCGGCGGGGGTCCGCATGTAAAGAATAGTTGCGAGGGCGAACAGCGCCCGCAGAACGACTTTCGCGCGCTTGCTATCAAGAATCAGGTTCACGAGCCGCCTCCAGTTTGTCGATTGCCAAAGCATCTCAAGTTCCTGCCATAATACTTGTCATAGCGCTTGAATAATGGCACAGCGCCAGAGGTTCGCACAGTGGTGGCGGCGGTCTCGCCGGGGCCAGGCGAGCATTGATTCGGGCTGGTTCTCATCGTTAAGTAATCAAATGACGAGCAAGAACAAAATCGCGACATTTGGCGCCGGATGCTTCTGGGGAGTGGAATCGGCTTTTCGCGCGGTCGAAGGCGTCGTCGATGTGGCCGCAGGATACGCGGGTGGCACGGTTCCAAAGCCCAACTATCGAGCGGTTTGCAGCGGCAAGACGGGACACGCCGAAGTCGTGCAGGTGGAGTACGACCCGGCGCGGGTGTCGTTCGAGCAACTGCTGGAAGTGTTTTGGCAGATTCATGACCCGACGACGCTCAACCGGCAGGGACCCGACGTCGGCGCTCAATACCGGTCCATAATTTTTTATTCCGATGATCACGAGCGCAGGGCCGCCGAGGAATCGAAACGGCGACTCGATGAATCCGGCAAACTCGCGCGCCCGGTCGTCACACAGATAGTACCCGCCGCGGAGTTCTACCGCGCCGAGGAGAATCACCAGCGCTATTACGAGCGCAGCGGTATCGCGCCGAGTTGCGGAATACGCGGACGAATCGACTGAGGTTACGGTTCAGAAGGATTAAAGGATTAGAGGAAATCCCGAACAGGTTGGCGATGGGCAATCGCGCGAAGATCGATATCGCCGGGAAATCCGCCACGGTGCCGCCGCCCACCCCGGCCCCTGACGGTCGCTTGGGTTTTTCGCACCGGATCATCAGTTGGCTTCGCGACCCTTCCTGGCTCACTGTCCAACGCGTCACATTCTATTCGGGCGTTCTGCTGGTTGCATACCTGGCTGCGGCAATAGCTCAACTCTTCCACGCTCATCATCTGATACTTGCGAGTGGTAAATTCGTTGGAGGCGATTTTGTAGTTCCCTACGCGGCTTCGATCGCGGCGCTCAAAGGCGATGCGGCCTCTGTTTACGACCTTCATCGCCTGTACCTGCAGGAAGCAGCGGTAATGGGGGCCAAGGATTTCGGTGGGCCCTTCATGGAGCCGCCGATGTACCTGCTTTTTGTGCTGCCGCTTTCGATGCTGCCATTCATCGCGTCATGGGTCGTGTTCGAGACCGTGACGCTTGCCGGCTATCTGGTCGTTCTCAGGCGCATCGCTCCCATTCCGGTCGGAATTTGGCTTGCGATCACATTTCCGGCGGTCATCATCAACTTCATGTGCGGACAAAACGGCTTCCTGACCACTGCGCTTATCGGGGGCGGTCTGCTGCTTCTCGACCGAAGGCCGCTGCTTGCCGGGTTGCTGTTTGGCTTGATGGCTTACAAGCCGCATCTCGCGATATTGATTCCGCTCGCACTGATCGCAGGTCGCCGATGGCGCGCGCTCATTGCCACTGCCGTCAGCACGATTCTGTTCGCAGCGGCTTCGCTCGCGGTCTTTGGCATACCAGCCTGGCGTGCGTTTATCGGCAGTATGGCGTTCACACAGAAAACTGTCCTGGAACGGGGACTGGAAGGGGGTGGAACCAGTTTCGCGACCATGCAAACCATTTTTGGCGCAATCAGGATGTGGGGTGGCAGCGTCGAGGTTGCATATGTGTTTCAGGCGCTGGTTGCGATATGCGCGGCGTCCGCGGTGGTTTGGGTTTGGCAAAGCAGCCGTCCGTTCGCGCTCAAAGCCGCCACTGTGGCGGTTGGCACCTTGATGGTTTCGCCATACCTCCTGCAATACGAGTTGGTGTTGCTCGCGCTGCCGATAGCGTGGCTGGCAATGGAGGGTTTCGAGAAGGGGTTCTTGCCCTATGAGAAGGCCGTGCTCGCCGTCGCGTGGATTGTGCCCCGCGTATCATTGCCCGTCAGTCAGAGCGCCAAAATCCCAATTGCCCCAATTGTGATTATCGCACTGTTGACGGCGATCCTCCGGCGCGCCAGCTATCGCGAGCCCAGCGCTCACCAGGATCAAGCGCTTGACCTCGCGCATTTCGAGACACCGGGGCCATTGGAGCTGCCCGGACTCGGGCAGTCGTCCTGAGAGTACAGCTCGGCACCTGACGCGGGCTGCACGCTCAAGATTATCGAGCGCAGAGATGGGGCCGGGGAGCTACAGCAAATCTATTGGCTCGCGCTCTTGCAGTTCGCGGTCGATTGACCGGCGCGGCTTCTCGAGAGCGTAGCTTCCGTTCCAGAGTGGGCGAAATTTAAGGAGGAAGCGGCTTAGTTTTCCAGGGGGCGAGGATCTTTCCTGGGCTCTTTCATGTTCAGAGTAGCGGATTCCCTTTGATGTCATTGGCAGCATCTTCGCGCCCTCCCCGTGCGTTGATAGCCTCCATCCCGCTCATCCGAACCGCCCCCTAATCAGGGCAAGCAATCAATGTGCCACGAGTGATTGATCAATAACGCCCCGAATACGCGGCGCGCTCCTACTATCAGTCAACCGACAGCTACACATTGTAGAATCGATGCAACAATTTGTCACCGACGTCGTTTCGTTCCTGAACTAACATAGGCGCGCATCCGCCCAATCAGCCGATACCAAAGACTCCAGGAATCAAGGCGACCCACTCGCGGCGTCAAGATCGCTTGCGTCGATCGGCGCCTCGGCTCCGAGCGAAGACCGCGGCACGCGAGCGACGGAATTTTGCCGTGATGCCAAAAGCCTGACGATTATCAGGGGCGGCCCGGACCGCCCGCTCAGATCAAATCGGTGCTGGCCGGTTCCTCGATCACCTGGTTTTCGAGGTGGCCGATCTTCTCGATCTCGATTCGTACCACGTCGCCAGCCTTGAGCCATTTGGGAGGATTCATCGCGGCAGCCACTCCGCTGGGGGTACCGGTCGAAACGATCGTCCCCGGCAACAAGGTGAAAACCGTCGAAAGCGTCTCGATCTGTGCGAAGCAATCGAAGATCAGATTCCTGGTATTGGAATGCTGGCGCAGTTCGCCGTTGACGAACGTGCGCAGGTCCAGCTTGTGCGGATCGCCAATCTCGTCCGGGGTTACGATCCACGGGCCAACCGGCCCGTGCGTATCGAACGACTTGCCCAGCGTCATCGTCGGCGCGCGGCGCTGCCAATCGCGCACGCTCACGTCGTTTACGATCACGTAACCCGCGATTACCTCGCGGGCGCGATCGCGCGGCACGTGACGGCATCGCCGGCCGATGACGAATCCGAGCTCGCCTTCGTAATCCAGCGCCGATGACGCGCGCGGCAGATGAATCGGATCGTACGGTCCGGTCACACAGCTCGATTGCTTGTTGAAGAACATCGGAAACTCGGGACGCTTCATCTTCGTTTCTTCGACGTGATCCGCGTAGTTGAGTCCGATGGCGAGAAACTCCGGGGGGCGCGCGATCGGCGCCTCGAGCTTAATGCTCTTCAGCGCAATCCGGTGGACAGAATTCTTCCCCACGCCCATCGCGCGCTCGGCGGCCGGCGCGCCCGCCACGATGAAGGCGGTCATGTCGCGCGGCAACTCGGGCGCCGCGACCGCAAGGTCAACGATCGAGTCCTCGACGACGACGCCGATTCGCGTCGCGCCGCCATGGGTGAATGTCGCAAGCTTCATTCGACTACAGCCGTTATTGCAATGATTGGCCCGTCAGACAATGGGATGCGAGGGCGCATAGGGCGCACACGACGGGATAACGGTTCAACGATGGGGGCAAAGCCCCGGCGGCGCGTACCCCCCTTTGGGAACGCGTCGGCGGGCGAGGAGTCGTCGTTCAGTCGCGGAAGATGCGGGAGAACCAGGAGTTGAGCCGCGGGATGTAACAGGCGCTGAGGCCGGCGATCCAGATTTTGACTGCGCGCAGGTTCAGCCTGCCGGCGGTAAATTGCATTCCTGGCGCCGTGACGCGCATCCACGCGGCGTGCATCGAGGTGATCAGGTCGCGAGCTGCCACCGCGGACGGACGCGGGCCTGCGAGTAGCATTGCGGTCGCGAGCATCGACCCGGTCACTGACACGAGCACCGCCACCCGGCGATGCTTCGTCGATTTCGCTGCAGATATTGCTCGCTGGTAATTCATCGAATCATTCAGCCTTTCATTGACTGCAAACTGTTATTCCCCAGTGCGCGTTCTCCGTTCGCTTTTTCCCGGCGGGGGCTCCGTTCATCGCGGAGACTCCCCGCCGGGGCGCTCGGGGGATTGACGCCTTTACAAAATGAACCAGCAGCTGGCGGCAGCGATGTAGAAGATGACTGCGGCGACGAGTGCGAATACCGCGATCTCATCGAGCCGGTTGCCGACCTCGGATTTGAGTCCCTTGAACAGCTTCTCGCGCGTCGACGCGCGCTCAACCGAGGCGGCCTGTTCGTGAGAGAGTGTCGAAATCATTGCCGTTCCTCCTGCTCTTGGTCCGTTCACTGGATAGGCGTTACATTCGATTGAACAATTTGTTCAATGTGCTTTGGCTGCGGCGCATTTCAGCCTAACCGCTTGAAAAAGAAAGGAATTGTGAATTCGCGAGGACTTCAGGATTGCAACGACGCGGCATTGGACCGAGGTTCCCGGCCGGATCGGGCAATCTTGTACCGGGCGTCCGTAATCGGCACAGTCTTCATAAGCGGGGCGCGGGCATGGGCGGCGGACGGCGGGTCGATTGCGGTGCGGCGTCCAAGGGAAACGACGTGACCAGGAACGGAAACTTTTTCAATCTCTACAATCACGATTTCGTCAGAATCGCGGTTGGAGTGCCGTCGGTTCGCGTCGCGGATCCCGCTTACAACGCCGAGCATACCGTCGCGCTGATCCGCGACGCCGCCGAGCGCAAGGCGGTGCTCGCGCTGTTTCCCGAATTGGGGCTGACCGGGTATTCGTGCGACGATCTGTTTCAGCAGCGCGCGCTGCTCGACGCATGCCTTGACGCAATCGCCGCGGTCGTCGAGGCGACGGCGAAGGTTTCGATCGTCAGCGTGGTCGGAGCGCCGCTCCAGATCGATCATCATCTGTATAACTGCGCGATCGTGATTCATCGCGGGCGGATTCTCGGCGTCGTGCCGAAGACCAATCTCCCGAACTACCGCGAGTTCTACGAACCGCGGCAATTTGCCTCGGCCGACGCCGCGACCCGCGACGAAATCGAGCTGGCCGGGAATCGCGCGGTTCCGTTCGGCAACAACCTCATTTTCCAGCACGAGGAGCAGCCGGGGCTTACGATTCACGCCGAGATTTGCGAGGACTTGTGGGTTCCGATTTCGCCGTCGTCATACGCGGCGCTGGCGGGAGCGACGGTGCTGCTGAACCTGTCGGCGTCGAACATCACGATCGGCAAGGCCGACTACCGGCGCTCGCTGGTCGTCGGCCAATCCGCGCGATGCATTGCGGCGTACGCATATAGCGCGGCCGGAGCGGGTGAATCGACGACCGATCTGGCCTGGGACGGACACGCATTGATCGCCGAGAACGGCAACCTGGTCGCCGAGTCCGAGCGCTTCAAGGATGGGCCGCAAGTGGTCTGTGCGGAAATCGATCTCGAACGGCTGTCGCAGGAACGGATGCGTCAAAACACGTTCGGTGACACGGCTCAGCGCGAGCTCGAGCGAGTGCGGCGCTTCCGGCGGATTTCATTTTCGACGGAATTGCCGCGGCGCGCGAAGATGCTGCTGGATCGGCGCTACGAGCGCTTCCCCTACGTGCCCTCGGATCCCGCAACCCGCGACGAGCGATGCGCCGAAGTCTTCGACATCCAGGTTCAAGGCCTGGCCACGCGACTGCGCTCGACCGGTCTGGAACGCGTCGTGATTGGAATATCGGGCGGAATCGATTCCACCCACGCGCTGCTGGTATGCGCGCGTGCGATGGATCGGCTCGGCTTACCGCGCAAAAATATTCTCGCCGTTACGATGCCCGGCTTTGCCACCGGCGCGCGAACTCTCGAGCAGGCGCGCCGCCTGATGAAGTCGCTCGGCTGCTCGACCGATGAAATAGACATTCGCCCGAGTTGCATGCAGATGTTCAAGGACATCGGGCATCCCTATGCCAAGGGCAAGAAAGTTTACGATGTCACGTTCGAGAACGTGCAGGCGGGCGAGCGCACCAGCCACCTTTTCCGATTGGCGAACCTGCGCGGCGGGCTGGTGGTCGGCACCGGCGACTTGAGCGAGCTGGCGCTGGGATGGTGTACCTACGGCGTCGGCGATCACATGTCTCATTACAGCGTCAATGCGAGCGTGCCGAAGACATTGATCCAGCACGTAATCCGATGGCTTGCGCAAACCGAGAGCCTGGGCCGCGAAACCAGCACGACGTTGCTCGAGATTCTTGCCACTCCAATCAGCCCCGAGCTGATCCCCGGCACGTCGGCGGATGGGCATCCCAGCCACGACACCGAAGCGACGCTTGGGCCCTACGAGCTGCACGACTTCTTCCTCTACTACACGCTGCGCTTCGGATACCCGCCGCCGAAGGTGGCGTTCCTCGCTTACAATGCGTGGCGCGACAAGGACGCGGGCCAGTGGCCGGACATCGGGCGCGATCGCCGCAACCAATACGACATCGCGACGATCAAGAGGCATCTGCACACGTTTCTGTTCCGCTTTTTTCAGTTGAGCCAGTTCAAGCGCAGTTGTATCCCCAACGCGCCCAAGGTCGGTTCGGGCGGATCGCTGTCGCCGCGCGGCGACTATCGGGCGCCCTCGGACAGCGAAGCGACCGCATGGCTCGAGCAATTGAAGTCGATCCCCGACAAAGATTAATCTCGCCATCGGTTTCGCGGACGGCTTGCACGCGCTTGGCGATTCAGTGAAAAAGTGAAAAGTGAGAAAGTGAAATCGATCGACGATTTGAATGTCGAGTGGCACCCCGCGTGCACTCTGCGATGAGGGAGTGAGATGCTAAAGGCTTCGGGAACAATATTTGCGTTGCTGGCGCTGGCGGCCGCCGCCGCGCTGACCACCCCGGCCAGCGCGCAGCAGTCTGCCGCGCCACAGCAATCGCCGTGGGCGATGCGTGCGCCGGATGCTGCGCCGCACGGGGCTGCGACCCGTTCGGCCCAGGCCGTGGCGGCTGAGAAAGAGGCTGAGAAGGGCACGCCGCAGCAGCGGGAATTGGCGCGCAAGATCGTCTACGCCATGTACGCGAAAGATTACGCCGCGCTCAAGCAGCTGATCGCGCCGTCCACGATGAAATGCATCGGCCAGAACCAGAATTTTCTTGACGACCGGATAAGGAAGCAATTCGACCTTCCAATCAGCAAGAACTACCAGGTGACGGTTACCGAGAAGCCGGCAAATGTGATGCTGCCGGACAAGTTCGCCACTTACCCAATGCCTGCGACTCATTATTTGGGAATCGCATTTGGCACCGAGGACAGCGGCACCATCACGGTGAACGAATGGATCGGCCAGGAAAATGGCCACTGGTACGAGGCACAGCCATGCCCAACGGAACTTGGGATGCAGCGATTTGCCAAGCTGCAGCGGATGCGGGCTCAAGGTCGCGAGCAGGCCAAGGAGTATGCGGCGCGCGTCCAGGAGCCGCTCAAGTCGCAGCTGCTGGCGCTCATCGCCAAGCGCGATAATGCCGATGCGTGGACGCTGTGCGTGAAAACCCTGCACGTTGACTTTCAGACCGCTCACGAAATAGTTGCGATCCTCGCGGGTGACGAAGCAGACTGAAGCCGCTCGCGAAGTTTCTCGATCGCTTCGACGCCGAAGTTTGCCCCAGGCTCGCGTCAGCGAAGCAGTCGATTGCCCGCAGCGGGGCTCAGGCCGGCTGCCCGATAATGCGGTAGGGTCAAACAAGATGAACGGTCTGGCGCATCTGCTCGACAAGACGGTTTTCCCGGTTCAGCCGCTGATCGTGCCGATTGCCTTGATCGTATGGATCGTCGCTGCAATCCCACGGGTCAGGAGTCGACTGAAGTTCTTCCCACAAAAATATCACCTCGGACTCGCAGCGGCCGGGACGGTCTTCCTGGGTATTATCGGAGCTGAGTTCGCGCTGGTTGCTTTCGTGGAGCACGAGGCCTGGCACGAGATGGTGCCGCAACTGTACGGCGAGATTGAGTCCGTGACGGTCGACGGAATTCAGATTGGCGATAGCGGTCCGCTGGTAGCCGCGCTGCGAAACATGCAGGGAACCATCGGACACCACTCTCATCCAACGACCAGCCATGTCGTGGTGCTGACAACTTCGCGCGGATCTCTGCCGCTGAATCTGAAGAGAGATTCTGAAGATCCTGATGAATATTGGGTGTTCTATCCTTTTTTTCAAATCACGAGATTCAACGCGGTGGGCCACGCCTTCACTGACGCTATGGAGGGGATGTAAGCCCGCGTGCCGCCGACTTGCCCGCGGCGCGAACGCTCTGTAAACTCGTGTCGCTTTCACTAGCGATGTAAAGGGTTCTCGCGTTTAGAGCAATCATCGCATCGCTTGTGCCGCTTGGACGGTTGTAATTCGTGGAAAAGACAATCTCGCCGGGATCCATCGTTGTGGCATCCAAGGACCAGATTTCCTGCGATCTCGAGGGTGAGGCCGCCATTCTGAATCTCAACAGCGGGACCTACTTCGGACTGGACCCGGTAGGCGCCATGATTTGGAGCCTGATTGTGCAACCGCGCCGAGTGGCCGAGATTCGCAACGCATTGATCGAGCAATTCGACGTCGAAGCCGAGCGATGCAGCCGCGATCTGCTGCAACTGCTTGGCGAACTCCAAGCGCATGGCCTGATTCAGGTCGTGGACGAGCCGGCGCCGGACGGTCGGGGATCGGATGAAGAAGGTAGCTAAGTTCTTCGCGTTGCCCGCGTCGGATCGGATGCTTCTGTTTCAGTCGCTGGCGGCGACTTTGGCGATGCGTGCGGGCCTGTGGATGTTGCCGTTTGCTCGTGCGCGCCGGCTTGCTGACGCGATGAGCCGTCCCACGCGCGCGAACTCCAGCTCCGTGCGTCCATCACCTGAAAAAATCGCGTGGGCAGTCGCCACCGCCAGCCGGGCCGTCCCCAGCGGCGGCAACTGCCTGGTTCGCGCGCTCGCGACCGGCATCGTGCTCAAGCGCTACCGCTATCCCAGCGAACTCAAAATCGGGGTCATGAAACCGGTCGACGGGCATTTCGGCGCTCACGCATGGCTCGAGAGCGGCGGCATCGTGGTGATCGGAGATTTCGAACTTGATCGATACATGCCGCTTGGCGGGCGGGACTCCGTTGGCCGATAGTCCGGCAAACCCGCCGACGAAGGGCACGCTTGCGGCGTATCTCAAGATGCTGGTGCGGGTTTCGCGCTGGGATTTGGTCAGCGTGCTCATCGTGATGGTGTTGTTTTCGTTGAGCGAGGGGGTCGGCTTCGCTCTGCTGCTTCCGACCCTGCAGGTGGCGGGCTTCAATCTCGCCGGACAGGGCGAGGCGGGACACTACGCGGCGCTGGTTTCGAAGGCATTCGTTTCGGTGGGGCTGCACCCGTCGCTGATTCTACTGCTCGGCATATTCGTGATCCTGGTTGGCGCGCGAACGGTGCTGGGACAGATGCAGGGCGTGTGGACTTATGCGGTTCAGCAGGAAGTCGAGGACCATCTGCGCCGTCGCCTCTACCACGCGATTGCGGATGCGAACTGGTTGTTCGTATGCCGGAGCAGGACGTCGGATTTCACTCACGCGCTGACCGCTGAAGTCAGCCGAATCGGCTACGCCACGAATCTTGCGCTGGTATTCATAGGCGAAATTGCGATCGGAATGCTCTACATGGCAATCGCGTTTGCGCTGTCGGCCGGGATGACTGCATTGGTGCTGATCTCCGGCGCGTTTCTGGCGTTTGTTTTTCGCGGCCGCACCCATGCGATCGAAAGGCAGGGCGCGGAGATCTCCGCTTCCAGCAAGTCGCTCTATGCCGCCACCATCGAGCATTTACAGAGTCTCAAAGCGGCGAAAACTTATGGCGCGGAAGCGCGTAATTTTTCGATTTTCTCCGCGCTGAGCGCCGGTGTTGCCCGGGCCAACGTGGACGGCACGCGTCAGCAGGCGATCGCCGCGACGTGGTTCGAACTCGGCACGGTGGTAATCCTCGCGATGGTGGTGTTCGCGTCGCTTCAGATCCTGGCGGTGCCGCCGGCGTCAATTCTGCTCCTGTTGCTGCTGTTCATGCGTGTGATGCCGCGCATCATGAGCGGCCAGTACCACTACCGCGCCTTCGTCAACGCGCTGCCATCGTTCGCCAACCTGCTGGATATCGAGGCCCGATGCGCGGCTGCCGCTGAGCCGGCGGTGCATTCGCACGATCGGCAGTC
>Ga0181532_10004177_pt1 | contig 12727 bp, 7 predicted proteins | sample PEATcosm2014_Bin_33_FD_119768 | JGI IMG/M metagenome (GOLD analysis project Ga0181532, IMG submission 119768) | Peatland microbial communities from MTU Mesocosm Facility, Houghton, MI, USA - PEATcosm2014_Bin11_30_metaG | ecosystem: Environmental > Terrestrial > Soil > Wetlands > Peat | place...
GGAGGTTGCAGGACGCGCGCTTATTCTGTTCGACATCACTGGCGACGGGACGGTTCAGATGCTGTACCCGATCGGCTCGGACCCGCACGTCCTTCCGACCGACAAGTACAGTTTTCCCGTGCGTGTTCGAAAACCGTTTGGCAGCGACCAACTTGTTGCCATAACCTCGCAACAGCGGATGGCTGCCCTCGAACAGGCCCTTCACGAGTTGGATAATAGGCGATCCGCCGTGCAAATGGTCAACATGATCAAGCGTTTTACGCCCGCAGACGCGCGGATTGGTTCCGCTGGCCTTTTCACCGCGCCATAGGCATTGCCAATGTCGCTCTCTCAAAAAAAACGAACCAGGTTCAACAGTATCGCCGTCGTCGCAATAATGGGCTTTGCTTTTGCAGTTTGCGGCACAGCTCAGAGTCAAACCGACGGCGACGAGAGCACCCGCGGCGTGCGGATTATTGGTGCGCCGACCCCACCATCTGGTGTGGGCAGTCCTTCGCAAGTTTTAGTTTCGCCGGGCGGCGATGCCACAAGTCCAACACTGCTCGCTCCGGTGGCGCCGCCGCCATCTATCGTTGTTCCGCCGCTAGCACCGCCCGCAGTTTCCACGGCGACGCCGGTCCCCGCGCTATTGACGCCCGCTGTCAGACCGGCTCCGAGTGAAGTTCCAGCTCCTGTGGCTCCGGCAGACTTGCCAACGACTTTACAGCCCGTACCCAACAATTTCGGCAATACGCCAAATAGCCCCGATATTGGTTCTCGTCCGACCCCGGATCTCGAGGCGCTTTCAAACGGCATGAAAATTCCGAACGCCGCGGGACTTTCGATGCAAATCCTGCCCGGACCAGACATCGTTGCCGGCTCTCAGGTATCTTTTCAAATTTCAAGCAAGAAAGCGGGGTATCTTATTCTCGTTGACGTGGATGCGACCGGTAAGCTTGTGCAAATCTATCCAAATCCAATGTCTCTCATGGCTCCAAGCGGGGTTAGGGAGCAATCCAACTATCTCCGGCCTGGCAAGGCACTCCAGATACCCGACCGGCAGAGCCCTTATTCCGGGTTTGAATTCGTCGCCTCACCTCCCACTGGAACTGCGATGGTAATTGCTCTTCTTAGCGATCGTCCGGTGCAATTGGTCGATTTGCCGGATGTGCCGAATTCACTGGTAGGCAGCGTATCCGCGGTCGAATATTTGAGCAAACACGCAAATGAGCTGCGGATTCCAAATGAAGGCGGGAAAGATCGATTTGAGGAGGCGCACTGGTCCTTCGATGTGAAATTCTATGCGATTAAGTAGTCAAAAGCACCGGCAGAATATCAGAACAAATCTAGGCTCTTGGTTCGGTTAACCACCATCATTGCTCCAACATGAAATATCTTGCCGAGGCGCTGAGCGGTGTGCCTGATTTTGCTGCTTCGCTCAACACCTGGACGAAGAAGTGATCCGCCTTGGACGGCTCACCAAGCTGGAGAGCATTGACGAGTGAGGGGCTTGTCACGGCGATCAACAGCTGCGGTTGGTGGCCTGCCGTGCCTTCAGGGCGTTTCATGCCAATATTGAATGTTTTTGCATCCGTGCCCGGCTTCAGCAGACTTGAGAGATTCTGCACGGTGCCGGCATCGGAAACAAGAAAGAGCGCCACTTGGCGTGTGCCATAGTGATCTACTATTCCGTTGAGTACCTCGCCGTTGTGCAACGCTTCCCGATCAATGTCGAGGTGCGGGGCGCGCGCATTTTCCCCACGCAGCCGCGCCAGGAAGCTAATGGCGGGGCATTGCTGTTCAGTGACCTCACGCACGCCGATGTCAGCTTCGAATCCGATCGAGCGCTGAAATGCCGTATCAAATGAGCGAAACGGTTCCACCGAAGAGCCAAAGCCCTCAATTGCTGCCGCATGCTCACCGATGGTAACCGGCGCTACGAAGAAACAGTTTCCTCCGTCGTATTTCTCGATATAGCTTTTGACCTTCTCTGCGAGAGATATCCCCGGCAGGGGTACGGAAGTGCTTGGCGAGTTCTTCCCCAGTTCAGCGTGGGGATTGTCTGGAATGGTCGGCGACTGTGTCGGGAGCACAGGGAGAGGGGCTGGCGGGTTCTTCCCGAGTTCGGCATGGGAGTTATCCGGAATGGGCGGAGACGGCGTTGACGGCACGAGAACAGGGACTGGCGAGGTCTTCCCGGGCTCAATATGGGAATTGGCTAGAATCGCTTGCGACGGTCTTGGTGATGTAGGCGTCTGCATGACGTAGAAGTAAAGAACACCTCCTCCTCCGCAAATAAGCCCGATTGAGACGACTCCGGCGGCAACGCGCCGCCAGCGCCGTGCAGCCCATACCTTCGAGGTCGGCGCGGAGTCCTCGCCTACAGCTCGCGCCCGGCGTTCGCCTGGTGCCGATCCGATCGACCACGCAGCCACGGTGGCCATCGAGTCAGGGCGTTGAGCGGGATCGGGCTGCAGCATTCGTTCCAGCAACGGGCGGAGCCTCATATCAATTGCGCCGAGATCGGGGACCTTTCGCCGCTTTTCGACGATTTCGACTTGGCTACCTCCCATGTCGACGGGTTTGCCGGTAAGAGTCTGAACTAGTACCAATCCCAGGCTATAAATGTCAGATTTTCCAGTTACATCGCCGCCGAACAGACCGAGTTGTTCTGGCGAAACATAATTGAACTTACCGGCAAAACCGCCGGCGATTACGGTACCGTGCTGGGCGGTGCGTGCGATGCCGAAGTCGATAATTTTCGCGCGTGTGACATCATTGTTCGGGACGATGATGTTGTCTGGAGAGATATCCCGATGGACGATACCGTGCTCGTGCGCGGCCTGAAGGCCAGAAGCGAGGCGGTGCAGTAACGACTGAACCGCTTCGAATGACAAAGGGCCATCATCATGGAGTATATCGGTTAGTGTTCTTCCATTGACAAATTCCATCGCCAAGTAGGGCCGCCGAAGCACCGGCTCGACGGTAAAGACGTAATAACGCACGACGGCGTCGTGTTGAATATGGTGCAGTGCGGATGCCTCCTTGCGAAAAAGCGTGAACGCTGCGTCGTTCTCGGACAGCTCCGCCAACATCATCTTAATAGCTACCGGGTCGCCAGTTTCGACCACGTGGCCCTTATAAATTTCTCCCATTCCGCCAAGTCCGATGGGGTGATCGATCTCATAGATTCCGTTGAGTCTCGTGCCCGGAGACAGTCGAGGCCGCGTGAAATCCGTTTGCGAACCGTGCGCAACCATTTGAGCTACTCCGGAACAGCAGGCCGAGACGCGCTTGCCTCGAAATGTAGCACCCTCTCAGGTCTATATCGTGCAACAACAACGGTCACATTATCAACTGCACCCCGCTCGAGCGTGAGCTCGACTAGCCGGTCGCATGCCTGCTGCGACATATTTGCGCTGACACATTGCAAGATTTCGTCATCCTCGACATGCTGAGTTAGGCCATCAGTGCACATGACGAACACATCGCCAGCATTGAGGGAACCGCTAGTCACTTCCAGCTCGGGTATATCAAAGACACCAATCGCACGGGTAATTGCATTGCTACCGCTCCACGTTTCAGCCTGTTCTGGAGTGATGGTGCCATTCATGAGAAGGTCTTGCACTTCGGTATGATCGCGTGAGATTTGCGAGATCTTGCCGTCCCGAATGAGGTATATCCTACTGTCGCCGGACCACACGCAAGCATAATAGCCATCGAACGCGAGCAAAACGGTAACGGTTGTTCCGATGATGATGTCACCGCGTTGACGGCCGAGCTCTTTGAGGTGCGAATTGGCCTCGAAAATGAAGTTCTCGCAAAGAGACAGTAGTTCATCGGCGGAAGTTGGGGCCTGAATCGACTTTAGCGCATCGATTACGGTGCGACTTGCCAAATCGCCGTCCTCATGGCCGCCCATGCCGTCGGCCACCGCCCAGATTCCAGCTTCGGGGCGGGTCAAATAGCTGTCTTCGTTTCGCAACCGTACCTTGCCGACGTGAGTCGCGGCGCCGGTCTCGAACAAAACTTGCGCCTTTGGCATCTCGAATCCCCAGTCTTTTTCATGTAACTGCGGAGTTGATACGGCCGGTTAGCATGTTGGTGAATAGAGAAGGGTCAGGCATTCGTCGGCAACAAAATCCGAACGGCTGGCAGTCGCCGCCGCCCACTGTCCACCAAAAGCTTGCCGCGGCATAGAGACTGGAATGATTTGCGGTGCGAAGCAGTGCAAAGAGATCGGAAAAAGACCGATTACCTAACGGGCTGGCGACTATGCCGTTCTTAAGGATCGATAACCCCTCCGGCGGCGAATCCATTGGTTGGTGTGTCGGTGCCGCTAATTGTTCAAGCGCGTTCGTGATGGCTTCGAAGGCAACCTTGTTATCGAGCGTTGAGAGCAGGAAGTCTTCGGCAGTCGTGAACCATTGATCGTGCGCATCGATATCGGGCGGCGCAATTGCGTCCCCCGGATCCGCACAGGCGAAAAGTGTGAGCGGGTAATAGCGACCCATACCGTCCAGCGAAGACATGAGTGCCCCGACGACGGTCGCGCCGCAGATCTCCGGCCCAAGCCAAAAGCGCCAGATTGGTGCCGTAAGATAGGCTTGCAGCCAGGAATCCCCAAGGCTATCCCGGCTGGCCGAGACGCAGCCTTGCATCCAAGGTTCCCAAGCGCTCAAGAAGTCCCGGGGTACGGAAAGTGCGATAAAGTCGCGTTTGGCGGAAAGTTTTCCGAACAAGCTGCATCGCATGACTGACTTAGATCCCGCTCGGACACTTAAATCCCCTTAGGATCGCCAAATTCAGTGGATTGCGGCTGGCCGCGGAGGTGAAGTCGTATCGCAGTACGGATCCACCGATGGCAAAGCTTGCGGCCGCGACCTCGCCGTGCACCGAGACGCCGCCAGCCTCGAGCAGACGAAACAGCGACCAGGGACCAGTTCGTTCAAGGACGGATGGCTGGCCACCTGCGCTCGTCGCCGCAGATATCGCGGCCCGAAGCGACGCGCCCGGCCATTGCACCAGCACGGGGGCTGGCGAGGCGGGCTGCTGGTTGTTTGCAGAAAAAGTATTCGATGGCGTCTGACTCGCAATGACGGTGCCGCCGATCTCAAGTGTGACGCTCGCGTCGGAAACGAATGCAGGCGTCACGGTCAGCTGAACAATCGGAACATTGCCGCCGGTCTGGAAGAATGCATCGCGGATCTCGGCTGCACGCTGAAATGCTTGCAAAGTCTCGAGCGACAAGGTTCGCGCCAATTCGGTGTTTTGGCGCCACGTCCACTGCAGCTTCGACCTATCGGTGTGGGCATCCAGATACTGCTTAAAAAACGTGTCCATCACGCCGCCCGGTCCGAACAGTTTGGCGAAGTCGGCGAGGGGGACATCGCTGCTACTACCGCGGACAAACGGATAGCGATTGGAAATGGTCCGTTGACACACCGGGGTGACTTGGTCGCGAAGCGCAATCTGCAACTGTCCCGCACTCGACAAGGCCACCTCGCGTTCGACGTCAGCCGCGAGATTGAGCAACATTTCGGAGAATGGTTTCGGAAACCGCGCGGAGCTGTTTCTAAGCTTTGATACAGAATCCTGAAGCGAAGCTACCGCTCGTTGAACCTGCGAAGGCGTCGTTGCCGCTAAGATCAGGCCTTGTGTGATTTCATTCAGGGTTGCAACGAGATCGTCGATCGGTCGGCGTGCCGATCCGCCTTCAAGCAAGACCTGATAGGGCCTGAACGCGGCCTCAATCTCGGCACCCGGAGCACGATCCTGAGCCTTGAAAAGTATTGCAGCCCCGGTTGCGGTCGCGAGCTTGGCGGCAGCACCAGAGGTCGCGGGTTTTGCGGAAGCGTCGGGGGGTCCGGGCTTTTCGGTGCTCGTTCGTTCGCGCGTCAACATGGTCTCTGCACTGATGGATTCGATCAGTTGCGTGAGAGGGGAGGTCGGCGCCGATATTGCGCTGAGCGCGATATATTGTGGCTTGTCACCCGTCAACTTGCGCAGCCGCAGCTTGTCCAGCGCTGCTTGCCAAGTAGAGATGAAGTCTCGGGTATAGAGGGCGAGAAGATCGTCCGGAAGATTATTGTACTGATCAGACAGCGCCGGCTGGTCGCCGGCCGCGCCTAGCACCCAGCGGTCACGTTTAACGCGATCAGCAATGTCGGCTAGTCGGTCGATAAAGTCATGCCGAAAGCCCAGATACGTGAAAAATTCCGGCACCCGGACGCTTTCAAGCGTCGGATCGCCGGGAGTCTCGAAGACACGAGTGACGTCCGGACCCCCCTTTCGTGCGGCGACCCAATCCCCGGCGGTGGAGGTTCGCGCCTGGGATCTCAAAAGTTCGTAGGCCCTCTGCGCTATGCTAAGTCGGGCAAGGGCTTTCTCGCTTTCTTCAATCAAGCGGCCGTTAAGTTCGATAAGGGGAGAACCCGTTTCGAGATCGAGCATGGCGTCAAGGTGATCTTCGAGCAGTTTGCGGCCCTCAGCATTCGACGCCCCCGGATAGAGATTCTCGGCCCAGTCGCGTCGCATCCAGGACTTGATCAACTCGCGATCCGACGGATGCAGGCCGCCAAGCATCAGATAGACCTTCAACGCTTCGTAGAGGAATCCGGGATCGCTAACTTTGGCATCAAGCTGCTCCTCCAGACGAAAGAGCAGACGCGGACGGAACAGCCGTTCCAAAGCGACACGGTATGCGTTCTCGGAGGATGACTGCAGGCGTTCGCGCTGGCTGAGACCGAACCCGGCGGCCAATGGCGTTGATACGTAGCGGACTGCATATCCAGTCGGCATGTTGCGAAGCTCGTGCAGGAGCGGCAGCACCTTGTGCAAATCATGGTCCCCGATAAGCGTCTCTTTTGCGTAAGGGCCTGCGTCCGCGAGATATTTCTTGTCGGCGAGTTCGGTTTGCTCGATCAGCGTGCTGTTGCGGTTATAACTGGCGAACCAAGCAGCCAAAATGCCGGCCGACACCAACGCGATGATCGAAAAAGCAGCGGCCTTCAGAATCATGGCCCTCCGCACGGCCGCGCGATCGGTCGAGACCCATGCGGCCTCACCGGTGATGACTTTCAGGATCAGGTCGTGGAGGAAGTAGCTCTTGCCTTGCCCAGAGTAGGAGGAAGCCGGCACTTCTTCTGCGCCAAAGCTCTTAACCAGTGCCCCGATGAGTTGATCGATAGGTGTTCCCTGTTGAGTTCCCGACGTGAAATAGAAGCCGCGCAAGGTTGCGTTGGCATGGTAGCGCGTAGGTTCGAAAATTTGGGTGAGGAAATTGTGGATCGATTGTTTGAGCCGCGCCATCTGGGCTGGAAAGCCGAATAGAAGGACGCGCGTGTTGGGTACGGGTTCGTCTTGCAGACGGTCGAGGGTTTCCTCGCTCAAACGCTCCAACAAGGCGTCGTACTCGGCGGCCACCTCGCTGACCATGTTGCGCGACTTATCGGCGGTTTGGAACGTAGCGCCCCAGACCTGTTTACGGCCCTGCTCGTTCAAATAGGCAAAATATTCCATGAACCCGGCGACCAGATCGCCTTTGGTAAACAGCGCGTAGACGGGAAAATCGACCCTGAGGCGCTCATGCAGCTCGAGCAGGCGGGCGCGGATCGCGCTCGAGTGTGCGCTTAGATCGGCCGAGCTCAGGGTCATCAAGTCCTCGAGGCTGATCGCAACGATCACGCCATTGATCGGCTGCCGCGGCCTGTTCTTCTTGAGCAACGCTAGAAACGCAAACCAGCTTTCCTTGTCGGTCTTGGCATCGGAGTCCTGGGTCGTGTAGCGACCGGCGGTATCAATCAGCACTGCCTCTTCGGTGAACCACCAATCGCAATAGCGAGTGCCGCCAACCCCGGCGATGGCAGTTGGAGTGGCGCCGCGCAACAGCGGGAATTTGAGACCGGAATTGATCAAAGCCGTCGTCTTACCGGAGCCCGGAGGGCCGATCAGCAGGTACCACGGTAAGTCGTAGAGGTAATCCTTCTTGGTGCCGCTCGCGGACTTAAGTGTCGCGAGTGCATCCTTCATTTTGTCCTTAAGGACAACCTCGTCGCTCTCCTTCTTTTCGGCCTCGCTAACGCCCGCTGCAAGGGCTTTGGCATTTTGCCGGCGGCGGAAGAACTTAAACCCGCCAAACGAGGCTACGCCCGCGACCAACAGGACAACGGTGATTTCGCGGACGATGTGGTTTTCGAACGGCCGGAAACCTCCTATAACGATGAGCGGCCCGGCCAAATAGACCAGCGAAGCCAGCGACGCGATACCGATCCCGGCAAGGACAATTCGCGTCATGTCTTTGCTGATGGTCATGTTCTTTCCGGTCTTCTTTCCGGCCGGGATTTGGGTCCGCAGGCTCCGGTCACTCGCTCGTACGCCCGATCATCACCTCGACGCGGCGGTTCTTGGCGCGGCCCTCCGGCGTGGTGTTCGAAGCAATCGGAACGTCCGGTCCCTTGCCGTCGACGTCGATTCTGTTGGGGTCGGTTAATCCTTGCTTAAAAAGCGCAGCAACCGCTTTTGCCCGCTCCATCGAGAGATGCCAATTGGACGGGAAACGTACAGTTTTGATCGGCGTGTTATCGGTATGCCCGATCACCCGAATCCGACCCGGCTCCTTGTCCAGTATGGCAGCGATTTTTGCCGCCAACGGCTTGAACTGATCCTTGACGATCGCCTGACCGGGGTCGAACGTAACCTGATCGCAAAGTCGGATCACGATCTGGTTGGGCGTTTGATCCACGACGCTGCACTCCCCGTTCTGCAACTCCTGGCGCAGCCGCGCCACTTGCGAGGTCGGCGGCGGCGGCGGTGGCGGTGGCGGTGGCACGAATACCTGACGTCTGAGCGCAATCTTGTCGTCTGGATGCAGCGTTGCCATCGCCTGGACTGCCGCGTCGGCGCTCCCGCTTAGAAGGATGCGCAATATGACGAATAGGCCAAACAGAAGGGCGCCCGATATGGCTCCGACCGCCCACACCGGGACGCGCGACCGAGTGACGTTGAGGCCGAGTGCCTGACCGCGCCAGTGCGGTGAAAGGTCCCTTGCGACCTTGGGGCGAACACGGCGCAAGGTCTCGTACAGATCCCGCTGGATTTGCTGGAGGCCAGCCAAGCCCCCGCCTTGGGTCCGGTAGACACCCTGGAAACCAAGCGCCAGACAGGCATGGTGCAGTTCCAGCACCGGGTAGTTGATGAGCGGATCGAGCTTCGCTTGGTTCAGAATTTCGAAAAATCGCACCCCCCCTGTGCGTTCGCCGAAGAAGCGACTCAACATGCTGTATTGTGCCCAAACATGACGCTCGTCGGTGGGGATGTGTTGGACGATGTCATCGGCTGTAGCACACAGGATATATTTCGCGCTGGTTGTTTGCTGCTCAGAGATTCCGGCTGATCGAATGTCCTTCTCAAAGAACTTGATTGATTCGGCAACTTGCTCCATCAGGCCTGCAAATGATGCTCGCAGGAGGGCAACGCGAAGGCGGGCAAGGAGCTGCAGGAGCGGGCCCGCGGCGCGCATGATCGGATTGGCATTGGGTGCCACGAGGTCGTCGACCCGCAAGGCAGGCCCCTGTCCTTCCCCGGAAGCTGCGGGGGTGGATGGCGGTGCTGCACTCTGGATCCACTCCTCGGCGGCATGGGTGGTGGGCGCGGGTGCGTGGGTCGATGGCGCACCCGAAGCGGCCGGCGCCGCGGGAGCAGCTCGGGGAGTCGCTGCATCAGGAGAGGATGATGGCGGCTGCGCTGTGGGAGGTGCAGAAGGCGTCGCATGAGGCGGGATTGGATTCGCCTGCGGGGTGCCTGGTGGAATACGGCCGCCCGGATTGGGACGAATGATGGTCCTTTCGCCGCGTCCGAAGGGATTACGTGGTCGGTCCTGATCGCTCATTGACGATTTTCCATAACCGCCCAAAGTTCGAGCTCAAGCTCCGGCCAGTCACCAGAAAAATGCATTCCGATTGAGCCGGCGGTGCTGAAATCCGGCCACAACGCAGATTTGCGGTCAAGATAAAAGTATACGTGATCAGTGATCGCTCGAATGTGCGGCGGTGGGGTTGGGAGATGCACAAGCGGCACGCCTGGGAGGCTGGCGTGAACTATTTCATTCATCTTCGTATTGGGGCCTACCTTAAATAGCTGCGGAAATTCTTGCTGAATTTCGATCAAGGGGCGCTGGGCCGCGACTTCGAGGACGAATGTCGCATTGCGGAACAAAGAGCGGTCTCGGATCGGCGAGACAAAGGCATTTCGTGCGCGCTCGATGATCTCGAGACGGATGGCACGCCGGCCAAGCTGCGCACCCAGGAAGTCCTGGATGTCGCGAATGAGCGGCGTGAAGACTTTTTCAAGATCGTCGTGATCGTAAGCCGGATATTCGCGGGCTCGCCGCTCGCGAGTGGCGAACGTTGCCAGCTCGCCGGCGAGCCTCAATAATTCGTCGAATAACCGCTCCGGATGGACGAACCGTGATTGGGCAAAATGCTTCAAAACCGGAATCTGTCGGTTGAGCATTTGCAGAACAAGGTAATCGACGCTTTGCAAGCCGCCACCGGCCCCGGGATCGGCCGCAAAACGCGAAAGTTCCTCAAGCTTGTTGTCGATCCATCCCACGATCCGGTTAATCCAGCCTTCGATGACCGGGTGGGCGGAGCATACCAGCATCGGCGGAATGAACTTCTCGTCGAACAGGATGTTCTTGTCGTGGACTTCCGACACACGCGCAATGCCGAGGCTGACATAACCGGGCTTCGCGGTCCGCCGTAGCTCGAAGGCGAGTCGCGGATGGGCGATATCGATCTCCTCCTCGATGCGCAGAGCGGAGGTCGAATCGATGAACATTTCTGCGCCCCTGACATATCGGCTGGCGCTGTCGACAACGTTGTCGTCGATCTCGCGCGTGTTCGGTGCAGCGATGGGCAGCGATAGCCAGGCGATTTGACCGGCAGCCGTATCCGGGACGTCGATGGGGTCCGGGATCGGGCTATCTGCGGGGATGTCAAAGGGGGTGCCATCGGGCATCACGCCAGACGCACGGCGCAATGAGAACTTGCTCTGCTGGGCCAGATCGCTATCGATCTCTAATGAAGAAAAGCCCCAAGGATAGGCCGTCACGTGACCGACGCGACGCTCAACAAAGTGCTCGATGTAACGATCGCTCTGCTGTAAATGGTGCGGCCTGAGAAAGAGGCCTTCAGACCAGAACACTTTGCTATACCAGGACATTATCGACACCGCCGATACAGTGGAGATATTGCTACTAGAAAGAACAAAATGTTATTCCCGGTCGATGCCCGGTTGAGCCCAGGCGTGGAGCACAACAATCGCCCAGATTGGTACTATTACCACGCTTGCGGCAACCTCTCACCCCCCATCGCGATCATAATATTCGGAAAAATATTGCATGAATGCCTCAATCGCTTCGCCGCCTTTGCGACCGACCTTGGCTTCCCAGCGGGCCTTATAGGCATCCCACAGCTTTGCCTTTCGAGGTTGGAGCAGTCCCCCCATCCCCGCTCCACCATCAGTTTCCCGTTCGATCATTTTTGGATCGAGGTCCACCATGATCTTCGACAGAGCATGCTGCATTGCGGAGTAAGTCCTGATCTGATGGGCCTTCAGGTCCTCGAACGCTTGGGCGATCGCATGTTGGGCATCAAGGTAGCCGGTGCTCTTGGGTCCGAACATGATACCCAGCGCATCGGGGGCGGAAGGGCTGAATTTCAACGGATTGTTATCGGTCGCCTGTACGATGGTGTGGCTTGAGCTACGTGCGAGCCGCTTGGCCTGTTGCCGGGCGCTCAAGAGCTGCATGAGGTTTTCAGCAAGTAGACGCAGCACCGTGCCGATTTTCTGCGCCAGCTCCGCGGGGTTCGTCTGCTGCAAAAGGTCGTCGGAGAGACCCGCGGATCTAGCAAGCTGGCGTATGAAGGCGGCAGAAGACTCGCTCTCGACGCTCGAGAGCGACAATGTGTCGAGAGGAACGGCCGCATTGCCGGCCGCAGCGATAGGTGGAGGATTTGCGGTGACCGGACTAGCCTCCTGCCAAGATCCGCCCTCGTTGGCTCGCGGCCGTGGCTGGCGCGGCGCTGGACTTGGGGCAGCAGGCTGCGGCGGCGTCTGCACCTGTGACGGAGGACCCTCTGCCCAGTACATGTCGGGTGACGTAGACACCGGCATAGACCCTGTTGAAGGCGTTGCGGGGAAGTCCGCGGTCGGTCGGAACGGATCAGGAACGTCCGCCGACCAATCCAGAAAATCGGGGTGAACGGGCGCATTATGGCGAGCAGGTCGGAGGTGCTTGGGATCGATGCCGGGGGGAACGTCTCCTTCGTCCGCCCATAATTCCTGATTACTCGAAGCTTGGACGGGCGGCTGGGCCGCTCCGCGGGGACCTTCGTCGCTTGCTTCTTCCGTGCCGTCGACCGTGACGGCGACAATGTAATGCCCGACGGTGAATTGGTCGCCGTTGCGAAGCCGGTGCGGCGCATGCATCCGATTGTCGGCACCGTTCAGGAACGTGCCATTGGTGGAAACGTCGTGTAGCCAGTAACCTCCGTCCTTGTAGCGGATTTCACAGTGCTTGCTGGAAACGTACCGAGTCGGATCGGGTAGGGTCCAGTCGAGGTGCGCAGCGCGGCCAATGTCGATGCCGCGCTTGCCGCTCAGGCGAAAGCTGACGGGGCCGCCATCTGGCAGGGTCGTTTCGTTGACCAGCTGAAGGATAAGTGGCATGGCTTCAGCACCCGTA
>Ga0181532_10004178_pt1 | contig 12726 bp, 12 predicted proteins | sample PEATcosm2014_Bin_33_FD_119768 | JGI IMG/M metagenome (GOLD analysis project Ga0181532, IMG submission 119768) | Peatland microbial communities from MTU Mesocosm Facility, Houghton, MI, USA - PEATcosm2014_Bin11_30_metaG | ecosystem: Environmental > Terrestrial > Soil > Wetlands > Peat | place...
CAGGTCAACGCCGGCAAGCAGGGCGAGCCAGGGACGCACGCTCTGAATATAGGTCGCTTCGCCGCCAAAGACGTTCCGCTTCTCGCTCTGCTGGATCAGGCCATCGCCGAAGTTCGAGCGTAGCGTAAGAGCGTAGTTGCGGAAGAATCCTGAGAAGGAAAATTGCCGCTGCTCATCCAGCTTCCAGTTGTCGCTGGCGACCAGCAGGGCGTTATAAGTGTAGTCGAGCTGACGGCTGTCGATAGTGTCGCCGGGCACAGGGACAGTGATCGGGATCAGCCCTGGAACGTAAGAGGAGCCGTAATATCCGATACCGAATAGACTTAATTGATGGCGCCCGAAGTTGAACTGACGCAGGCCATTTAGCTTGTACTGCTGGCGATGTTCCAGGCGCTCTAGAAATCCATTGCCAAACGAGGCTTCCATTGCAATCCATTCGTTGGTGTGAGGCTTCGACGAACTCCAACCAGCCATCATATCCGCGTCACGGTAGTCGCCGGTTAGTTGAAAGAAGCTGAGGAGATGCCGCCGAGGAACGTAATCAGCGGCCAAATCGACGGCATTGTTGCCCTCGCGAACGTTGAAAGCGCCGCCGTCTATCGTGACCGCTTCGATGATTGGAGGGATGAGAACGTTGGGATCGGAATATCCGTTGCCATGCGCATTGGCGGGAAGGTTGTTGGGAAAGAGAAAGTCGCCAATCTGAAAGTACTGCGCGATGGGCTCGCCGTGATCTCCGGCCACGCCCGGCGCAAAGTACTGCGGTGCCTTGATTCCGCCTGAGGCGGTTTCAATTGGCAGCCCGGGAATAGAGATCGGGGCTCCAGGTCGACCGGGATTGGCGTCGAGCACTTGGTCATGAATGACGACGGTCTGCGCAGGGTCGGGAGTCTCCAGCGACGGAACGGAAGCGACAACCGTAACTTGTTGCTGTGTCGAAACCAGTTGCTGGAATTGTACGGTGATTTGCTGCTGCTGGCCGGAAGTCATGGAGACGCTCGCCACCACGGTGACATAAGACGACTCCTCAGCCGTCACCTGATAGACGCCCGGAGCGACCCCGGCCAGCACGAAATTGCCCTCCTGATCGGTGACGGTTTCCCCCACTTTTGTCCCCGCGGCGTTCCGCAATTTGATAGTTACTTTGGCGACGGATGCGCCTTGCGGATCGAGGACGCGTCCCCGAATGATTCCGCTCTCTCCCAACGCAGATGTACACAACAGGAATGCGCAGATTGCAATTCTCAGCGCTGGGGAGACCTGCAGGCTAACCCTGAGGCCTATGCGCGACCTGAAAAAGGCGGAAGAGCAGTGACGCACGTGGTACATTTTTACACTTCGTGCTACCCATTCTATGAATCGAGCCCCAGGCCCGCAGAGAGTCGTCTAGTGCGAATGATGATGTCTAGGTAAATTGCTCTCGGAATACTGGATCGGTCCCAGCGTGTAGGCCTGGGGCGAACTCATCACTAACTTGCCGTGCTGCACGCCCTTGAGGCCAATCAGACGGCTCGCGAGTTCCTGCACGCGTTTGAGTTTGCCCTTCACAACGACGACCTCCAGGCACATATCGTGATCAAGATGCGAATGGACGGTCGAGATAATGAGCTCGTGATACTGATGCTGCAGCGCGGTCAACTTGTCCGACAACAACCGGAAGTGATGGTCGTAGATGAGAGTTACGGTCCCGACCACGAAGCCGTGGCCCGATTCCAGCGTGGCCTCATTCAAGCGATCGCGAATCAAGTCGCGGATAGCTTCGGACCGGTTATCGTAACCTTCCTGTTGGAGAAAGCGGTCAAATCGTTTCAACAGATCCGAGTCTAGTGCGACTCCAGTGCGGGTCAGCCCCATGTCTCACCTCTCGTTTCCAGCCTATCGTAATACAAATGTAGCAACCGTAACACTGTCATCGTGGTGTTGAAATCCGTATTCCTGGTAAGGGTAGGCCACAGATGGAATTTGGCATTCCAAAGTCTCTGAGGAGGGAGAACCGACTGGCGCAGTTCATCTCTGGGTTTAGCAATAGCACCCACATCCACTGTCATATAATGAAGCAAACCAACGGCTGATCGCCCGGTCCCGGAGGGATGTGTGAGCGGTTGAAACAGGCGGTCTTGAAAACCGCTGTACTCGAAAGGGTACCGGGGGTTCGAATCCCTCTCCCTCCGCCATGCAGTCTCAACTGCAGAGAAATTCTGCTGCATTGCTCTTGAAATATGCGGGAAAGGCCGGCTTTTCGCGGTATTTGCAGGAACCAACCGGACTAGAGAGAGTGGCTTTCGCGGCGCGCCGCTCTCGTCACGGCGGTTTTTCTCCGGAGCCTCTATTGGTAGTCCCCTTTCAAGAATCCGCTCGAGCGAATGCTTAGCGAAGACAAACCGAACGTAGCGCGAATCCGACTTGACTTCTTGAGCTCGCTTTCCCCTGTAGACCCTTCTCGGTGCAATCCAGTTCCCGCATAAGTCAGAACTCGAGGCGTGCCTGAAACGCGATCATTCGGGGACTGCTGTCGCCACCCAATCCAACCCCCAGCAATCCGGTGGGAGGAGAAGTGGTGTAGGTCAGCGCCCCGAAGCCCGTTTGTGTAGAAGGTTTTCCCGGAATACCGGCCAGCACCATACTCGGTAGCGCGAAGTTGGGATGGTTGAAGACGTTGAAGAACTGAGCGTCGAATCGAAGTTTCACCCGTTCGCTAAGCGGAAACCATTTGGTGAGGTAGAGGTCGCTCCAGAAGAAGTCAGGGCCGCGTAACGCGTTGCGGCCGAGATTTCCGAATTGACAGTTCTGAGGGGTGTTCCCGCCGTAGCAAGCTCCAGTCGCCGGATCAACCGCGGACACAAATGCATTTGGATTGAGCCATTGAATCGTTCCAGGTTGAGTCACGCCTGGAATGTTGCAATTGCGACAGTAGGGATCTGCCCCGGGCACAAGGCTTACATATTCTGGGCCGCTGCCCTGCACGATGCCGTTTCCATTCGCCGAGTAGGGCGTGCTCAGTACCGAGAACGGGAGTCCACTGTGCCAGAATACGGTGCCTGAAACTTGCCAACCATTCAGCGCATAGCCAAGGGACTCGTTTTTAACTTTGATCGGCAGTTCATACACGTATTGCCCAGTCAGGTTGTGGCGGACGTCGTAGTCGCAGGAAGCGTAATTGCGGCTGAGCTCTCCCGGCAGAGGCGAGAGAATTCCGGCTGAAGAGAACTGCAGAAACCCTCCGTTGGAAACCTCGTCCAGGCAATGGCTCCAGGTGTAATTGACCTGCCCTTGAAAGCCGTGTCCCATCCGCTTCTTGGCCGTGAGTTGAAGTCCGTTGTAATTGCCGTTGGCCCCCGTCCAAAGTTGGGTTACCGCACCGAATCGCGGATCGACTGGCTGCATGTAGGGGAACGGGGCAAAGCATCCCTGGCACACCGTCTGGTATCCATTGACCTGGGTGAGATAGGGTTGATCCACGGCGCGAGTGCCTACGTATTGCGCCTGAACGCTGCCTGTATTTCCAAATTGATGCTCGATGCCCAAACTCCACTGCATGAAATACGGCGCGTGGAGCTTGCCGTCAGGGACAGCCGTAATGGCGACAGGTGGAAGACAGCTCGCCGGGTTGGCCAGCGGAGATGCGCAGGAAAGCACGCCTTGCGGGAAACCAGCACTGAATGTCTGATTCGCCGCAACCGTTGCATCGACTGCACTGTTAGGCACTCCTGGCGCGATTGCCGTGCCACCCACAGTTCCAAGCAGACCGCCTTGAAATGTTTGGACGTAAGGCGGATTCACTCCGACTAGGTCAGCAACGCTTCCCGGCAAGATATCGCTGAACAGGCCGAAGCCGGTCCGAAGAACGGTATTAGGTTCGAGCTGCCACGCGATGGCGGTTCTGGGTTGCAGAATCGCTAATGGCGTGGATGCGAAGACATTCCCGAGACCAGTTTGGATAACGTCGCTCAGCGGCTGGTTAACATCGTGTGAGATGGAATAGAACGAACCGTCTAGACGCGCAATCTGGTCATGCGGATTGAGCGGGTTGGAATTGTAGGTATCGCGCAGACCAAACGTCCAAGTCAGCGTTTGCGTGACCCTCCACGTGTCCTGGGCATAGAAGTCGAGATTGAGAAAGTTGAAAGGCTCGTTAGGCGATGTTGGGAATGTCTTGCTGGCCGTCGACGCCACTCCATAGATGAATTGCGGCAGCGTCGTGTAAGTCACCGTTGGGACCGTACCCTCGCCGAAGTCGAAATCATTCAGGCGAAAGATTCTGGTGTTGGTGCCAAACCTCAGCTCATGAGCGCCATGGCTCCACGCGAGATTGTCGTTGATGAAAAAACGGGTAGCACGCCTTCCTTGTACCCAGGTGTTGTCGAGTCCTCCAATGGTGGTGAACGGTGCGTTCGCACCGCTGCCTTCGAGCACGATCGGGAATGCAGCCAACGTCTGCTGAAAGTCGCTTGGTCCGAACAGGCTCTCGTACCAGGAGAATGCCGGATTGAAGTAGTTCACCAGGTTCTGCGAGAACACATGGGTGTATCCGGCCGCAAACGAATAGAGCGGCTGCGGGGAAAAGGCATTGAATAGAGGGTTGATGGGGTCCGTGTAAGCGGCTTGCAAGCCAGTGTCAGCCTGAAAACGAAACCAGGTGGTGTCGTTGGGACCGATGTTGTAGTCGATACGGGCTGTCTGCACCTGCTCGTGATCGTCACTGGAGTGCGATACGCCTCTCCGATTGGCGCAGCCGTTGCCGTTGGGAGGGCTGCCCGAAGCTGGAGACCCGTTCGAATTGAAGGGACAGCCGAGCACGGTGAGGGGTGTTCCACTGGTGTCTCCGTAGAGTGAGAACATCTTCTGGTAGAACGGCACCTGTTGCGGAGCAGGTGCATAGTGCGATCCGGTAACGGCGTCGGTTCCACCGAGAGGCAGTTGCTGCAGGACATATTGCTGGAGCGCGGGTGTGGGAACGGTCACAGTCGTATAGATAGGCAATGCGATCCGTACCCACTCACTATCGAAAAAGAAGAACAACTTGTCGTGGATGATCGGTCCGCCCAGACTGCCTCCAAAGTGGTTCACGGTGGAACCCGGTTTGTGATTTCCCGGGGTGGCATTGGTGAAGTAATCGGCCGCATTGAGGGCTGCGCCGTTCCACAGTTCGTATAAATTGCCGTGAAACTGGTTGGTCCCGGACTTGGTAATGTAGTTAGTCTGGGATGCGCCATAGCGGCCCTGGTCGACTGAATACGAGAGCGTATTCACGGTTACTTCAGAGATCGAATTCAGGCCGAGCACGAGATTGGTCGAGAGGCCGCTGTTGAGATTCGTCAGCGGATCGTTCGTCTCCAGTCCATCGACGATGTACCCATTAGAGAGCGCGGGCAAACCATTGAATTCCACATTACCGTATCCATTGCTGCTGCCGACAAAGTCATTGCCGCTGCCCGCCGTATTGATCAGTGCCCCCGGCGCAAACTGCAACGGATAGGTCATATCTCCGCCCGGGTTCGGCAGGTTTTCCAACGCCGGCGCGGCCAAAGTGGTGGATGTGTTTGGGTTGCTGGTGTTGATAATCGGCGCTTCCGCACTGACGTCCACGGTTTCCTTCGATTGCGCCACTCTGAGGATGAGGTTGACGGTCTGCTTCTGTCCCAGCCCCGAGGAGACGTTGTCGGCTTGCTGCGGCGCGAATCCCTGCGCTTCCACTCTGATGGTGTAGGTACCCGGCTTGAGTTGCGGGAAATTGAAACGACCTGCATCGTCTGTCCTCGCACTGCGTTTCAGCCCCGTCTCCCGGTTGATAACGGTCACTGTGGCCCCTGGAACGGCGGCATTCGTCGAGTCCGTAACCTCTCCGAGAATGGCACTGGTGGTTTCTCCCTGTGCCAGCAATTCCGCTGGAAGCAGTAAAACGGTGGCGGCTGCCAACAGACCGAATCCAAGGTGGCGACGCAGAAGCCGCCCGAGAGTCCTCTTCAAGGTGTATCCCCCATCTTCCAAGGCGAGCTACGGCGGTACTCACCAACGATGGTAAGGAGCATACACTATCAAATGTTAATTGCGGTAAATATTGATAAGAATATTACGGTTTAGACACCCAGACCTTCTCGGCCGCCGATGTGCCCAAGCGAATCTGCCGTTTATCCACCGACAAGGAAACCGTGCCATCGTAATTCCGGGCTTCCACCGCTAGCCGAACTCCGGGCCGGATGCCCTCCTTCTCGAAGAACTCCAGAAGCCTGCGATCGCGCTCGTACACGCTCGTCACCACATATTTCGAACCGGGTTCCGACTCGCTGAGCAGGCGCAACCCTCGCTTGCGCCTCTCCGCAGGACTGCGCAAAACCAGCCCATTTCCGTGGGGACAGGTTTCCTTGTGCCCCAGTTTCTCGATCAGCTTTTTCTCGAACGCCGGCGACACGGCGTGTTCCAATCGTTCGGCCTCGTCATGGATCTCGTACCATGGCATGGCGAAAATCTCCGACAGCATGCGTTCGATCAGGTGATGGCGAACAATTGTCCGTTCGGCGACCTCTCTCCCCTGTGCGGTAAGAGAAATGTGTCCGTCGCTCTTGATCGACACCAGGCCGTCCCTGGTTAGGCGCTTCAGGGCAAATGTTACGGCCGGTCTGGTTACGGAAAGCCAATGTGCCAGCGTGGCGGGAATTACTGTCTGACCTTCAGCCTCCGCCTCGGCGATGGCCTTCAGATAGTCCTCTTTGGAGATCGTGATCATAGTTGCGGAAACCTGAACAAGTGTGTGCAGTCTAGCACTGTGCCGTAGTATGCCGGGCCGCAAAATCGGCTTCGCATGAGCGGAGAAATAGGGGACGGCCTCCGAGAACTCTCAGCAGACGAATCCTCACCGAGTGACGGACAAAACGGAGATAATCCATTTGGTCGAAGGACGATCTATTCGCTGCGGTGTGGAGCTCGATTCCCCGAAATCGGCTCGAAAAGCGCAGGCGAACATTGCCCAAAGACGTAGAAACCTGCGCCGCCGGCAGAGCTGCTGCCGGAGATTATTATGCACTTTCGGACTGTCCGGTGAGGAAGGAGTCAGTCTGCGAACTACTTTCAGAGGCGAACCGACTTGACCTTGCCTCCCTCGTGGCCGATGATCGCCAAGCGTTCGCCTTCGGGCGGCCACCGAAAGCGGACTACACGATTCGCGAGGCCGAGCGTAATTCGTTTCTCCAGTGCGCTCGTTTCCAGCCAGAGATCCCTGCAAGTTGCTGACACAAGGGATCTTAGCGGATAACCCAAAAGGGTATCTGAAGTTCGAATCCTGTTCCCTCCGCCACGCAGTCTCCACTGCAGAGAAACTCTGCTCTGTTGCTCTTGAAATATGCGGAAAAGGCCGGCTTTTCGCGATATTTCCTCTACCAACTGGACCAGAGAAAATTGCCTCCTAGACCGCTCCACTCCTGTTAAAGCGGTTTCTCTCCGGAGCCTCCATTGGTAGTCCCCTTTCAAGAACCCGCCCAGGCGAATGCCTAGCGATCACAAACCGAACACAGCGCGAAAGCCAACTTGACTTTTGCTTCCACTCGGGCTCCTTCCCAGAAGAGCGTTTGAACTAAGCCTCCGGCGCGGCGGATGCTACCGCGTGGGCTCGCCCGAGCATTGTCACTTGTGTAAGTTGTGGGTCACAAGGAGGCTTTTGTGACCCATCTTCGGCAGTTGATGCTGGACGAGCTCCAGCGTCGCGCGGCCATCAAACTGAGTCCAATTCATATTTCTTATGGCGCCTATCAGGCTCTCCAATAACGCGCCGGTAAGAATTGCGCCCTTGACGCTCACTGCTTCCAGATTCATGACAGCTCCGCTAGGTGAACGCCGGCCACAAGCAATCGAATATTGTCAGATTGTTTGCTCTTTACGCCACCATGACAGAGCCGAGCTAAGGTTACGGGATCTCCTTCGCCAGCGAGGATTGCGTCCAGTATTCGGAGGCCGCTAATTCCGGTGATGTCGCTCAGGACACGGTGAATCTGGAGATTCATCTGATCAAGCGCTTTCTGCATGTGCAGCACATGCTCTGCCGCCATCTGGATCAGACTGCTGCGGTGTCTCCAGAGAGAGCGAATAGCGCAGATAAAGCCAGGAGGGAAACTGGCACGCAACAGACCCATCAAATGCCACACCTGTGGGCCTATGTTTCTACTTGCAGTGCGTACTCCGGGCCGTGATCGCCATCACTGACAGCGGGTTGCGATCCCGTTGATACTGGCAGAGCTGTGCATGGGAAGGGAAGGCCCGCAGGTCCGACCTCCTTGGGGGAGTTGACGCCAGAGCGTTAGAGGCACTCCCCGGCCTGCGGGCTTTTAGCACTTCTCCCCTCCATCTACCATCTATCTTCTCGGCGTGTTCACGCTATGACCCCACTACCCAATCGCGACAACGCCGAAAAAAATTGGGGAGCCCGTGAGGCCCCCCGAGGAGATGAAGCTCTTTGGTTCCAAACCCCGTGGAAGTATTCCCCGCCTAGGGACTTAGCTTCCGCAGGAACTAGGTGAGATGGTTTCCTCCCATGCCATCTCTGAGGGACGCTTCAACCCTGCTGAGGAATCTAGCGGCCCCCCGGCTTCTACGGGCGACTATGAGATTCGATTCGTAAAAGCCACTTAAGCATACCGCGACCTTGGCTGAAGCAGCATTACGTTTGCATGACTTCGACGAAAGAATAATCGCCTGCCCTATCGGTGCCAACTTACGGGATCACAGGATTTCAGTTACGGCGTGATCTCGACGTGTGAGATTCCATTTTGGAACTAACCAACAAAGCTTGTGTGCTATGGCGCGCCGTCCTGCACCCGTTTGCCGATACAATTTCTTTTAGACGAGAGGGTCTCCCGGAGCGCATCATGAAACGAAGGTTTGCTTCCCTGAATCCCCAGGAAGCCCTGCACGTCGCCATCTTCATCGAAGAACGCAACGCCGAGCTCTACTATCAGTTCGTGGAGATGTTTGTCGAGTTCCGCGATAGTGAGTCACTGGAGATTGCCAGTGTCTTCAGGGAGATGGCGGCTGAAGAAAAAGAGCACAGCTCTAAGTTGCAGAGCCTGTACATGGAACGGTTCGGGACTTCCAGTTGCGCCTTGACGGAAGAAGATCTGGTGGAGCTGATTGAAGTCCCACGGCTGGAGCAGGTAGATTTCTTTCCTGCTCCAGAGAGAAATGAGGTTAGCGCTCGCGATCGTGCTCTGCAGGTAGCGCTCAACGCGGAACGCGGTGCCCAGAAGTACTACGCAAGTCTGGTGGAAAAAGCCGAGCCAGGACCGTTGCGTCAGCTCTATTGCGAGCTGGCCGAAATGGAAGACGGCCACGTCACCTCTATCGAGAAGAGGATATCCGCTCATCCGGCGAAGAACACGGGGAAGTAGCTCCAGGAACAATCTTGGATCTGCATTGCGACAACCTGGAGAGCCTCACCTAGTTGCTGCCGTCGCTTTTGATAGGGTCTGGATAAACCTCGCTGGTCCTAGCTTGGAGAGCTGCGGGGCAATCGGGCTGGGCACCGTCGATCGGATTCTGCGCAATATGCGGTTCGATCTCAGCCAGCGCAAGGTGCTGTTGGTCTTTGACGAGGCCTAGGATTTGTCGATTGAGTCCCTGGAGACCCCTCCGGGAACTACTGGATCAACCGCCGCACTGCGGGTTGCTGTTCGCCTAGTCACTCTCCGTTTCCGTCTTCCGGCTGGGGATTTCGGAGATAGGACGCGAAGAAGCGAAGTAGAAACGGCGTCTGACTGTTGATGCCGTTGAACAGCAGGATGGGAACATCCGGGCGCAGCAGCTTCATATCAGCTCGCACAGCCGCACCGGTGGCACCGGGCAGATCGTATTCCAAGAGCACTCCCTCAATAAGCTCTGTCACAAGCAGGCCCAGAGCTTCTTTGGCAGTGCTTGCGGTAAGCACCTCACATCCGGTTCTCTCCAGACCGTGCTTCAGCGTTGCCATGTAATCAAGCCGGTTCTCGACACAAAGGACCCTCATCAGATTCACATCTCTCAGTCGCCAGCAACGGACCTTATTATTCGTTTGACCATGTCGCCTTCCGCCCTTGGTCGCCTTTCGTGCGATTCAGGACGGGCGCTGGAGCCTAACAAAACGCTAGCTTGCTAACTAATGTGCCTGGGCTGCAGACATCTACGAATGCGAAAACAGAGCTCAACGATCATTGTCAATTCCACAATCACTATTCTTTTGGGCGATGGCCGCAGCGGTCTTCAATCGGAGAGACGTTGCTGTTGCGGTTGAATAACCGGCGCTAAACATTGGCTGCCTGGAGCGCATCTCCGGCAGCTAATGGTTTCTCTTGTCAGCTTCAGCCTCTGCGGTATTCTGTATTAGCCGTGCGAGCAAAGCGATTTCAGACTGCGCCACAGTAAGGTGATAGCGAGCGTCGCTGGGAACGGCCGGATCGCGGCTCAACAGATACAGCAACTGCATCAGCTCCTGCAGTTTGTTGTTCGTGGTGTCGAGCACGCTCGCGGTTTTCCATTCAGCGTGGGATGCAAGCCGATTATGCGGGGAGAGCCGAGCTTCGGAGCCATTGCAGGCGCGTTCGTTTCCATGTTGCTCCGTACGATTTGTTCGGTTGCTAGCTTCGGGCTGTTTGTATTGCGGTTGGCTCACGTGTCTTCCCCTACATAAATACTTCACTAGATGTCCTGCCTTTGAAAATGACTCCAGTTCCGAAAGCGGGAGAAGCTAACAAAGTGGAATTGCTGGAGCATCCACATAGCATTCCCTTTTCTCACCTGGTCAGAGGAAAATACATCACTGACATCAGACTAGGCGCTAGACATGAAGAGCTCATTTCCTGTGCATGATAAGTTGTTCATCGGGCCGCCAGGATAGTTCCGGTAGTCTAAAGCAGACATACTCGCAGCGGCACAATTCCACTCGATATCCGACAACGGACAACGGGTCGGCGCTGTCCGCAGGGTCGAGGTCAAACTGTTGCCCGTAGGTTGAGTCTGACACCCGGGGCCGGCAGTTGGACGCACACATCGCTCCACGACTTCACTTGGAACGGGGCACTCCTAGGTAGGCGGAGTCACAGTTAAGGTCCACAAGACATTCTGTCCAATCTCGCCCGGCGGCTCGACGCCCGACAGCCAAGATTCGAATGACAGTTTTGTCACGCAAAAGAAAGGTGCTTTTCAGCGGCGAGGAGCATAGTCATATAGCGACACTTTAGCTGACTTTCCGCGGGCAGAATGGCGATACTGGTGTGCTGCCGGACCGTCACGCAGCACATTCGCAAAGGAGAGAAGGAAATAAGGTGAGACGATCAGTGCTGTTCCTCATGACGATCTTGACAGGTTGGACGTTGGGGGAGGCTGTTCCTCCGAGTTGGATCGACTGGTCCGCGAGGTCGATGCAGGCGCCTTCCAACGGCGAGATTGGCGCTTCGGCGGTATGGCAGCCGTCGCAGGACCTCCTCAGTAAAGCCCATTTGGTCTGCGAAAAGGGCGCGGGGCCAGCGAGCTTTGCCGAATGCTTCTTAAATCAGATCGCGGCGGGAGCACCTGCCGACGCCGTGAGCTTCACCCGCATGCTGTATCGGCAGAATGGCGGGCTGGTGGGAATCATGACTGCCTTTAAGAAGTACGGCCCAGTGGATGCGGCGCAAGTGTTCTATCCGTTGCGCGCGAATGACAACTATGGCCTGCTGCTGGTGAACGGCGATCCTAAGACTCTCGACGTCGACAATCTGCAAAAGCTGGATCGGGCGGCGATGGAACAGAGCCCGATGTTTCAGGCGGTGAAGCAGAAGTTTCCCCAGACCGATATTTGGCCGGGCGACCGCAGCAGCAGCGCTCCGTGGCCGCAGTTGCAGCCGGTGCCCGAGGGAGGAACCGAGTTCATCGTGAGCTATCCGCTTATCAATGGATGCCCTGCCTGCCGGCATGTGGGACTGACACACTTCGGATGGGATTTCGATGCTAGCGGAAAGTTCCTGCGAACCGCATACATACCTACGCCGCTGCCGCCGAAGATGCTGCCGCGGCCGCACACACCAATGTCGCCGCAACCGCCGCTGCAATGAGCCGCGAGTGAAAAGGGAAACCCCATTGTTATTGCCCAGCGGCCTCGGTTGAGCCTCTCGAACGATGACTACTCAATCACGATCCTCGGTAAGGCACCAAATTTTCAAGAGCCTGGTTGTGCTCGGGTGGATAGCGCCTCTCTGCGGTTTCCTCTGGGCGTCCGGACCCAGCGACGTTCGAACATACTCGATCAATCTTTCGGTGATCGATGAGAAGAACCAGCCTATCCCCGATGTGACGGTTGAGATTCGCTCAAGCGGCGGGCTCGTCAGTACCTCCACGACAAGCGCCACAGGAAGAGTAACGCTCGCGATCGACGCCGGTGGAAGTTATTCGCTAAGCATTCAGAAGAAAGGCTACCTTCCGACTGAAACCACCGTGGAGGTTAGCGAAAGCGATGCTGCTCAGGACGTTGACGTTGTCTTGAGCGCAGCGGCCTTGAGCCAGCAGAGTGTCGAGGTCAAGGGCGAAGCTTCAAATCCGGTTGCTGAAACGGTGAGTAGTCAAGCGACGCTGCCTACAACTCAAGCCAAGAATACTGCCCTGCGCCCCGCAACTCTTGCGGACGCGCTGCCTCTGATACCCGGGATCGTGCGCGCCAAGGATGGCAGCGTGCGGATCGCCGGCTTCGGTGAAGATCACAGTGCATTGCTGGTCAATTCTGTCGATGTGACC
>Ga0181532_10004180_pt1 | contig 12724 bp, 8 predicted proteins | sample PEATcosm2014_Bin_33_FD_119768 | JGI IMG/M metagenome (GOLD analysis project Ga0181532, IMG submission 119768) | Peatland microbial communities from MTU Mesocosm Facility, Houghton, MI, USA - PEATcosm2014_Bin11_30_metaG | ecosystem: Environmental > Terrestrial > Soil > Wetlands > Peat | place...
GCAGTAGGCCAGTTCGCGAGTGATATTTCCGGTGGAGAGATCGTGGAGGATGCGGGTGGCATCGTTGGCCTGGACTCTGCGGAGAATCACGAGGGGAAGGCCGGGGAGTCGAACATTGGTCAGCGGTTCCTCGAAGCAAGCCCCAAAACAACCGACACTGGTCAGCACGACATTCATGCCGCTGTGCACAATGGCTTCAGAGAATGCGTGGAGCAGGCCTTCCGCGCCATTGCCCCGGCCGCACGTACCCATGCCGACAGCAATGCGTGGAACCGGCGGAACCAGCTTGGCCAGGCCGGTTTCGCGGACGGCATTGAAGGCGCCAATATCTTGAATGCGAGGCATCACTCACTCTCCCGCTCGATGGTTTGAATCTCACGCTGCAGCGTGCGCTCATTCACGTGGCCGCAGATGCGATGGTTGACTTCCACCACCGGGGCTAAAGCACACTGCCCAAAACAGGCGACGGTGCGCACGGTGAATTTCTGATCTGGAGTGGTGAGCAAAGTCTTGTCCGATTCACCATCGGCACTGTCGTCCGGCATTCCCAATCCAAGTTCGAGGCGCACGCCCTGCAAGAGATTGCGGGAGCCGCGCGTGTGGCAAGCGGTGCCCCGGCAGATGCAGATGGTGTTGTCTCCTTGCGGCTGGAGATTGAAGAGGGCGTAGAAGGTGGCAACGCTGTAGATGCGAGCCAGGGGAGTGCCGGTTTTCGCTGCGACATACTCCAAAGTTTCCGGAGGGAGATACTTGTGGGGATGGTGTTCCTGGACGGCTTCGAGAATGCCAAGGAGGGATCCCGGGCGATCGCTTACCCTGGCAATAACCTGATCGATGAAATCGCGCTCCCCCGCAGGGAGAGTTTTTGGGGATGGTGCGTGCATGGCACTCCTTTCGAAGGGACCAGCACCTCTTTGCATACGGGGCTACATTTTTGGCCTTGTGGTCACCGTACCGCGGGCGAGCAGGCGAGCGGGACAGACCAAATCTGAGCCAAGGGGAGCGACTCAGCAGGCCTACGGCACGTGGTGCATGGTTACTGCACCTAGAACAAGGCTAGGGCGCGCAGGAGGAGTGCGCAATGATGTGCGTCACATCGGGCGGGTGCAAATGTCGAGAAGCCAACCTTCCTCGGGAGGTGCGAAATGGATCGCCATAACTAATAGATTTCGAGGATGTTAGAGCAACCGGGCCTTCGGCATGATTGATGGGCCACCCCTAATTTTGCGGGCTTCCGAGAATTTCCCTCGTTGCGAAACGGTTGGGCAATCAATAATGAAACGAGGTAGCTATAGCATCGCGGTTTAGCTTAAGTTCTCTTACCCGACTTGAAGTGAACACACTTACAGCCGGGAAAACGGCAAGGATGGCGAGGTTTGTTTTTGCCGGCAACCCCCGCGTAATGGATGGTTTTTCCGTGGCCGCAGACACAGGACTTTTTCTTTGGCATGTTCCGTCCCCAAACGGGGGTACAGACTGGCATTCTGCTCTGATTGCATTGGGCAAGGGCGGATTGCCATTCGGATTGAGAGTGTACTTACGTTTGGTTCCCTGCAAAAGAGGAAACTTGCAATCAACTGAACCGTCTGGGATCACCATCCAACGGATAAAGCGACCATCCTGAAACGAAGAGATGACGGGCCACCGGCGCGAAAACGAATTTGTCCGCAGAACCCCGAGGTCTCTATTGGCTGAGAGGCTCGCCCGTTGATGCAAACCGTAGGCCAGCCAGTTCGGAGCCGGAGGCCAGCACTTCGCGAATTCGCTGTGCGTTTGGACCAACCTGCTGCTCCGCGGCCACAAAGCAGCGGACCGCCAGCGCCAGAGTTGACTGCTGGGGCAGACGGAAGATCCACGGAATATTGGTCGAGGTAAGGGCGCGGTCGGTCGAGAGTGCCAGCACGGGAAGGAACGATTTCACGCCCAGTTGCTCCGCCAGATGGCTGGAGTCGCGATCGAGTGCGATCAAACCAAGCACATTGCGGTTGAAGATCGCATTCACCAGTTCTGTTGATGCCCGGCCCCAAGAAGCGTCAGACGGCACGGCGATCAATTGGACTTGCGAGCCAGGGCTTGAGTTCAGCGCCGCCTCGACGTCCGATGATTCGATAGCTTCATCTGCATGTGGACCAAGCACAGCGATGCGAACCTCTTTGGTCGTTGCATCAGCGATAGAGGGGCCGAAGTAGGAGACCCCGCCTTCACCGATGCGCGCGTAGGGTGCAGGCTCGACATTCGGCGGAGCACGCTCCGCAATAGGTGCGGCTGGCAAGGCTTCCGAGTGCGCAGGCAGTGGATCCATGGAAGCCGGGCGATATTCGATCACCCCGTTATGGACTCGCGCCAAGTACATCGGTGCCGTGTTCTTGCTGTTGGTGTCGAAGGTCATGTGCCCGGTGACACCGTCGTATTCATACACTTGCGCCAGCGCATCCATGATCCGGGCCTTGTTCAGCCCGGCTTCGCAGATGGAATCGAGCAGCACATTCATGGCGTCGTAGGCCAGCGAGGCAAACTGTTCCGGCTTCTCGTGGTACTTTGCAGCATAATCGCTGTTGAATTTCAGCCAGCGTTGGTCGGTGCGTGACGCGTCGTAAGGGAAGACTGCTTCAAAACCCTCGGCCAGGTCTCCGGCTTGCGCGATGAGATCATCGCCAATGGTGCGATAGCTGCCGAACACGCGCTGCTTCATGCCCAGTTCGTGCATCTGTTTCAGGATCATCGCCGTCTGCGCCTGGTCGGTCCACAGCACGATGCCATCCACGCGCGAATCCTGGATGGAGCGCAGTTCACGGCGAAAATCTGTGGTTCCCGCGGGGAACCGCTGCTCGATCGCTACCGGATGCCCCAGCCGCTGTGACGCGTCCTTGAACTTCGGCGATCCAAAGCGCCCATAGCGGTTGTTGATACGCAGCACACCCACCCGCTTCAGTTTCAGATCCTCATAGATGTACCGCGCCAATATGTTCGCCTGTACCCGGTCGTCCTGCAGATCGGTAAAGTACCAGGGAATGTAGGTTTCTGGAATCGTTGGATCGGTGGAGGCGGAGTTGACGATCGGTATCTCCGCACGCAGCGCCACGCGTAACAAAATGTGGGTCGATTCCGAGCTGATCGAGCCGAAGATCGCCCAGTCCTTGTCGTCATAAACCATCTTTACGGTCTGATTGGAGGCGGACCCCCAGATATCTCGCGTGGTCGGCCGGTTGTCGCCGTAGACTGCCTTCGCCTGCCAGTTGTCATAGTCATTGCGAGGCAGCAGTTTGAAGGGCTTGCCGCAATATCCGCCCCGAGCGTTCGCTTCGTCTATGGCAAGCTGCGCCCCGTTCAGCATCCGCTGGCCAAAAACCTGTTCGGGATTCTTCTCGAGGGGACCCAAGAATCCGATGCGAATCTCCGTCAGATCCTTGGGGTCGGAATCGGGAACATCCCGCGCGGCGCCTGAGTAAACATTGGTCTGCGTATAGTGGTGGTAGTAAGCGTCGGCAAACTTTGAGTATGGCTGCAGATCCTTCGGCTCGTTGGCATACGGCGTTAGAGTACGCTCAGGCCTGGGCTTTGGAGGATGGCTGCCGCAGGTGCAAGATTGAACTGCTTTCGCCGAATCAGATGCGTTCTGTGCAGCGGCGGAGGCCAATAGTGTTGCAAGCATAGCGACGGCCAGCCCTATTCTTGCTGTCCTGCAATTCGTGCGCATCCGCCTATTCATAAGCCAACCTCTTCTGCCTGGTGAGCGCGGCATTTACTCCTCAAACTCTGCCCATAAGTACGCTGTCCTGTATTATCTCTGCCGAACTCCATGACTCAGTCCCTTTGCTGTGGCGACCCACACGTCATCGCCCTGAAAATCGATACCGAGAATGTAGTTGTGAGCGGGCGCGGTCTCAACGGGCACCGGCGTAATTTTTCCGTCAGCGTCGCGGATATACATTTCCGGCTTGCCGGTGTCCAATGCGGGCCGGTAGACCGCCCAATTCACGCCATCGTAGTAGGCCAGTCCCTTGTCCGTGCAGAACCACGCGCGCGTGGCATCCAGACCCCTCACCTGGTTCGTGAAGTTGGAAGGAAGCCCACTGTCCTTGGCCATGAAGTTATGCCAGGTTCGTCCGTCGTAGTGGCTGTCACCAAAATAAGTTGCGGCCCAGAGCGTTTTGTCCACGTAACTCACCGAAGTTGTGATTTTGTGGATCAATCCCTGATCCTTAAACAACACGATCTCGTTTTCGCCGTCGGGATCGGTGTAGTCTTTCCAACGCCCAGTCGCGATTGTGTATTCCAATACGCCGCTGCCCCAAACCGCGAAATACACTTTGTCCGGGCCCGTGCTCACCGCATAGACCCAGATCTCCGCCATTGGCGTGTTGCGCTCGTTGTAGAGCGACCACTCGCCGGTGCGCGTATCCAGCCGGCTTGCTCCTGCAGCCGTTGCCGTCCACACAAAGTCGTCCTGCACCCCAACCCCATAGACCACATCATTCGACAGACCAGAATTGAGCTGGGTGTAGGTGTCGATTCGTCCCGCGGAGATCCGGCTCAAGCCGGCCATCGTGCCCACCCACAAATCGCCGGTGCGCTTATCAAGCGCCAGCGAGAGCACTGCGCGGTGCGCCAAACCATCCGCCGGAGTGAATACCTTCCAGTTCCCGTGTTCGTACAAAGCCAGGCCGTTCTCTGTACCCGCCCACACGCGGTCCCGATCGACCAAGACGGTAAAGACATGGTTGTCCGGCAGTCCATTCGCGGTTGTAAAATTTTCCCATCGGAAAAGCGGCATCGCGGTCGCCACGGGCTTTGCAGTGGCAGGCTTTTCGGCCGCAGCCAGGGGCAGAACCAGGAGGAGAAGTACTGTCAACATGCGCAGTTTCATAGCGTCCTCAGATATTCAATCAGATCGTTCAGTTCATCCTTGGTCAGATCGCTCGACATCCCATGCCGATCGCGGGGATTGAAAACAGTCCAGATTTCTTCTAGCGAGCGCGCGGATTCGTCATGTAAATAAGGCGCAGTCAGAGCAACGTTTACCAACTGCGGGGTGTCAAAGATGGGGGAGCGATCGGTCCACTTGCCGGTGCCAACGTCAAACTGCAACTGACTGGTGTACTTCGGCCCGCTGTGGCAATACGAGCACTGGTTGCCCTCAGGAATCGGCTTGCCGAATTTATTCACCTTGCGGTTAAAGATGGCCTTACCCCGCTCCTGGGCGTCGGTCAATTGCCCATTCGATAGCCGGAAACGGTTCGGGCGGAGTGGCAGGTTGAGAATATAGAACACCAGGTGCGCAAGCTCTTTTTCCGAGTAACTCTCGGACCGGTAAAAATACTTCTCCGTGCGCGGCCCACACTCTACCGTCAAGCTTGGATTTCCGCCGTTCCATTTGAAAGGTTCCGTGCCGCTCAGGTCCTCGATCAGGCGGTTGTCCACAATGTCTTGGCCGAAGCCATCCGGTTCGAGATCCCACGTCAGGCCGTCAAACGTCGAATCGATGTGACAGTTCGCGCAACTGAACTGTCCCTGGAATGCATACCGTGATGTGGTGAAGAGCTGCTCCCCATGCCGTAACGCAGTAATATTTTTGGGACCGCCCAGATCGATCGTTCCGACCGATTTGTTGCCGACGGTGTCGATGACGCTCAGGGTGTCATCCATGCGATTGGCGACATAGAGCCGTTTGCCATCCGGACTCATCAGCACACCGCGCGGGTTTTTCCCAACCGCAATCCGCGCGAGGACGTAGTTCGCCGAGGCCGACAGATCATTCACAAACGGTTTCCGACGGCTGCGCGCGAAGGCCAGCAGACGCTTGGTATCAATCACGGTGACGATATCAGACCCCGAAGCGCTAACGAAGATGTGTGACTTATCCGGTGCGATCGCAACACCATACTGCAGCGAATAGTAATGTTCGAGTTCGTCCACGGGTACTTCGATCGTTCCTCCCGCGTCGGCGCCAAATACGGTCAGCGAATGCCCAAAGACCCAGCCATGCTCCACATGCGCCAGAGGCACGAGATTCTTCGGACGCATTTGCCCGATCACGCCCAGCCGCCCATCTGTTGAAACGGCCACATGAAACATACCGGCCACTCCTTCCAGAGGGATACGTTCCACGACGGCTTCGCGTGCAGTATCGATCACCGTGACTTCCGACTGCGGGACGGTGCGTTGCTCGCCGATCCGCGGATACACATGCGTGCAATAGACGCGGGTTCCGTCTGCAGAGATTGCCAGGTAGCTTGCGCCGTGCCCAGCTAAAAGCCGTTTGCGCTCGACTCCGGTGGCAGTGTCGATTACCGAAACATCGCTCGTGATGCGGTTCGCGACATACAGCGTCTTCCCCGTGCGGTCCACAACAACGCCATAGGGTTCAGCCCCGGTCTGAATTTTGCGTGTCACCGACAGGGTAGCGGTATCGATCACCGACACGGTGTCATCCCATGAGTTCGAGACAAACACCTGTCGCCCATCGGGAGACACCGCAACGGTGCGTGGAATATGTCCCACATGAATCCGATAGAGAACCGTGCCGTCTTTCACTTTCACCACCAGGAGTTGATCGCTGCGCTCGCACACGACATAGAGCAGCCGCCCATCGGGAGAGAACGCCATCTCCGAAGGGGACAGATATTGCTCGTCGCTGTCCGGAGCGCTGGCCTGCACATGCGGGAGAGACGCGGACAGCAATGCTAACGCCACCGCTGCAGCGGCACATGCCAGAGCAATCCCAAGCCCTCGCCTCACTGGGGTTCCTCCACTGTCAGCACTGCGTCAATTTTTGGAGACGCAATGATCTGCTCCTTGCCGGTGGGCCAGCGAACCAGGAGCTTGTCCACTTTGGTTGCGGTGCCCAGGCCAAAGTGAATGCGCCCATCATCCTGGGAAAGATAGCCGGAGGCTGAGGTGCGCTCGGCCACCTGGGTGCGCCCGCCTGCGGTCAATTCCAGATGAGCCCCAAGGCCGTCGCGATTGCTTTTCGTGCCTTTCAGTTTGATAGTGAGCCAGTGGTTCGCCGTCTGTGTCACGTTGTGCAAGAGTGTGCCCTGAGCATTCAGGTTCACCATGTAGGCGTCCACTTTGCCATCGTTGTCGTAGTCCGCAAAGCAGCCACCGCGGGCCACGGTCTTCACATCCAGAACGGCGCCCCCTTGTTTCGAGACGTCTTCGAAAACGCCACTACCGAGATTGCGAAAGAGCGAGTGCTCCTGCGAAATCATATGGATGAGCCCACCGTGAAACGCCAAAATGTCCGGCCAGCCATCGTTGTCGAAGTCGTAGACGCCGGTGGCCCAGCTGGTGTATTGCGCCTCGGCCTGCGCCAAGCCTGAGGCAGCCGACACGTCTTCAAAGCGCCCTTTGTTGGTGTTGTGCATTAGCCGGTTGTATTTGGAATCTGTTACCCACAGGTCAAGCCTCCCATCACCATCTACATCGGCAAAGACCGGGCCCATCGAGGAAGTGGCCTCGCCATTCTGCCCATAGGCAACTTCCTGGTCTGCGGCGACCTCCGTGAAGGTTCCGTTGTGATTGTTGTGAAAGAGGAAGTTCTGGGTCTTGTCATTCGAAACGTATATGTCTGGCCAACCGTCACCGTCAAAATCAGCTGTGGCTACACCCATGGTGCGACCAATAAACTCGCTGATGCCACTTTTTTCGCTTACGTCAGTAAAAGTCCCATTGCAGTTGTTGTGGTACAGCACGTTGGTGTCACCCGCATAGTCCAGCGGGCCCGGGTAGTTATCCGCGGCGTAATAGTTGCGGTACGTCGGATCAAACTTCACATAGCGCCCTATAAACAAATCGACGCAACCGTCTTTGTCATAGTCCAGCCAGGCAGAGCTGATGGACCAGCGGTCCACCTTGATGCCGGCCTTTTCCGTCACGTCGGTAAAGGTGCCGTTGCCGTTGTTGTGGTAGAGCACGACTTTACCGAACCCTGTCACCAGCAAGTCCACGAAACCGTCGTTGTCGAAGTCGGCCGCTGTAACTGCAATCGAATACATGTCCGGGGCAACTCCGGCCTGGTCGGTCACGTCGGTGAAGGTCCCGTCGCCGTTGTTGCGGTAGAGATGGTTGTGCGGCGGCGGATCCGGCTTCACCTTCATCGGATGCGGGTGCATGCTGTCTTCGAGCGGCTTTCCGCTGACCACATACAGGTCGAGCAAGCCATCATTGTTGTAGTCGAACCAGACGCAGCCGCCGCCCGTCGCCTCCAGCAGCGAGCCCAGAGCCTGCGAACCCATACTGTGCGTGAAGTGAATTCCTGAAGAATCTGTGGCGTCGTCAAAGCGAATGACCGCTGGTTTCGCGGCCGGGGGCGATGCGGGCTTTGACTTGACGGGAGCAGTTTCGACTTGCGCGGGTGGAGGGTTTTGCAGTGCGAGTTGCGCGGCTTCCGCCTGGGCTGGCGGCATCGCAATGAGGATTAGTCCAAGCAGCAGCGCAGGCATTCTAGTTCCCTCCCTTGGCCGCTTCGACCGGAGCGCCAGTCAGATTTACCGGCGTCGTCGTGCGTAGCAACACGGCCGGTACGGCGTTGTCCGGCGCACGCTCGGGCCCCGCGTGACAACCTACGCAGATGCGCTGTTCGCCGCTGCGCGCCCACATCCAGCCGTCTTCCTTGCGCACTACATTGCCTTGGGCGTTCAAGAGTTCGAACTTCAGCGGACTGTCGCCGGGTGCTTGTATAAAGAATGATCCGTCCTTTTCCACGGGGGCGGTCCCGAGAACTGACACGTTCCCGCTCGAATCCAGAGTCGAGACGCGTACGGTGGCGACTGTGCCGCGCGGTGTTTCCTCCTCGCGCGAGATGTAGCTGTTGAGTGCCAACAAGTTCGTGGTCTTCCAATTGTGAAGCGCAGTCGGGAAACGGTTCGCCACTGGCCGCGGGGCGATTACGACCGGCTCGACAAGGTTTTCGCCTGGCTCCGCGGCCAGAGTTGCGAGAGTGTGCGTGCCTGGATTCCAAAGCTTGAGCGCAAAGCGTTGCGCGACGGAGTCATTACCCGCTGCTTGAGCAGGTCGAAAGGAGAGGATCAACGCAGCGGAACGCGATTCCGCAATGCCACCTGAATAGTCGCCCTGAGGCACGTTCACCGTCACCTCGTGGGCCACGGCAGAAGTGAAACGACCTAACCCGTGCTTGCTCGCAAAGACAATGTCCCCTGTTCTGACCTGCTTTCCGTTCGAGCGGGCATGACCGTGGTCGCAACGATAGGATTCAACGCCACTCCCATCCGGATAGACAGTGTAAATCTCCGACTTCCCGGAACTTCCGAGCGGAAAATTCGATGCAAAGAGCACTCGCCCATCCTGCAGCACATCTGTCGGAAGAAAATTTCCTGGTGCATAAGTCAGCCGCAGCGATACTCCGGTTCCATCGAGCGCCGCCACCTCCAGCACAAAGCGGCCGGTTATCTTACGCGCATACACGAAACGACCGTCCGGCAAGTAGATCGGCCTGATGCAGTCGTCCACACCTGAAGTAACGCGGCGCGGCTTGCCTCCGCTTAAGCCTACTTCATAGATCTGCCATGGATCGCTGACCTTCTCTTTTCCCGCAAACAGGACAGAAGTGCCTTCGAAGTTCAGGCTCGGATCGACCGCAGACACAAAACCAGCAATCAGCGGGTGGGATTGGCTGCCATTCTTGACTACGATCTCGCCTCCGAGGGGAAATCTTTCTCCGCCTTGCAGCCAGGCTTCGGCGGAATAGGAGGGAGTGCGAGAAAACATCAAGGAAGTGCCTCTCAGGGCGCCAGGCGGGTCAGTTTTTGCGCTAGCGTCGAGCGGAAAAAAACGCGCTGCCGGAACAGCAGTGCACCCGAGCACCAAGAGAAATAACACCCCGGAGATGGCTGGCTTCTGCATACTGTGGAATCCTTGTCAGCGCCTGATGCAACTTGCTGTGCGATTGCTCGAGAAACTGCCGGCGTGCTTAGAGGGCATGCCAGGCCTGTTCAACCGTGAGTTACAAGGAGCGAATAGAATGCTCAAGACAGGAATGAGTGCGCGGCGGAACCTGCGAGCACGGAATGATTGATCAGGTCTTAATCCGGTTTGCTCCCTCCAGCAACAATGCACGCACGCCAATAAATGGATTCCCGGGCGGCAAGGAGCGAACCGTTCAAGCGAAACAAGGTGGGGTTGAAACCCGGTTGTAGAGAACTTTAGCCCTCAGGAAAAAGGTCAGCAATAGTTGTAAAGCACTAGAGGTCCGCTTGGTCTCGTAAATCAATGTGCGCATAGCTGGTCTCTTGGACCCCAGCCTGCCGATGAGCCCACAGACGCCAATTCACAAGGTTGGGGCAGCTTGGTGCTCACACCTGATTACTGGGTGAGAAGGCGCTGGAGTTGCTCCAGGTCAGTAGGAGCGACGTCCGAGGCGGCTGAGAATTCCATTCCACCCTTGCGACAACTGATCCATTGATAACCCTGCAGCGAACCGGCACGCGGGAAGGAATCGGCCTCAGTGGTCGGCCAAATGAAAACACTTACGAGGTGTTTGCGCCGGGCATAGACCAAGGCAGCGACGGTACGGCCGTGCACAACATCGAGGCGGCCGCCCTCGAGTGGAAATCCCTGCTCGGCGAAATCGTGTACTGGCGGAGCGAAATCGACCTTGCCATCGAACCAGGGTTTGACCGTGTGTTGGTCGGTGGACACGACGTCGGTGAGGTGTCCGGGTTGCAGGGAGCGCAAATGCGCATCTACGACCTCCGCGGCCAACACTTCTTCGTGGTTGGCGCCACGATAAACGGAGGTAACTTGCCAGCCAGCATACGCCAGGAGAACGAGTGCGGCCGCGAGGGCAAGCCAACTCCAAGGCTTCTGGACTGCAGTTCTTGAGGGCACCCTGGAGATTGGGCTTGCGGAATGAATGTCCCCCAGCACTCTCTTGCGAAGCGAGGCTGGTGCTGGTGCGTAAAGGTGAGCCGCGTTCATGGAAGAACGCAAAGCCTTCAAGCCCTCAAGCGCCCGGGTGCACTCCGGGCACTCTGCCAGGTGACGCTCGAAATCGGCGGCGCTTAGAGCATCCAGCTCGTTATCGAAATAGCCATGAAGAACGGTGCCAGCGCGCTCACAGCTCATGGTTGGCCTCCTTGCGGCCGGGGATTGTCAGGGCCAGTTGGAGCTGGCGGCGAGCACGCGAAAGAGTGGACATGACCGTACCGATAGGAATCGAAGTAATGGTGGCGATTTCCTTATAAGAGCACCCTTCGAGTTCCCGAAGCACGATCACCTCTCGAAAGCGCGGCGGCAAAGATTCGAGGGCCTGGGTAAGGCGCTCCCGATTGTCACCGGCGATCGCCAACGCTTCCGGTGTGGGGCTTTGCGACCCGTGCAGCTCTTCGTCGAATTCGGTCATATCTTGCCCGTGGCGATTCTTCTCCATCCAGGTGTAACAGGTATTCCGCACGATCTGCAGGAGCCACGCGCGGACGTCTCCGCCGTGAAAGCCTGGGAAGAAGCGATACGAGCGAAGCATCGCCTCTTGCGCGGCATCTTCGGCATCGGCCCCCTGGCGCAAGAGCCAGCGGGCGAGATTATAAGCGGCATCGAGATGCGGTAAGACCAGCGCCTCGAAGCGCACCTGATCCTGCGAGTCCAGCACGTCCGAACCTTTCTCATGGACTGGATTGCTCACTTATAAGGACTACCCCAGGAGTGATTTTATTCCCATTCGCGCCTTTTTTTTTGCTGAGTGAGAAAAAAGACCACTTGGATGTTCCCGGGAATAAAACGCCCCGGCCGGGGGTCTACATGAATGAAACACGTCCACTGGCGGCGCGGGCCGCCGTTGCCTCTCTCAATCCCGCGCCGCCCGTATCAAGGAATTGCACGCGGGCGAAAGGTCACGACGAGCAAGCAACAAATTGAGGTCGAGGAGGATTTATGGGTAAAAACAAGAGGGACGAGCTTCTACATGATCACAATCATGATGGCGTAGACCGGCGGGGATTCTTGAAGTGCATGGCGTGGGCAGGGACGGGAGCATTCTGCGTGATGCAGGGCGGAGTGCTGAAGTCCTACAGCATGAGCCAGATGTCACAAATGGAAGGCAACGCGGCGGCAGGTGAGTTGAGCTTCGTGCAGATCAGCGACAGTCACATGGGATTCAACAAAGCGGCGAATCCCGATGTTGTGGGAACTCTGAAAGCGGCGGTGGACAAGATCAACGGGCTCTCGCTGTCGCCAGAATTCATCCTGCACACGGGGGACATCAGCCACCTTTCGAAACCTGAGGAATTCGACACCGTCGATCAGATTCTGAAGGGCGCGGCGCCGAAGGACGTTTTCTTTGTGCCCGGGGAACACGACATGCTCAACGACGACGGCAAGCAGTACTTCGACCGTTATGGAAAAGGGGCAAAGGGCGCGGGCTGGTACAGCTTTGATAAGAAGGGTGTTCATTTTATCGGACTGGTGAACGTGCTCAATCTGAAAGCCGGCGGGCTGGGCTCGCTCGGACCCGAGCAGCTCGAATGGATGAAAAATGACGTCAAGCATTTGAAGCACAGCACGCCCATCGTGGTGTTCGCACATATTCCGCTCTGGTCGGTGTATCCGGAATGGGGTTGGGGCACGGAGGACAGTGCGCAAGCCCTCGCGTACCTGAAGAAGTTTGGCTCCGTGACCGTGCTGAATGGCCATATCCACCAGACCATGCAGAAGGTGGAGGGAAATGTGACTTTCCACACCGCAGCTTCGACGGCATTTCCCCAGCCAC
>Ga0181532_10004181_pt1 | contig 12723 bp, 9 predicted proteins | sample PEATcosm2014_Bin_33_FD_119768 | JGI IMG/M metagenome (GOLD analysis project Ga0181532, IMG submission 119768) | Peatland microbial communities from MTU Mesocosm Facility, Houghton, MI, USA - PEATcosm2014_Bin11_30_metaG | ecosystem: Environmental > Terrestrial > Soil > Wetlands > Peat | place...
CGTACGCGCGCTGACAACGTCTCTCACCTCGGGATAGTTCTCCTCCAGCACGCGGCCATCGTAATCGGTGACCTTGCGGATGTAGCGCGGGACCACGCGCACGCCGTCATTGGGAAATGTGGTGAACGCCGCGGTTTGTTCCGCCAGCGTGATATCCGCCGCGCCCAGCGCCACCGGCAAGTAAGGCAGCAGCGGCGAAGTGATGCCGAACTTGCGCGCGTAGTCGATGACCGTCTTGATGCCGCCAATTCGCTCCGTCACCTTGAGTGCGGGAATATTGCGCGACTCGGCCAGAGCGTGGCGAAAGGTGATGACGCCTTCGAACTTGCCGTCATAGTTGTGCGGCGTGTACGGTCCGGACGATGTGCTGAAGGTGATCGGAGCGTCCAGCACAGTGTCGTCGGGCGTGAGCCCTTGATCGATGGCGGCGGTGTAGATGTACGGCTTGAAGGACGACCCAACCTGGCGCAGGGCCTGGGTCGAACGGTTGAACTTCGACTGCTCAAAGTCGCGCCCGCCGACCATTGCCTTCACATCGCCGGTGGCATTGTCGAGCGCCAGCAGCGCGCCCTGCACGCCCGACTCCTGCTCCAGCGACACATGGCTAGCCGTGCCGTTCAGCTCGATGACTTTCAGATACGCGATGTCGCCGACAGCCAGGAACTGCTGTGGCGATGTGTGTTTTGTCCACTTGATTTCTTCCGGTCCCAGGCGCGCCTCGTAGTTGCCGAATTTCACCGTCGCTGCCATCGGCTCGACCTCGGTGACCAGAGCGTGAACGTAGCTGCCAGGTACGATCGCCCCATCCCAATCGACATGATGATAGGTGGCCAGCGAATCGCCATTGGCAATGACGTTGAGCAGATTCCCCTTCCAGCCGTGACGGCGTTCGTAGGTGGCCAGCCCATCGCGCACCGCCGCCTGGGCGGCACGCTGCATTTCCAGGTCGAGCGATGTGTATACCCGCAGCCCAGCCTCGTGGACTTGCTCCGCTCCGTACTTCTTCTCCAGATACTGGCGAATTTCCTCCACAAAGTTAGGGGCAATATCGTTGGTCTCGGCCTGCAGCTTCAGTTCCAGCGGCGCGCTCTTGGCCCGGTCCGCCTCCGTCGCGGTGATCTTGCCGTCCTCCAGCATATTGTTGATCACCAGATTGCGGCGGCGAATGGCACGCTCGGGACTGTTGATCGGCGAATAATAATTTGGCGCTTTTGGCAGTCCGGCCAGCACAGCCGCTTCGTCCAGCGTCAGGTCTTTGGCTCTCTTGCTGAAGTAGTAATTTGCTCCGGCCTCGAATCCGTACACGCCGTGGCCAAGGTAGATCTGGTTGGCATAAAGGGTAAAAATCTGGGGCTTGGTGAAGCGGCGCTCGATCTGGATCGATAGCATCACCTCCTGCATCTTGCGGCGGAAGTTGCGGTCAGGCGAGAGAAACAGGTTGCGCGCCAGCTGCATGGTCAGCGTCGACGCGCCCTGAGCACGGCTTTCCAGTATCACGTCGCGCCACGCAGCGCCAAAGACGCGCCACACATCCACGCCCCAATGCTTTTCGAAATCCTTGTCTTCGGTTGAGATCAGGGCGTCGCGCAGTACTTTGGGAAAATCGTTGTAGCTGTCGATCACGCGCCGCTGCAGCGCGAACTGCCCGATTACGCGGTTCTGGTCATCGTAAAGCTGAGTGATGGTGCTGGGCCGGTAGTGCTCGAGTTCCGTCACCTGCGGAAGGTCGGTGGAATAGACCAGGACAAGGCCGCAGACCGCGCCGGCTACTGCGGTGAGTATGATCAGCAGAAAGAAGAACGCATTGCCAACCAGCTTGAGTCCGACACGGCGCGGCTGCTCCGCAGTGTCGGTAGTAACGGGAGGTTCTTCTTCAACGGGCTTCATGGAAGACTACGCCAGCATAGCATCGAAAAGTGACCCGTGGCCGGGCCATGAGCCTCGGCCATTAACCTAAGACTGGCAGAGGTTTAGCGCCTCCTGGGGCCCTGTATGCTTCTTCCGTGATTTACAATCATCTATTTGGCAGAAGCCATTATTCCAACTAGACAGGCTCGCAGAAGGTGCCTGCCGCGCCGCGTCTTCTGTAGTCACTAAACGAGCGATCAGCGCGTTCATCATCAACAAGACTGGAGCACGCACTTGCCAGACACAATCTATGACGTAGCCATTATCGGCAGCGGACCTGCCGGATACACTGCGGCCTTTCGCGCCGGACAGTTAGGACTGAAAGCCGCTCTCATTGAGAAAAACGAAAAGCTGGGCGGGACGTGCCTGCACGTTGGCTGCATTCCCACCAAGGCCCTTCTGTTCAACGCCGAGGTTTACGACCACGTGAAGGAAGGCGCAGAACTCGGCCTCGAGAATACCGCCGGCGTTTCGCTGAATTGGGGCGCCATCCAGAAACGCAAGCAGGGCATCGTGGACAAACATACGAAAGGCCTGACCTTCCTGGCGCGCAAGAACAAAGTCGACGTCGTGCGCGGCTACGGCAAGTTGACCGGTCCTGCGAAGGACGGCATCCACACCGTCGCCATTGAAGGCGGCGAGCAGAAGGCAATCAAAGCTAAGAATGTCGTCCTTTCGACCGGATCCGTGGCCCGAATGCTGCCGGGATTGGAGCCCGACTCTCAAATCCTCACCAACATCGAGGTACTGAGCCTGGACAATATTCCCAAATCGCTAATCGTGATCGGCTCCGGCGCGGTGGGCGTGGAATTCGCCAGCATCTACAAGTCGTTTGGTGCAGACGTAACCATCCTGGAGATGCTGCCGCGCTACGTGCCCGTCGAAGACGAAGAAATATCCAAAGAGTTGGCGCGCGTATATCGCAAACGCGGCATCAACGGCTTCGTCAACGCCAAAGTCGAGAAGATCGAGAAGACAAAGGCCGGCGTCGTGGTGACGTTCACCGTCGATGGCAAACAACAGAAGCTGGAAGCCGAGAAGGTACTGGTAGCGGTCGGACGCGCGCCGCGTACCGAGAATGTCGGCATCGAGAAGACCAAGATCGAACTCGAACGCGGCTTCGTCAAGGTTGACCCGTACATGCGCACCGCCGAGCCCGGAGTTTACGCCATTGGAGACATCGTCGTCGGTTATCCGCAGCTGGCGCACTCCGGAGCGATGGAAGGAATCGTAGCCGTCACCCATATCGCCGGCAAGCCGGTGAAGAAGATCAATCCGTTGCGCATTCCGAATGCAACGTACTGTCATCCCGAGATCGGCAGTGTCGGGCTGACCGAAGCCAAAGCTAAAGAGCAGGGCTACGACGTGAAGATCGGGAAATTCCCGTTTACCGCCAACGCGCGCGCCAGCATTGTCGGCCAGCATGAGGGCTTCATCAAGATCGTGACCGACGCCAAGTACGGAGAAATCCTGGGCGTGCACATTATCGGGCCGAACGCGACCGAGCTGATCGCCGAGTCGGTTCTGGCGCTGGAGATGGAGTGCACGGCGGAAGAGCTGGCGAACATCATTCACGCCCATCCCACATTGTCAGAGGCGATGCTGGACGCGGCCAATGCGGTGTTTGGCATGGCGATCAATGCGTAACCAAAGGATCATCATTTCTTCCGAAACTGCCCCGCCCTAGCCAAAAGAAGGCTAGAACGGGGCACCCAAGTTTGTTTCTGATCCCGCCCTTTCTGCGCGAGGCTTTACAATCGCAGCGTGTATTCGCTCTACAGCTTGCTGTTATTCCTGGCGTTGATCGTCAGCACGCCGTGGTGGCTGCTGCAGATGCTGCGTCACGGCAAGTACCGCACCGGCTGGGGCGAGCGACTGGGCACGGTTCCGCAGCGCTTATTGCATGGCGCCGGCGAGCCCACGATCTGGATTCACGCTGTTTCGGTGGGCGAGGTACTGACGATCTCGCGCGTGGTCGAAGTGTTGAAAGCGCAGCTGCCCGGCTGGCGAATTGTGGTTTCAACTACTACCGACACGGGTCAGAAGCTGGCACGCCAGCGCTTCGGAGAGAACAACGTCTTTTATCTGCCGCTCGACTTGCCGTTCGCAGTGAGACCTTTTCTGCAGGCACTCAGCCCGAAGCTGCTGGTGTTGGCGGAGAGTGAGTTCTGGCCGAACTTGCTGCATTGGGCCCGACTTTCGGGTACAGCGGTCGCGGTGGTGAACGCGCGCGTCTCTGATCGCTCCCTTCCAGGTTATCTGCGTTTTCGTAAACTGCTGCAGCCCGTCATGCGAGACATAGACCTGTTTTTGGCGCAGAGTGACGAGGACGCGCGCAGGCTGGTTCAAATTGGAGCCGCGCCGGACCGACTGCAGGTCAGCGGCAATCTGAAATTTGAGGTGAAGCTTCCGGCTAAGTCTGACATTGTGGGACAGTTCAGCAATGCGATCCAGCGCGATAACATCGGCCCGGTGATTGTGGCCGGAAGCACGCTCGACGGCGAAGAGACGATACTGCTGGAGATGTTCCGGAGCGTTGCGACGGAATATCCGGGCGCGCTGCTCGTACTGGCTCCACGGCATCCCGAGCGCTTCAATACTGTTGTGGATTTGCTTGTGTCGTCTGGCATCGGCTTTCAGCGGCGCTCGCAATGGGACGGCTCTAAACCAATTGCCGGAGGTATTCTCCTGCTCGACACGATTGGCGAGCTGGCCAGCCTGTATGAGTTCGCCGATCTGACATTTATCGGCGGCAGCTTGGTGCCGCGCGGTGGCCACAACGTGCTGGAGGCCGCGCAGTTCGGCAAAGCAATTCTGGTTGGGCCGCACACCGAGAACTTTCGCGACATCATCGATATCTTTCGGCGGGCTGACGCGTTGCGCGTTGTCACTCCGCAGTCGCTGACGCCAACCGTGTTGCAACTTCTTGAAAATCACGACGAGCGCGCCGCGCCCGGGCAGCGTGCCCTGGAAGTCATGCGTGCGCAGCAGGGCGCGACGGAACGGACTGTGAACGCACTGCTCGGCCTGTTGCAGGAACACGCGCCCGCTGCCGCGGCCTCGTCGGAGAAGCGAGCGTGAACCCGCTCTCTGCGCTGTACGGCGCCATCGTGGGGGCGCGGAATGATCTGTACGATCGGGGCGCTCTCAAGCGCCGCGGGCTTCACGGACCGGTGGTGAGCATCGGAAATATCACCGTCGGCGGCTCCGGAAAAACGCCGTTTCTGATTGCGCTGGGCGAGTTGTTGAAAGAACGCGGTGTTGGTTTTGACGTGCTCTCGCGCGGCTATGGACGTGTGACGAAAGGTGTGGCGCTGGTCGATCCTGAAGGCTCGCCGCGCGACTTCGGCGACGAGCCATTGTTAATCGCGCGCAAGTTAGGAGTGCCTGTGATCGTGGGCGAAGATCGCTACGCTGCCGGGCAGTTCGCCGAACAGAAATTCGGTCCTCAACTGCACTTGCTCGACGATGGGTTCCAGCATCGGCGGCTGGCGCGGGATTTCGACATCGTTTTGATCACACCCTCCGACGCGGAGGATTCGTTGCTGCCGACCGGAAGGCTGCGCGAGCCGCTTCCATCGTTGTCGCGAGCAGACGCGGTCGTCCTCACCAACGATGCATCGCGCCAGGGATTTCCGATCACGCAGCAACTCATTTGGAAAGCGCGGCGTCGCATTATCGTCCCCCGAGAACTGAATGGCCCTTGCTTCGCCTTCTGCGGAATCGCGCGTCCCGAGGGCTTTTTCGAGCAGTTGCGAGCAGCAGGAGTCACGCTGGCCGGCACGCGACGCTTTCGAGATCACCATCCCTACTCGGACAACGACGTTCGCCAGTTACTGGCGTTGCGGGCGCAGCACGGGGCAGCGGTATTCGTCACAACCGAAAAGGACGCTGTCAATTTACAGTCGCGCGTCGCGACGCTTGGGCCCTTGCATGTCATTCCCGTCCACATGGAATTGGATAACGCGGACGCTGCGCTGAGTACGCTTCTGGCGGCGATTGCCGCGCGAAACCGCCCGTCTGCATGAGACAATCTAAGATTGACCTGCGCCCGGTGGCTCCATCCATGCACCGGGCGTTCACTTGAATTCATGAACAAACACCCCAAGGACGCGGAGCGGTTGAAGAAGATTGTCCGTCAGTTTTCCGAGCTCTCCATCACTGTTCTGGCGGACCTGGTAGCCGACGAGTTTATTTTTGGGGAGATCGCACGCGTTTCGCGCGAGGCGCCGGTATTGATCCTGAAGCACCGCGAACGGACCGTGGTGCCCGGCGGCGGCGCTAATGCGGTGATGAACCTGGCCTCGCTGGGAGTCAACGTGCTTCCGGTTGGGGTCGTGGGCGACGACGAAGCCGGCAGTTTGCTGCTGGAGAGGCTGCACGAAAAGAAGATTCCCACCGGTGGGATCGCGCGGCTGAAGGGCCACACCACCACAACCAAGACACGGATCCTGGCCGGCATGTCGCACACCAGCCGGCAGCAGGTAGTGCGAGTGGATCGCGAGCCGGAACCGCTGCACGCCGTGCATCCGGTGCTGCTCAACATGGTGAATGCGGCCAGGGAATATGCCACCGCTTCCGACGCGCTGCTGGTTTCCGACTACGGCTATGGCGCGGCCACGCCGCGGCTGCTGACGTTTGTGAAATCGAATGGCTGCCTGGAGAACAGGCCCATCACCGTCGATTCGCGCTATCGCATCCTCGAATACGAAGGGGCGACGGCCGCAACTCCGAATGAGCCCGAGGTGGAAGAGGCGTTGGGAGTCAAAATTGGACACGACGATTGCAAGCTGTTCGCCGCGGGCGAGCGCTTGATGAAGGAGATGGCGCTGGAGTGCCTGGTCATCACGCGCGGGCGTGATGGCATGGTGGCCTTCGAGAAAAAGGCTGAGCCGGCCGCGATCTCGATTTACGGCTCTGACCAGGTAGTGGACGTAACCGGAGCCGGCGACACCGTGATTGCAACATTTACGGCTGCGCTTGCTGCCGGAGGCGATACCGCTTCCGCGGCACGGCTGGCGAATTTTGCCGGCGGCATCGTGGTGATGAAGCGGGGCACGGCAACGGTTTCCAGCAAGGAACTGATGGCGGCAATAGAAGGAGTTTCGAGTTTCTAGTTGCCGGAACGGGGCGATTGGCACAACGAAACAAGACTTCCAAGTTCGAGTGCCAGGAAATAGGTCTCGAATTCGCCAGAAGCTCGAAACTGGAAACCCGAAACTTGAAACTGCAAGATGAGGATGAGCGAGCAGGACAAAATCTTTTCGCGAGACGGCTTGCGCCAGCGGGTGGCGGAATGGCGACGTGCCGGCCAACAGATCGTGCTGGCAAACGGCTGCTTTGACCTGCTGCACGTTGGGCACGTGCGCTATCTGCGCGCGGCCAAGACGCTGGGTGGAATGCTTGTTGTGGCCATGAATTCCGACGCAAGCGTACGGCAGATCAAAGGTGAAGGCCGTCCCTTCATGCCGGCGCCGGAGCGAGCGGAAATCGTGGCGGCACTGTCGGACGTGGACGCAGTTGTGCTTTTCGAAGAGCCGGATGTGCGCACGCTGATCCGCGAAATCCGTCCGGACATTCAGGCAAAGGGGACTGACTACACTCGCGAAACCGTTCCCGAGCGCGACGAAGTGCTGGCATACGGCGGGAGGATTGAGATCGTCGGCGATCCCAAAGACCATTCCACAAGCGAGTTGCTAAAGCGCACTGGAGGACGCGGCTAAAGGTGAGCGCTCCTCCAATGTTGCCGAGCCAGGACCGCGTGGCCAAGCCCTCATGGACCTGGAGCCGGATTGCCCGCCGCATCCGAGTGCCGCTAGGATTTCTCTTCGCGGCGTTTTACATCTGGCGAGCCAGGCCGGCGTGGGCCAGCGTTGCGGTTGGCGCGGCCGTGGCAGCTTGCGGAATTGCGATTCGTGCTCTGGCTTCAGGACAGGTGCAGAAGGACCGCGAGCTGACCATGACCGGACCATACGCCTACGTACGGAATCCTTTGTATCTGGGCTCCATCGTGATTGGGATAGGATTCGCCATAGCGGCACGCGACCTCTGGGTCGCAATCGTACCCGTAATTTATTTTGCAGTGGTCTATGTGCCCGTCATCCGCGGCGAGGAGAACTTTCTGAGCGGTCGATTCCCGGATTATGCTGACTATCGGCGGCGAGTGCCGAGCCTGCTGCCGCGCTCACTGTGGTTTACCGGAGTAACAAAGGGTTTTTCGCGTGAGTTATACTTCCGCCATCGCGAATACAATTCCCTGCTCGGCGCGGCCGCGGTATTGGCGGTCCTGATTGCGAAAATTCTCTGGCTGCCTGGGGGAAGGTAACGACCGTCATCGCGCGCTCATTCGTCGTCCTCACTATTGTGCTGTCGTGCGCATTGCTCGCCGCGAATGGCGCGCCGGCGGACGCGCTTCCGCAGGCAGCACCGAAAGCCCTCGCGGCGCAGAGCGAAGGAAAAATTGGCACCGCGGCGCACATTCAACCTCTGCGGCCGGGATTTCAATTCCCCTACGGGCAGACACTGCACTACGAAGGCGAGTGGCACTTCCTGACGGGCGGAGTGGCTACGCTGCGCGTCGAGCAGTCTGGCACGCAGAACCATCTAGCGGGCACTGCCGACTCCACCGGCGTGGTTGCCTTGCTCTATCGCGTGCAGGACCGCTTCAACTCGTACTTCGACGCCAAGAACCTTTGTTCCAACAAGCTGATGAAGCACACCGAGGAGGGCTCACACAGCCGCGAGACGACCATCACCTACGATTACGCACGCGGTAAGGCCATTCTGGAAGAGCGCAGCCTGAAAGACGGTCAGCAGAAGAGGATCGAGAACGACATTCCGGGGTGCGTGACCGACGTCGTAACCGGAATTCTTTATGTTGCCAGCCTGCCGCTACAGATGGGAGCCACCTACACCTTTCCTGTGAACGACGGCGCCAAAACTGTGACCGCGCAGGCGCATGTGGAAGGCAAAGAGCAGATCAAAACGCCGGCCGGGACATTTCAAACGATTCGGGTAGGGCCTGAAGGCGATTCCGGAATCCTGAAGAACAAGGGCCGTATTTGGATCTGGTACTCGGATGACGAGCGGCACCTGCCGATCCAGATGCGTGCCAAGCTTTTCTGGGGAACGCTGACCATCTATCTGACCAGCATCTCGAAGTAAGCGGACCTATTGCAAGCGAAAGCGCTCCGCCATCAGTCGCTGCAGCCGGGGCTTGTAGAGAATATCGTAGGCGAACTCCTTATCGGGAAAGAGAGCGAGGGCAGCGCGTTTCGCGTTGGCCGCCAGTTCGGCAGCCTCTTCTACGGTAAGCCTCTCGTCCTGACTGATGACCGACATGACCATATTCATCATGATCTGCAGCCGCCGCAGTTTGCGACGTTCCTGTTCCTGTTCGGATAGTTCACTGCCGGCGCTTTGTGATGCAGCAACTTCTTTACGTTCCGATAGCCCCATGAATTCGCCTCTGAGAGCATCAGCCCGGCGCCACCTGACGTCATGGCCGACTCGCTTTCGTTACAATTTGATGTGCGCCGCACCTCTGCCGTTGCGCGGGACCGCGTTGAAGCAACGGGGTCCCCCAACAAGCCCCTGTTCTGGACTTGCTGGGGTGTGGGGCATGATACACCGGAACAGCAGATTGTCAGCCGCAAAATAAATCACTGCAAACGGCGATCGATCTGCCCTTTGCATCGAACTGACGGGAGGAAACATGACAGATGAGACGGCAGAAGGGCATGAGGAACTGGTAAAGGTCTTCGACACGGATGAGGAGTCGGAGGCGATGGTGGTGCGTGGCTTGCTGCAATCAGCGGGCATTGACGCGATGATCCAGAATCGTGAGGCTCCACAGGACATACTGCCCGGCGTGGGCGGAGTCGTGATCATGGTGCGCCCGGAGCAAGCCGAGGAGGCGCTGGAAACCATCGAGGAGTACCGCAATAACCCGACCACAGATGAAGACGAAGCCGTCAGCGAGGAACCCGCGTAGCCACTACCTGAGTGCCGTCCAGGTAGAACGAAACCGCCCCGGCGAGGTCGGTGCGGTACATTGTGACGTGAGCGCCGGCATAACGCTGCATCACCTCAGGCCGGGGATGCCGAAACGAATTGTAGAAGCCCACCGATACCACGGCGAAGCTCGGCTTCACGGCTTCGAGGAACTCGGGCGAACTGGAAGTCGCGCTGCCGTGGTGGCCTACCTTAAGCAGGTCGGCCTGCGGGGATTCGGCGATGAGAAATTGCTCGATCCGCTTGTGCGCGTCCCCAACCAGCAACGCTGACGTTTGGCCGTATTGCATACGCAGAACCAGCGACTGGTCGTCGGGATCTTTACCCGTCCACCCCGGCTGGGGATTCAACACGCGCACGTGAACTCCACCAAAATCGAATGACGCGCCCGCTGTGAACAGCCTGGCCTGCACATGGAATACCTGTGCGGCTTCTTTGACCTTCGCAAAATCCCGATTCGGCGACTCTACGCCATACCACAGTTCCTGCGGCTGAAAGTTGGCGATGATGCTGGGCATACCGCCCATGTGATCGCTGTGCGCGTGCGAGATGGCGACCGCATCCAGCCTGCGAATGCCGCGCGACCACAGATAAGGCGAAACCACTTCCTCGCCGACATCGAAGTCGGAACGTAGATTGCCCGGTATCCCGCCCGAGTCCATCAGCAGTGTCTTCCCGTCGGGCATGATCAGCAGCAGCGAATCCCCCTGACCAACATCGATTGCCGTGATCTCGAAGGTGCCGAGATGCCATTGCGGTCTCGGCGGCAACAGTACGATGGCCAATGCCGAGGCAAGCAATCCAGCGACTCCAATCACCGCCAGGATGCGTCGCCGCGCCAGCAACAGCGCCAGACCGACCGAGAGTGCCGCTGCCAGCGAGACGATCAGGGTTGGCGCAGGCACGCGTACCTCGGAGACTCGCAGGTGTCCGATAAGGCGGACGGTCCCGGTGAGAATATCAAGTGAGTATCCGGCGATCACCGCGGGAGCGTAGGCCAGCCAATGTGACAGGTAGGAAAGAACGACAGCCAGCACCGCGCTGGGTAGTAGCACCGAGGCAATGGGAATCATCAATGCATTGGCGGGCAACGCCATGGTGGTGGCGCGATGGAAGTACCAAGCCATGGGCAGCGCAAGCGCCAGCTGGATGACGGTGGAGACGAACAGTAAGTGCGAGGCAAGCAAGACAAAGCCAACCATGCGAACCACCAGGAAGGTCGCAGCAACCCGGCCGATAATATCCTGCAGGGCGCTGCGCAACAGGTGCATCTCAACGCGAAATGCGGCAGCGCGGGTTGGCAAGCTGACGTCATATTCCGGCGAATCGATATTCCTGAGGGCGCTTTGGGCGGGATAAAGAGTGCGACGCAGGACTGGGACAGCGATGCCTGCCACGGCGATCACGGAAACGAAGGTGAGCTGGAAGCTGGCTTCGAACAAGGTCCGGGGATTCACCAGCAAGATGCCCAGCGCGGCAATACCAAGAGCGTTGAGGCCCGCCCGATCGCGAAAGAGCAATCGTGTGAGCAGGTAGATATTAAGCGTGATGGTCGCGCGCACAATGGGCGAGCCCAGATCGGCAACGAAGGCATACCCCCAGGAAAGCAGAACGGTGAGGATGGTGGCCCATGTCTGGCCGAATGGCAGCCTGCGCAGGAGCCAGAAGACTGCGAAGGCGAGAATGCCGACGTTGATGCCGGAGACAACCAGAATGTGATACGTACCGGTGCGCTGGAAGTCCATCTTGATATCGCGTCCGAAAAAGGCGCGTCCTCCGATCAGGGCTGCCTGCATCAGCGCGCCGCGTTCACCCGGCCAGAGTTGCATGATGTGAGCCAGCGCGCTCCGCCGGGCCGCGCAGCGCCACAGCCCGATGCGGCTGCCGACAAAGCCGGGCAGCAGCTCGACATTGCTGGCGCGCGCTGAACCCGTCAGGCGAATTCCCTGCGAGCTGAGATAGCCCGCCAAATCCATTGCGCCGGGATTGCGGTAGTTGCGCGGCATACGCAGTCTGGCTGGGAATCGTAGCCGCTCTCCATCGGTGTAAACGCGGAGAGGCGATTCGACACCAGCGTCATGGGCTTCGTCTTCCTCACCGTGCTTGCTGTAGATGGTCAGGCGAATGCCGACCGCCGTGGTGAGTTGGCCTTCACCGAGCCGAAGCTGCTCGCTTTCGACATCGACGGACTCCTGCTTGCCGCCGTAGGGGCCGTCGCGGATCAGCCCCTCACGAATGACATGTGCGGTGACGTCGACAGTGCTTTCGCCGGTGGCGAAGGGCTGCAGATTTTCTGCGACGGTAACTTGCGCCGCGTCCCGCGCCTGCAAGTAGAAAGCGCCGAGCGGCAGCATGGCCGCCAGGGCGAGGGCGAATCCAGTCTGGGGCGAGCGGCGAAGTGCAAGCGCCGCGCCGGTCGCGGCGATGAGGAAGCCGGCCAGCCAGATGTAAGGAGAGCGCCAGAGGTAATTCGCTGCGATGATTCCGGCGGAAAAGGCGAGGGCCGCCAGGAAGATTGGTTCCTGTCCGCCGCAATAAGGTCTTGATGCAGGTGGGGCCGGTTGTTCGGCCTTTAGCTTTAAGGCGCGTGCGGCTGGGGATTCGCGCACTTCGGAGAGTAGGGTTGTAGACACGGCCGCTCGCAGAATCCCAACTCGCGCCGCTATCGCTTTGCGCTCCTTGGGATGGTTATAAGCGGTCCAGGTCCTCCGCGCCGAAAACAGGGTTCCAGGGCCACACTTCGTATTGCGCGAGTCCGAAGCGCGTGTAGGGATCGTTGTCGCGAATACTATCCAGCGTCGC
>Ga0181532_10004182_pt1 | contig 12723 bp, 9 predicted proteins | sample PEATcosm2014_Bin_33_FD_119768 | JGI IMG/M metagenome (GOLD analysis project Ga0181532, IMG submission 119768) | Peatland microbial communities from MTU Mesocosm Facility, Houghton, MI, USA - PEATcosm2014_Bin11_30_metaG | ecosystem: Environmental > Terrestrial > Soil > Wetlands > Peat | place...
ATTGGCGGTGTTCTCGCCGAGGGCAGACGACTTGGTCCGAGAGATTCATCAGTTCTTGCCGCGCCATCGCATGTGGGATTTATTCGATTGGTTCAACCCGCCTCCGCTTGCAGAGTTTGAGCGGCAGCTTGAGGCAAAGCGCGACGAGTTGCGAGAGGACGCACGGAAGAGAGGGTGGGAGCAACGGTGAGCCTATCGCCGAACCAGTCAGTTGAGCGAATGGCGGCGGGCGGACGCCGTTTGCGAAGTCTTGTGCCCGGGGCCGCCGCCATCGCTCACTTCCATCGTTCGGCAAGATCCGCCATATAACTCGTGAACACATCGAACAAATGTCCAAAATGCACAGGAGAGATGCAGGAAGGGTTCATCCTCGACGTGAGCTATGCCGACCGACTGGTTTCACGGTGGGTTGCCGGGAAGCCGGAAAAGCGCTTCCTGATAGGCGTAAAGACTAGCGGTAAAGAACAGCATTTTATCCAGACCTTTCGCTGCGCCAGATGCGGTTTTCTTGAGTCGTATGCCAAGGGGTCGTGACAAAACGTCGCCGAACCTGGCTAGTGCAGTGGACGCGCCGATAACGGTTCTGTTCGCATTTGGTTGTCGAGGGCGGCGCGCCACTGACCAGCAGCGTTAAGCGAGATGCAGGGGGCGACTGTACGAATTTGCAGTGCTGTGGTGTCTATCTTTGCATGAAGACAAGCGCCACTCCGGCCCCTTGCTCCGTCTTACTTGCATTGCTGGTGGCAGCAATCGTGGCATGCTGCGGGTGCTCGAAGCGACACGACTCCGCGAGCACGACTGTAACCAAGCCACCTATCAGGGTCTCCCAGACCGACCCCAGAGTTGTTTTGATGCTTCGCGAGCTGGCCGGGCATGGGCCGGTCCCTATGCCACTTCCTGAGTCAGATGACATTCGCCTTGAGCCTACGCCACACGGGGCTTGGCTTTACCTGTCTGCCGAAGGCATGGCGAGGGTAGTGCATTTTCGTGAGACGGCTGACGGGTATCTCTGGAACGGCCAGATCTGGTTTGAAGGTGCCTCTACTGCCGACGACATTTACACAAACCCGGCTGCTAGGGGGGCTATGGCAAACTGGAATGAGACCCCCCATCCACCCCCTGAGACCTCTAGGCCATCTCGCTTGAGGACGAGCGAGAATACAATCCGCTCGGTATCTATCACGCTAAGCAATACCAGTGCGCTACGGGCCTTTCAAGCACCCCCGCAAAAATGAGAAAACCGAAGTTTGCTCCGCTTAACGAGCCACGGCAGCCAACGCCGGGAGTCCGTCTCGCCGCGTGCCTGGCGTCACTGGCCCGGCGTGGCTGCGCTTGGCGTTAAGGTCTTGCTCCTGACGTTTGTGGCGGCAGCGGCCGCCTGGTGTGCGGTCGTGTCCTGCAATATCAGCAGGTTGCTCACGGCCAACTTCACGGTGACAGAGGTGATCCGGGAGGGTTGCCCCTTCCGCCTCATCCGGCCCGAATGGGTGGCCGGCTGAAAAGCCGAGTCTTTTCCCCTTGTCCTGCTGCGACACGCGGCAGGACACGTCGCAACCAAAGACCCATCGCTGATGCGTAAGCCGTTCTGGTTCAGAGATATGCACCGTAACTAAGTGCCATTCGGGACCGACGCCGGCACGAGATTCGGGGCGGGCGATCTGTTGCCCGTGGCCGCCGTGCTCCGCCGGAAGGGGCGCCAGACCTTCTGGTCCTGACCGGGAAGGTGGGGTTCGAGGTCGGCACAGCCGCCCAGAAAGGTTGGGGCACCGGGTTGTCACGAGAGCGCCTAGACAGCGCCAAGACAGCACTAGGCTTAATAGAAAATGTATTAAGCCTAGTGCTGTCTTGGCGCTGTCTAGGCACTGGCCCGGCCATGGCCTGCCAGACCAAGGGCCGCAGGTCCGACCCGAGGAACCGAGCAGGCCATGCGCTAACCGGCCAGTTTTTGGGGATATCCCTTGATTCCGCTGTCTCCAGCGCACTGCCGTGTGGAGCACATCCAGCGCTGGAGTCGCGGAGAAACGGACCACTATTAGCTGGACCGAACATGCCTCGCATCGCACATTTGTGTTAACCAAGACACCCTATGCAATATGTCACCGGAATCGGCGGCCTGTTCTTCCGCGCCAGGAACCCAAGCGCGCTGGGCCAATGGTACAAGGATAATCTTGGGATTAGTCTGGTGCCCGCCGACTACGGCCAAAAGCCCTGGTCACAGGAAGCGGGCCCGACTGTCTTCGCTCCGTTTCCGAACGACAGTGGCTATTTCGGCAACACCGATCGGAGCTGGATGATCAACTTCCGCGTTCGGGATCTGGACGCCATAGTGGAGCAATTGCGCGCTGCCAGGATTGACGTCTCGGTTGATCCGGAGGTTTATCCGAACGGACGGTTTGCTCGGTTGCAGGATCCGGAAGGCAACCCAATCGAGCTGTGGGAACCGAAATGAACATGGCTAACGCTATGATCATACGCGCTTTACACCCCGCCAGAAAGGTCCTGCTGGTGGGCCTGAGCTTCTGGGGAAACGAGAGGACCTCAGCGACCGGGATGGCACGCACCCCAGCCCTGCGTCTGGCCGGAAAAAGGTAGCGAGGCTCCTGCTTGCCTTTTTCCAGAACGATCCGACCTCACGGGCGTGGTTTGGCAAATAGCTCGCGGACGATAGGCAACCGCTTGCAGGTGTCAGGGGCGCAGACCACGAGCAAGAGGATGGCGAGCGCGACGACAATGACGCTGATGATTATCGGCCAGAGCAAGCTCGTCGGTTTCTTGTGGTCGTGCCGGTGATGCCTTCTGTGCTGAGGCGGCGGCACCCCGGGCTGCATCGGAGGTGAAGCCGGTGCGCTTTTCTGTGGAACCTCGCTGGTCTCGGTGTCCTGCAATCGGGCTGCTGCAGTGGATGCCGCACCCTTGGCCGAGGGAGCAGAAACCGCTTCCACTCCCTTGGCCTGCTCGGCTTCGGGAGGGGGAACGGATGCCTTGGGCGCACGCTTCGGGCCAGTCCTTCGTGCGAGAGCCGGCAATCTTCCGAAGTCTCCCCTTTGGCGAGGACGGGGATGTCCGACGCCGACGAGCAGCGACAACATTGACTCTTGCCACACCTCCTCCGCGGTCGTTCGATATTTATCAATCTGGTCTGGCAGCACTGCGTCCGCGAGCATGGACAGCTTCAGCGTCGCCGACCAATACCCCGCCAGGGTTCTGTGATTACGGCTGAATTTCAGGAACGGGCTGTCCACGCTCGATCGCTGGTTATTGAACGGCCGCAGCGCGGGGTTTTGGACTTCGATGGTATGGATGATGTTGCAGGGATGGGGGAGGGCCAACGGGGTCCGACGCAAGGAGTTGTGAGGCCTCTGTTCGGGCATTGGCAGGGTGGTTACCACCAGGTTATTGGCCAGCGGCACACTGCAAAGGTCGGGGGTCTCGCTTGACCCCAGGAAGCCGCTGATCTCATAGACCTCCGCCAGGACCAGTTCATTAGCCGCGCGGTCATCCCTCAGCTCACATTCCCCGACCCGCTTGGCATTGAAGAACCTATTATTGTAGATCTGAAGCCGCTCCTTGGCCAACTCCTCCGCTCCTCGTTGGTCGAGCTGTTGCCGGAGCGACTCTGCATGGAAACCCCTGGCTGTCGTCACTGCCGCCAGCAGAGACGGCGCGCCTTCGGTGTCCAGCAGGATAGACTCCTTTAGTTCGTAGATGCCCGGCAGACCTGAACGCGGCGGAGGTGTCACCAGATCCGAGGCGGCGGAGTCGAGCGGAAGCCCGACGCCATAGTCAGGAATGAACCGGTCCAGTGGCCCACCGCCCTGGCGCCTCATTGTCGCGTCCACCCAACGTGTCTTGCCCTCGACCGTGTATTCCACCACCACATGATTGAACAACCCCGGCATCGGGAGCATCGCCGCAACCGATTTCCGCAGGGTGCTGTTCACCAGCACCGGCCGGGCAGGCACCCCCAACCGCCGCAACAGGTGAACCAGCAGGAAGGAAAGGTCCTTGCAATCGCCAAAGCGCCTGCGCGCCACTAACCCCGGCGCCGTCGGCACATGACCGCCGAGTTCGAGGTTGATGCTCAGGTAACGACATTGGTCCTGGACCAACTCCAGCGCCCCTTCAACCCGCGGCAGAATGTCCGTTCCCTTATCTGCGAGTTCCCTCGCAATCTCAGCCAGCGTCGCGTCTTCACCCGCTTCTTCCCAGGTTTCTTCCATCGCCAGCGCCACCGTCTTCCAATCCGGGCAGTCTGAAACCTGAACCCAGGGATAGGCAATGTGCCAGGGCGGAGTATTGCCCTCGGGCTTTGGTTCGGCCTGGTTCTCGCCGGCCCAGACCCACATGACCTGTCCGTCTTCACGGCTCTCAGCCGGCGCCAGGTCCTCGGAAGAGGATTTCCACTTCATGGGCCGCGACTCGTTGAACCGCACAGAGAAGCCAAACTTCCCCACCGGGATGCCTTGGGGCAAACTGAAGAACGAAGCGCAACATTGCGGGAGCAGCCGTGGCTGGCTGTCAATCGTGTAGCACCACTCGAGGACATCGCCTGGACGAACATCCTCCAGAACCAGCAGCAAGGTGAACCATCCGTCAATGACGTAACCCTCGAGGCCTTCCTCGCGTTGCAGCAGCCGGAATTCCGCCAGGTTGGCGTGCTCGAAACTCTGTTCGCCGCGCCGGATGCTTATCGAATGCACCGTGACCGACTGGCTGCGCGGCTCGAACTGCAAGCGCCATTGGGACTCACGCTGGACGGCCTGCATCGTTTCCAGCCGCATCGCGATATGAACGCAGGTCTGGTGGTTTTCGGCGTGGACCTGCCGATTGATGCAAAGATACGTCAGGTGCTCGGTTTGGCTGGCCTTGAAATTGAGATCGAAAGGGCATGGGACCACCCACGAGGGGACAGGCCCGATCCGCACGCGCTCTCTCGCGCTTGCCAATCCATCAGCCGTCACCGGTGGCTTTGCCTCAATAAGCATGGCGACTGATTACTGGATGCGGGTCCAGACATCAAATCAAACCTCAACCAGGCCTCGCGAGCGCACGCGTTCAAGAAACCTGGAATCGTAGCCGCCGACGTGCAGTCGGCGCTTATTTGTGTCCCGTCAGAAAGAATGCGCCGACTGCACGTCGGCGGCTACGGTTCTTGGACGCGCCCTGTCGGGAGCGTAAACTTCCATTAGCCTTTAGCGTCTATCCGATGTAGTGTCTATCCGATGTAGAGCCTCCGGCCATAAGCGGGCTGCCTCGCGTCTGGCGGGAGAAAGCGAGTATGGCGACCTTAAGTTTGTTAGGTGAGGATGGAGCCGTGGCCCGGCGGTGGGACATTGGCGATCAGCCAGTCACCGTTGGACGTGATGCCACGGCTGACCTGGTCATCCCGGACGACGCCCTCTCGCGGCGTCACTTCATGATCTCGCGCGAGGGCGGGCACTACATGATCAAGGACTTGGGCTCGCAAAACGGCACCTCGGTGGGCGGCCAGCGCGCCCAGCGAGCTCAGCTCAAGCAGAATGATTGCATTCTCGCCGGCCGCACGCTTTTCCTTTTCCACGAGCATCCCTCGCCCGCTGCCGTCGGTCCTGATGGCCAGCCGCGCGCCCATGATACCGCCTTTCTCCCCGCCCTGGCCACCGAACGCGCCACCCAACCGGCAGCGCCGGTCTCCCAACCGCTCGGCTGACCCTTCCCGTGGATCAAGCGCGGGACGGCTGAAAGGGCCTTCCCTCAGGGGCCGATTCCGGGTAAATCAGAGGACATGATCACGATGTGGCAGAGGCGCGATGAATCTTCCGCCGTTTGAAATAAGGGGTGCGTTCGTTCTTGTGGCTTTGGCATTCGCCGGATTGGCCCGGGCTGGCACACCTGCTTTGCCGAACATTCCTGCCTACACCACCAATGTGGCCCAAGCACCCTATAGCGCCCAGGGAGATGGCACGACTGACAATACCACGGCGCTTCAGACCGCGATAAACGACGTGGCCACTCGGGGCGGCGGAACCGTGCTCATTCCTGGGCCGGGCGTCTATTTGTCGGGGCCGCTCACCATGAAGGGCAAGATCAACCTGCAGATTGACGGCGGAGCGACGCTGCGGATGAAGCCCTATGCAAGCTGGACGGGAACTACGCCGCTCCTGACTTTTAACAGCCTGTCGAACGTCGAGCTGAGCGGCTCAGGCGGCATAGACGGCCAAGGCGGCGATTGGTGGGTGAACAACCCCGGCAGCGGCCTCTACATGATCTACTTCAGCAACTGCAACACCGTGCTCGTTCAGAATGTCACGGTCTCGAACGCGCCGGCTCAGCAAATCGTCTTCAAGAGCAGCAAGGTGGGGAATATCACCATCCAGGGCGTTACCATCCGCGCGCCGTCCTCCCATGACGCCTCGCCCTCCCACAACACGGACGGCATTGATTTGGTAGGCACCAACTGCCTCGTGCAAAACTGCGACATCAGCACCGGCGACGACAACATCGCCATCGGCAGCAGCGGCGGCGTTTCGTCGGGCATTCTGGTTACCAATTGCACGTTCGGCGACGGCCATGGGATGGCCGTCGGCAGCCACACCGAGAGCGGTGTGTCGAACCTGATGGTGATCAACTGCACCTTCAACGGCACGGACTACGGAGTCCGCATGAAGTCCGACAACGACCGTGGCGGACTGGCCCAGAACCTCTCCTATTTCAACCTGGGCATGACGAACCTCCGCTACGCCGCGGTCGCCATATGCAGTTACTACAACACATACAGCGACCCTATCGGCGTGAGTCCCTCCACCGCTGCGTCGCAAGCACTCGCCGCGGTGACGAACACGACTCCCATCTGGCGGAGCATCTTCATCAGCAACATCACCGCCACGGTCGGCAGTCTCGGCCAGGCCGGCATCGTCTGGGGCCGCACCGAGATGCCCGTGACCAACGTTACGCTCAGCAAGGTGAATATCACCGCTCCAGCGAACTTCGATCTATACAACGTCCGCGGCTTCCAGATTGTGGATTCCCAAATCACCTTGACCGGCGGCGGCAACATCTTCTCGCTCTACAACGCACAGCTCGCCATCACGAACACCGTTCCGGCCACGAACGTCTTTTCCCTGGATGGCTTGGCGGGGACCAACTCACTGACGCTCGGCAACGCTCGCAGCACAATGAGCGACTCCGCGTTACTAGGCGCCAATCCCATCACCCTGGGCGCCAGCACGCTCTCCAACAGCACCGGCGTGACGCTCCCCTCCACGAGCATCGTGAACTTCGCGCTGGGCACCAACAACGCGGCCATTGCCGCCTCGGGAGATCTATCCCTCAGCAGCACGCTCAACATCGCCAGCGGCGGCGGCTTTGCTTCCGGCGCCTACACACTGTTCACTTACACCGGGAGCCTCAGCGGCGCCCCGGTCCTCGGTACCCGGCCCGCCGGATACAACTTCAGCCTCGACAGCAACACGCCCAACCAGGTGAACCTGGTGGTCACACCCACCAATGCGGCCTCCACCCTGAGCTCACCGGCCTTTTCCTCGAATGACCAATTCGGATTCAGTGTAACGGGTTTCCCCGGGTCGAAATATGTGGTGCTGGCCTCCAGCAACCTGGCTACGTGGCTGGCGCTGCTGACGAACAGCTCGCCGTTTACCTTCACCGACCCGGACACGCCGGCGTTCCCCCAGCGTTTCTACCGCGCCCTGTATTTGCCATAGCCTCGAATGCCTGAAATAGCCCAGCCGCGCGACAAACGTTACCTCCAGCCCACCATGATCGGGCCAGGAGCGAGGACGCCCAGGTGGGCAATCCTGCTGGCGATGAGCCTCGTATTGGCCGAGCAGCTCTGGGCGACAGAGACGCGCATTGAGACGTATCCCGTCGCGCCGGGCGCAAAGCTCACCGGCAAGATATCCGGGACGCTCCAGGGCCAGAAGTTGCCATTCACGCAGGAGCGAGTCTGGCACGCGGATTCCCCGGGCCAATGGTTCATGGAGGTGGTGCTGGCGCGCTTTGCCGCGGATGGTCCGGTCAGGGTTGACTTGTCGGCGAACGGGGAGACCTGGGGCCGTGCGTCATTGCGCGGCCTCGGCTGCGACCTGCCCGTGCAGAACAAAGCGGCCCGCCTCAGCTTCCAGTTGCCGGGTCCTGGACAATATTATCTGCGGGCACCGGCCCTCGCGGACTCGAATAGCACCTTCACCGTGGTTCTTTGGGTGGACGATCGGCGCCATGTCGAGGAGACAAGCGCCTCCGCGAGAGCCGCGAATGTCGTGAACGTAACGGAGCACGGAGTCCGGCCGGACGAGCGGCTGGATCAGACCCGGCTCATCCAGAGTTTGCTCGACCAGGGCGGCACTGTCTGCTTTCCGGCGGGAGTTTACCGGGTGGGGACTTTGCACCTCGCCTCGAACACCAGCGTCTATCTGGCGCCCGGTGCGGTGGTGCGGGCGTTGGACCGGGAGGAGGCGGTAGGGGCTGAGTTCATTGCCATCGAGAATGCTCACAACGTCAGGCTCTTCGGCCAGGGCACGTTTGACGCCAACAGCCTGAGCCTCCATCGCCGGCACAATGTCCATCATGTCAACATCACGAGCAGCCAGGACGTGACTCTGGAAGACCTTCTGTTCAAGGAGTCCAACTCCTGGGCCATTCATATCCGGAAGTCCGACCGGGTTACCGCGCGGAATGTGAAGGTCTTCAGCGGAAAGGATGGCTTCGACCCGGATGCCTCGCGGGATGTCCTGGTTGACGGCGCTTTCATTGTCTCGGGAGACGACGCGGTGGCCGTGAAGAACCGCTTTCCCGAGGCCGCGGACGGCAAGACCACGGAAAGGGTGGCGGTCCGCAATACGATCGCATGCAGCATGAAGTCCGCCCTGAAGATCGGCACGGAAACGCGCGGGCCGATTCGGGATGTGACCTTCGAGAACTGCGACGTCTATGACGGTGAGCGCGGGGTAGTGCTCTACGCCCGGGACGGCGGCCCCATCGAGCGCGCGACATGGACCAACCTGCGGCTGTTCATCATGAACTGGCCGAAGGAGAAGGAGAGCGGCACGGTCTTCCACCTGAACATCGAGCGGCGTGAGCGTCCCACGCCGGTGCGCGACTGCCGGATCGAGAACGTGTGCGCCAACTGGATTTACCGGTCCGAGTTTGCCGGCTTGCCGGACGCGCCGCTGGACGGGGTACGCCTCCAGAACATCACCGCGAGTGTGGATCCACCCAAGTCGGGCAAGCCCAGTCTGTTTGAGGCGCGCGGTAATGTGCGTTTGCCGATTGAGGGCCTCACCATTGACTGGCAGGGGAACGAGGACAAGTGGGCCGGTGTGGTCTCGGGAAGGGGAATAACAATTTCGGATGTGCAGACCACGGTGGGTCAGAAGGCTTCGCCAGTGAAAGGTATGGGACAATGAAGAATGTAAGCGGCAAATGGCAGCTCCAGACGTTTGCGGTAACTGCATCGGCACTGATGCTGGCTTGGAACGCGGTGTCGTCTGCCCCGGCTCCCTATTACGACGTGAGAAGTTATGGGGCGGTGGGTGACGGCACGACTCTCGCAACGGCGGCAATTCAAAAGGCCGTAGATGCTTGCGCCGCGGACGGCGGCGGCAAGGTGATCCTTCCTGCAGGACGTTATGCTAGCGGCCCCATCTTCCTGAAGAGCAGGGTGGAGATCGAACTGGAATCCGGGGCGGTATTGCTGGGCAGCACCAACTTTGCTGACTACCCGGCGAATGATGGGCGATGGGAAGGCATCGAGCGAAAGGTTTATGCCTCGTTATTCACCGGGCGCGGCCTTGAGCATGTCTCGATCACTGGGCGCGGGGTGCTTGAAGGGCAGGGGGCGGTTTGGTGGGCGGCCAACCGCAAGACGGCGGAGTTCCGCAGGAAGCTTGGCCTCAAAGGGCGCGAGCCGGAGAACCCACCCGACGCGCCGTTGCGCTGGCCCCGCCCGCGCATGATCAACCTCTACAACTGCACGAACGTCCTCATCCGCGACATCACCATCCTGAATTCGCCTTCATGGAACGTGCACCCGGTCTATTGCGAGAATGTCACATTGGATAATGTCACGATTACCGCGCCGGCCGACTCGCCGAACACTGATGCGGTGGACCCGGACTCGTGCCGGGATGTGCGCATAAGCAACTGCCGTTTCGACGTCGGCGACGACTGCATCGTCATCAAGTCCGGTTACAACGAGGACGGCAGGCGTGTGGACATTCCGTGCGAGGATATCCTGGTGAGCAATTGCACCTTCTTGCACGGGCATGGCGGCGTCGTGATTGGGAGCGAGATGTCCGGCTCGGTGCGCAATGTCGCGGTGGTCAACTGCGTCTTCGATGGCACGCAACGGGGGCTGCGGGTCAAGACGGCCCTGGGCCGGGGCGGTGTGGTCGAGCATTTCCGTGCCTCGAACCTGGTGATGCGGAACATCTCGGACGCGGCGTTCTCCGTGACTGCGGCTTACGCCGACAGCCAGTCCGGGCCTGCCACGGGCAAGCCCGCGCCGGAGACTATCCCCGTCATGCGCCACATCCTTTGGAGCGAGGTGAGCATCAGCAACACGAAGAAGATAGCCGAACTCAGCGGGCTGGAGGCTTCGCCGCTCGAAGACTTGAGCTTGATCAACGTCCAGGCTGTCGGAGCGAAGACCGGCATTCGCTGCGAGAATGCAAAAGGAGTGCGGTTCGAGAACCTGGACCTGCAAACCACCTCCGGCCCGGGAATCGAGGTACTGAACGCGAGCAACATAGACATACTTCGCCTGACCTCCCCTCAGCCGAACGGCGATGCCCCAGTGATCTCGTTCGAGGGAGTTACCGGCGCAGAGGTGCGCGAATGCATTGTTCCAAGCGGGAGCGGCGTGTTTCTACAGTTAGCGGGCCAGGGCAATACCGGCGTGAGCTGCTCAAGCAATCGCCTGGCCGCTGGCATCAAGGAGCGCGAACCCTGATCATCCGCAAGGCGACAGCCCAGCCCGCATGACATGCTAGGCATCCCACCGCTGGATTGGATCGTCATCGCCGTTTATTCGGCGGTGGTGGTGGCCATCGGGTTCAGCGCGATGGGTCGGGTGCATAACCAGGAGGACTTCTTTGCCGGGGGCCGTCGTTTCGGCAGGTTTCTCCAGATCTTCTCCGCCTTCGGCCAGGCGACCAGCTCCGAGAGCGCGGTGGGGACAGTTACGACCACATACCGCGACGGGGCAGGGGGCACCTGGAGCCACCTGATCCTGCTCTGGGCTACTCCGATGTACTGGTTCGCGGCGCCTTGGTACCGGCGAATGCGCGTGCTGACGCTGGGAGATTTCTTTCAGCAGCGCTACCAGTCACGGTCCATGGCCATGTTCTATTCGGTGCTCGCCAGCTTTATGATGGTGATCTCCATCGGGCTTGGCCTCAAAGCGGCCTGCGTCACGCTGCGGGGCATCACGTTGAAGCCCGAATCGGCGCTGACGGCAGCCGAGCGGGCAGAATACGCCAAAGCCGCCCGGCTGGAGACGCTATCGCGGCTGAAGGCCGAAGGGGGCTTGAGCCCGGACGAGAGCCACGAACTCCTACTGCTCCAGCAACAGCAGCCGCGGCGTGAGTTTTCCCACCTCCGCGAGGACTGGCTGGTGTGGGCGATGGTCGGCGTAGTGCTTATCTATGGCATGGTCGGCGGGCTCAAAGCCGTGGTATGGGCGGATACGCTCCAAGGGGGGCTTGTCATTATTCTTTCGGTGCTCCTCATTCCCTTCGGCGTTGCCAGGTTGAACGCACTCCATGGCACCAGCGGTCTGGTGGGGGCGTGCCGGGCGCTCCATGAAGAACTGCCGGGCCGCTTCTTCTCTTTGCTCGGCTCGGCCCAGAACGCGGACTTCACCTGGTACTTCGTCATCGTCCTCTCGGTCATGGCCACCTTGAACGTGGCGGTGATGCCGAACACGCTCACGGCCAATGCCTCGGCCCGGGACGAGTTGGCCGCGCGCGTCGGCTTCATGACGGGAATGTTCATCAAGCGGTTCTGCACCGTCCTTTGGGGCGTGGTCGGCCTCCTGGCCTATGCCCTCTACAGCCAGCAAGTCCAGAACTCGGACCTCGTATGGGGCCATGCCACACGCGACCTCCTGGGCCGTCTCGGACTGGGCCTGGTCGGTCTGGCAATCGCCTGCCTCTTCTCCGCCTTGCATTCCAGTGTCAGCATGATGGTCATTTCCGCCGCGGGCCTAATCACCCGGAACGTCTATGCTCCGTTGTTCCCGGATCGGAGCGAGGCTCGTTACGTGCTCGTTGGCCGCTTGGCGGGGGTCCTGGTTCTCGTGGCCGGGGCGCTGGTGTGTATTGCGTACGACACCGTGCTGGACATGCTGAAGTTCTACTGGGAATACAACGCCATTCTCGCGGCGGCGTTCTGGTGCGGGCTCAAGTGGCGCCGGGCGACGCGTCCCGGCGCTTGGGCGGCGATGGGCACGGCTTTTGTCCTGTACCTTGTTCTTCCGCTGGGTTTGCCCGTGGCCTTTCCTAGCCTGCGCACCGGCGAGCAGTTCCTGGCGCAAACGAGAGAGCGCCGCATCACGACGACCTATAAGGCCACTATCCGCGACGTCGAGGAGCGTCGGCGCGAGATTGAGAACTGGCGCGGTCAGGACAATCGCCCGGCGCCGTTGCGCGTGGGTGAACCGGCAGCACGGGTCTCTTACGTGGCACCCAAGGCGATCTACTGGGCCCAGGGCATCCGGGAGAGCAATGG
>Ga0181532_10004184_pt1 | contig 12719 bp, 7 predicted proteins | sample PEATcosm2014_Bin_33_FD_119768 | JGI IMG/M metagenome (GOLD analysis project Ga0181532, IMG submission 119768) | Peatland microbial communities from MTU Mesocosm Facility, Houghton, MI, USA - PEATcosm2014_Bin11_30_metaG | ecosystem: Environmental > Terrestrial > Soil > Wetlands > Peat | place...
CATAGACTCCCACATGCCGGGGTGGCTCCCTTCAAGTCGCTGTATCCGAAGCGCCCCTCCAAACACTGCAAAGCCGCGGCCCCCTTGATTACAGGGGCGCTCCAGATACAGCCCTAGGACTTCTGGACAACTATCCCGCCTCTGGGCGCTAGTTGTGCAGCGGCCAACCGTTACGCTGTCCAAGGCATGCTTATGGACAGCTCCCGGCGTATACTCCTTCACGTCTTACCTTGTCGGATTACTCCAGAGTTGTCGAACACAGAGTTTCCTGATTTCAGGATCGAGGTGGCTGCATGAAGCGCAGGTTGTTACTGGCCGGGGTTGTGCTGTACCTTAGCGTTCACGCGCTATCGCAAACAGCGGACGAGTTGGTGCAGAAGAACATCGAGGCCAAAGGCGGCCTGGATAAGATCAAGGCGGTGAAGACGCTGCGAATCACAGGGCGGGCAGAGCGTTCCGGTCGTTCTCCGGTCGTCGTGGTGATTGAGCATGAGCGTCCCAACGAGATGCGTCAAGATACCACCAGGGCCGGGATGACATCGGTGGTGGCCTATGACGGCAAGCAAGGGTGGACGATCCAGCCTTTCGGCGGACGCAAGGACCCGCAACTGATGGGAGAAGACGACTTGCGCGATCTGCAACTGGAGGCTGACATTGACGGGCCGCTGGTGGACTATCAGGCCAAGGGCAACCCCGTTGAGTACATAGGCCACGACATCGTGGACGGCGACGATGCTTTACGGCTGAAGGTCACGCTCAAGAACGGCGATGTGCTCTATTACGATCTCGATCCCGATACGTTCCTGGAAATCCGGCGCGAGTCTCAGGAATTCATCCGCGGATCGGTGAAAGAAACAGTCACTGAGTACGGCTCGTATAAAGCTGTAGACGGGGTGATGTATCCGTTTTCACGGGCTGTCTGGCCGAAGTCCGATCCCTCGCATCCGGTGACGATCACCATCGACAAGGTGGAAGTGAACGTGCCGCTCGACGAGTCGCAGTTCGCGGTGCCCGCAAGCTTGAAACACTAGTGGCCCGTCGATTCACGCACACAACCGGGTTCCCAGACAGAAGTCAGTTCAAACCGATTGAAAGCATTTCAGTTGCCGCAGAAGGCCGGGAAGAGGAAAGAGATCATGAGCGATTCGCACAACAACCGCCGGGCAGTGACGACTATGCTGCGCTGGGCTGCGCCAGCCCTGCTGTGCGCGGCAATGTTGCTGGAAGCGCAGAATGCGCCGCAGATTACGAGCGCAACCGTTTCAGGGTTGCCGGCGCGGAATATTGGGTCGGCAACGATGAGCGGCCGCATTGCGGCGGTCGCAGGTGTGAACCAGAACGGCCGCATCACGCTTTTCGTCGGCACAGCGAGCGGAGGTGTGTGGAAGTCGATCAACGGCGGTACTACCTTCAAGCCGGTCTTCGACCGCCAGAGCGTGCAATCGATTGGCGCGGTGGCGATTGATCCATCCAACTCGAAGAACGTTTGGGTGGGAACAGGCGAATCGTGGATGCGTAACAGCGTGTCGGTCGGCGACGGAATCTACAAGTCCACCGACGGCGGCGAGAACTGGACGAACGTGGGACTGCAAAGTTCGGAACACATTGCCAAGATCCTCATTAATCCGCAGGATGGCAATCAGGTGCTGGCTTGCGGTACCGGGCACGCATGGAACGACAGCGATGCCGGCGGCGTCTTCAAGACCAGTGACGGGGGAAAGACCTGGACGCGAGTGCTCGCTGGCGCGAACTCCTCAACCGGTTGCAGCATGCTCGCAGCCAGTCCAAAGAGTCCCTCTACCATCTATGCCTCAATGTGGGACTTTCGCAGGCAAGGGTGGACATTCCGCTCGGGCGGCCCGGGAAGCGGAATCTACCGCTCAGATGATGGCGGCGACCACTGGACGGAGGTGACCGCTGCCAACAGCAAGGGCCTGCCGGCGAAACCCTGGGGGCGCATAGCGCTGGCAGTGGCGCCTGCCAAGCCGCAGGTGGTATACGCCATGATCGAGTCGAAGGACAGTGCGCTGTTTCGCTCCGATGATGGCGGGCAAAGCTGGAAACGGCTCGACGCCAGCCAATACATGATCTGGCGGGCGTTCTACTTCGCCAATCTCATCGTCGACCCGGCAAACGAAAACAAGGTCTTCAAGACCGACCTGCAATTACTGCTCAGCGTGAACGGTGGCACGAGCTTCAGCAATGTGGCCAACGCGCACGGCGACTTCCACGATGTGTGGATCGATCCCAGCAATCCCAACGTGATTTATGCCGGCGACGACGGCGGCCTGTGGAATAGCCAGGACGGTGGCACGCGCTGGGCGCACGAGATGAATCTTCCGGTGTCGCAGTTCTACCACGTCAGCACAGATAACTCCGACCCATACCACGTGTACGGCGGCCTGCAGGACAACAGCAGCTGGGTGGGGGACTCGTCGTATCCGAACGGCGTGACGAACTCGTTATGGGAAAACATGTTCGGCGGCGATGGCTTCTGGATGTTCGAAGACACGGCGGACCCTAACTACATTTATGCCGAGGCTCAGGGCGGCGAGATTGGCCGCGTCAACCGGCATTCGTTGGAGGTGCGCTCCATCAAGCCCCTTCCCGGCTATGGCGAACCCAAGCTGCGCTTCAACTGGAACACGCCTATCCACATGAGCCCCAACGAAAAAGGGACGATCTACATCGGTGCCCAGTACCTGTTTCGCTCACGTGATCACGGACAGACCTGGGAACGTATCTCGCCTGACCTGACCACGAACAATCCGGAGAAGCAGAAACAGGAGGAATCAGGAGGCGTAACCATCGACAACTCGTCGGCGGAGATGCATACCTCGATCTACTCAATTTCGGAATCGCCCCGCAACGGACAGATCATCTGGGTGGGCACAGATGACGGCAACCTGCAGCTCACGCGTGATGGCGCAAAGACGTGGACCAATGTGGTTGGCGACGTGAAGGGCCTGGCGGCAAATTCATGGGTCTCCACCGTCGCTGCGGGACGCTTTGATGACGGTACCGCTTATGCGACGTTCGACCGTCACACGTTCGGCGACATGACTCCGAACGCTTACAAGACAAGCGATTACGGCAAGACCTGGACCTCGCTCAACCTCGCAGAGAACGGCGTACGCGGCTATGCGCACGTGATCACCGAGGATACGAAGAGCCCCAACGTGCTGTTTGTGGGCACCGAGTTCGGGCTGTGGATCTCTGTAGATGGCGGGCAGCACTGGGCACAGTACAAAGGCAGCGACTTTCCTGCGGTGGCGGTGCGCGACATCGTAGTGCAACCCCAGACCTCGGACCTGCTGCTGGCCACCCATGGCCGTGGCATCTGGATCATCGACGACATCTCACCGCTACGCCAACTCACGCCGGAGGTGATGGCGGCAGATGCTGTTGTTCTGCCTGGGCCGCCGTCGATCCAGTACTTCAACGCGAACGGCGGATGGCCGGAGGGCGACGCCACATTCACCGGGCCAAGCCGCCCGAACGATGCAACCATCACCTACTATCAGGCGAAACGGCATATGTTCGGCGATCTGAAGCTGCAGGTGTTCGACTCCAGCGGCAACAAGCTGACTGAGTTCGCGCCCCGGAGCAAGCACAAGGGGCTGAACCGCGCTTCGTGGTCGATGCGAATGCCTCCGCCGATTATTCCCCCGGGAGCGCAGGGGTTCCGCGCCTCACAAGGACCGCGTGTGCTGCCGGGAACGTATGCGCTGAAGCTGCTGAATGGCGAGAAGGTTTACGACGGACAGTTGACGGTGGTCCTCGATCCGCGGGCCAAGTTCACCTTGGAAGACCGGAAGGCGGACTACGACCTCTCGATGAAGTTGTACATGATGTTGGGGCACATGAGCTACGAGGTGGCGGCCGTCCAGGTAGCGCGCGACGTCGCAAGTACACGCGCTGCCAAACTCCAAAAGAACGACCCGCTTCGCGCGAGGCTGGATCAGTTCTCCAGCAAGGCCGACGGATTACGCTCGAAGATTGTGGCTACCAAAGAAGGTGGGGCGATTACTGGCGAAGAGCGCATCCGCGAACATGTGGGCGAACTCTATGGCGACGTAACGCAGTTCGAGGGCCGGCCCACCGACTACCAGGCAGCACGGGCAGACTCGCTCAACCGTGAGTTGAATGATGTGGTCGCCGACTTCAACAAGCTGACGGCGGCAGAGCTACCCGCGATCAATAGGGGCTTGCAAGAGGCGAAGCTGGAGCAAATCACCATCCCGAACGAATCGGAGTGGCTGAAGGAGCACGCGAACTGAGGCATCGGCGGTACCGTTGGCCGGGCCGTTTTCGTAAATCACCTGGTTCTGCTGCGGGAAAGGCCGACCAGCTCGCGCGCGAGTCGAAGCCTGCGGTTTGTCCAGCGCCGGCCGCGTCGCAGGATGCAGCTTGGCAGCAAACGCCGGTGATGCCGCTGCCTCGCACGCCGTGGGTGGAACCGGGTTCTGCGCCCGGCTGGCGCCCACCACCAGCAGTGCCACCGCCGCTGCAAATGAGATGGTGAACACAATAGAATTGCGAAATTCTGATTTGCTGTGCATGGCGTAGCCTCCTTGCTGAGGGCGCGAATCGGAGTTGAACGAAAGGACGGGCGCAGCTCGGGTGTCCGCGAGAAGCAGGTTCGTATAACGGGCAACCAACTTTACTAAGCCTGACATCCCGCGTTTTCAATGAGTTCAGGCGGCTTCGTTCACGCCGACGGGTTGTAGGCGATCTCTCATCATCTGCTCCGCGTGCGCGAAAAGCTCCTCCCTGGAAATTTTGCCGGCATCGACATCAGCCAAGATCGACCTTTGGGCTGCGTAGTCTTTGTTAAGGATACCGGCCTTGCTCTGCAGCATCCTCCAGGCTTTGCGACGCTCGACGCAGAACAGTACGAGCTGCCGCGAGATCGCCCGGTACTCGACGTCTCCCTTCGCGCCCGGAACTTTGATGTAGACGCCGAAGTCGGGGACGTAGGAGCGGTGTTCGGGAAGCAGGTAGCGACGATACACGACATCCTGCTGGGTAATGCGGACGAGCATGTTTTCCAATGGGATCAGCTTGTCTGCCTGGTCCTTCTTGATCTTCTTGAAGTGATTGCGAAATCTGGCCTCGGTAAGGCACCAGTGGGCGACGGTATAGCGTGAAACCTCGTCCGTGCCCTTCGCCTTCGACTCGTACCAATCCTTATCGAGCGACGGATTGCCCTTGAGATCGAGGGTTTCCGGATAGGTTTCGCCGAGCCGCGGATTGAAGACGAATTCCGGCATCGCACGCGAGTCGCGTACGCGCTGGGCCTGGGTGAGTGCCATATCGTCGCCCACGCCGTGCTCCGGCTGGCAGGTCGTGAAGCACTGCAAAAATGCCGCCCCGCGATACTCGAGACCATCGAGAATCGCTCGCAGCAATTTCGGCGGGTTGGCGATGGAGACCTGAGCGACAAACGGTGATCCGTGTCCGGCTAGGAAGGTTTCGGCCACGGCCTTCTTCTCGGTGCCCTTGCCCTGGGTCGCGGCACCAAACACGTTCATGTCGCTGCCCCCGAGCATGGGCGTCGAGTCGGAGTTTTGTCCTCCGGTGTTGGAGTACACCTGGGTGTCGAGCATGACCACCTTCACGTTGGGGCGATTCTGGAGAATTACCTTCGACGTATTCTGATAGCCGATGTCGCCGATGCCGCCGTCTCCACCGACCGCCCACACCTTGGGCAGCTCAAAGACCTCACGATCGGTCATGAGCGTGTCGCTGAAGTGTGTGTACTCGTAGTATTCGCGCGGCGTAATAATGTCCTTTTCGCGACCGAGCAGCGCATCGGCAAGCCGCTCGGGGATGACGGAGCGACGGCCGTGATCGACGATGAAGCTCTCGCCCAGCAGCCAGCCGATGGTGACGCCGTCCTGGAAGAGGGAGTTCATCCAAGGATAAGGATGTGGGTTGTTGGGTGGAGTCGAGCCATAAACCGTGTTGCAGCCCGTATGCGCGGTCATCGCCATAACGCACATGCCGTTGGCAAGCCGGCCGTCGAGCGCTTGCAGCTCTTTGTGGTTGAACGCCTCCTGCCGCATCACGGCCGTGAGCGCGCCCACGATGTCATGGTCGGAGATGGGACCGTTCTGCCCCATTCGCTGTTTGGTGTCCCGGTCGTCCTCGCCGCCAAGTCCCATGATTAAATGAGCCACGGCCTTCCGCAGCAGGTCGTACTCTTCCGGGTTTCTCTCTCTTAGCAAAGCCAGCTTCCCAATTCCCGTCTTATCGAGCTCGTCAGCTTTAGCTCGCAGCCGGTCGGCTTTGGCGTGGTAGAGCGGCCGCATGTAGGCTTCGGTGACCGCCGCGATGGCGCGCAGCACTTGCTTTTCGCCGCAGCCTGCGCAAGCGCCATCGCCGCAGACCATGGCGTCGTAGTTGTGCCGGACCATCAGCATGTTGCGTAGCGTCGCGGTCTTGGAATCCTGCGGCCGGTCATCGCTGTAGAGGCCCAGGTATTTCTGCGGCGTATCCGGCAGAAGATTCAGGAAGCCGGTGCCGGTCTCGTGGTCGGCGTTGACTTCTTCGGTTTCCTCGACCATCTTCAACGCCTCGTGTTCGCCGCATGCGGTTACGCAGGCGGCGCAGCCTTTACAGAGATCGGTAACGAAGATCGAGAAGATGCCACCGGCGCCTGGCTTCTTTCTCTCTGGAGTCGCGAAGATGGCATTCACCTTCTGGTAGGCCATCGGCACCTTGTCGATAATGGAGAAGAACTGCAGCTTGGCCTCTTCCGAGAACCCATCCACCTCGGCAGTAATCTGGCGGAGGATTTGAGGCAGCGGTGCTCCCGAATTTCTGGCCACGGCCTCGGACATCATCTGACGCGCGCGTTTCTCGATCTCGGGGAGAGATTGCAACATCTTTTTGCGCTCGCCCGGATCGGTAACGTATCGCACGACCGCAGTGTGCAGAATCGTCTCTACGTCTTGCGAACAGTTGGGCAACGCCGTATCGGGGCAGACGACGATGCACTCCATGCACTGGGTGCAGTTTTCGGGGATGTAGAGCGGCGTGACGAGACGCGAGACGTATTTCGACGCGGTATCGCCGGTGCCGGCGGCCATGACGCCTACCGAAGCCAGCGCAGAAGAAGGCTGATTGTATCCGTAGCCGGAGCGGAACTCGGCATCGAAGGTCGCTACCCGCGTGACGGGAGTGCGTTCTGCCTGGCCGGCGGGCACCGGGAAGGAGCGGCAACCGAAGTCGCAACCATCGCCGTTGTCGCCGCAGACTGTCGGCAGCAGCGCCTCGCCGCGCAACGAAGAGCGATCTTTGGCGTCGATCTCGCCTACGCGGATCTCCTGCACGCGTTCGAAGCCCTGCGTCATCACTTCCATATTCGACTTGACGACGGCTTCACCGAGCTGACCAAACTTCTTGACGTACTGCTTGTGCACCACGTCGCGGAACTGCTGCTGGGTTATGCCGAATTCTTGAAGCAGCGGCGAAACCGCGAAGAACGCGCCCAGGAAAGCGTTCCCCTGCATGCGAAGTTGCAAGTCGGGACGATCCGTCGCGATGCGTGCAATTTGGAAACCCGGCAAGGTGAACACGCGGATGTGTTGGTCGATGACCTGCTTGCGGGCCCATAACGGCAACCGCTCCCACGCCGCTTCGCCGGTCTCGTCGGACTCCCACACCAGGCAGCCGCCGTCAGCCATGCCGGCCAGCGGGTTGGTGTGCGTGAATGCCTTCGGGTCGCAACAAAGCACCACGGTCACGTGACGAAGATCGCAATTGACGCGGATTCTCTCCGGCGCCGCAACCAGGAAGTAGGCGGTGGGAGCGCCTTTCTTCTCGGAACCGTACTTGGGATTCGCGCTGACGTGAATGATCTCTTTGGGATTGCCCAGCTCGTCGACAATCTTGTCACGCTCGTAGAGCAGGTCGTTCAAATCGCCCAAGATGGCGCCCAGGTTCTTGCCCGTCGTGATTGCGCCCCAGCCGCCGATCGAATGGAAGCGAACGGCAACCGCGCCTTCGGGCAGAAGCGACGGAGTTTCGTCGGACTTCACCTCGTAGGGGTGATCGACCCCGAGCACCATAAACGAGGTTCCGTCGGCGGCGAGCTTGCCGTCTTTGCGGGCGCGAGCGCCGGTGGCAAACTCATAAGCACCGAAGACCTGTTCCGGCCGGAAGTCCCGCGAGCCACAGCCGTAGATGCCGGAGAAGAGGCGGGGCATCTGCTCGGCGGTGATTGCAGGCAGCCCGCTGGTCGCGGGATGATTACCGGTCTGCAACGCCTTATTGAGCGCAGTCCGGATGTCGCGGCCCATGGGGTTGTCGCCAGCCATAGCCTCGTCGGTGCGCTCCAGTACGATGACATTTTTCTTCCCCGCGAGCGCCTTGACGACAGCGGCCTCGGGGAAGGGGCGAATCACGTTGAGGTGGATGGAGCCAACCTTCGCGCCTCTGCGCTGGCGAAGATAGTCCACCGCGGCTTCGATGTTCTCCGCTGCCGAGCCCAGCGACACGAACACGGTGTCCGCGTCGGCGGTCTTATAGGCGGTAAGCATACCGTAGTAGCGGCCGGTCAGCTTCCCGAAATCGGCGTAGGCCTCTTCGAGGAATTGCGCGATCGGTTCGGAGAAGTTATTGCGGCGCGCGGCGATGCCCTGCATGTAGTGCTCTTGATTCTGTACCGGCCCGAGCAGCACAGGGTTGGTGAGATCGATCATGCGCGGCACCCGCCGACGCTTCGGACCGAACAGGATGCGCTGGCTCTCGGTTGGGCAGTCGATGATGTCGTCCGGAGCACCGAGGAACAGGCGAATCAGTTCCGGCTCGTGCTTATAAAAAGTCCGCTCCAGATGGGAGGTGAGGAAGCCGTCCTGGCAGTTCATGCCTGGCGTTAGGCTCAGTTCGGTCACGCGCCGCAGGATGAGCGCCTGGTCGGCGGTCTGCTGAGCGTCTTTGCCGAACAGAATGATCCATCCGGTGTCGAGAGCGCCGTACACGTCGTCGTGGCCGCAGTGAACATTGAGCGCGTGCTTGGTCAGCGCCCGAGCGACGACCTCCAGCACCATCGTCGAACACTTGCCCGGCGCGTGATAGTACTGCTCGACGCCGTACAGGATTCCCTGGCCGGAGGTGAAATTCACTACTCGTTTGCCGCACACGGAGTGCGCAATGGCTCCGCCCTGCGCCGCGTGCTCTCCCTCGGCTTCCACAGCCAGACTACTGCCGCCGAAAACGCTCAGGCGGCCCTCGGCATAGGACTGTTGATAGAGTTCACCCAATTCGGTCGAAGGTGTGATGGGGTAGAAGACGCCGGCATCGGCGATGCGGGTTTCCGTATGGTACGAGACAAGCTGATTGCCGTTTGCGGTGACTCGTATGCCAGGATAGAGGGGTGCGGTGGTCATGATTTCCTCCGCGAATGTGTACCTCTCGGTGAGGTGTCATTAGAAGTTTACTGGTCGATATTCTGGTCGCAAATGTGAACAGAATGATCTTCAGCCTTGCGAGTCACATTTGTCAGTGATCTATGCCGCATCGAGAAGTGACGAGTGATCGTCCCGAGGGAAGATCCTGAGTCACTTGTCTGTACGGTTGCTTTCATGTATAAGAGAGCGCCTCAACCGGTTGGTAGCGCCTGCGGGCGTTGAGTCACGAGTCAACCGGATGTTATCGGCCGATGCAGTTTGGAGGGTGACTCATCGGCTGTTGAACAGCGACCCACAACGAGGCAGGCCCCGGAAATTGTCCAGAAGTCTTAGGGCTGTATCGGAACCGCCCCTGCGAGGGATCATGGATTTCACCGGAGTGTGCGGGCGCTTTCGATACAGCGACTTGAAGGAAGCCGCTTTTGTTCGCGGCGGACGCTATGGGATTTCAATCGACTTTGACTTGGAAGTTGTTGGGAGAAAGAGTGAAGACGGCATCGGCCCTGACCGCCGTCAAGTGCTCTTACCTCGCGTTGGGCATGGCCTACGCCGTCTAGTTGTGCTCGGCTCTGACGGCATGGTTTCGCTTGCCGCCTTGCGCTGGCTCGCGGATCAGAACGCGGCATTCGTAATGTTGGAGCGCGATGGTCACGTGCTGGCAACAACCGGCTCGGTGCGCTCATCGGACGCCCGATTGCGGCGTTCCCAGGCTTTGGCGAGCCAATCTGGAGCGGCCTTGCACATTGCGCGGGAGCTAATCAGCCGCGAGCTCGCTGGGCAGGAACAGGTCGTGCGAAGCAAACTGCTTGATTCGACGACTGCCGAGATGATCGCCGGATTCCGGGCCGAGGTGGATAAAGCCGAGACGATGGACGCGGTTCGGATGCTAGAGTCGCAATGAGGAAACCTATCGCGGGAAGATTCAGCCGCTGCTCGCCGGCATCACGAACAAGGCGGTAGCGTCAGCGCTTGGCAGCTCAATCCCTTACGCATCGGCGATCCGGGCGGGCCGACGAGTTCCGCACCCCCGGCACTGGCAGGCGCTGGCGAAACTGGTCGGGGTATTACGTTATTGATTCGGTCAGTTCGAAGGTGCAAGGCATCGACGGTGCAACGCATCCGTACGTCGAGTACCTGTGTGCGAATCGGGACACCGGGATAAACTTCCGTATTGGCAGGGTTGTTTCAGATCGTCCTTTGATGTAAGTGCCCGCTGGCGACATCCTACGTCCAGACTGCCACCTGCTACGTTCATTGTACCGTCAGCACTATCGTGTTGCTCGTGACTAGGAGGCCGGAAGAGGTGTTTGTGATGGTGGCAGTGACGTTCGTAGTTCCTGCCGCCACACTGGTCGCCAACCCATTGCCCCCGCTGCCGAGACCCGTACTGATCGTAGCCACGTTCGTGTTAGACGAAGTCCAGGTTACGGCGTTTGTAAGATCCTGGCTACTAGATAAATTAGCGTAGGCGTAAAACTGCAAGGTCGCCGGCGCCCCGGCAATAGTAGCGGTGGATTGGGGAGAGGGATTCCCCTGGGTCGTGGTAATCGATATGGTTGTCACGTTTGTCGGGGTGACGGTGACGGTGCCTGTCGCGGTGACACCCTGAGAGGAGACAGTTATGGTTGCCGTGCCCGTGGCCATTCCCGTGACCAGTCCACCCGGCGAGGTGACCGTCGCTATGGTGTCGTTCGAACTTGACCAACCGACCGAGGACCCCGAGATCTTGTTTTGGCTCCCGTCAGAGTACGTGGCGGTGGCGGTTAGTTGAACCGTGTTATTGACCGCGATCGTAGCCGAAGGGGGGCTGATGAAAATCGAACTTATTGAAGGGCTAATAAAAAAGCCCTTGCAGCCTCCCAAGGTCAGACAGAGGAGGAGGGCGAAGCCGGTGGTCAGCACTAAATGCCTACAGCTCAGCAACCGAAGAATTTTCCCCGCCGATGCCACACGGTAACGAATCTTGGGTGCTAACGGCGATCTTGTCTCGGTACGATTCATCCCGACTCTCAACATTAACCCCACTTTGACTACTGAGCTGCCGACGTCGGGTTAACCGGAATCTCCTTCTTGACTTCAGGAACAGCAACGATTGTACCCCCATTTCCTCTGCTTGCGGGTCGACAAAGTCCCGCGTGTCACAGGCAAGTGTGACCGGTGAACTTGTCTACCATTGGTCGGCGTAGTAGCAAGCCGAGGAAAGGAGGCTCGGGCCATCGGCTACGGCATGGAATTCGGCAAGCCACTTGAACGCAATGGGCACGCCGCATATGAAGATCATCCTCCTCGGAGACTCCATTCATGCTGGCGACGAAAGCATTCAATACGATGACTCGTTCCCGAAGCTGGCGCTTTCTGTGTGCGGCTCTCCGGGTACTCAGCTTATTCGTCATAAAATAGCGGCTGTTATAGAAATAAGAACGGAGATTTCGGTTTCATCCTAAAATGCATCCAAGACCTGCGACGATGAAGACAGACGACCCAGCCGCATACTGTTTACGTGCGGTGATGCTGGGTATTGGTCTCATCCTGTTCTATCTTGCATTTTTCTTCATCTTGACCTATCCCACTGTGAAGGTTTTTGCCAGCCATTACTACGCGGACGGGGGCGACGGCTCGCTGAACATATGGAACTTCTGGTGGATCAACAAGGCTGTGACCGTATTACATCAATCGCCCTGGCACACGAATTATCTCCACTACCCTTACGGAATGTCGTTGTTTTGTCATAACCTGACCCCATTCAACGGATTTGTCGGAATATTGCTGGCTGAATTCATGACGCCCGTTCCGGTTTACAATGTAATGCTGACATTCGGCTTTGTGGTAGGAGGGCTAACCGCCTTTCTACTGGCTTACCACCTCACGAGGTCATACGGCGGAAGCCTTGTCGCTGGATTTATCTTTACTTTCTCTTCCTATCATTTCGCCCATGCGCAAGGACATCTGGCGATGGTTTCCCCGGAGTGGATCCCGCTCTTCTTGCTGCTATGGCTCAAGCTGCTTGAAACGCCCACCGTCCGCCTCGCAGTCAGCGCGGAAAGATGGAAAGGTGTATCGCTTCCCTAGGAGTTTGTCGGGAATACGTAAGCACAAGCTTGACGTTGCGGTTGGAGATATATTGAGGAGCGCCAAAATCGGAAGCGGGAAACCGGGTTACCTCATTTGTTACCTCCGTACCCCCGCAAGGCCCTTTTTCGCAGCCCAGGCATGGCTTTTCCCTCTTGGTTGCTTAGGACATCTGCAAGGCTCTCCCGGAGCGGAACAGCTTGAGTAAATTGTGGGTGAGACATATCAGTTTCC
>Ga0181532_10004185_pt1 | contig 12718 bp, 15 predicted proteins | sample PEATcosm2014_Bin_33_FD_119768 | JGI IMG/M metagenome (GOLD analysis project Ga0181532, IMG submission 119768) | Peatland microbial communities from MTU Mesocosm Facility, Houghton, MI, USA - PEATcosm2014_Bin11_30_metaG | ecosystem: Environmental > Terrestrial > Soil > Wetlands > Peat | place...
ATCCGCCCAGAAGAGAGCTTTCCTTACTCCTTCCTGCAAAAATCTCAACTAAAACGGATATTAAGGATAACCCACCTTTTTGCGTCTCTGCTGTAGGGATTGGCCGGTTAAGTTGTTGAAACACTGGTGCAGGCTTCAGGTAAACTGATCGCCAGCTGTCGTCGCTTGCGTTGCAATCCACTATTTGGATGATACCTGACACCCAATCCGTTGAAAAGGTAACAATCGCAACGCGTTCGCTCGGGAAGTACCTCGCCCAGATTGCCATTGTATTCGCCGCGCAATTTGCCGCAGGCAAACTCGCCGAAGCTCTCCCAACCATGAACAGCGGTGGCGTGGGACCTGTGTGGCCTGCCTCGGGGATCGCTCTCGCCGCGTTCTTGCTTTTCGGCTATCGAGTTTGGCCCGGTGTGGCGGCTGGAGCTTTCCTCCTCACGTTGTTAAGTCCCATTCCTCCCGCAGCTGCTGTTGTTTACGGAATTGGAAGCACACTCGCAGCCCTGACCGGCACGTTCCTGCTCCGTCGCATTGTTAACTTCGACAATTCGCTGTCTCGTTTGCGCGATGCGCTCGGGTTGATTGTATTGGGCGCGTTCGGCAGCAGCGTGGTGAGCGCCTCCATCGGGGCTCCAATTCTGTATGGCATCCATCTGCGTGGGTGGTCCGGATTCGGGAGAGCATGGCTGATTTACTGGCTGGGAGACAGCATGGGGGTATTACTGGTAACGCCCCTCGTGTTGACCGTCCCCAGTCTCCTGAGGATTCGTCCGCGGGTTCGCATCGCAGAATTTGCTGCGCTTCTTCTGCTTCTCACCCTGGCGTGCTTCATCGTCTTTGGCGATCTGCCACTTGTCCCAGTTAGGTTGCACGTCTTGGCTTTCGCAGTGCTCCCATTCGTAATGTGGGCGGCCATCCGTTTTGGAGTGTGCGGATCAACCGTGTCGACTTTCTTGATAGCTGGCATAGCCACCGCAGAAACTGCATTTGGCTCCGGGCCTTTCGCACAGAACACTCCGTTTACCAACGCAGTTCTCTTGGATGTGTTCTTTGCGGTGCTTTCGGTGTCGGGTATGACATTGGCGGCGGTGATCGCCGAACGGGAACAATCTGAGCGCGAACGAGAGCAGCTTGTCCGTACGCAAACAGCGATGGAGGCGCGGCTCCGACTTGCAAGTATTGTCGAATCTTCCGACGACGCGATCATCGGCGCGGACATAGGCGGAATTATTACGGATTGGAACAAGGGGGCGGAGCGACTTTACGGCTACTCGGCAGGCGAAGCAATCGGGAAGTCAGCTTCTCTCGTTGTGCCACTCGATCGCTCTGATGATTTTGCAGAAATTATGAGCAAGATAAAGCACGGCGACGGCGTCAGCCATTACGAGACCGTACGCCAGAAGAAAGACGGGACACGCGTTGAAGTATCGCTGACGGTTTCTCCAATCATCGATACCGAGGGCCGAATTGTCGGGGCGTCAGCAATTACCCGAGACATCACCGCGCGCAAGCGCCAAGAAGCTGTCTTGCGCGAAAGCGAAGAGCGGCTCCGCGTTGCCGCCGAGGTCGGCAGGATGTACGCCTGGGAGTGGGACCCCGCCACGGACTCAGTCCAGCGATCCGCGGAATGCGCGGACATTCTCGGCCTGAGTGAGGTCGCCGGACGAGGCATGGCAAAGGATTATTTCAGTTTTATCCACCCTGATGATCGAGTTGAGTTGTGGAGCCTAGTCAACTCGTTGACCCCAGAAAACCGGGAATATCGAACACAATACCGCTGGTTTCGCCCGGACGGTGCGGTGCTGTGGCTGGAGGAGAGCGGCTGCGCGACATTTGACGGCGGTGGAAAGATGATCCGACTGATCGGCATGACAGCCGATATAACCGAGCGCAGACGGGCAGAGGACGCGCTGAAGAAGTCCGAGGAAAAGGTTTCGAAGATCTTCCGGACTAGCCCAATGCTCATCAATCTGACCAACATCAGGGACGGCCGCTATCTTGACGTCAATGGTGCTTTTGAGCGCATCAGCGGGTATAGCCGGGAGGAAGTCATCGGGCACACGCCGGAAGAACTGGGACTGTGGGCTGATCCTGAACGCCGAAGCGAACTACTTGAGCAGTTGCAAGCGGATGGGAGAGTTAGTGAAGCGGAATTCCGTTTTCGAACAAAGACGGGAGAGATACGCACGGGCCTACTCTCGTCAGAATTGATAGAGGTCGGGGGGGAGAAATGCGCGCTTACTACGGTTTCCGACATAACCGAGCGCAAGCGAGCAGAAGATGATCTGCGGCACGGGGCGGAACGTTTACGTCTGGCAGTCCAAGCTGGAAAAATGTATGTGTACGAGTGGGACGCTTTGACCGAAATGGTAGTGCGGTCTGCGGAGTGCCTCGAGATCCTCGGAAAGGATGAACCAACCCAGACGACCCGCCGGGAATTAATGGCCCGGGTCCACCCAGACGACTACGAGGATGTGGCGGCCAGCTTCTTGGAGCTAACTCCTCAGAATCCCACATGTCAGATTAGCTACCGCATCGTACGTCGTGATGGCGCTGTAATTTGGGTGGAGAAGAGCTGCCGCGCGTTCTTCGACGCGCAAGGCAGGCCGCTGCAGATAGTAGGCATTGTTGCGGATATCAGTCAGCGTAAGCGGGCGGAGGAGGCTCTCGCCAGTGTGAGTCGCAGGTTGATTGAGGCACAGGAGCAGGAACGTAGGCGGATCGCCAGAGAGCTTCACGACGACGTTGGTCAACGTATGGCATTACTAGCCAACGGGTTACAACAACTGCAACAGAATTCTCCCGACTTGCCCGTTGAAGTCAGTACATCTCTGAGCCAATTACAGAAGCATACCCAGCAGATCGCGACCGATATCCAATCCTTGTCGCACGGGTTGCACTCGTCAAAACTGGAATACCTGGGCGTAGCTGCAGCCATGAGAAGCTTCTGCAAAGAGTTAAGCGAGCAGCAGAAGGTGGAGATTGACTTCAATACCCACGATTTGCCAAGTTCTCTGCCACCGGACAAGTCTCTTTGCCTCTTCCGAGTTCTGCAAGAGGCTCTCCGCAATTGCGCAAAACACAGTGGGGTACGACACTTCGAAGTGCGAGCATGGGCAACGCCGAACGAGATTCATCTCACAGTAAGCGACAGTGGGGTAGGCTTTGCACTCGGAGCGGCAAGGAACGGCCGAGGACTTGGTCTCATCAGCATTGAAGAGCGGCTGAAACTCATGAACGGAACCCTTTCAATCAAGTCGCAGCCAAAGTGTGGTACCACGATCCACGCTCGCGTGCCTCTCAGTTCCGTGAGTGATTCCATGCGTACAGCCGTCTAAGGTGCGGACGGAAATGATCCGGCTGGCGACCGCCGGGTTCAACTGTCGCAAAATCATGAGGTGGCGGGCCAACCGGGCCTTGGTGGCTATCAGTTGATGATCTCGGCCGACATTTTCCGAGGCCGCTATCGTGAGAGCTTGGAAACGGCGAAGCCGATTGTGCCCGACAAGCCTCTCCCCTACATTTTTGCCTTGCCCACGGCGAACCATGTCTTCCTGGCCGGCCACCGGATCATGGTCCAAATCCAGTCGAGTTGGTTTCCGCTTTATGACCGTAATCCGCAGACGTTCGTCCCCAACATCTTCTGGGCCAAGCCAGCGGATTACCGCAAGGCCGAGCAGCGTGTCTACCACACGCCCGACAAGGCAAGCTTCATCGAGTTGCCGGTAGTCAGTTCTCCCTGACGCTCTGCTCCGCGAACAATGTGCCCGTGAGCGTAGCCGATCATGCGTGGCAAATCTTAAGTGGGTGAAACTGGCAAGTCAATGAAAGCCGAGGAGTTGGCAGTGTCTCGAAAGTGTTGTTGTTGAAAAATCCCACTCACCGACAGGGGTTTTGAGTGTAAACGCCTGATTCACGTCAACTGAGGGCAAATCGTACGAACGCAGAACCGGGGTTCATCCGGTGAGCTGGTGCTTCCAGTCTTCCAACCAGCGATCAAAAAATAGAAAGCGCAGGTTCAGCAACCGACCCAGGGTCGAAACGACTGTTGGCCACGATTCTCCCTTGCTCAGGAAGGCATCGACACAACTAAGTTCGTTCAGTGGCAATTCACTGTAGCCGGAAAGCAGCAAGATGGGGACGTCTGGTTTGACACGCCTCATCTGCCTCGCCACCCGATCTCCGCTCATCCCCGGCATTTCGTAGTCTAAGACCACCGCATCAATCGGATGGGCAACAAACAATCCCAAGCCTTGCTCTCCGCTCTGAGCGGTTAAGACTTCGTAGCCACTGATCTCCAGCAACTCTTTGCGGGCTTCAAGCCCGGCGCCTTCGTCGTCGATGCACAGAATTATCGACTTTTGCTTTTCCATAGCGCCTCCTCCTTAGACCTTGCATCTGGGCGGGTGGAAAGGGGGCGCCTGCCCTTTTCACAAGAATCTGGCGAGCACATTCCTTGCCAAACGCTAAGTTGCAGAAGCGCATCATTTAAGGGAAAGTCGGAATCTGATTACTGTCCTTTGGTTCATAGCAGCCTAGATAAATCTTACCGAGATCTCTCTGCCAAGAGCCCTTCTTCAACACCCAGGCCTGTTCACAACAGGAAGCCTCCCTGACTTCTCCCCTGATGCGACAATAAGCAAGGTCTCAGTGATGAGAGAAATTCTGTCTCGGCTTATCGTCCTGTTCCTCTTGATTGGGTGCTGCCCGTTTCTGATAGGACAGACTTCCCGTCAAGTTTCAGCGAACCCCCCGCCAGAGTACACTTTTGCGATCGTTCGAGTTTTTCCCCATGACACCTCCGCGTACACCCAAGGTCTCGCGTATCGCGACGGCTTCCTGTATGAGGGCACTGGTCGAAATGGCCAGTCATCGCTTCGCAAGGTACGCCTCGAAACTGGGGGGTGATTCAGCACGTCGATCTGGGGCCTGAGTTTTTCGGCGAAGGAATTACCATCACCAAAGACAGGGTGTTCCAACTCACTTGGAAATCAGGAGTGGGTTTTGTATACGATCTGACAGCTTCCATCTCTTGCGAGAATTTATGTATTCAGGAGAGGGATGGGGTCTCGCGACGGATGGCCGCGAACTTTTCTTGAGTGACGGAACGTCGGAGATTCGCATTCTGAATGCCGAAACTTTTCAGGAAAAGCGACGCCTTAGGGTCCACGACGGAGCGACTCCGGTTGATCAACTGAATGAACTAGAGCTCGTGGAAGGGCAGATTTTCGCGAACGTGTGGCACAGTAATCGCATTGCCCGCATTTCTCCGCAAACCGGGATGTAGTCGGGTGGATTGATCTCACGGGCCTTCTGAGCCCCATCTATCGTCTCGAACCGGAAGCCGTTCTAAACGGCATCGCTTACGATCCTATTCGAAAGCGACTGTTTGTCACCGGAAAGCTGTGGCCGAACATCTTTGAAATCAGGCTGTCCCCGAAACAGAATTAGGTAGCTGGCGGAATATGGCGATTACACTCACCGACAGGGGTTTTGAGTGTAAACGCTGGCTACAACAGTTAGGAATCTCTAAAATGACGGTCAATGAGCCTATGAAACCCCTCGCCCGGTCCGTTGCCCCGTCTGTCCCGACGGCACAGCCCTCCCCGCGCGCCGCGTCGCCCGGCGCGCCCATCGCTTCCGTCGCTCACTTCATTGGCTTCCTCCTCATCGGAGCCGGCATCGCCGCACTGGGCTTCATGGCGCAGCACGCTCGCTCCGCGGGCGGCGCGGCCTCCGGTCAGCTCGCCTCGCACAGTCAGGCTCTGCAGGTCTACTTTGTCGCCATCTTCATGGACTGGGCCCTGCTCTACTACTGCTGGGCCGGCGTGCATCGACGCGGTGGCACCATCGGCACGCTTTCCGGCGAGCGCTGGCGCTCCGCCACAGACCTCCTCACCGACCTCGCCATCGCCCTGCCCTTCTGGCTCCTCTGGGAAGGCACAGCCCTCTGTGTGCATCGCCTGCTCGGCCCGAATACCGCCAAAGCCGTCGACTCCCTGCTGCCCCACACCCTCGTCGAAGTCCTGGTCTGGACCGCCACCTGCATCACTGCCGGCGTCTGCGAAGAGCTTGCCTTCCGCGGCTACGTTCAACGCCAGCTCCGCGCCTTTACCGGCAGCACCGCGCTCGCCGTTGCCGGGCAGGGCCTTGTCTTTGGCCTCTTCCACCTCTACCAGGGTTGGAAGAACGCCGTCGTCATCTCCGTCCTGGGCACTCTCTACGGCGTCCTCGCCGCCTGGCGGAGGAACCTCCGCGTCAACATCATTAGCCACGCCTGGTCCGACTTCTGGGAAGGCTGGCTGAAGTTTCTGGTCTGGAGATAACCGATAGCTCCTGTCGAAATATCTCGATTACACTAACTACCCGTCGTTCGTGCCGTCGACAGTTCTCGTCAACAAATCGGCAAGAAGCCCTCTATTGGCCTGTTGTGGTCGTCTTGCTTTGTCAGGACTTTAGGCGTCAATAAAGACAGGATCAGCTCAATCTTCAGATCGCTTCATAAAAACTTCAGACCGCCTCCATGGACGTTTCTTGCAAGCCTGGTGCAAGATGACAACCGTGATTTCCCCACGATTACTCTCGAGTGGAAATCAACCCACCACGGAGGTGATTCGATGAACCGGTCAAGAAACATCAGGCCATGCAGAATCCTGGCATCAGTTGCTGTGCTGTTTGGCGCCATGGTTACGATATTGCTGATTCCGGCCTATGGCCAACAGGAAGTCGATCCGACCTGGTATGACCCATGGGCCGCACCAAACACGCTGGTCGTTCACTCCTCTCAACCAGCAGTGGCCCTTCACCAGCATCAACCGACGGTCAGGCCTGTGTCGCTGACTTGGACCCCGGCGGCAAGTGTTGCGGGAAGTGACACACAACCCGACCAGGCTCGTCATGACGCTTCTTACAAGAGACGCGGAACTCCTGTCTGCGAACTATCTGCGATTGATCCAGCAGTTCAAAAGGGGAGACACTGCACCTCAAAGTCGGGAGCCGGAAGCTAGCGTAGGGATTGCTCTGACCCAAACGAGCGCAGTCAACCGTGAAGTATGATGGGCGGAAAATGAAAAACACCGCCGTCTTGCTTCTGAGTACTCCCATGCCGCTCGCTCGCAAAGGTGTGGTGGCGGCGATCTCCCATTTCCTGATTGCGCACAACGGCAGCGTTCTGCACAGCGACGACCATCTCGACCGCAGCCGCGACTTGTTTCTATCAAGGCTGGAGTGGGATCTAGGCGGTTTCGATATTCCGATCTCCGATTTCGAGGACACTTTCAAGCCGGTCGCCGAACGTTTCCTGATCAAGTACCACCTGGCATTGACGGACTACCGCCCCAAGATAGCCATTCTGGTTTCCAGCTACGACCACTGTCTCGCTGACCTGCTGTACCGGCACAGCACCGGCGACCTGGTGTGCGACATCATTACGATCATCAGCAATCACCCGACGGCCAAACCGCTGGCTGACTTTTATCATGTCCCCTTCCATTTGCTGAGCAACTCCAAAGACAAACGCGAGTCCGAGCGGGAAATATTAGAGCTACTAGGACAGGATGTGGACTTGATCGTGCTCGCGCGCTACATGCAGATCCTGGGATCGGATTTCGTCGCCCAATACCTGTTGCGTACGATCAATATCCATCATTCTTTCCTTCCCGCTTTCATCGGGGCGAAACCCTATCATCAAGCCTTCGATCGCGGCGTGAAACTGATCGGGGCCACCAGCCACTACGTCACCGCCAGCCTAGACGAAGGACCGATCATCGAGCAAGACGTGGTGCGAGTTTCCCATCGAGACACAGTCGAGGACATGATAGGCAAAGGCCGCGACTTGGAGAAGGTTGTGCTCTCCCGCGCCGTACGCTGGCATCTGGAAAACCGCATTCTGGTCTACCAGAACAAGACAGTTGTGTTTGTTTAGAATTTGACCCCGTCGGTAACTGTCGAAAACATCCCCATTGCGCTCACCGACCCGGTCGGCCAATTCTCAAATGAGTGTAAACACCTTATAGTACGTCAACTGGCGATTCAAAGCGCAAGATGTGCTAACTTCCTAGCCATGCAACGACCGGCCCTAATTGTCATTGACATGGTGAATGACTTTCTTGAGAAATGGGAACCGACCCCGAAGCAGCGGCTGGTTCGGTCAATCAACGACCTCGTCGGCCTCATGCGTCAATTTGGGCATCCGATCATTTGGGTTCGTCAGGAATTCGAGCCTGATCTCCGAGATGCCTTTCCAGAAATGAAAGCCAAGGGCATTCGGATCACCATCAAGGGGACGGTCGGTTGCCAGCTTGCTTCGGACCTGGCAACCGCTCCATCAGACCCTGTAGTGATTAAGAAGCGATACAGCGCGTTTTTTGGTACCCAGCTCCACCAGATGCTTCGTCGACTGAAGCCCGACGTGCTGATTCTCGCGGGGATCAACACACACGCCTGCATCCGCGTGACGGCCATTGATGCCTATCAGCGAGACTGGAAAATCGTTGTTGCAGAAGAGTGCGTCGATTCCTACGACCGAGAGCACCATGACATTTCGATGAGGTACATGAAGGACAAAATCGCCACGGTCATGACCAACCAAGAAATCTGCTCAGCCCTCGCCGCAAGTTAGAGCCAGTTGTTGAATCGCGATTACACTCACAACCCACGCTGCAAGATTGACGCGCTATTTCGCTCGCCTCCACCGGGGGGAGCCGTCCGGTCCGGTGCGTCCAGAGAATCGACGTCAAGCAGACTTCTTTTGTGGCAAGCTGAACAAAATCACCTTCCCATATTCTTCCGGCGGTATCCACTTCGTTGTCTTTTTTATGAAGTTACTCGGTACGAAGAATTCAATGATCTTTGCCATAAATCACCCCACTTGTAAGAACAGGATTCAGGCGAAGAAGTTCTCATTTTGACAAATCTCTACAGATGTCTTCAGGCTGATTCACCTGAAGTTATTAGGATTCTGAGTGGAATCGCCTGATAGCGACAGCCAGCAGTGTCCCATCATTTATCGAGAGTTCGGCCACGAAGATCGCCTTCGGATGACCGGCACCTTTTCTAGAGCGTTTCGCAACAAATCCTAAGGTCCACTCGCCTTCACCGCTAAGGTTCCTTACTCACAACCACCCCAACGACGCTTTCATCTATCAGAAGGTCCGAGGGGGACACCGATCTCGGCGCATGAAGCTCGGACAGTCCGCACCGGCCAGTGACTCTTGGGAGGCGCAACATGATGAACTATGTCGAGAATGGGATGCCGCGGTTATTAGCTTGCCCAGACGGGGTTGCTGGCTTTTATGACAACCTTGACGTCGCCGACGATGAAAGACTACACGCGATAGGAGTGAGCGCTCAGTGCACCCGGGAGTGCTGTACGCGTTTCGATTGCCCATTCCGCCCTAAGCCAAACCGACAGTGAGATTTGCTCTGCCGCGGATTGTTGTCGCAAGACAATGTCGGCGCTGTCAATCCCTTTTTGAGCGTACTGCTCCGTGCACTCCGGGCCGAAAATGCCTTAGAAAATCCGGATCGCGGCGGCTTGCCCCTCGCTGACTGTGGTAGTAAGAAGACGGGAGGTAAATAAGGTTCCGGGCAACGAAAATAGGGTAGGTGTGCCCAAAACTTGCGAGACATTATGTTCCGTGATTGTTGCCCTGTCAAATCTTCAAACAGTTTCTTCAAACAGTTGCGGTAGTGGTGACTGCACCACTACCAGAGTTGCAGTCGTAAGACGGCGGTTGGCGGGTGGCTCAAAGCGATGGTTGGCGTTAAATCAATTACGCTCACTGACCCCGCCGGAAGGGGTTTTGAGTGTAATCGCCTGTTTTCGCCAGTCGTGGAACTTGCCTAACGATTTGGCGGCTTCTTAGCTGCTTGGGCTTAAGTCTAGAGTAGTTATACTAAACAACGATGGACACAACAAAACTGACGGTTGGACAGGACGTTTACGTGGTGAGCAACTCCGGCAAAGACTTTTGTCAGGGCAAAGTGACTAAGGTCACGCCGGAAGGCGTGGAGGTGCTAACGGCTCCTTACATACTAGGTGTTGAAACTCTATCGCAATGCAACTACGACGTTGACCTGTTGGGAGGGGTAGTACCCATGCGATTCGACAACGAGGGCAACAATGGGACCGACGGGCACGAAGGAATGAACGTGTGGGGGTTCGACTGGTATCCTTGGCACATAGACGACGTGCCATTCGCAGAACGACGAGGCAGCACGTATGAGTTTGGCGCTTGGTATAAGGATTGCGGTAGCTCTGTCGAAGTGACTTTTGACGAGCTTCCCGAACAAATACGGAAACACTACCAGATTAGGCGGGCTATTGGGAAAATACGGTTGCAAGAAACCCAAGCAGTCTTGATGTTTTGGCCGGGTCCTGCCGAACGGGGTCTGGGGTGGGTAGACATCTGGGAGAAAACAAAAGACGATTGGGTTTTGACCTCCTCTGGAATGGCTTATTAGAGCGGACTGAAGGCGCAAATGAAAGTGAACGCGAAAGTTGTGTGCTGTAGACGACGTGCCATTCGCGGAGCGACGGAGAGGGCACGCTTGAGTTTGGCGTTTGGTATATGTGGCACGACCGGAGTCTGACTGTTGATAAATCGCGATTACGCTCACTGACCCCGTTTTGGTTGAACAGACGGCGCAAGCTTACGTCAACGGTCCAGTCGATCTTGCCGCGCTAATTTAGTTTCTTCGCCCAAAACTTGAGATCATCCGCTTCTTGAAATCCTCGGCGCTTTACGAGGGTGGCTTCATCCCCGCGTTAGAGGCGCAAAGGGCGTCACGGTATTCCTTTGAATGGAGATCAGGGCATCGAAAAACGGCTTCTATAAATTCTGCCGGCGGGAGATATGAGTGTGTCTCCACATAGTGAACGATACCGCCGGGCGCGACGTAGACGACGCTTGAACCGGGCACAAAAATGTTTTCTTGCGACCAAATCGGGCCGGGAGACTGCAAACCTGCAGCAGTGCAGTGGGAGCAGCGTTGAAAGCCTAGGAAACTACGAAAAGAGTAGGCCGAGCGAACTTGCTCGACCATCGTTTTCAACTTGGGAACAAAGGCTGGCGGCGCGACGCCGCTGGCGAAGGGTTCTGGATGCTCCAGCCACCCAACTGCTCGCAGGGGAACCGACCAGTTGCCTGCGTCGAACGGGCCGGTGTGGTACTTGCATAGATCCAAGTCTTTGATGTGCACAAAGCCTCGTCCTTTTCATCTTATCTGGATCAAGTGCACTTAAGGCAATTCAAGGAATATTGACTGACTCACAACCCTGCCCCTGTGGGGGTTCTGAGTGAAATCGCCTGTTCACGCCAACTATCCCTCTAATTCGGTTCTGGCGTACGATTCAGTTCGGAATGAAATGCTGGCGCTCATTGATGCTTGTGTTGATAGTTGTTGCCCTTGTTGCATTGGGCGTGCGCCACGTACTCGAAAAAAAGGCAGAACGAAGAGCAGAACAAAAACGCGAAATCGCTTACCAATCGGCTGTGCTCTCATATTCGGAACGCTTCAGACCCGGCATGACTCGCAAGGAAGTGGAGGATTATCTTCGAGCAAAAAACATTGGGTTGCAGCAGATGTGTTGCGTTGGCGACAGTCCCAAAAGCGTATGGGATGATCTTACGAAGATAGGCCAAGAGAGCGCTCCTTCGGTACTGCAGTGAGAACAACGTCTACGTTGCTTTCGAATTTACAGGACCCAAACGAAATGGCGTGGGGTGGGGCGCCGACCCTTCAGATACGCTGAAGGCTGTCAGCATCTTCCACTGGCTTGAGGGTTGTCTCTGATGAACCCTGGCTTGAGTGATTGTTGTTAAATCGCAATTGCACTCATTAACTACTAGTGTTGACAGTGATGGAGAATCGTCTGCTTTTCACGTTCTGGCTGTTGTTCGCGGCCATCTACTTCCTGCAAGGGGCGGCTACGGGAAGACTCCGCAAAACTAAGCGGTCTAAGCAGTACTGGGGTCTTTCCGCTAGGGGCCGATTCTTGTGCCTGCTCGTTGGTGTGATCTGCGGAGTCGGCACCGTGATGACCTTTCACTCAATCTTCCCCCGCCACTCGTAGCGACGTTCGTAGTTGGCGAAAGATCTCCATTTGACTCGTTGACCCCGAATCGGGCCGATTCTCAATGAGCGCAATCGCCTGGTTACATAAACCACCTCGCAGTCTGCAGCAAAAAAGAAAGGCCGCCCCATACAGGACGGCCTCTGAGGCGAGACGAATCACAAACCTACGGCTGGTAAATCTGCACGTTGTTGAAGACTGTCCCCGCTAATGGCGTGCCGTTGTTTGATCCCCCGAAGCAATACAACAAACCGCCGACTTCAGCGCTGCCTGGCGCGACGACCGCCTGTGGTATGGCAATGAGGGTTGTCCATTTGTTGGCCGTTGCACTGTAGGACTCGGTCACGCTCGACGGACCGGCGCTGTCTCCGCCCGCAACATAAAGTAGGCTACCCACGGATCCATAGCAGCTTGCGTTGCGTGCCGTAGGATCAGAAGCCAGTGAACTCCAGATATTCGTGGACGTGTCGTAGCCCTCGTTGTCGCCGGTGAACCCCGAGGTTGTGAATCCGTCGGCTGCCGCAATCTTGGTTCCCAGCAGACCCGCCGAGGGCTCCGACTTTCCGACCAGCAACGGCGCTTCCTCGGTCCAAGTGTCGGTTGAGGGAACAAATTTCTCGACGGTGTCCAGCCGGAGAGTAGTTC
>Ga0181532_10004186_pt1 | contig 12714 bp, 5 predicted proteins | sample PEATcosm2014_Bin_33_FD_119768 | JGI IMG/M metagenome (GOLD analysis project Ga0181532, IMG submission 119768) | Peatland microbial communities from MTU Mesocosm Facility, Houghton, MI, USA - PEATcosm2014_Bin11_30_metaG | ecosystem: Environmental > Terrestrial > Soil > Wetlands > Peat | place...
CCGGTGTTGCCGTTGCCGTTATAGGTAACGGTGTAGGTGATCGGCGTCCACTGCGCATAGAGGGTGGTGTTGGCGGAGATGGAGAACGTGTTGCCGGCCGCATAGGACGTGCCGGTGCCGTTTTGCGCGGTGTTCCAGTCGTCGAAGGTGTTGTTCGTCTTGGTCAACGAACCGGTGTTGGCGAGCACGTCGACGGTCGAGCCGCTCACGTAGGGACTGTTCGCGTCCGTGGGGGCGGCACCACCGGTGTTGCCGTTGCCGTTATAGGTAACGGTGTAGGCCGTGCCGCGTACATAAGACGTCGATGCCGTCGCCGGAGCGACAGAGCTGTCCCCTGGGTAGGTCGCGGTCACGTCATAAACGCCGGTTGACACTTCGACACTGGAGTTGCAGCTGGCGACGCCGCTGATGTCAATGGTCGCGACGCAAAGAGTGTCGTCATTGTTCGTGTCCGTGAACGTCACCTGTTCACCTTGAATGGTTGGACCGTCGCCAGAAGGAAGCGTCGCCGTCAGCGTAACTGCGGTACCCGTAGATGAAGGACTCGGGGTTGCAGTCGCAGTCATCGACGTATCCGTTAGAGTGTCAGCCGCCGTGCCCTCGAGCGCGTCATCCGAAACGATGCTCGCGTTGCTCACAATCGATGTTGTGGGCGAGGATTCATCGACGGTTCCAACGACGGTGATCGTGCCCAATGAGAGATTGGAACTACCGCTCGATGGAGATTCAATAGGCGTCGAGCCCGTGTAATCCCAATTGATCGTCCAACCGGCACCCACCGAGCCACTGATGGACTCACAGGTCCAATCTGGAGCATCCGCGTCGTTTACTGCATCTGTGCAACCGTTCGCTGTACCGCCTGCGAGGGTTACCCCGGCTGGAATGGTGTCCAACATGGTCGGTGCGTCTTGCTCGTCGCCGGCTCCAGCCACGAGGCTCGGGGTCAGGGTGAACGTCGTCGAATCGGAACTGCCTTGCACGAATTGGTGCGAAACGGTGTTGGAGTTAATGACTTCATTATCGGTGTTACCGACGAGAAGCTCGGGAACTTCAGCATCGACGGAGTTTGTCTCGAGAGTACTGACCTCGTGGACCTCGATAGCAGATCCTGTCGATGCCGACCAACCGACGATGAGGTCGTAGGGAAGACCGGTCGAGGTGTTTACCCAGCTGTTAGGAACGCCATAGAAGTCCTCTAGGCCAGAATCGGTGTTATTGCCCGGCGTATACAGCGTCGGCAACGCGCCTACTTCGAGGACGGTTCCCTGCGCCGCGTTTTGTGCACCGCCAGCTTCAATGGGTGCAACCGCGATGCCCCAATCCCCGACGGGCACTCCCGTTGCTCCCCAGTCAACGCTTGTGTCATAAGTTGCGTCGCCTGAAACAGCGTGACCCGGGTAAACCTCTTGAGCCGAGAGACCAGGGTTTTGTGGGTTCAGAATGATTTGCACGCTCACCGGATTATCCGGACGGCCGTAGGACGACGCATCGTCTAGGTATTGCGTTGTGGAGCCGGCTTCAGGCAGGTTATTGCCGCCCTCGTTCGCGTAGGTCGCGGTCGTGGCAAGCATGCAGTAGCCGACGTCGTCGTCGCCTCCGGGCCCACGAATGCTTACCGACTCAGGGAATAGATCCGCCGTGTTTGTGTGGCTTGGGTAACCGGGGAGGTTGACGTCGCCTCCGTTGCCAGAAATTGGGCCCTCATCGCTGTTGCTAGAGCAATCGGTTCCTTCGAAGGCTTGGTCCTCGAAGTGCCCAAAGACGTCCAGTCCGAAACCGAGGTAGCCATTCGCTACACCGTTTGCGGATCCGTTGTAGTCGTTATACGAATAACCGAGTGATCCGCCGTCAGGACCCAATGACGCAGGAGCCGTGGGATCCTCCGGGTTCGCGGCCAGGACGTCGAATCCGATGCCATCCCCCGCGGCTCCGCCCCCGGTGTCGTACTGGTAGGAGTTGAAGGAAATAGCGAGACCCTGGGACGTTGGAAATGCAGTTTGGTAATACGCTCCACCGTCGTCGTAGTTCCCGTTGCTCGTTAGCCGGAGATCGCCGTAACCCGGTTCGTCTTCTCCCGGCCAGCCGCCATTGTTTTGAGTTTCGCCATACGAGCACGAGGGGTCCCAACCTTCTCCGTCGGGTGGCGATGGGCAGGTTCCCTCGTTGTTCGTAGCATTTAGGTCGTAGATGAGCGTTGTTGGAGGGTTGGCACCGGCGTCAGAATACGAGGAATTCGTTGTGTCGTTGTAGGTGTAGGTACCACCACTGCTGTCAGGAGTACAAGGCGGTGAGCCACCAGGACCGTCAGTGCAACTCGTAGCGACCACAGTCGCAAGGAATTCGAACGCGTTGTCAGCCTCAACGTAGCGATAGACGTTGTATTCGGTCGCACCGGCCACCGAGTGCCAAGACAGCTCATTGTAATCGGTTCCGTTCAAGGAGCTCACATTGGATGCTGACGCAATAGCCGATGCGTAAGACTCCGACTGGCCGAAATCGGAGAGATCGGTGAAATCTCCGTCGTTGTATTGATTGACGTCAGTAACGACATACGACCAAGTCGTGCACGAGCTCGAGCATGTCGGACTAGGCGTTGCCGAGAAATTTGTGGGTGGCGCCAGGAGTGGCTCTTGTTGCGGTTCTGGAGCGGGCGAGCCAATATCGGCATAACACACTGAGTTCGCACTACAACTTGTGTTGACGCGAACAGTCGTAACGTAGTCGAACGCGTTAGCTGGGTACGGGGCATCGCCACCTGAGGCATTCACATTCCAGTAGTTCGTGTAATCGTCGGAGACGTACACGTCGTAGGCGTTCACACCCGGGATCGCGTTCCACTTCAAGGTGTTGTAGATGTAGCCGTCCAAACCAACCGAGGAAGAGTTCGAAATGTCATAGCCCAGTGGGCTCGGCCCGTCATTCGTGACATTGGTCACCTGAACGGGACTTGACGGGAGCGACTCATCTCCGTTTTGTGTGAGCGCGGTTACTTCGTAGCTGTAGGTTTCGGTCTGAGTATCGTCGGAGCAAAGTGTTGTATCGCTTCCTGGCTCCCCGCCTGCGCCGATCTCGCACGTGGGAGTCACCGACGAAATTGTCGGCGCGTTGAATGTAGGTTCATTGCATCCCGGGATGGGTTCTGCTGTAGGACTGCCCGGCGTGGTTACTGCGTTTGAACCAGCGCTGAGGCATGCTGAATTCGTCTCGGTCTCACCATTGTTCGGATTCGTGGTTTCAGTGGGCGGTTCAACCCAGGGACCCGGCTGGGTCGAATACGCGAACGTTTGACTTGCAGAAAGCGTGCTCCAGTCGGACTGAGCACCCGCAGGAAGGGCGGTCGCGGCGATCAACCCCCCGACGGCAAGGAGGATCGTGCAAAGCGCGGCTAGCGGCGAAATCCGCCGCCTAAGTCGTCGACTCACAGATTCACGCTCGCGAATAGCTCAGCGCACTGTGGCGACTGTGTTCATAGATCATCTGCACGACTCCCATAGCTCCCCTGAGCGCCAAAGACGGCGCGGTCATGCCCCTTTCGTCGTGGATGAGGTTGGCTCCTTGTGCTACTTCTGGTCGCATGGAACAGCCGCTCCGACGATCCTGAATTCCTATTCCTCGCCTTTGATTGCCAATTCGGTATCGCGAGTACCCGGTTTCGCAACTCATTTCCCAACGAGCTTCCGGTTACCTACGCCTCCCGTTGGATCAGTGATCGTCCGCTCCCTTGATGAGCCATCACAGCGCCTACCCGATGCGCACCTTCGCGCTTGGTGTAAGCGGTAGGTATTTCTCCTCATTATAGAGGTGGACCACGATATTTAGGGCGGCGGGCCCTAGCCCATTTGGGTCAATTCGGACCTCTCGATCACGGTTTTTTCGCCTCGACGAGACATCCGGAGACGTCTCGTGGCGGCACGAACGCTCATCGTGGCGCGTAGCTCAGGTACGTCCGACCGCGGTCGCAGGGGTCTGGAGTGTGCGCTCGAAGCAATCGGACGCGTCGCTCGGCGTGGAGATGCTGGCTCGCGATATGCGCATCGCCTACGATTCATGCATTGATCAGCGAGGCTTCGAGGTTTGAGCCCGCCGAAGCCAAGAGGGGGAGCCATGCACCCGGGCTACAACCTTGAGGGCCGACCTCATCCATATAAGAGAAAGCGTGAGCACTTGAGGAAAGTTGCGATCGTCCCCACCCTCGTCCTCCTTGCCTTTGTTGCGTCTGCCTGTCTGTTTTCCAAGTCGCCGACATCAGCACAGAAGGCAGCAACGGCACTCGCTCAGGGCCTCAGCGCACAGAACTCAGGGAACTACAGCACGGCAGTAACCGACTACAACCAGGTCGTCACGGACAGTCCCGGTTCTGCTGACGCGACGTACGCCTATTACGACCTTGGAACTTTGTACCAAATAGACCTCGGAAACCTCGCGCAGGCCGAGATCGAGTATCGTGCCGCGATCGCGCTCAGCCCGAACTATGTACCGGCGCTGTTCAATCTCGCCGTAGCCGAAACTCCCGCGTCACCGGTCGAAGCGGAGTCGCTCTACCAACAGATCATCACCATCGACCCGAAATACGCTGCGGCATACCTGAATCTGGGCTTCGCAGAAAAGACGCTCCATGACACAAGTACTGGAGATGCGAACATCAAAGAGGCTTGTGTGCTCGACCCGACGATCTCCGGCACGTGCAGGACCATTTCGACTGCGACATCGACCACGATTGCGACGACGACCCCGACGTCTACAGCCAAGGCAACGACAACAACGACCGCGAAGACTTCGACAACCTGAGCATCACGTCCTCAAGACGCTCCGGTGCACGTGGAATCAGATAGGCGTTGCGGTTGCAGACTTACGGCCAGTCTCGCTTGTGATGTCTATGCGATCCGTCAAGCTCGTGAACTCATGCAATCGGAGAGGCACCGGGCGGATGGAACGTGACAACGGGACCTGAAGCACTTACCGAAACCGCAGTTGGTACTCGCGAGCGGGCAAAGCAGGACCTTGAGGTATCGATCGTTGTTCCATGCCTCAATGAGGCGCAGTCCCTTGCGCAATGTGTCGACGAGGCCCTGGAGGTATTGCACACGGAGGGCATCACCGGCGAAGTGGTTGTCGCCGACAATGGTTCTACCGATGGGTCACCGGAGCTTGCCGTCCTCCACGGTGCGCGCGTCGTTCACGTAGCGGCTCGAGGCTATGGAAGCGCTATCCGAGGTGGCGTTGTCGGTGCCTACAGCGAGTTCGTCGTCGTCGCGGATGCAGATGGTCAACATGATTTTGCTGACGTGCCCAAGTTCGTCGAGAAGTTAAGCGAAGGGTACGAGCTCGTTATTGGAAATCGATTCGCTGGCGATATGAAGCCCGGAGCCATGACATTTAGCCATCGCTACATCGGGAATCCGCTCCTGTCCGGGCTCTTGAGGTTCTTGTTCCACCCAGGGATCCACGACGTCCAGTGCGGAATGCGGGGCCTGACCAAGACCGCGTTCGATCAGCTCGACTTGCGCTCTACGGGATTTGAGTTCGCCGCAGAGATGGTCGTCAAGGGAGCGCGGCACAAACTCCGAATGACTGAGATCCCCGTTGTCCTTCGTCCCGACCAGCGCGGAAGACCTCCGCACCTTCGAACGGTGCCTGACGGTTTGCGTCAGCTCATCTTCATCTTGATGTGTTCGCCCAACTGGCTCTTCGTCGTCCCAGGAGGGATTCTCCTCGGACTCGGCTTCGCGCTCGTGACATGGCTGTTCGTAGGACCTCAGCACGTCGGGAATTTGCACCTTCAGACACGCACGCAGTTGTTCGGAGTGATCCTCGCGTCCATCGGGTTCGATATCTTGAGCATCGGGTTGTTCGCACGCGTCTATTCCTATTCGGAGCCCTTGCGCTCGCAAAGACGCTCGCTCGGTCGTGCGCTCAAAGCAGTCAAGCTCGAACAAGCATTGGCTCTAGGCGGTCTGTTCATTGCGGTTGGGCTCATCGGAGCCGCGTTCGAGTTCGCTCTCTGGGTTTCGCGTGGGTTTGGGAACTTTCCTGACGACAGCGCACTCATCTTCTGGTCTCTTTGGTTCCTCATCGGAGTCCAGACGTGCTTTTCGTCCATTTTTCTCAGCATGATCGGCATCAGCCGAGGCACGTGGATTGGTGAGCCAACATGAGTTTCCGCAAACGCCGGAACGCCTCAAGAAGACGGGTTAAGGACCGTTCTACTCCTCGTCGCTCGATGCTGCACCCATTCCGCAGGCAGGAAAAAGACCCGGGCGCCCTTGCCGGACCCTCTCCTGTGGTCCCTACACAGACGGGTGTACCGGCACACTTGCGCAGCGCGAATGCGTCACGCGACCGAGATGAAATTCTCGCATCGGGCGTCGCAGATGAATCAAGTACCGAGGAACAAGTGCGAGGAAGTGGCCTTGATGGCGAGGCACGCGATGCAAGAGCGCGGAACGTCCCAGTTGGTGTGAAGGCGAGTCGCATCGGACCCTTCACGCTCGTCGCGCTCGCCTGCGCTTTTGGGTTGGTGACACTGCGATCCGCTCGATTGCCCGTCATCTTTCCAAATGATGAGTCCGTGCACTCGCTCATGGTCACCTACGCCATGCACCAGTTCCAGAATGGGCACTTTCCTTTGGACGGATGGTTTCCCTACCTGTCACTCGGATCTCCGTTCCTCATGCACTACCAAAGTTCGCCCGCGATCATCACCGGCCTCATCGCTCTCGTCGTCGGAGCTCAACATGCCTTTGGGTGGTCGTTGTACCTCCTCTTGGCGCTTTGGCCGCTCAGTGTCTACTGGGGCGCAAGGTTGCTCAGTTGGGATCGCTGGACATCGGCCAGCGCAGCCGCGATGTCGCCTCTGCTCTCGAGCATCGCGGGTTACGGCTTTGGCCACGAGGCCTACTTATGGTTGGGAAACGGCATTTGGAGCCAACTATGGGGAATGTGGGTACTCCCGCTCGCGTGGGGACTTTCGTGGCGCGCCATTAGCCAGCGCAAGTACATCTTCCCGGCAATGATCAGCCTCGGCCTCACCATTGCCTTTCACTTTCTCACCGCGTATTTGGCAGGCCTGACCGTGATCCTTTGGGTTTTGTTGCGCCCCACCCAGTTCGTCCGGCGTATCAAGTTCGCGGCACTCATCAGCATTGGCGCGGTCATGGCAACCCTGTGGGTGACGTTGCCGCTCGTCATCTATGGAAGATGGAACGCCGCGAACGAATTCGAAGTCGGGACGATCTATGACAACTCATATGGCGCGCGCCAAGTCCTCAGCTGGCTCGTCCGGGGACAGCTCTTCGACGACCCATTCACCGGCTCGCGTCTGCCTGTCATCACCATCTTTGCGGCCGTTGGCCTCGTCGTGTGCATTTTTCGGTTTCGCAGGGACGAACGAGCGCGCGCGCTTGTTGCCGTTTGGGTCATGAGCCTCCTGCTGTACTTCGGTCGACCGACGCTTGGGCCGATCATCAACTTGCTTCCCGGAAATGACCAGCTTCTACTCCATCGCTACGTCATGGGCGTTCAACTCGGGGGGCTTTTCCTGGCCGGCGTCGGAATGACCTGGGTCGCACATCTCCTCACCCTTGCGACAAAGCGATACCGGCCGGCACTCATGCAACGCCTCCCGACGAAACGCACCGCCGTCGCGGCACTAAGTCTTGTCGCCATCGCGATCATCGTGGTCGTGTTGTTCCCTGCATGGGATGACACCGGACACTACGACTACGCGAATGCCGCTTCTATTTCCGCACAGCAGATCGACGACACGGTAGAGGGCGCCCAACTACAAGTGCTGACGAACCTCGTCAAGCAGTACAACAATGGCCGCGTCTACGCGGGACTGTACTCCAACTGGGGCCACTCGTTCACCGTCGGACAAGTCCCCGTTTGTGTCTATTTGACGAACATCGGCATCGACGCGGTGGGATTCTCGTTGCGGACGTCTTCACTGATGACCGACCCCGAGGCGTACTTCAACGAGACCAACCTCGGGGACTATGAAGCGCTCGGCATCCACTATCTCATCCTGCCTGCCGGCCATGCACCGTCGGTGCCGGCAACATTGATCGAACAAAGTGGGCCATTCCTGCTCTGGAAGGTCGGCCTACCGGGCCTGATCCAGGTCGTCGATAGCACCGCCCCGATCACCGCGAACGAGAGCGACCTCGGGAGCCAGACCCGATTCTTCCTCCAGTCCGATCTTCCCGGAGAGGGCATCTATCCAACGATTGCCTTTGACGGCGGACAAGCTGCCGCGCCGACATTGTCGCCGACCGCACATTTCTCGACGCGAGCAGGATCGGTCATCGCTGAGAAAGACGACCTCGGCGAGGGCGAAGTGCACGCAACGGTCGTCGCCAACCGCACGGCGGTGGTCTTGTTGAAGAGCTCATTCGACCCAGGGTGGACTGTCACCGTTGACGGCATTCCAGCCAAGACAGAGATGCTCGCACCTGCGCTTGTCGGCGTCACCGTCGGTCCTGGGCGCCATATTGTGGTCTTTCAATACCAGGCGTATCCCGATTACCCCTTGTTGTTCGCGATCGCGCTTCTTACCCTCCTCGGGTTTGGGCTCGGGCCCTACTTGTGGCGACGGTTCCGATCGCGCTGATCTCAGCTTGAGCGAACCTGCGATCTTCCTCCGTTTGCTCTCAGGCATGGCGCAATGACGAGACCCGATGAGTTTCGCCACGAGGAGCCCGCTTGTCGTCGTGACCTCGCTGGGGAGCATTCACACCTCATCGAAGTCGAAGTCCAGTTCTTCCGGCACACAGCCCCGATGGAACCTGAATCTTCACGTGACACGCGTCGCTTGAGCGTTGCCCATTGTCCTCAAGAGAACGCATCTCGACTGAGAAGTCACTAATTGTTGACCCTCGAGCGGCGTGGCGCCGAATACGCACGACTTCGAACAGCGAACAACGATCGCAAGTCACAATGTCTCGCGCGTGTCGAAATCTGTCCAATGGACTCAGCGATGCGAGCCGCGGTCTCACGTGGTCTTCTCGACCTCCAATGTGATCCGCGAAAATGGGCGTGACGAAGTGATCTCGGGTCTTCTCCCTGCCTCCGACAAGATGACAGATGGAAGCGTTTCTTCCACGATGTGGCGTCGCTTTGGCCCGCTCGTGCTCGTCGGCGTCGCGGTCCTCTTCGGACTTTGGTCACTTCGATCCGAACTCACCGTCGTTCCCTACCCGAACGACAGCTCCGTTCACGAAGAAATGGCGCTATTCGCCGCGCAGCTCTTCGCGCACGGCCATTTCCCACTCGACAGCTGGTTTCCCTTCCTCGGACTCGGTTCACCTCAATTCCTCCACTATCAAAGCCTCGGGGTCATGCTCACCGGACTCGTCGGCATCATTTTCGGTGTTGCCGCGACGTTCGCGTGGACTTTGTATCTCCTCCTCGCGAGCTGGCCAATCAGTGTCTATCTGTCTGCACGGCTCTTTGGGTGGGACCGCTGGCCATCGGCCATAGCAGCGGCCGTCGCGCCTTTCATCATCGGTTCCACCGGCGTCGGCTTCGAGCAGGTGACCTATCTGTTCAACGGGTTCGGAGTGTGGACCCAACTCTGGGCCATGTGGACTCTGCCGCTTGCTTGGGCGTTTTCTTGGCGAGCAATCAACGAGCGCAAGTTTGTTCTGCCTGCTGTCTTGTTCGTTTCGCTCACAGCAGCATTCCACTTCCTCACGGGATACCTCGCGTTCATTCCCCTTGCTCTTTGGCCATTCATCAAACCATCGGAGATCCTCCGACGCATCCTTCGTTCCGCCATTGTCGGAATCGGCGCTCTGCTCGTCTCGGCGTGGGTTGTCATCCCTCTCATTTCTTATGGCAACTGGGCAGCGTTGAACGAGTTTCTCCAGCACTCACCTGATACTGACTCCTACGGGGCGCGTCAGATTCTCACGTGGCTCATCGAGGGAAACATCTATGACTACGGTCATTTCCCCGTTGTCACAATCTTCGTATTCCTCGGTCTCGTCGCGTGCATTGCGCGGTTCAAAGAGGACCTCCGGGCTCGCGCGCTCGTTTGCATTTGGGTCCTGAGCCTCGTCGTCTACTTCGGTCGGCCAACCCTTGGCCCACTTTTCGACCTCCTGCCGGGGTCGCGTGACCTTTTCCTCCGCCGTTTTGTCATGGGCGTGCAGCTTTCCGGTCTTTACCTCGCGGGAGTTGGCGTCGTTGCGCTCTACGAGCTCATCAGGCAACTTACGCGGCGCTACGGTCCGAGGATTGTTAGCGCACTGTCTTCGGGAAAAGTGCGCGTCGTCGTACGTCGCATCGGCCTTGCGGGACTTTTCGTCCTGATTTTTGCACCAGCATGGACGCAGACCAGTTCCGCTGATATTGGAAACGGCCAAGCCATCGCGTACCAACAACAACAAGACAACGTTGCGGGAAAGAAGCTCGCCGTCATCGTTGCGCGCATCAAAGTTCTCGGCGGTGGACGAACGTACGCGGGTCTCGATGCTCCAGGCAATTGGGGCCTTAACCTTGTCGTTGGAGACACTGCGGTCTTCAAGGTTCTCGCCTCCGACGAAGTCCCTGAGGTTGGTTACACGCTGCGAACGGCCTCGCTGATGTCAGACCCCGAGTCGTATTTCGATGAGTACCTACCAGCCGACTACTCGCTATTTGCCGTGCGTTTCATGATCCTTGCTTCAGGCAGTCCGCCGCCCGTGCCCGCACACCAGATCCTGCGTAGCGGCCCGTTTACACTGTGGACCGTAAAGAGCGCCGGGTACGTACAAGTCGTCGACACGACAGCTCCTCTCGTCGAGAATCGTTCCGATATCGGAGCTCAATCGGCGGCGTTCGTCCGATCCAATCTTGCTGGAGAGGCAATATATCCAACGGTCGCCTACAACGGACAACCCGCGGCAACCCCGACTGTCCCTGCAGGGATCGCGCCTATCGGTGCGCCTGGCACCGTCATAAGAGACGAGGTTGATCTCGCATCAGGTTACGTGCAAGCCACGATCGTGGCGCATCGAACCTCTGTCGTTTTGCTCAAAGCGTCATTTGACCCGGGCTGGTCGGTGACAGTCGACGGTGTGAATGCGCAACCCGAAATGATTGCTCCCGCGTACGTCGGCGTGACAGTACATCCGGGAACACACAGCGTTGTCTTCCAATACAAGGGGTACCGCAATTACCCGCTTCTCTTTGCGATTGCTGTCCTCACTATTCTTCTCTTCTTGCTAGGCCCATGGATTTGGAAGAGGGCATCCACGCGACGAAGTGGGGCGCTCTAGTTGCGTGCTTCGCTCGACGATTCGCGAGTCCCACGGAATGTCCTAAAACAAAACGGCGTGGCTTCTCGCTTGAGTTGACCATGAAGAGCAACCGGGAGCACCGGCACCAGCGTGAAGCACAAGACAATTGCGCTTCTCTTTCGCATGCAGAACGGACGCGACAAGGATCGGGGATCGGACAAAAATCAGCGGGACTGCACGCCATCACCAAGCCGACGCGTCGCCGTCGCGGTCGTCCTAATGATGACCAACGCAATTGCCGAAGCAGGCACGTCGTCGGGATCTTGCCTGCACTTGCTGGCTTGCTTTCTCCATACGCAGAACGTCGATGAGACCGAGAGGAAATGTACGAGAGGCAGTCGCTTGCCTAGGAGATCGGACCTCGCGCACTAGCCGGGCGCACCTGTCAATCTGTGACTGTCCATATATCGCGAACACAAGTTGCCGACACTTCCACAACCCCCTTGAATCTGAAGACCGCAACTCGATTCCTCCCCTTCGGGCGCTGTCCCCGTGCACCGATCTCTACGAAACCAAGTCGTGTGTTCGATGAGAACCGACCCCCAGCCTGCGGAGCTTGGATACCGTCACGTGATGGCGCTAAGGGGAAGCTCAAAGGAGGTCAACGCGCTCAGCAGAAGTTCCCGCGCTCCTCCATCGAACATCAAGTGAGGACCGCATAGCAGGACCCTTTCTCGGGGCCGACCAGCTGGCGCGCCGCGGAGATGTAAGGCGCTGCTACTGAGTGCAGATTGCGTACACGGTAACTGGACCAGCTGGCGCTTGGACGTACCATCCAGTCGCACCCGATGCGTACGAAGACGATCCAGACGTTGGCGGCACCGGATTCGCGGAATTGATCGGACCGGAAAGAACCTGTCCTCCGAGCACTCCGATCGACCCGGCTTCGCCACCGCCGATGGCAACATAATTCGTTGGGCACGACACCGCGGCCGTTGGACCTGAAACCGTGGCGTACTCGACAACTTCATTCGACGCCACCGATGGTCCCGTTGGACCCGTCGGCCCTGTCGGACCCGCGGGACCCGTTGGCCCTGCGGCTCCCGTTGGCCCCGCGGCCCCCGTCGCACCCCTTGTGCCGTTCGAACCGTTCGTGCCGTTCGCGCCTGCGGCCCCAGATGGCCCGGTCGGTCCGGTAACGCCGTTATTGCCCGTGGCGCCCGTGGCGCCCGTGGCGCCAGGTGTGCCTGCGGGACCTTGCGGTCCGGTGACGCCGTCGTTACCCGTGGCGCCGGTAGCACCTGTCGCACCTGTGATGCCTTGAGGACCGGTGGCACCAGTCGGGCCCTGAGGACCCTGAGGACCAATTCCACCCGCCGAACCCGCAAGGCCGTTCGCACCCGTGGCACCCGTGGGCCCGGTCGGACCCCTTGTGCCGTTCGAACCGTTCGTGCCGTTCGCGCCTGCGGCCCCAGATGGCCCGGTCGGTCCGGTA
>Ga0181532_10004187_pt1 | contig 12713 bp, 15 predicted proteins | sample PEATcosm2014_Bin_33_FD_119768 | JGI IMG/M metagenome (GOLD analysis project Ga0181532, IMG submission 119768) | Peatland microbial communities from MTU Mesocosm Facility, Houghton, MI, USA - PEATcosm2014_Bin11_30_metaG | ecosystem: Environmental > Terrestrial > Soil > Wetlands > Peat | place...
CCACATACCATCAGACATTTGGCCTTCCAGCATGCCCTTGTACAAAGCTACTTGTGTGGCATTCTCAAACTGGATAACACTTCCCTGGCTAGCCGGTGGAACGGGCTGAAGCGCGTCAGAGCCCTTTGCATCCCGCAGTGAGGCATTCGTCAGTTCGCGGACACGCTTGATGGTATCGATAAACCTGCCGTTATCCGAGCGCAGGATTGCCTTCAATTCGTTAACGTATTTCTTTGGCAGCGTCTCCAGAGTGAACTCCTCGATCTCTACCTCAGGCCGTGACCGCAGGGATTCTTTGCCGCGCTCGTAAGCATCGGCTTGGCCCTCCGAAAACTTGTCGATCAGGATGGTGCCGAACTCCTCGGACATCCATCGTTGACTGCGTACATACTCGCAAAATTCGTCAAAATGATTCATTTGACCCTCCCGGCATACCATCCAAAATTCACACCACATGGTACGTACTCAATCTCTTCACCTATGCGAAAGTTCTGACCGACGGGTGCGATGACGTGATATTCCCCACCAGAGACCTTATCGGCAGAATACAGAATGATCCGGTCGCCCTGGTCCTCAATGCGCGCTATGGTGAACCTATCGCTACGCTCTGCCATAACAGACGCTCCCATGCTCCGCGATTTCGAACATTTTGGCGTTCAGTTCCGCTGCCGCTTCGTCGTTGTACGGCTTCTGTTCAAAAACTGCGGCATTCTTGGACACGTGCTGATGTCTTTTTACAAATCCCTTCCCCAATTTTTCGCGAAGGCTATCAAGCACATCCCAGTTTGTGTCGGTCATAATTTCCTCCCGGCAGCTTCTTCCTGCTCGCGTTCGTACTCGCCAAACTTGCTGCCCAGGTACCGATCGTCCTGTTCCAGCTCCTTGCGAAACTTGTTGGTGGCTACCGCATGTGCTTCTTCCTCATCCAGCATGCCATCCTGGTAGTAATTCTCGGGCTGGGTGCGCTTGTATTCTTCTACTGCCTCGGCAACCAACCGGGCCAATTCCTGGTCAACCGATTCCCGCTTGCTGGCCGTTTCCAACCAGCCGGATGAGTTCCAACCGTTTGCGGGCCGGACCGGGGCAGTCGCCGGATCAACGCCACGAAAGGTCTTCTCGCGGTGGGATTCCATCGCAAGTCGCTCGTCTTTCTGCTCCTGCGTCTCGGCTTTGAGGGTCAACACAGCTTGCATCCCGCCCATCATCTCGATGCAATCAGGACCGAAACCACTGGCGATAGACTCGGGAACCGTAAGAACGCGACCGCAACGTCCACAGCGGCCTACGTGCCAGACTTCCATAAGCTCCGGCAGCGTGCCCTTCTGAAACTGCCCCAGCGCCCAGACGAACGTCTTGACTGGAAGGCTGTCTATGTTCATCTTGGAGGCGCGAGTGGTGCGGAAAGTGTTGTTCACGACCATGCCGACATAGGTGTAATCGGCGGTGTTATCCGGGCCGGTTAAAACTTTCACAAAGAATCTGTCGGGAGCCGCTTCGGAAAAGCGGACGTTACCCGGCTGGGCATCTTCGCCCTTCTGGATCTTGTAGGTGAAGCGTGCGCCAGTGCGCTGGCTGCGGAAAGTGAAAGTGGCATTGCCCGCGAACATGAACGCGAGTACCGATTTCGCATCGCTAAATTTCGCTTCTGTCATATGCTTCTCTCCAGTATCAAACTACTGAGGATCATTTTGGAATGGCTAATTTCTGGATCAAACTCGCGCTCCTCCTGATCATTTTTGGCAGCGTCGGAGTGCTGGCGGGTCGGTTGTATGGTCCCTGGTATGGTGTGGCTGTCTTTTTGATTTTCACCTGCTTTAACTATAAGAGAGTATTGAACGATAGAGGCCCAAATGCACAAAATTCAGGTCGGTAAAGGCTATTATTCTTACATCGTCGGTAACTACACTGTGGGTATCATCACCCCAACAAGAGTCAAGCACACGGCTTCCATTGAAAAAGTCCGCAATGGACTAACCGGACCGACCGGCATCATGAATGGCTTATCCGACAGCCGAGTGACCCCGGAAGAAATCGCGGATTACATCACAGCGCAACGGCTGGTGTGATTGCCCGTTAAGACCACAGTCCTGGACATTCGCAAGTTCCGCTGCGTGGCTTATGATTGGGAGGTCTCCATAAGCCGTAGAATCATCTATCCGCCTGACCTTCCAAACATCCAAACCCCAAAAGAGGCGTGGGAATACTACACCAGAATCAAACGCACCTACACGGTAAGCGATGGCAACGCTGCCGGCAACGAAGATTTCTACCCCACCTTTGAACAAGCCTGGCATGAATATTGCAAAATAGTAGGAAACTATGCCCGCGCCTTCATGCAAGTAGGAAAAAACGGACAAGCTCGACTAGATCTCCCTGATCCTCTCCGTATTGAGCCTGTTCACTGATCGAGCTAAGAAGGTTAGCGGGGGAAATGTAGCGGAATCCGCTACATTAACAGACTCGCACGTGATCTGAAGACTTCCTGTTATTGAAATGAGGGTTGTTCCGAGGAAGTTCGATGGACCTTGTCACCCACGTTATCACTACCGAGTGTGAGGTTCGAATCGTTTCCTATGAGCAAGGCCATGTCTGTGTGCGCATTAGTGAGAAAAATCCTAACTTAGTCAATCCAACCATCTTTGAGATTTCTGGAGAGCCTAAATACATTGCGGAAGCCTTTGCTACAGCGGCTGCTGTTATCGTCGAGCTTGAGGGACAAAGTCGTAAGGAGCCCAGCTGACGTGGAATGTTTCTATTGTGGAGATCTGATAAGCCGCAAGAAGAAGACTAAAGACCATGTCATCCCCAAGAGCCGACAGGGGAGTAACAAGCCGGAAAATCTCGTAGACGCATGCAAGCCCTGCAATTGCTTGAAGGGCTGCCTGACGTTAGAAGAATTTCGCTTGGTTGTAGCTTTCCGGAAAGGTCTTATCCGAGCAGCTAAGATGCGGTTTCCGGGGGAGCTGCGGCGGGTGGAATAGCCACATCATCCGGCGCTACCGAGCGAGGACGTCTGCGCACGGGAGTCGGAGCTGGGACCGGAGGAAGAACCTGTTGAGCGGCTGCAAGCGGAGTCAGCGCTGGAGCCGGAGTCGGGTTCGCCGGAACTTGGTCCGGTACTTCGATAAAAGCCAGGGATTCGAAATCAAAGAGCGACTTGGTCACGTCGATCTTGCTTGCGGTGCCCACCTGGTTCAAGAAATTGATAACAATTTGGGACTTGGTGTTGGCGTCCGTTTGCAGCCGATTGAGTTCTGCGTCGGCCTGCTGTTTGTATTGATGAACCTTGAGCTGGGCCGCTTGGGAGAAGACCTGGAGATTGCGAACGTGAAGCTGTTGATCCTTGGTTAAAGCTAGAAGCACTTTGGTTGGGCTCATAAAATTTTCCTCGATGAGTAATACTGGATTAGCCCAGAAACATTACATTCATTCTTTGGTACACTGGTGTAGCGGAGGGATTGTAGAATGCCATCGCCATAGCCGCCCAACCTTGTCCAGCACCTTGCGTGTAATCTACAGCAGTGGCTCCTGCCGCACTACTCAGGATGTACTCAGCATCATCGCCGTCCGAAATTCCGCCGCCGCCGCCTGTCCAAGCTCCAAGCGTAGCGCCAGCGGTGGGGGCAGTAATTGTGCCCGTACTGCCCGCCACGGAGTAAAGTAGTTCGCCTGCTCCATAAGTTGGAGTGATAGACGGTGTAGTGATCGTAGCTGCCCCTGTGGTATTGGTGGCAGCAATGTCAATGTCGAAGACACATTTTCCCGTGAAAGAGAACTCATCTGCGAATACTTGGACGCCCGAAGTTCCAGTCGTACCAGTCCACGTTGCTGTAATTGTGGCACTGGCATTAGAGGGGGCAGGAAGCAAGAAGGCGAGATAGGTTGCACCCGTAGTACCGGGTGTTGTAATTAACGGGGCTGGTGAATGGGGTGTGATCGCATAAGGGTTGCTGTTGCTGTCAACAATGGAGAGGCCAATAACGCTGCCTCCGCTGTAAGTTATGATTATGCCGTAACAAACCAAATGTCCTGCACCCGGAGCGGCTCCAAGTGTGAGAGCCTGTGAGGTTTCCGAAGTGGCAGAGAACGTTGCCGTTCCTTGAACGTGAGCGAAAGCCATTTAAATTTATCCCAGAAAAAACACGGGTGTGTTTGTGCGACTCGCCGATACAAGGGTGCGAAGTTCTATCGCAAAAGCGACCCAAGCCTCACTTCCTGATAATGTGGCGGAACATGTCACCGAAGCGGGTGTGACGGATGTGTTGTCAACACCTGCGCTCTCCATGTGGGTAGCGGTTCCTACAATGCTTGTTCGCAGATTTCCTGTAGCCGCCGCCCAAGTATTCGCACTCGGTCCGGCTCCGATGCCTGACGCGACGATATTATTGAGGTCTTGAGTGTTGAGCGAGATACTTGGGTTTGCGCTAGTTCCGGTGGTTGGTGTCGCTATGTTCCCCAAAGCCACGACGCCAGTGTATGTCTCAGCCGAAGCTCCCGAGTGGGTGGTGGTGGCGTAGGTGATTGTGACCGATGTAGACGCCAAAGCTGCGCCCGCCGCCGTCGTCCATAGTTCTCCGGTCAGGACGCCATTAGTAGCGGATGCTCCTCGTTTCGTATAGATGGAACCCCCGGTGTCCTGGACGTTGGTGATCACCTCATTGGTGTTGTTCGTCGCTTCCACCACAACGGTATCGCCGGTGTTTATTGTAAGAGTGATGACAGCGGTAGTAGAGGTTACGCCGTCTACGCTTCCCGAGTTTGAATAATTGATGGCCATAAGCTAACCTGAAAAGCCATCGGTTACTCTTCCGTCCACTCGAAACTCACCGTCACAGTTTGGGTGGCAATAACCGCGCTGAGGTTGATGGCAAGCACTTGAGCCACTCCACGAAGGACGATGCAAGATGCACCGCCGCGCCCGTCGCCGAATGTCCAGAGCCACGTGTTGGCACCAGTCGTCGAGGTGTTTTCATCAAAGAACTGCACGCCACGAATTGCACCTACAGCCGTACCCGGAGTCGGGGCAGTTGTATAGTTAAGAGGTGCAGCAGAGGCGGCACCGAACCCGCTATCGTGAGGTACAGCGGTCATCGCAGCGGGAGTTCCGCCTGTATCAGCAGCTGAACGTTTGACCAACTGGACTTGTTCTACGCCAGCGGTTCCAGTTGTAGACAAGGAAACTTCTATGCGATGGATACGTATAGTCTTGGACGCACTGCCTGGTAGAAGTGCAATATCACCCGCCGCTGGTGTGAAGGATGCAAAACAAGAGTACGTTGCCTTGCGGCCTTCGTTATTGACAAAAGTGCTGCCTGTGGTATCGCACTCTGTTGCGATGCTTTGACCGGTAGTAAGCGCAGGAATAGTGCCATTGTACTCCACCAAAGTTGCGATACCATTGGCTGGAGCGGTTGCGCCAGTAGTGACTCCGTCAACTGTAGCACCAGCGTTGCCGGAGATGCCCACCTTCTGGATACCAGCAGCAGCCGTGACAACGGCAGTTCCCCCGACGGCCTGCAGATCATGGTTCATCGCACCGTGCAAGTCGGTAACAGGCAACACCATATCACCTGTTGCATAAGTTACAGTGGTGTATGCTGTTTCAGCAATCGCTGGTAATACGCCAAGGAGTGTCGAGGCAGGAGCCGCATTGTTGTTGGTCAATCCAGGAAGAGCAACGGTGCCAACAAACAACGAAGCGTTTACGGAACCTGCGATAACTGCTCCTGGAGTTGTGCCAAAATTGGTTGGCGTGCCCAGAGAAACGCTGGCCCATTCGGTGAGATTTTCAAAGAGTGGATTGGTCGCAGAGAATGCTGTGCCGTTAACTTGTGCGACATTGATTCCGAAATTCCCTACCCCGGAAACAGGGACAGATGTTCCACCTGTGATACCTTGAACCGTTAGGACGGCGGTACCAGGTGCACCGGCAGTTCCTCCACCTGCCACAATCCACGGAGAGGTCACCTGGGTGACTCCTACGGATCCCGTAATGCTTACAGGCCCAGTAAGGCCAACCGGTCCAGTTAAACCCACTGATCCAGTGACACTCACGGATCCAGTTACCGCCGTGGTGCTACCAGAAACTGTTTCTACATAGATCGGGTTTCCAGAAGAGTTTGCAGCGGTGGTTCCCGAAATCTGCACCGGTCCTGTAACTCCCACAACCCACGGTGAAGTGGACTGCGTTACTGCGACCGCGCCGGTGATGCCCACTGGTTCCGTTACGATCGTGCGTAGGTTGCGAGACAAATCCGTAGAGAGCAGGACTTGATTGCCCTCAACGACGGTGGGCGTTGCCGCATTGGCCAAGGCCACCAGGGAACCTACGTTTGTGTTGGCGGAAGGAGCAGCGTTGTTATCTGTCTTGGTCCCCACTCTCAGATGACCGTTCAGAGTAGTGGAGAGTAAAACCTGATTGCCCTCAATCCAGGTTTGGGCTGAAGCATTTGCTTGCGCGGCGAGTACACCAACATTAGTTGCCCCGGAGGCAGCATTGTTGTTTGTGAGATTTCCTACAGCAAGAACCGGTCCGGTTATGCTGATTGGACCCGTGATTGCTACAGGCCCGGTTACACCCACAGTACCCGATACCACCCATGGTGAAGTATCTTGGGTGACGGCGACTGGTCCTGTAATTGCCACCGGCCCAGTGATCGCAATTGGTCCTGTGACACTTACCGATCCTGCCGGTCCGGTGATGCTCACAGTTCCCGAAATCCCAACAGATCCTGTAACATTTACAGGTCCAGTTATTCCAATCGGACCAGTCACGCCCACATAGATCGGATTAGCCGCAGAGTTTTCGACCAGATTGCCGGAGACCGGAACTGGGGCACTAGCGCTGACAGCGTTTCTACCCACGAACAGCTCCACGTTTGCACTGTTTACGAAAGCGCCGGTTGGGGCCGTTCCCCAAGGTGCCATGGATGAAGTTTCAACATTGACACCATCCGTCTCCGAGTAGAAGAACGGGTTGGTTTTCAAGTTAAGCTCTGCGCTTGTCGGTGACACTACTCTGGTTGGCGAACTGACTATGTTGACATCCAGGATGCCTGGATTGATGGGCGTCTGACCGAGGACCGATATAATGTTTACATCGAGGCCGTAGGCACCCGTCCCACCATGGGGTCCTGTGGCACCGGTGGCACTATTGACCGTAAGAATGTCACCCAGACTGTCTGTGAGATAAGTCGGCCAAGCATTGACTGCAGTGTTCGCGTTTCCTTGGGTGACAACACCAGTAAAGGAACCGGTGCTGCCAGAAATGGTCGTAGTTGTGTTCGATGAAGAGACTGTCTGCAACGTGTACGAGATGATTACTTGCGGAGATGAACCCGCCGTGATTGCAGTAGACAACCGCGCTCGGAAGTAATTAAATCCCGAGATATTGAAAGCCAGAGCGGTTGTGCCCGCCGCAAGAGTAAACGTAGGGGTCGGCATGACTGTTGCGGTGCCTATGTTAACACCTGTCAAACCAATATAGTGAGTCCCATCTATGCTGACTTCAAAAGTAATTGCACCTGCGGCAAAAGTGCCAGAGCCAACGAGACCTATCGTAGCTGAGTTAAAGTCCAGGGAGTTGTTGACTACCAGTAAATCAGTGTTGCCAGCGGTCGAAGTATCCCACGTCGCTGTATTTAGGTCTTCAGTGCTGGCGAACCCAACGTTGAGAGCATTTTCGTTGTTGAGCGTAACGTTCTGGTAATTACCGGATGGATTCTTACCCGTTAAAATAGATCGTTGCAAAGGGGCCAAGCTAAGGTCCGTGACAGGGTCTTCCAGTCTAAGATCGTTGGCCGTTAGACCCGCCGCCCAGCATCCGGTCAAGATCGTCAAATTCGTTGAATCCGATGTGAATTTAAACACATCGACAGTCATTGGAGTGTCAGGATTGGTCAATGGTACTGTCGCTGTGTTGGGATACAGGATCTTATACATGATGATCCAGAATCCATCTGGGCTCATGATTTCAAACGCAATTGGAGATGAACCAAGCCAAGCATAGGAGATTCGGAATAGATTGAAGTTAGTCCAGACAACAGCTTCAGGCACACCATTGCGGGTAAATCTTGAGCCCGCCGATCCATCAAGTGGATCAGCCCAATCCGCTTTAGGGAAGTGGGTGTCTACTGAATTTCGCCGCCACGAGATATTGAATGTGGTTTGTTCATATCCAACATAGAATCCGTCTGTTGCGCTGTAAATACCGATGCGCTGATAGTTGGAATTGGTCGGGTCAGTAGGTGCAGTGAAGGCAGCCGTGAACATGGCATAAATGGCTGCACCTGAACGATAGTTTAATGTTTGAACTGAGACACCGGTAGCTTCACCAGTTGTTACCGCGCCAGTCGAGAATACCGCATCTCCATTCGGAGATTGCGTTGCCGTGCCGCTCCCTGAAACCGTTGTCACAACGGAACTATTGTCCCAATCCGGCTGCGAAAAATCGGCTTCTATCTGGTTGTAGCGTTCTCCAACAATGAGATCGTTAAGGACGCCGGTAGAAATGCTGTTGAATCGTCCATAAGGATCGACCGTCACGTTGTAGAAAGTAGTCCCGGAACCAATGATGGCCTGCCCGACGAGCGCCGATTGTGTCAAAATAGCAAGTTGATCGCTGGTCGGCGGAGCGGACAAAAATCGCTTGGTGTCTTCCAAAGATTCTGGGAGCAAGAAAGCGAACATTCTAAAGTACGATTGGGCGACCAGGCCATTAGTATATACCACGCGGTACCACTGCGCTCGGACGCCCGACGGGATGGTGATGCCGGTCCCCGCCACATAGGTCGTCTCCGCAAGGTAGTCCCAGTTCGCGCCATCGTTGGAGAATTGGATGGTGAGGCCGTTCGGAGCGGATGGCTGGTCCGATATGACACCTATCTGCACGGAAGCATAGCTGCTTACATTGGTCGCTGTACCAATGAACACACCGCCAATGCCCAAGGGTGTCGTCGTGGTGTTATTTGGATCAACGGTTCCTGCGGACGCCGCCACGTTGACATTCAGGTGACCTTCCGTGTCTGTGGACACATTGTGATAGACGCCCGTGCCATCTCTGCCCGAGATGACTGCCCGAACCGTCGTGGCGAGGGAGTAATCTGTCAAATCAGATGTGATTTTCTCCGTAGCATCAAGGGTGCCTAACGCCCAACACGGAGTCGAAAGCATCAAATTGGTACTGTCTGATCCCACCTTGCTTACTTCTGCTTGCATGTTCCAGGTAGTCGTGTAGGTTGATGGAGCAGTCAGCGTGTTGGGGAAAAGCAATATGTTCATTGTGACCCAGTTGCCATCAGGGGAGAACACATCCAAAATTGTAGGCCCAGTTCCGAACCAAGTTCCGTGTAGTCTATAGATGTTGATTTTGGTTGGATCCCACACTACGGGTACACCCCCGCTTGTGAAACCGGAACCAACGGAACCATCGCAGGGGTCTCCGTTGAAATTTGCTTTTGTAGTGTGAAAATCTACGGAGTTTTGTCGCTGACTGACGCAGAATGTTGTCTGTTCATACCCGATGTAAAATCCGTCTGTAGAACTGTACGGACCGATACGCTGGTGATTTGATTCAATTGAATCCGTTGGCAACGTGAATAATGCCGTGAAGTAGGCATACCATTCGTGTCCTGGTCTGTAAGTTAAAGTCTGGACGCTGGTGCCATTCGCTAAAGCTGTGGTTGATGCACTTGTAGAGAATGTCGCCATTCCAGAGCCTTGCACGGCAGAGCCACCACCGGAATAGGACAGACTGATAAGGCTTGCATCAATTGCTGTGGAAAAATTGACCTCAACCTGGTTGATACGAGGTGAAGCGGAAACGTCTCCGAGGACTGTCTCCGACCGCGTGCGAGTGCGCAGATTTCCAAGCAAATCGGTGGACAACGCCACCATAGTATCATTTGTGTATCTTGCTGCCTGAAAATTTGCTTGGGCAGGACTTAATACTCCTGTTACCGGGAGAGGATTTATGGCACTGACACCAACAAGATTCACACCATTTTGGAAAGCAATAAAGTCCCCGTAAGTCGGAACCGGGGAGCCAATTTCACCGACAGAAAGGCTGAGATTACCACCATTAATGTAAACGTACTGATTTCCTGAGGAGTCTACCTTGGCTAGATTGCCAGGATTTGTCCCGTCTCTAAGAATAATTGACATACTACAAGGCTCCTATAGAACGATTCGCTAAACGGTATTTCATGCGACTCCTAAAGCATACACAGCATAATGTCCCCAAGTTCCCGATGGCGCATATGCGGTAATGTCAAATCCCACTCCTGGAACTAGATTCTCGACATAGATCGAAAGACCTTCGGCCATCGCATCGTCTGCTTGATGATCAGACGTTGTTCCGTCAAATCCAGCTAGAATTATGCTGTTCGGCGTAACCCAAGATTGCCCTATAACCGTGACCGAAGCTGTGGTATCTTCCGGTCCTTCAGGATTCTGAAAATCAATGGTAGCCGTAACCTTGTTGACCCCCGAAGTCGCACTACTTGGGATCATCGAGGAGTCGATCTGGCCATTGGAATCCAGCATCGGAATGGCCCCGGCGTCTGCCGGCCCGCTCGACACACTGATCAACCACGAACGCCATTCCGTCCAAACGGTGTTCGTCCCGTCCTTGCGATTCGTGATGATGCTCCAAAGAGTTCCCATTAGAAAATCCAGAGCTGCCCTATGTCAGCCATAAATGCTTGTGCGACTTCTCCTTCCAGAATGAGTGGGGAAGGGGTTGTCGCCCAGTTGCCTAGAGCGTAGTAAATCCAAACTTTATGGTAATCTGTGGAGGCTTCAATATACTGGATGCCTATCATGGCGACCATGACAACTCGCCCAGTAGGGCTGGAGGGCACGTAACGCCAGAAGGCGCTTTGGATAGTGGTATTTAACTGAAACCCGTGGGTTCCCATGGTGCTCTCCAATTAGGCGCAGGTTTGACCGCGCTGTGGAGACCTTGCGTATGGGGTCTCCTCTATTTAGAGAGGAGAAAGTTGGATTTTTACGGCATCACGACGACAGCAGTGCCATCAGTCGTCAGCTGAAGTCCCCGCCTACCCATTGGACCAAATGGTCCTGGTCCTGGCCCGGCTGAACCCGTAATCCCCGCTACTGTTGCGAGATAGGTCTGGAGAGCTTTCTGGGCGGTCGCTACCGCTGCATTGGCAGGCGCTGCTACCGCTTGTGCGGTTGTGATGGTAGCTTGAAGTGTGGCCACTTCTGCCTGTTGTGCCGACGTGAGTACAACTGCTTTCATGTTTTGTTCTCCTTGAATAGGGATGGATAAAAAGTTTTTATCCTCTAACAACTTACGATCTAGCTTTTCAGTTCAATCGCCCAAGCCGCTCTTCCATTCACACCGAAATTTGGGTTCTCGGTGCCCGAACCGGAAATAGTCGCGGTTCCGATAGCGGGAACAGATAAAGTCTGTGCAACTGCTCCACAAACGGCACTCCCGGGTGAAAATGCACTGGTTTTCACCGTTCCTGATGTGGGAGTATATGTGGATAACACCACAACAAACGCACATCCCAGAACCAGTGAAGCCGTCTGCGTGGTGGTCACGGAAGTGCTGACATTCACGGTCGGTGCGCTGGATTCGTCTGGTACGGAATAAGCTATAGCTCCCACAGCAGACACATTCCTGAAGGTTGCTACTACGATGGTGTTATACCCGAAACCACCCGACCACCAAGAAGCACCCGGAATCTGAGTAGCGGATACAGTAGCGGATAGACAGATAAAGGCGTGCCCCGCCCCTGCAATCGCCAGCGCCATCGAATGAAATCTCAATGTAGCTCACCTTCAAGTGATCCGTGGTTGTGGTTGTCACCACGCCGTTGATGGTGCTCACGGCGGTCGTGACATACTGCGATGAAAGCGTGATTATTTGTTGCTCCTTATGCTAATAGATTGACTGCGGTGAGTTTCGCCCATGTTGCAGCGCCCGCGACGCCAGTAACAACGCAGAGGTAGATATATCCGCCGTATTGGATGATGTCTCCCTGCGTGCCGGCCGTCGCTGCGTTTGTCGGCGCGCCTGCCGACACTATACTGACCTTAGCGAGTTTCAGCATGCCGCTCGCGTCAGGGGTACCAGACGTGTTTCCTATCTGGATGACGTTCGCCGAGGCGCGGCTGATGGAGGCGTCGCCGTTCCAAGACAATTCGCCACCAGAAGGCAGAGCAAGATTTGGCACCAAGACAGAAGCATAGCCTGACGAGCCACCGGTATGGTCAAGATGCAGCGTGGTTGTCGGATTGCTTCCCGTGCCCATCTCAGTTAGCAACTGCCAATAATCACCAACAGCGGCGGACGTACCCGTGTTCCAGAATTCAGCAGAGAACTGTATGGGGTACGAATTGAAGTTTGTACCAGAGACAGCATCTCCTGCGTTGAGTATGTTTAGCAACCGAACGTAGGAGTTCGATAATACCTCGAATCCACCTCCTGCTACAATAAAACCTTGGACAGAGAACTGACCGCCAACATTTATTGTCGCTGCACCGGGGTTGAGGCTGGTGAGACCATCAATGGTCGCACACTTCAACGTGCCGCTCGCGTCAGGGGTACCAGACGTGTTTCCGATCTGGATGACGTTCGCCGAGGCGCGGCTGATGGATGTGTCGCCGTTCCATGTCTCATCGCCTGCGCTTGGAAACACAAGGTGGGTCAGCTTCAAGCTGCCAGAGTAGTCCCCAGCCGTGCC
>Ga0181532_10004190_pt1 | contig 12708 bp, 10 predicted proteins | sample PEATcosm2014_Bin_33_FD_119768 | JGI IMG/M metagenome (GOLD analysis project Ga0181532, IMG submission 119768) | Peatland microbial communities from MTU Mesocosm Facility, Houghton, MI, USA - PEATcosm2014_Bin11_30_metaG | ecosystem: Environmental > Terrestrial > Soil > Wetlands > Peat | place...
GGGATACAGCGCGGAGAGAACGGCGATCAACCCCAGAAGACTGATCGTCAGTGTCGCAAGCTTCCAACTCGCATCCAGTCCGTCAAAGTACGGCATCTTCGGCAAAAGGTTGACCAGCCCGCACAGACTGTAAGAAATGATCAAACCTGCACCACCGCTGATAAACACCAGGATTACTGTCTCTAGGAAAAATTGCCGGAGAATCGATTCCCTGGTCGCCCCCAGTGCTTTGCGCACTCCGATTTCACGCGTGCGCTCGCGAACGCTCACCAACATCACATTCATCACCCCCAAGCCACCGAGGAAAATCGTCGCCACGCCCACTGCGCCCATGAACACTTCCATGCCAACGAAAATCATCCGGTTGGCCTGCGCATTCTTGACCGTATCCCAGATACTTGCCGCTTCCTCATCCCGCGGATCGAAATTATGTAACCGTCCGAGCGTCCGCCGGATCTGTCGCACGCAATCTGGATGTGTTTCGAGCGACCAGGGTGCCACCAGGAGCCGGTCAACGGAATGTTCCACCGCCGGAGGTTTATTGGGAAAATCCCGTTTCATGGAATTGAAAGGAATGAAGATCTTCCGGATATCGACTCCGTCATAACTTGAGTTCTGGTCCTTCGTTTTCATGACGCCGATCACCGTATACGGCGTGCCGTTTAATTCAATGGTCTGTCCCAAGGCTTCCCGTTCTGCAAACAGTTGCTTTTTGGCATCGCTCCCGAGGAAGGCCACCCGCCGGCCCTGTTCATTGTCTTCGTCGTTGTAGAAGCGCCCCAGCGCCACCGTAATGCTGCGAATTTCGGTGAAGGGTGGGAGCGAGCCGACAGTATCGAGGTCGCCGCTGTTGAAGGCGCTGTGCACTTTCACGTTATTGCCCAACTCCGGCATCACGTACTTGCAGGCCGGCGCCTCTTTGGCCACTTCCTTGTAATCGTCCTCCATCCAGTGCACTATCCGGCCGGAGCGCGTGCCACCCGCCTGCATGCTGGTGCGTCCGGCGAACACAATCATCACGTCCTTACCAAAATTTTCTTGCTGTTTCTGGATGCCGCGGCCCAGGCCTTCTCCCGCCGCCACCATGAGCGTGATCGAAATGATCCCCCAGGCGATGCCGAACATGGTCAGCAGGGTGCGCCGCTTGTGCGCCCAGAGCGTCGCCATAGTATCGCGCAGAAGGTCAAGGAAGGTCATGGAGCCCCGTTACTGCAGTACAACTTGCTGCTTCTCGTTCAGTCCGGAAACAATTTCCGTTTTCACGCCGTTGGAGATCCCCAGTTTCACAGGCACTTTCTTCCGTCCGTTCTCTGCGTGGGGATCGGGCAGTTCGGCAGAGGCGTTGCGGTCCTTGTCGTAGATCAGCGCCGCCTCCGGCACCATCAGCACATCCTTCTTTTCTTCCAGCACGATTTCGGCGTTCGCACTCATGTTGGCCTTGAGTTCGAGGGTGGGGTTGGAGATCGATACGCGCACTTCGAACGTGGTGACGTTGTCTTTTTCCTTTCCTAGGGGAGAAATCTTGGTCACCTTGCCCGTGAATTTCTTGTCCTTGAAGGATTCCACCACGATCCGGGCCGCCTGGTTCAGATACACCTTGCCGATGTCCGCTTCGTCCACCTTGCCCTGCACGTATACTTCGCTGATGTCGCCCAGGGTCATAATCAAGGTGGCCTGCGAACCGAGCACAAGAATGGAGCTCACTGCATCGCCCATGTTTACGTCGCGGGAAAGCACCAGGCCATCGATCGGACTGACGATCGTCGAGTTCCGCAAGTCTTCTTCCGCGTTTTCCAGAGCCGCCTTGGCCTGGGCCACCTGCGCCTCCGCCTTGGCGATTTCTGCGCGGGATACAGCGAGGTTCCGCTGGGCGCTCACCTGTTTGTTCAACGCCAACTGGTAGTTTTTCTCGGAATCCTCCACCAGGCTCTTGGACATGACACCGTCTTTGTACATCTCCTGGGCGCGTTCCATATTCAGCTTGAGGAACGGCACATCCGGCCCCTCCGCATCCACTTTGTTACGCTCCAACTGAGCGACGGCCGAATCTCGCGCTGCTTGTGCGGCTTGGTAGTTCGCCTGTGAGGCGCGCACACTGGCTTCCAGTTGCACCTTGTCCAACTCTGCCAGGAGTTGGCCGGTCTTCACGCGGTCCCCATAATCCACGTACAGCTTTTTGACGATTCCGCTGGCCTTAGACTTCACTTCCACCTTCGACAGCGGCTGAATTTTTCCGGTCGCCACGACCACGCGCGCCAGGTCGCCACGTTCCACGGCAGCCAGTTTCGATGGATCAATCTCATGGTTGGGGCGCAGTGCCGCATAAACGCCATAGCCACCGCCAATCAGAACCAGCGCCGCGATGGCGGCAATAATGATTCTCCGGCGGCGCTTCTTGGCCGCCTTGCTGTTCGATAATCCATTTGCATTGCTGGACATAACCGACCCCCCGGGCGTAACGAGACTTCCGACACTCATCCACTGATACGTACCACTCGAAGACAAAGTTCCCGTTGCTATCTCTATAGACGAGAAAAGAGGCCGATGGTCAGTCGGGTCAAGGATGTTGGTTACAAAGTGAGGCGACGCAGCCTCAGCGAGTTGGTGATGACGGACTCCGAACTGAAGCTCATTGCCGCACTGGCGACCATCGGGCTAAGCAACCAGCCAAAGATCGGGTAAAAAATACCCGCCGCGACGGGAATTCCTAGCAGATTGTAGGTGAATGCAAATGCCAGATTCTGCTTGATATTGCCCACGGTCGCGCGGGAAAGCCGTCGCGCCCGCACCAGTCCGCGCAGGTCGCCCTTCACCAACATGATCCCCGCATTCTCTATGGCCACGTCCGTCCCCGTGCCCATCGCAATGCCTACATCCGCCACCGCGAGGGCTGGAGCGTCGTTGATCCCGTCTCCTGCCATGGCCACAATTCGCCCTTGGCCCCGAAGCTTCTTTACCACTTCCCCTTTTTCCTGTGGCAGGACTTCCGCTTGTACCTCTTCGATTCCGAGTTCTGCGGCAACTCTCCGGGCGGCTTCACGCCGGTCTCCCGTCACCATAACGATGCGCAGCCCTTCGGCACGAAGCACACGGATGGCATCAGGCGCGGACGCCTTGATCACATCTGATAAATACAGAATCCCTGAGGTGCGTCCATCCACAGCCAAATAGATGGTGGTCATGCCCGCCGTTTGCGGAGAATCGGCTGCGTGAGCCGCCACGGGCACCGGGATCCCCTGCTCCGTCAAAAAGCGCAGCGTTCCTGCAGTGACCAGTTTTCCCAACACACGGCCTCGCACTCCTCCCCCTGGAGTTGCCCGAAATTCGCTTGCCGGGCCGATAGGCAAATTGCGTTCTTCCGCAGCACGCACAATGGCCCGGGCCAGTGGATGCTCGCTCGATCGCTCCACGCTCGCCGCCATCGATAGCACGAAGTTTTCTGGAAGACTCGACCCCTCGATAACTTGGACATGCGCGACGTGTGGCTTGCCCTCCGTCAAGGTGCCGGTCTTGTCCACCACCAGCGTATCCACGCGGGCCAGCGTCTCCAGAGCCTCAGCATTGCGCACGAGCACACCCACGGAAGCGCCCCGTCCCACGGCCACCATGATGGACATCGGCGTGGCCAGTCCGAGCGCACACGGACAGGCGATAATCAGGACGGAGACCGCCGCTAGCAGTGCATGGGTGAATCGCGGCTCTGGTCCCCAGACCACCCAGCCTAGAAACGCCAGGATCGCCGCAATCGCCACTCCTGGGACAAAGTAGGCTGCCACTCTATCTGCCAAGCGCTGCATGGGCGCACGGCTGCGTTGTGCTTCGCTCACCACCTTCACGATCTGAGCCAACAGCGTTTCGCTTCCCACGCGTTCCGCCACCATCACAAAGCTCCCGCTAGTGTTCAGCGTCCCACCCGTCACTTTGTCGCCTACGATTTTCTCTACCGGCAGGGGTTCGCCGGTAACCATGGACTCGTCCACCGCGCTGGCGCCTTCTCGCACCGCGCCATCGACAGGCACGCGCTCTCCAGGTCGTACTCGGAGCAAGTCTCCGTGCTGGACCTGGTCCAAAGAAATGTCCGCATCGCCAGTCGCGGAGACGCGATGTGCCGTCTGTGGTGCCAGATGCAGCAGCTCGCGGATGGCCCCGCTGGTCCGCTGCCGCGCCCGTAATTCCAGCACTTGCCCCAGAAGAACCAGCGTAGTGATCACCGCCGCCGCTTCAAAATAAACCGCCACTCCCCCGCGCATGTCGCGGAAGGACGTGGGAAATGACTGCGGAAACAAGGTCGCCGCAACGCTGTAAAGATAAGCGGCGCCGGTGCCCAAACCGATCAGCGTGAACATGTTCGGGCTACGATTCACGAGCGAATTCCAAAAGCGCTGGAAAAACGGCCAGCCGCACCAGAAAACCACCGGCGTCGCCAGCAGAAATTCGGTGGCGTTCTTCACGTTGGGTTCCAGATGCAGCCCTAGCGACTCCCCAAACATGGAAAGAATCAGTACCGGCAGAGACAGCGCCGCGCTCACCCAGAATCGCTTGCGCATCGATGCGTATTGCGGATCCGGACCCGCTTCCGCGACGAAATCCATCGGCTCGAGCGCCATGCCGCACTTCGGGCAGATTCCCGGCCCAAGTTGAACGACCTCTGGATCCATCGGGCAGGTGTAGCGTGCATTTGCGGCGAGGGCAGAAGCCAGCCCTTTGACGGCGGGTGAAGGCTCCATTCCGCCCGCTCCCGGTGCCGCCAGAAACTTTTCCGGCTCCTTCTGGAAGCGCTCAGCGCAACGAACCGAACAAAAGTGATAGGTTTTCCCGCCATGCTTCAATTGTCCCGCGGCCCTCTGCGGGTCGACCATCATTCCGCAGACGGGATCCTTCTCCCGTGGCGCGGGGCGCAGGATGGGCAAGCCGGGCAATGGTGTATTGGCCATAAGGATCTCGTGGGATAGCTTATTATGTCAGATGTCCCGTGGCGGTGTCCCGGCACGCCAACATTCGGTCAGGCTGGTATAATCTTTCCATGACACTCCTTGAAATTACGTACGAATTGCAGTCACCGCTGAGCCTTGAACAGCTCAGCCGCCTCGGTGAATTTGCCAACACCTACGGCCTACGGAAATTCCGCGTCGACGAACAGAAAAATCACCTTACCTTCGAGTACGACGCTTCCCGTCTGCGCGACCCCCAGATAATGCACGTCTTGGCACAAGCGGGCATCGCCGTCAGCCGCCAAGTGAATTAGCGCCGCCTAGGGCGCAGACGGGCACCTACACAACAGCTTTTCTCCCGCGACGACGAGGACCTGCAAGATCTGCCCTCGGAAGGCAACCGGGACGTGCGCGCGCTCATCCATCCAAGAGATCACAAAGAATGACCTGGAATGTCCCTAGGAGCCCTTTCATCCGTGCGTGAGAAAATCCGGCCGCTGTATCGTTCGATTGCGTCAGGCACATCGGTAACCGGCATCGCCCGTCCCCGGGCTCTGCCTACCAAACACAATTTCTTGCGGCGTGGGCTTACGATCCTTGCCGTAGGACTTCTTGCGGTGGCGCTGCCGATGCAAGCAACCGACCAGACGGCAACGTTCAAAATTCCTCCGGTGAAGATCCCGCTGAAATTCAAAGAGCAGAACACCACGATTGCGGCCTCCGCAATGATTACCTTGATTACGAAGAAGCAGGGGCTAAACATTCTTAAGCTGGAACTGGCTGCTGACCTCTCCGGCCTGCAAGAAAACGTGACCGCGCTTTTGAGTTCCGCACTAGATAAGGACGACCCGTGTGGTGACCGCATTGCCATCCAGCACGCCACACTCACCCCACTCGATCGGGCCAGCATCACGGTGGTCGAACTGCACTATGAGCGCTCGGCATGTGCCAAGGTGTTAGGGAAAAAAGAGTCAAAACGGCTGGTTGGCGGCAATGCCGTCATGCAGATGAAGCTCACGCCCGCCGTAGATGATGACAACACGCAACTGCGGCTGGTGCCGGAAGTTGGCGCAATTGAAGCCGACGGCTCTCTCGGCGAGCTGCTTCGTTCGGGAACTCTTGGCGAAATGCTGCGCGAGAAGATCCGCAAGGCTATCCTGTCTGCACTGCAAAAAGGTGCCGACCTGAGCGCCACACTGCCACCCGCAGTTCAGGGATACGTAAAGATCAAGAATGCGCAATTCAAGGACGCTGGTTCGGGGCGCTTGCTGGCGATTCTCGACGGCGAAATCCAGATCACCAACGAGCAGCTTCAGGAACTTTCCAAACAGGTGAAAGAGCGAATTGAAGCGCACTGAGCATTCTCCCGTTCAACGGAATGATCCGAATCAGCAATCGAAAGTGTACAAGTGCCTTTTCGTGCGCTTGGGAGTGCAAAGAACGGGAACTCCTGCTTGGGATCGGGGGCCCCGCGAGGCGCGTTTCAGGGCCGCGGTCGTTTGCACACCCGCGCGGCGGCATCCAGTCTAGCCTCCCGCTCGCAAGCAAGCGGTTACGAACTCCAGAAACCGCAAGCCAATCCCCTCCCCCCTCACTAGTGATTTCGTGAAGTTCGCTACTCAAGACGCACGCAAGGTTGGGGGATTCGACCATGAGCACCAGCCACAAGCTCGGCGAAAATTCAATGAACCTACTAAAAGCAAGAAGGTTAATTGCACCGGTCGACCAAAACTCTAGGCCCAGAGGGATGCCTCGGTTGCAAAACTGAACTCGACCCCCATGCCAGTCTCCCACGCAATCTCGCCATCCAATTACTAGTACCATCAGAACCCTGGTAATGCACCGATTTAGTATGGCGGCTCTATCGGTTTTTTCTGGCTACCGCAGGAAACTCTTACCGATGAGAGATCCTTCCTTCAATCGTCTGCGGCGTATTGCCCTCTGGCTGGCGCTCGATCTCCTGGTGGCCGCAGGCCTCCTGGCCCTCTCGGCCCGGGGCGACACTTCTATACCGCTGCGCTCCGCTTCGACAGGTGGGTGTTACTGCTGTTGTGGTTTGTCGAAAACTTCGGCTGGTTGCAAGAAGATGTGCGAATTGCCAAAGTACGCATCACGCTGGTGGGCAGTTACCTGCTCGAAGCCTCACGCCAGAGTGCCCGTGGAAACCCCCAACGCGCAACCGCACCTGCCCCATCCCTCGCGTGCGGAGCGCGCGAGCAACTAAGAGCCCGGAGTAGGCTCGCCGAGCAGTCTCGCGAATATCTCAGGAATCTCAAAAATGGCGCGATTGTCCAGCGCCGACACGTTTGAACGGAATTCCGCCAGGGTTCCAGGTTCCAGAAGTTGCTTGACACCGGATACGATCTCCCTGAAATTCTTCAAAACAATGCCGACTCTTTTCTCCTTGACCCATTCCGTGTTGTAGCGCTCCTGCGGGAGAGTCCACGCATTGCACTCCAGAATCACGGGCAGCTTTCTGACCATGGCTTCCGCGACGCTTCCGGGACCGGGTTTGCCGATCAGAAAGTCCGCGGCGCGCATCAGGCGGTGCACTTCCTTGCTGAAGCCCACAATGTGCAGTGGCAATTTCCAGGCTCGCGCGCGGAATTTCTCCGCCAACTTTTCGTTTCGCCCGCAGATGACAACCAACTGGATCGGCATAACCGCGGCCTCTAGCCGCTCCACAATCTCGTACATGACCCTCGAACCAAACCCGCCGAAAAGCAGGATACCGGTCGGCAAATCGGCTCGAAGATTCAACGCGCGGCGCAAGGCGAGCGCATCGACATTGTCTGCCTGGTAAAAATCCGGGCGAAGAATCATTCCTGAGGTAGGAAAGATTTGCGAGGGAGCCTTCCCCAGTTGGCGAGCCTGCTCAACCGCGCGTTCCGTTCCGCAGATCACGTATTGCTCCTGAATGGGCTCGATCCAGAAATGCGGAGGAAAATCCGCCAAGTCCGTGATGAGGGTGACAAATGGCCGCCCGGGGCAAACGGAATTCCAGGCCTCCGCAATTTCCCGATTGAAGTGAGGAATAACCGAGACCATCAGGTCGGCCGGTTGCTCGTGAAAGTGTCTTGCCAGTAGTTTTACCATCGGACCGTGGAACACCCGGATCGTCATTTGCAAGATGCGCAAGAGTTGGGTGGCACCAAGAGTCCAGCCATTTCGCAAAATGATGTTGTATTGCTCCTGAATGCGGATGCCGGTCAGTTTCCTTAGCACGTCCAGGTGGTCGGTAAGGTCCTGGAACTGGACCAGATCCACCTGCCAGGGACGATTCTGCAGGGCGAGCACGGTTTGCAGAGCAAGAGCGGCATTGCGATGGCCTCCGCCCGCGTCATGAAACAGGATTTGTACTTTTTTCACTGGGGCATTCTCGCACGTGGTGTGGAGCCTAGCGCAAGAGCACTCTACATGCCATGTGGAAAACTCAAAAAGTCATTTGTGTTCAATGAGTTCCATGCCTTTTTTCACCCACAATTCGCCTCCCCTTCATGGACTGTTCATAACACTTTCGTACACTTTTCACATGCGATGTGACCTCCATGTGCATACCACAGCCTCCGGGATGTGTAACACCCCGGGTCTTACGGGGATTTGCCTTGAGTCTTATAACCAACCAGAGGACGTCTATCACCGTTGCAAGCAACGGGGGATGTCCATCGTGACGGTCACCGACCACGACTCCATCGCAGCTGCGGAAGTTCTCCGCAAGTATCCTGATTTTTTCCTCAGCGAGGAAGTCACGGTGCGCATGCCGACCGGCACCGAAATGCACCTGGGCGTGTATGGAATTTCCGAGAAGGACCACACGGAAATTCAGCGCCGGCGAAACGATTTCATCGCATTGCTGATGTACCTCACCGAACGGAAGCTTTTTTTTAGCGTAAACCACGTGTTCTCTGGCCTGACGGGCCATCGCGAAGAGGAGGATTTTAACTGGTTCGCCTCCTACGTCCCAGCCTTCGAAATCCGCAACGGCCAGATGTGGGCCGAAGCGAATCAGAGCGCGGAACGCCTGGCAGGGAAGCTCGGCAAGATCGGAGTGGCGGGCAGTGATTCGCATACTCTTTCGGGAGTCGCACTCACCTTCACCGAAGTGCCTGGGGCCCGGACGGTAACGGAATACTTCACCGCATTGCGGGCTGGCCGTGGCATCGCGCGAGGCGAACACGGCAATTACGCCAAGCTCACCTTGGACGTTTGGAGCTTTGTTGGCTCTGCGCTCAAAGGGAACCCCTTGGCTGCGGCAATTCTTCCACTGACCGTGTTCGTGCCAGTGATCACCGCATGCCACTGGTTGAACGAAGTGCGTTTCTGCAAAAAATGGGCTTCGCGGCTGGTGGGAGGGACGCACAGGCCGCGCAGACTGTGGGACGTCGATTCGCAATTTGAAGCCAACTGGGCCCGTTGAGAGGCTGCCATGGCCGTCGCAAAAACCGTCTGGGGATACATCGAAAATCGCGACCACCGCGTCATGCGCAGGGTCAACAACTGGTCAGCGCCTCGGTGGATCCGTTTTTGGATGCTGGTCTCGACGCGCATGGGCGACGGATGGCTATGGTACGGCCTCGGAGCGATTCTGTTGACATTTGGTGGCTCGCGCGGCAGCGCGGCCGTCGGCGCCGCAGGAAGCGCGGCGATCCTCGGCATTCTTGTTTTCAAGATTCTGAAGCAGCTCAGCCATCGGCCTAGACCTTGCGAACTGCAACCTCACTGCTGGGCCACGGTGTTGCCGCCAGACCAGTTTTCCTTTCCCTCGGGCCACACCATGACTGCTTTTTCGATCGCGCTGGTGGTAAGTTACTTCTATCCAACGCTGGAATGGCCGCTGTATTTCCTGGCGGTTAGCATTGCCGTTTCGCGCATCGTCATGGGAATGCACTTTCTCAGCGACGTGCTGGCCGGAGCAGTCCTTGGCTCCGCGCTCGGCGTAGCTTCCATCGTTACGTTTGCCGCTTATGGGTCAGCTTAGGCTGCGACAGGCGATTACATGTTTGGCTTGGGATGCTCAGCCAGGGCTTTCCGGAAAGCCGCCAGGTTGCTGGCGTCCACAACGGCCGTTCCAGTATCCACGAATGTGGGTAAGGGAGCCGCCGGAGCCGTTGCCCAGTCTTTGAATTCATGGACTACGTTGTGGTGCAGATCATCCAAGAACCGGACTCCATAGAAAGCCATGACATAGGGCTTCTGCACGACCGTGGCGGTAATCCACTTGCGCTCGATGCCTTCCAGCGTTTGCGGATCTTTGTCAAACGCCACAATCTTGATTTTTTCGGTCAGGTCCATTCTGTGCAATGCGTCTGCTGCGCCGGCGCCGGCCGAAGCTTCCAAGCCGATGATGCCGTCGATTTTTTCCTTCTTCTGCAGCATGGCAGAAATTGCATCGTAAGCTGCCCTCGGGTCACCTTTATCATCGACGGTCTCCACGATCTTGATCCCCGGATAGGCCTTCAAGGCTTCGTTTACTCCCCGCACTCGTTCCTCGGTGTTCCGTTGGCCGCTCAATGCGATGATCACCACTCGACCCTGGCCGCCGAGCAGATCCGCCATTCGCTTTCCGCTCTCCTGTCCCGCCCGGAAGTTATCCGTGCCGATGAATAGCACACGGTTTGATTCAGGTGCATCGGCGTCAATGCAAATGACAGGAATGCCGGCAAGAATCGCCTTGTCGATGGGCTCCTTGAACGACTTCGGATCACTGACCGATACCATAATACCAGCGGGATGTTGAGCCACTACTTGCTGAAAAGCAGCGAGTTCCTCGCTGGGAGAAAATGATGCAGGTCCTTCAATGTCCACCTTCACACCGGCAACTTGGCCGATGTCGTTAAGTCCTGCCGCAGCTTCTTGCCAATACGGCAGGTTGACGTTGCTTGCGACTAAAACGTATTTCTCTTCCGGCTGGTGGAACGGTTTCTGGCAGGCGCCGGCAACCATCCCCAGCGCCGCGATGCTCAAACCCGAAATAATTTTATTGGCTTTCATGCACGGTCTCCTTTTTCCGAGGTTATGCCCGACGCACTCTCTAAGGGACGAGACCAGATGGAATTCAACAAGAGCCTAGCACAATCAGGGCAGGCTGTGGATGTGATGACCGCGGCGGTTATTTTCGTTCTTCATGGTCCGCTGGCAAAGGCCTTCGAGCGAGGCTCGACGGTGCAAGGAAGTTGCTCCCGAGGCTGAACTTTTCGGCTGTTACTGCAGAATACCGGGATGTCGATCCTTAAGAGTGCTCGAACGCTTGTGCTTATCGCGTTCTTGTCACAATCCTCGGACACTCTGGCGCCTAGCGCTGTTGCCCAAGTCTCAACCACCGCGAGTTCAAATGTACCTGCTCCGATCATCGATCAGGATCGAAGCGTTTCGCTGAAGCATCTGCCGGTAAACATTCTTGCGGATCAAGAAGAGATATGGCTTTTCCCGGCCAAGTTGGTGCACGGAGAGCACTGGTGGCCCACGTCAGTCTCTCTCGCATCACCACAAGCAGTCACATCCCCGGAGACGTCTTTTTCGGCGGCCCCATGGGCTTCATGCTCGCACGTTACGCAGTTCTGCCCGCTCACTGAGCCTGAGCACATGGCCAGTTGCATAACGGCGCTGCGGGGAGTATATAAGGCCCATCCCTTCCCCTCTTGAAGAGGTTAACGTGGCTCCCGACCCATTACTGGAAGTTACCGTCGAATCTCTCGATACAGCACTTGCCGCGGAACGAGGCGGTGCAGACCGGATCGAGCTGTGCGGCGATCTAGTTCACGGCGGCATTACACCGTCTGAGGCCGCCATGCGCAAGTTGCACGAAGAAATCGAAATACCTCTCTACCTGATCATCCGCCCACGCGCCGGAGGATTCGTCTACAGCGAAAGAGAATTAGCCACCATGAAACGGGACATTTCAACGGCGCGCGACCTGGGCTTGGATGGGGTGGTCCTTGGTGTTCTGCGTGCCGACCACACCGTGGACGTTGAGCGCACGGCAGAATTGGTCCAATGGGCGCGGCCTTTGGAGGTCACTTTCCATCGGGCGTTTGACAACACCAGCGATCTCTTTCTCGCGCTTGAAGATGTGATCAGCACGGGCGCCACCCGCATTCTCACGGCGGGCGGTACTGCCAGCGCAGTAAAGGGAACGGAAAATCTTCGGAAGCTCGTCAAACAGGCAAGAGAACGAATTGTGGTCATGCCAGGTGGGGGTCTGGATGCGGCCAACATCGTCAACGTGGTTACGGCCACGGGAGCGAAGGAATTCCACTCCGGGTTGGGGAGCGTACTTCCTTACGGCAGCAGCAATCTACAGAGATTCGAGGCGGAGATCCACGCCATGAAGCGGCATCTGCAGCAAAGCAGGCAATCCGCCTAACCGAAGATCTGCTTCGAGCTCCGCGACTCGTCCTCGCAGCGAATCGGCCGCAATGCCAGCGGAAAACCCCATGGATGGGTGAAGAGTACGCGTGCAGCTCAGGCTTTTTGTGCCTGTCGCCGCAGGAAGGTTGGGACATCCAAGTCGTCCTTCGGGACTTCTTGGGTGACTTCACGAACATTCTGTGTCACTTGGTGGACGACGTTGGGAGGGGTAACCGGCAATTCCGTCTGCGTCGGCACATCCCGTCCTGCTTTCCAAGTCTTCGGCAGAAAAGACGGCTTCTGCGGCAGCTGTTTTCTTGCGGTTTCCTTGAACCCCGCCGCGATCACGGTGATTTTGACCATGTCCTTCATCGCTTCGTCCATCACAGCGCCGAAAATAATGTTCGCGTTTTCGTGCGCCGCCTTCTGA
>Ga0181532_10004192_pt1 | contig 12706 bp, 7 predicted proteins | sample PEATcosm2014_Bin_33_FD_119768 | JGI IMG/M metagenome (GOLD analysis project Ga0181532, IMG submission 119768) | Peatland microbial communities from MTU Mesocosm Facility, Houghton, MI, USA - PEATcosm2014_Bin11_30_metaG | ecosystem: Environmental > Terrestrial > Soil > Wetlands > Peat | place...
CATCGCGGGGTCAGAACAGAATGGCACTTAGTTAAGGCCCAGCAAAAGGGGGGCGCTTTCCATCCTTCTTTAGGTCCATGATGCGTTTCTGCGGCGGCAACCTCTAAACCGTTGAAAAGCCGAGTCATTTCCCCTTGTCCTGCTGGCACGCGGCAGACCACGTTGGAACCAAAGACCCATCGCTAATCCGCAAGCCGTTCTGGTCAAGAGATATGCGCCTTAACTTAGTGCCATTCGGGACCAACACCCGCACGGGGCGGGCGATCGGTTGCCCGTGGCCACCGTGCTCCGCGGGAAACGGCCCAAGACCTTCTGGCCTTGACCGGGAAGCTTGGATTCGAGGTCGGCACAGCCGTCCCGAATGGCCGGGGCACCGGCTTGGCCCGAGAGTGCCTAGACAGTGCCAAGACAGCACTAGGCTTAATACATTTTCTATTAAGCCTAGTGCTGTCTTGGCACTGTCTAGGCACTGTCTAGGCACTGGCCAGGGCATGGCCCTGGCAGACCAAAGGCCGCAGGTCCGACTCCAGGAACCGAGGCGGCTATGCCCTAACCGGCCAGTGCTTGGGGACGTCCCTTGATGTGGCTGTCTCCAGCGCACTTCCGAACCTTCGGATATTCGACAAGCGGTCAAACCGGAATTGCACGCATTCCCTGTTTGGCACGCAACCAGATAGGCACACTATAACCCGCTGAAGTACAGTATATTACGTAACAATGCGTCCTAATGTTATCTAGCCAGGGGATACGGGGTGCATACGGCGAGGATACGGCGAGGCTACGGGGAGAATCGCCCGCGCTCCGCAACGCGCCCGCCAGGTGTTAGTCAATCTTAATCGGTCCAGGCGCTGGTCCTAATCCGCCGCGCAAAACGCATCCTTCAGAGGGATAGCGGCTTGGGGGCCAGTTGTTCGGCTCTGTCGTGAGGCAGCAGCAACTGTTCTATTTCCCCGTAGGTGCGCACGACGTGGGTGGCATGCGCCAGCTCCTTCGCCGTATGCGTGTTAGTGATGGCGATCACCCCCATGCCCGCGGCGAGGCCCGCCGCCACGCCGGGCTTGGAATCCTCGATCACCCAGCAATCGTGCGGCGCGACCTTCAGCAATTCCGCCGCCCGCAAGAAGGTGTCCGGCGCGGGCTTGCCTCGTTTGATGTCCGAGGCGCTGACCACAGCGGAGAAGAACGCGCGCAGGTTGTCCAACTCCAGGACAGCTTCGACGACCGCCCGTTCCGAGCCCGAGGCGAGGGCCAGGGCATATCGCGGCGCCAGCTTCGCGATCAACGCGGGCAGGCCCTTGAACAGCGGCTGCTCGCGCCGGATGATCTCCAGCATGAGATTGCGTTTGCGTGAGAGCAGTTCCGCCAAGGGCTGCGGTGGATTGTGTCTGGCGATGAAGTCCACCCACAGCTCGTGGTCGGGCCGGCCGATATAGTCGGCGAAGCGGAGGCCATGGGTTTCCCCATAGCCCAGCTCCCGCATCACTTCCAGGAAGGCCCGCTCGTGGCGCGGCTCGCTGTCCACGATGACGCCGTCCATGTCGAAGATGACTGCTCGGAACCGTTTCATGCGGGGGACTTTACCGAAAGGGCGCTGCCGAGGCGCGCTTAAACTGGCGTTTGGGCGCTGTTGCTGTGTTGCGCGGTCCAGTCCTTCACCAGCGGAGGAAGCTTGCAGCTTTCGCAGATGGAGTTGGAGTGGTCGCAGAAGTCGCGCACCATCTGGATGAGCCCTTGCTGGGCCGCCGCGCCCGGCAATGTGCGAGCCGGCGCCCCGCCGAGCAGGCGTTGCCGGGCCAGGCGGAGCACCGAATTGTCCTCGGCTGCCGGCCATGCGAAATACCGATGCTGGATACCTCGTTGGACGTCGGCGCTCTTACCTTCCGCGGCCCGTGCCCAAAGCCAAGGCAGAACGACGTTGACCGCCAAATCGGTCACACGTGTGGCGCCCAGCAAAGGCTGCGCCTTTTTGAGGCGGGCAGAGCGGAAGGTGTAGTGCCAGGACCAGAAGTCATCCGGCGCCACTTGCAGGGCCTCCAATAGCGAGTGGGGCAGGGCGGTGTCCGGCATTTCGCGGGCGCACCACTGTTCCAGCTTGGACGGCAGGCCGCCCGCTGCCGACCAGTGCGCGGCCAGCGCCAGGCGCCGCTGGGGATGGTTGGCGGGCCGCAGCGCATGAAAGCGCCACAAGGTCTTCGGCAGGAGGCAATCCGCGTATTCGTCTCGCTCCCGCCACCACTGGTCCCAGATGCGCTGGACATAACCATCCGCGCCCGTCTGTGCGCGAGTCAGCTCGACCGGCAGCAGGCCGCTAATACCGAAGAGCCTTGCCTGCAGAGCCAGTGGTTGGATTCGGGGCGTCTGCCACCGCGGACGCAATTCGGCCAGCCGCTGCATGGGCCAAACGTTATGCTTGAAGCCCAGCGCTCGAAACAAGCCTTCCCAGAGTGATTGTTCCCAACCGGCCTGCCGGGCGCGGGCCTGGAACTGCGCGGCCTTGCTGTGCAATCGCACTTCGGCCGCCTGGTGCAGCAGGTCCTTGAGCTGTTCTGCCGGAAGCTGGCGCAACGGGGCGCAACAGCGCCCGCGCAGGCTTTCCGGCAGCGACTGCCCCGCTTCCCCGCCCAGCCACAAGCTGAGCTCACCCAAGGGAGCGTCCAGCACCGGGCGCAACAGCAGCAGGGGCGGCGCGCCGGCGGCAGGGCGCTCGCTCTCCCAAATCACATGCAGAATGACATTTCGGAAGGCAGGATTGCGATCATGCCCGTGCGCGCGCCAACCGCTGGAGCGAAGGTCCACCTCAATGTCCCCGCTGCGCGGCGGCGCGTCGCCCATCTGCACGAGCGCCGCGCGAAAGTCCGGGCCGCCCTCGACGCTGCGAAAACCCGGGTGAAGAATGCGCAACGGTTGTCCGTCTAAAGTGTGTAGTTGATCGCGCCGCAGCCGTTGGTGCTGCCAGATCGTTTGCAGGAGACGCTCGGGAGGCGATTCCAGGTCCTCACGCAGGACCGGGACCACGCCGCAACGCACGCGCCATTGCGCATAAAAACTGGCCAGAGCCGGAGTCACCGTGGCATTGCTTTTGCGCTAAGGCTCCTGCAAAGTCAAGCCCTTGGTTTAGCCCCGGCTGCGAACGGGGGTATCTGGGCAGCACCACCGGGGCTCGCACCAGGTGGTAGGACGCGTCACTCCGTGCGCGCCGCGGCGATGCGCAAATCGCCCAACCTTGGCCGGCTCCCGGCAATCGCGGCGCGCACGGAGTGACCCGCCCTGCCAGTGCGGTGCGGCTGTTGAAAACTGAACGAATCCAGAGGCGGGGCTGACTGTTGTATGCATATGAATGTGAGAGCAAGTGGACGACTGCCACGGCTGGTTGAAGCGTGGGCGCTAGCCGTGTGCCTGATTTATGGGGCCGCTTGGGTCCGCGGCCAGGGCGTGGACACTGACATCCGCCGGGATGCCACCGTGCTGGCGGTGGAGAAGGTCATGCCCAGCGTGGTGAACATCGCCACCGAGACGATCATCCATATCAGGGACCCCTTCGAGGAGTTCTTCCGCCAATTCATGTATCCCTATCACAGCCAGCAACCAGCCAACGCCCAATACAGCCTCGGCTCGGGCGTGGTCATTGACGAGGCCGGCTATCTCCTCACGAATGACCACGTCGTGCGCCGCGCGGACAAGATCGCGGTCAAGTTCTGCACGGGCACAAACGTGTATGAGGCGAGCGTAATCGCCAGCGACCCAAGGAGTGACGTTGCCCTGCTGAAGCTCAAGGCCCGCCCCGGCGAGAAATTCAGCGCCATCAAATTTGCGCCCGAGGACGATCTGCTGCTCGGGGAGACGGTGCTGGCGATGGGCAACCCCTTTGGGCTGGGCGGCTCGGTCTCGCGCGGCATCTTGAGCTCCAAGAGCCGGATCGTTGCCAAGGAAGGCGAGCCGTTGGACATCCCTAATTGGCTGCAGACCGACGCGCCGATCAACTTCGGCAATAGCGGCGGGCCGCTCGTCAATCTGCGCGGCGAACTCATCGGCATCAACGTCGCGGTCCTGCGCAACTACCAGGGACAAGTCGCCGAGGGCATCGGCTTTGCCATCCCGATCCGCCGCGTGCTGGAGGCGCTGTCGGACATCTTCCCAACGGAGTTTGTGAAATCCCTCTGGTTCGGCGCGCGGGTCAAGGTGGGGACGGCGCCGCTGGTTGTAATGAGCGTGCAACCGCAAAGCCCCGCCGGGCAGGCGGGACTGAAGGCCGGCGACGCTATCCTGCAAGTTAATGGCAAGGCCCCCAAGAGCTTTATTGACTTCGCGGACCTGCTGGCGGCCAATGCGGCCGAGAAGGTCGCCCTCAAAGTCCAGCGCGACGCAGCGCAGAAGGAGATAGCCGTGCGCCTGGTGCCGGAAGGGGAGGTGTTCAATGCAGCCATGATCCGCGACAAGCTGGGGCTGAACCTGGATGAGCTGACGCCGGACGTGGCCGCCCGCTACCAGGTGCGCCCTTCCGAGGGCTATGTTATTACCGGCGTGCAGGCGGACGGCCCGGCCGCCGCAGCCGGCTTGCAGGGCGGAATCGTCGTGACCGCCATTGACGGGCGAACCCCGCCCGACCTCACCGCTGCCGCCAAGCAACTCTACGCGAAGAAGAAGGGGGATCGCGTGCTCCTCGACATTGTCGTGCGCCAGCGGATGGGCAACTACGATTTGCTGCGCACCGGTTCGGTCGAACTGGCCGCACGCTAGCGGATATTTTGTTGGCTCAACCTGTCGCGTGCAAGCTAGACTCAATTTTACGCTGTGTTCATGAGCGATGATTTGATGATAGAAGTTGCCCACCTGACCAAACGCTACGCCGGAGGCACTGCGGTCTCGGACATTTCGTTTAGTGTCAGGCGCGGCGAGATCGTCGGCCTCCTCGGCCCCAATGGGGCGGGGAAGAGCACGACGATGCGCATCCTTTCATGCTACCTGGCCGCGACCTCCGGCACCGTCCGCGTGGCCGGGCTGGATGTCTTCCATCAATCCGACGAGGTGCGGCGCCGCATCGGCTACATGCCCGAGAACAACCCGCTGCACTACGACATGCGGGTGCGAGAGTATCTGAAGTTCCGCGCCCGGCTGAAGGGTTTGACCCGCAGGCGCTCCCGTGAGCGCGTGGACCTCGTCACCGAGCAGTGCGGCTTGACCGAGGTCAGCCGGCGCATCATCGGCCAGCTTTCCAAAGGCTACCGGCAGCGCGTCGGCCTGGCGGATGCCCTGGTGCACGAACCGGAGTTAATCATCCTCGATGAGCCGACCATCGGACTGGACCCCAACCAAATCCGCGCCGTGCGGCAGCTTATCAAAGGGCTCGGCGGCTCGCACACGGTGCTGGTTTCCACCCATATTCTGTCCGAAGCCGAGATGACGTGCTACCGCGTGGTGATCATGTACGAGGGGAGAATCCTGGCCGCGGATACGCCCGAGAACCTGCAGAAGCTCATGAGCAGCGACAGCCAGGTTATTGCTGAGATTGCTGCGCCGGAGCCGGAGTTGCGGGAATGCTGGGCCCAGATGGCCGAGGTCGAGCAGTTCGATGTATCGGCCAGCGAGGGTGACTACTTCCGTTGTGCACTGACGCCGCGGGATGGCCTGGATTTGCGTCCCCTCATCTTCGCCCTCGTGCGCGAGCGTGGGTGGACCATGCGCGAGTTGACCCGCAACCGGCATTCGCTCGAGGACATCTACGTCCGTGTGACCCGGCCTGACGAGGAGGACGAGGGTTGATGGGCACCTGGTGGACGCTCACCCGGCGCGAGTTGGCGGGGTTCTTTCTCTCCCTGCGCGGCTACATCATCATAGCTGCCGCGGTGTTCCTGGTGGGCTACAGTTTTGTGGTGCTGCTGGTGAACCTGCAACGCGAGCCCACGCCCATGCCGGTCACCGAGGTATTCTACAATACGCAGTTCTTCTGGCTCATCCTGCTGCTCACCACGCCCGTCATTACCATGCGCCTCTTCGCCCACGAGAAGTTCTCGGGCACCTTTGAGACGCTCATGACCACGCCGGTCAGCGACCTGCAGGTGGTGCTGGCCAAGTTCGCCGCCGCCATGGTCTTCTACGTCGTGATGTGGCTGCCCTTGCTGCCCTGCCTGCTCATCGTGCGCCATTTCACCTACGATTCGGCGGCACTTGATCCCGGCACGATTGGCAGCACGTATCTGGGCATCCTGTTGCTCGGCGGCCTGTTCATCTCCCTGGGATGCTGCGCCTCGGCGCTGACGCGGAGCCAGGGGATAGCGGCGATGATCAGCCTGGTGTTCGGCGCCAGCGTGTTCATGCTCGCTTGGATCGCCGACCAACTGCCCGCGCGCGCAAGCTGGCAGGGACAAGTGCTTGCCTGCTTCACCTTCTTTGACCAAATGCGTGATTTCGTGCGGGGCGTGGTGGACACGCGGCCGGTGGTCCTCCTGGGCAGTTTATCCTTGTTCTTCCTGTTCCTGACCTTGCGCGTCGTGGAGAGCCGCCGCTGGAAATAGCATGGCGACTGATCCCCACTCCAAACCGAGCTTCTCGCCCTGGCGCAAGTGGAGCATCATCTGCAACCTGGTTCTCCTCGTCGTGCTGGTGTTGGCGGTGGTGGTCATGGTGAACTACCTGAGCCGTGAATGCTACCTGCGGCTCCATGTCAGCACTCGCACGCAGATCGAGCTGGCCCCATCAACGGTGAGCCTCTTGAAATCGCTCACCAACCATGTCCTGGTGACCCTCTATTACGACAAGGAGGACGCCCTCTACGGTCCGGCCAGCGATCTGCTGGGCGAATACAGCAACAGAGACCCGCGCATTTCTGTGCAGACGGTTGATTACACCCACGATGCCGGCGCGGCCCAGAAGGTGAAGGCCATCTACAAGCTCGCTGCTCCCTCTGACAAGAACCTTGTTATCTTCGATTGCCAGGGAAAGTCCATCGCCATTCCGGGGGATGTGCTGGGCCAGTATGCCGTCGAGGAACTGCCCAATGAAAAGCACGAACGCGTCCTCCAGCGCAAAATCACAGGCTTTATGGGGGAGATGGCCTTCAACGAGGCCCTGCTTCATGTCACCAACCCCAAAGCCGTCCATGCCTGCTTCCTGACGGGCCATGGCGAGCACAACTTCGAAAGCGGAGACCAGCGCCTTGGCTACCGTAAGTTCTCGTTGGTCCTCGCCCAGAATGACATCGGGCTGGCGCCACTCAGCCTGCTGACCAATAATATGGTCCCGGCGGATTGCAGCCTCCTTATCATTGCGGGTCCGGCCACTTCCATCGCCGACAGCGAGCTGGAGAAGATCGAAACCTACTTGAGCCAGGGCGGCCGCCTCCTGGCGTTGTTCAACGCCAACTCGCTCGACGACCGAACCGGGCTGGACCGGGTAATCGGGCTGGAGAAGCTGCTGGCCAAATGGGGCGTCCGTGTCGGCGACCTCATCATCAGCGACCCCCAGCACTCAGACAAGGAATCCGATATAGTCGTCAGTGCCTTCACCTCCCACCCGATTGTCAATCCTCTGCTCGGCGCCCAAACGGGGCTCGACCTCATTCGACCCCGCCCAGTGGGCAAGCTCAGTTCCGCCTCGACCCAGACCGCCGACGCCCCGCGCGTCGAGGCCGTCGCTTGGTCCAGCCCGCAGGCCTTCGTCGAGAGCGACCCCAACAAAGAGCACCATCAATTCCCGTTTATCGTCGCAGTCGAAAAAGGCGCCATCCCAGGGGTCATTACGGAACGTGGCACCACCCGGATGGTCGTCGTCGGCGATTCTCTCTTCCTTAGCAATCAGGAGATAGACAAGTTGGGCAACCGTGACTTTGCCGGCTACGCAGTTGGCTGGTTGCTGGAGCGGCCTGAGTTGCTCCACGGCCCCGGCCCACGGCCTCTCAAATCCTTTAAGATCGTCATGACCAAAGCGCAGTTGCAGAGCGCTGAATGGATGTTGCTGGGGGGGGTGCCGGGAGCGGTGCTGGTTCTTGGGGGCTTAATCTGGTTGCGGCGCAGGAGGTAGATGAAACCTAGGAACACCTGGCTCTGGTTTCTGGTCGCCGCGGGGCTGTTCGCGTTTATCCTCTTGTACGAGAAGTACGCCCACAAATCCCCGCCCGGCGGCACCAAGGTCCTGCCTGAACTGAAGGCCAACGCCGTCACCAGCGTCCAGGTCCGCCCGGCGTCCGGCCGCGCGATCGAGGCCGAACGCACCAACGGAGTGTGGCAACTGGTCGAGCCGCGGGCCTATCCTGCCCAGCAAGCCAGCATCGAGAGCCTTCTGATCGCCCTGGAAAAGCTGACCCCGGCCACCGTGATCACCGCCCGCGAGTTGAGGGGCAGGACCAACGCGGATGAGGAGTTTGGCTTTGCCGCTCCTCAAGCGACCATCACCTTGCAGCAACCCGACTATCATGTGCTCCTACAAGTCGGGGCGAGGACTGCGCCGGGGGACCAGGTGTTCCTGCGAGTCGTTTCTGACATTTATGTCGTGGATGCCGGAATCCTGAAATATCTTCCCGGCGGCGTGGATGATTGGCGGGACACCACGCTTCTTGATCTAAAGAGTCTGGCGTTCGACCGCCTGTCCGTGACTAACGGCGCGAAGATTGTCCAGTTCGTGCGCGGAGGAACCAACGAGCCGTGGCGCATGGTTTACCCATTATCGGCTCGTGCGGACAACTTCAAGATTGGCGAAGCCCTGCAGCGGCTGGAAAGCTTGCGCATCCAACAGTTCGTGCCGGAGGATGTGAAGAACGACTCGGATAACTTCGGCCTGCAACCCCCCGAATTGGAACTCGCCTTCGGCCTGGGCACCAATACTCCAGCGGTGCTGCAATTCGGCAGGAGCCCAACCAACGATTCCCGGCTGGTTTATGCCCGCCGCCTCGGCCAGGCTGCGGTGGTCACCGTTGCCAATGATCTGCTCGCCTCATGGCGCGACAAGGTCAACGACTTCCGCGACCCTTACGTGCTGGTACTAAAGGCTCCTCCCGCACTCATCGAGGCGCGCGGCCAGGACAGTTTCACCCTGGAGCAGCAGACCAATGGCATGTGGCGCCTCCTCCCCCAGGGCTTCACAGCCGATGCCGGCTTGGTCAAGGACTTCTTCTCCGCGTTGAACACCCTCAGGATCATCGAGTTCATTGACGTGGTAATCGAGCCCGATCTGCCAAACTACGGTCTCGCCTCGCCGACCCTGCGTTATAGTCTTAGGACCGCTCCGGCGGATTCTCCCGGAGGCAGAACCAATGCGCTCATCGCCGAGGTGAGCCTGGGGACCAACGCGGCGGGCAAGGCTTTCGCCCGGCGCTCAGATGAGAGCTTTGTTTATGGCATCACCTCAAACGCCTTCCAGCGCCTGCCGTCCGCGGCCAGGCAACTGCGCGACCGCGCGATTTGGGACTTCTCCACGAACGACATCGCCCGGGTGATCATCCATCAGCAGGGCAAAGAGCGGCAAATCCGACGCAATGGCCCCTACAACTGGTCGCTCACCACTCCAGGAGTTCTCAAAAATGACCTTGCGGTCGAAGAGGTGGTTCGCGGGCTGTGCCAACTCACGGCGGTTGCCTGGGCCGCGCAGGGGGGGCACGACCGCGCGGCGTATGGCTTCACAGATAAGGGCTTTCAGATCACCCTCGAGCTGAAAAGCGGGGATAAGAAGACGGTGGAATTCGGCGGGGAAGCCCCTTCGGGGTGTCCTTACGCGATGGTCACCTTGGATGGGAGCCCGTGGGTCTTTGAATTCCCCCTGGCGCTTGCGCGGGACGTAGCGGGTTATCTGACCATTCCCGCGGACGTGCCCTGATCCGGAATGGCAAGGCAGTCCTCAAGCCGCTTCTGGAGGCGCTGCCGTACCTGCTTCCGCTGCTTCCGCATTTCGGTCTTGCTGATCATTCTCCTCCTGGTCTCGGCGTTCGCTTACCTCAACCAGGTTGGCCTCCCCGGCTTCGTTAAAAGGCCGTTGCTCGAGAATCTGCGCGCCCGCGGTCTGGACGTCCGGTTCTCGCGCCTGCGCCTGCGGTGGTATCGCGGGCTGGTCGCCGAGAATGTCCGCTTCGAGCGCGCCGATGAGCCCTTCAGTCCGCAGTTCACGCTGCAAGAGGCACAGGTGCGGCTTGACCATCACGCCCTCGCCCGGCTTCGAATCCAGGTTGACGGGCTCGTCCTGCGCCAGGGCCGCCTGGTCTGGCCCATTCGCGAAACCAACCAGCCGCCGCGCCAGTTGGCCGTAGATAACATCCAGACCGATCTGCGTTTCCTGCCCAATGACGAGTGGGCGCTTGACAACTTCACCGCCACCTTCGCCGACGCCGACATCAGGTTGTCGGGCACCGTGACCAATGCCTCCGCGATCCGCGATTGGCGGTTCTTTCAGGGGCAGCAATCCGCCCCTGCCGGGGTTTGGCAGAATCGGCTCCGGCGGCTGGCCGACACACTCGAAGGCATCAATTTCTCCACACCGCCGGAACTCTCACTCGATGTCCGGGGCGACGCGCGCGATCTCCTGAGCTTCACCGTGCGCGTGCGGGCCAGCGCCCCGCGTGCCGTCACCCCCTGGGGCACCATGACGCGCGGGCGTGCCACCTTGGGCATCTACCCGCCTGCCGCCAACCAGCCCTCGCACGCCGAATTGAGCGTGGCAGCCGATGAGGCCCAAACCCGCTGGGCCCGCACCAAGAACGTGCGCCTCATCGCCAGTCTCGCCTCAACCGAGGGCCAAATCCATCTGGCCAACGGTGAGGTTGCCCTGAGCGCGGCCCAGGTCCAAACCAAATGGGCCAGCGCGACCGATTTGCACCTCTCCCTCCATGCTTCCTCCATACCCGATACGACCAATCTGCTGAACGCGACCCTCACGCTGCGCATCCGAGAAGTCGGCACGCCCTGGGCCAGCACCACGAACCTCCAATTCACCGCTCAATGGCTGCACGCATTGACCAATGCCATCCCGCTGTCCGGCGAAGGCCAACTGGTCTGCGACCGCGTGGACGCCGGATCGGCCACCGCCCGTGAGGTTCGGCTCAAGACCCATCTGGTGACTGCCCCGAAGAGCGCCGCCCGCCACGCAGATGCCTCGTGGGCTGGCTGGGCATGGCTTGAGCCTTATATTCTCGATTGGGATGCTCGGCTCACCGAAGTGCGGTCGCCCGAGCTTGCGGCGCAGGAAGTCACTGGCGGCGGGAGTTGGCATGCGCCCGACCTGCTGCTCACCAACCTGGTGGCCAGGCTCGAACAAAGACAGCTCGCAGCCTACTCCGCCCTGAATGTGGCGACCCGCATCCTCAAGCTTAAGTTCTCTTCCGATCTCGACCCGCACGCCCTGGCGCCGCTGCTGGCCCAGAGCGCCGCCGCATGGCTGGCGCCCTTCACCTGGGAGCAGCCGCCCGAAATCAACGGCGCGCTCTCGCTGGCTCTGCCTCCCTGGACCAACAGACCGCCTGACTGGCGCGCGGACCTCCTCTCCAGCATCCAGCTCAACGGAGACTGCAACCTGGCGCATGGCCTGACTTATCGGGACGTAACCTTTTCCACCGCCCGTTCCCATGTGCTCTACTCAAATGGCGTGTGGCGTCTGCCGGATCTGACCCTCACCCAACGGGAAGGACGGATCGAAGCGGCGCTCGAAGCGGACCAGCGGACGAAAGACTTCTCCCTGCGCATCCACAGCACTGTGGATGTGCGCGAGTTGCGCCCCGCTCTGGGACAGGGGGCGCACAACGTGCTCGATCTCTTCACTTTCACCGTGCCGCCGGTGCTGGAAGCCGACGCTCACGGCCGCTGGGATGACCTCCAGAGCATCGGTGTCCAGGGCCGGGCCAGCCTGACCAATTTCACCTTCCGGGAACAGGCGATCAGCGGCGTGCAAACCGTCATCCATTACACGAATCGCCTGGTTCATTTCATTTCGCCGCGCGTCCAGCGTGGCGCGGGTCAGGCGACCGCTGACGCCGTGGTCGCGGATTTCAACGGCCAGAAGGTCTATCTTACCAACGCCTACAGCACAGTCGAGCCGATGGTCATCGCCCGCGTCATCGGCGCCGACGTCGCTCGCGCGATTGAACCCTATCGCTTCGACCAACCGCCCGTCGCCTACGTCCACGGCATTGTCCCCATGCACGGCGAGGACGACGCGGACCTGCATTTTGACCTCGCGGGCGGCCCGTTTAACTGGTGGCGATTTCACGTGCCCGAGGTTTCCGCGCACGTGCATTGGCTGGGCCAGCACGTCAGGCTGGGGGGAATGAAGATGCAATTCTACGGCGGCCGGGCGCAGGGCGACGCCGGATTCGATTTCCACCCCGGTGGGCCGACCGACTACCACTTCGCCGTGACGGCCACCAACGCGGACCTGCAGGCCCTCATGGCCGACTTGTTCACCCGCACCAATCACCTCAGGGGCGCCCTGAGCGGCACCCTCATCGTCACCAATGCGAACACCACGTCCCTGCAAACCTGGAATGGTTTCGGCAATCTCCAACTCCAGGACGGGCTCATTTGGGACATCCCGATCTTCGGCGTCTTTTCGGATGTCCTCAATGGCATGTACCCCGGCCTGGGCAGTAGCCGCCCCAGCGCCGGCACCTGCACCTTCGGCATCACCGACGGCGTCATCCGCTCCAGCGACGTGGACATCCGCTCCACCTTCGTCCGCTTGCAATACCGCGGCAGCGTGGACCTCGAAGGCCGGGTCCAGGCAAAGGTTCAGG
>Ga0181532_10004196_pt1 | contig 12698 bp, 9 predicted proteins | sample PEATcosm2014_Bin_33_FD_119768 | JGI IMG/M metagenome (GOLD analysis project Ga0181532, IMG submission 119768) | Peatland microbial communities from MTU Mesocosm Facility, Houghton, MI, USA - PEATcosm2014_Bin11_30_metaG | ecosystem: Environmental > Terrestrial > Soil > Wetlands > Peat | place...
ACCAGCGCGAAACCGGCGATCATGCGGCCATTGATAATATAGGTGTATTTGCCGCCGCCGGCGTGCGGTCCTTGCCGCGTTAGTATTTTAAAATAATAGCCGTGGTAAGGCGTCTGGTCCCCGGTCATGATCTTGGTTTCTTTGCGATAGCCTTCGCCCTGCGCTTCCGCAATCAGCGGCCCGAACGGACTGGCCTCGTCCCCCTCCGCCGCGTGCCAGTAAAGGCCGTCATGCTGGCCGGGGTTGCTCCGCAAGTATTGGGCGTATTGCAGCACTCCATCGCCGTTGCGATCTTTGCCGGCATACTCGCGCTGGGCCTCGACGTATGCCTGGCAAACGCGAATCGTCCCCAACTCGTTCATGCCAATCCGGCGATTGAGTATTTCCTCCCTGCCAGCTTGGGTATCGAACGACCATTGGCCATCCCGTTGCACCAGCGGAATCGGAAACGGCCACGCATCATTGCCGATATCCAAAGTCACCCTGTCATCCGACACCCGCGCCAACGCCACCTTCTCAGATATCCGCCGCGCAAAAATTACAAACCCGTTGCTGGCCTGAACGGCGTCCGCCGAAACAAGACCGCGCAGCTCCGCCCCGAAAATCGCGTCCAGCGCATTGGTATCCTTGGTCCCGGCCGCGGCCGTCAAAGCCTTCACGGCCTCTTCCGGCGTGGCGAATCGCTCCTCCTGCGCGGCAAATATCTGCCGCGGCGTTGCCAGGCCGGACATCAGCGCCCCGAACACGCAGGCACAACGGACGAATTTCAAAACAAGGGATTTCATATTAAGTCTCAACGCCGGCCCGAAGACCCTCCGGATCGGGACGACTCGGCACTGCTGCTCCCCCGGCTCTCCTGACCGCGGGAACTGGATTCACGGACTTCACGCGAACTTTGTGAGCCGCCAAACACGCTTTCAGACGGTTCGCTTCTCTGGATCGGGCGCGACACTGCCGGAGCACGGCTCACTTCCGGCGCGCGGCTCACCGCCGGAGCACGATTCACTTCCGGTGCCCGGCCGATTGTAGTTACACTCACCCGAGGCGCCGCCGCGGGACGCGTGGCGGGCCGGGGAGCTTCGCGTGGCGCAGGGAGTCTGGGCACCGCATAGGCACGGGAAACCGGGCGATTTTCATAGCCGCGATCTCCGCCCGCCACGATGACCGAAGCCGCGTGCGTCTTGGGCCGCCACAGACCCGAATCTTGGGTGGGGAATTCCTTGCGCCGCGCCCCCGGTGCGCGCCGCCACCAATCTGGCGGGCGCAAATGGCCCGGGCCCCAACTGATCAAATGATGGTGCCGCCAATCCCAATCGAAGCCCAACCACACTCCGATGGGAAAACCGATCCCGAAGCTGCAATACACGCCCGGTTGATAATAGATTTGGTCCGGCTGATAATCCGGCACATAAATATCGTCCGGATCAGCCGGGGTGATGTCGATGGTGCCGTCATCGCTCTGCACATTTTCCTGCGGAGTGCTTTGCAGATTCCCCAAAGCCTGGGCCTTGGCCCGCAGGCGCTGAATGGAATCCATCACATCGGATTGCTGGTTGGCGAAGGCTTCTCCAAGCTCTGTCGTCCAGGCCAGATTGTCATCCATCCACTTCAGGACAGTCGGGTAATGCGCCAATCCCTGCACGCTCGGGTCCAACGGCTGCTCCGCGATCTGGTTCGGATCGCCGCCTTCGCTCACATACCGGTTCGCCAGCACGATTTGCGACGGCACAGTCGCCGCGGGCAGAATGAGGCCAATGAGTGGATCGGGGTAAAGCGCGATGGGTCCCAGCATCTGGTCCAAGTCCGTGCTCGACCACGCCGCCGCGCCCGGCGCAGGCGGAGGGGCGCCGTCTTGGGCGAAGCATTGCGTCCACGCGCCCGCCAGGGCCAGCAGCGCAGCAGCGACAACTGCCAATCTCTTCATGCCCCCATGCTGGTCGCGTCTTCCCAAATAGTCAATACCCATGCAAAAAGGTGATTTGCCTTTTTCTCGTCCCTGGCGTTACTTTCGGCGGGATGACGAACGAGAGGCAAAGCCTGAAAAAAACCGGCAATCACAAAATGGATTTGGCGGTATTCCGCCGGTTCGCAATCTTGGCCGCCCTCGCCATGGCCTGCCTCATCCCCTGCCCCGACGCCGCGCGCGCCGATGAAATTGCGACAAATCTGCCCAGCGACACGCCAAAGTCATTCAAGCCCGTCACCGACTCCTTCGACTACGTGAAGCGCAAGGAAATGATCCCCATGCGTGACGGCGTGAAGCTGAGGACTTTCATCCTCGTGCCAAAAGGCGCCAGCCAGGCACCGATTCTGCTCACCCGCACGCCCTACAACGCGTCTGAGAAGGTGTTGCGCTTTAACAGTCCGCATCTGGCCGCGGCGGTTCCGCAAATGGACGACACCGCGGTGGCCGCCGGCTACATCATTGCCTATCAGGACGTGCGCGGCAAATACGGGTCCGAAGGCGATTATGTGATGACCCGCCCGCTCAAGGGTCCGCTCAACCCCACCCAGGTTGACCACGCCACCGATGCTTACGACACGATCGACTGGTTGGTGAAGCACGTGCCCGAGTCCAACGGACGCGTCGGCACGATTGGCGGCTCTTACGAGGGCTTCACCACAGTCATATCCACGGTGCATCCCCACCCGGCGCTGAAGGTTGCGGTGCCTTTCGCGCCAATGATTGACGGCTGGATCGGGGACGACTGGTTCCACAACGGCGCCTTTCGGCAGGACGGGACGCTCGCCTACTTTTATGGGCAGGAGGCGACGCGCTCGAATGACGAGAATTGGTGGTCCGGCGTTCACGAGTCTTATGATGAATACCTGAGAGCCGGCTCCGCGGGCGCCATGGCCGCATCCCGCGGCCTTGAACAACTCGGCTTCTGGCGCGCCCTCGCGGACCATCCCGCCTACGATTTGTTCTGGCAGGACCAGGCGGTGGACAAGCTGCTCGCCAAAGAGCCGCTGCGCGTGCCCATGCTGATCGTCTCCGGGCTTTTCGACCAGGAGGATATCTATGGCGGCCCTGCGCTTTACAAGGCCCTGGCAGGCAAGGATCCCGCCGGCCAGTTCGTGCATCTCGTCCTGGGACCCTGGAACCACGGACAGGGTCGGCGCGAAGGCCGCGGCATCGGTGAGATTCAATTCGAAGGCGACACGGCGACCTGGTTTCGGCGCACGGTGATGCAGCCCTTCCTGGACCATTACCTGAAGGATGCCCCGATGCCGGACACGCCGCGCGCGCTTGTGTACGAAACAGGCGCCAACCAGTGGCATCGCTACGACGCCTGGCCCCGCTCCTGCGCCGAAGGGTGCCCGGAGCACGCGCGCAATCTCTTTCTCCTTCCCGGTGGCCGCCTCGGGTTCGAGCAGCCCGTCTCGTCCAGGATGGAATACGACGAGTATGTCTCCGACCCTGCAAAACCGGTTCCGTACCGGCAACGGCCGACGCTATCCTCAGACCCGACCTGGAGTGAATGGCTCGTTGATGACCAGCGCAACGCCGCTTCCCGCCCGGACGTTCTGGTCTATGAGACCGCACCTTTTGAAAAGCCACTGCGAGTTGCCGGCGAGCCAATTGCCCGCTTGTATGCGTCCACCAGCGGAACCGATTCCGATTGGGTGGTGAAAATCATAGACGTCTGGCCCGAAGAAGTCCCCGACCACCCTAAACTCGGTGGTTACCAGCAGATGCTCTCGGCCGACATCCTGCGCGGCCGTTACTGGCAGGACCCGGCAAACCCGCAGCCCGTCAAACCCGGGAAGGTTCTGCCCTACCGTCTCCGGTTGCCCAACGTGAGCCACATGTTCCTGCCGGGCCACCGGATTATGGTGCAGGTTCAATCCACCTGGTTCCCGCTTTACGACCGCAACCCGCAAACTTACGTCCCGAACATCATGTTCGCCAAACCCGAGAACTTCGTCAAAGCCACTCAGCGCATCTGGCATACGCCGCAAAACCCAAGCTCGATTGAGCTTCCCGTGCTTGCCGCGGACGCACAGTGACGAGGCGCCCCTTTCGTCTCTTGCGTCATTTAAGTGCGTCATTTAAGTCCTTGCACAATACGGTCGGCTTTGGCTTTATTCATCTTTTCGGAATGGGCCATGAAACGAGAACGTGTGACGAATGTTTATTCCGGTCATGTTCAAGGGATCGGGTTTCGTTATGCGGTGAAGATCCTGACCACCAGTTTCGAGGTGACCGGGACGGTCCGCAATCTGCCCGATGGACGGGTGGAATTGGTGGCCGAAAGCGCGAAAGAGGAATTGGAAGCCTTCCTTACGGCCATTCGCGACTCGGATGTCGGGCGTTTTATACGCCAGGAACAGACCCGCTGGTCCGAGGCAAAAAACGAATTTCGTGGCTTTGAGATCACGCATTAGATTAGACTGGGGTTGTTAAAGATGAAGTACGCCATTATTGCCGATATCCACGCCAATCTGGAAGCGTTCCAGGTGGTTTTGCAGGATATCGAGAAACAGAAATGCACCCATATCACCTGCCTGGGTGATGTGGTGGGCTATAATGCCAATCCCAAGGAATGCCTGGACATCGTCCGGTCCATGAACATTCCCACCATCAAAGGCAACCACGACGAATATTGTTCCACCGATGAGCCTCTGGAAGGTTTCAACCCCCACGCCGCCGAAGCCGTCAATTGGACCCGCAAGCAATTGAACGCCGAGGATAAAAAATGGCTCAATGACCTCAAGTACGTCCGCCTTCTTTCCAACTTTACCATTGTCCACGCCACTTTGGATGGCCCCCAGCGTTGGGGGTATGTCTTCGAGAAGCTGGCCGCCGCCGCCAGTTTCACTTATCAAAACACGCCCGTTTGCTTCTTTGGCCACACCCATGTCCCCGTCGCTTTTATTCGTGACAGTGTTGTGAAGGGCGGCACTTACTCCAAGTTCCGCGTCGAGGCCGGCCGGAAGTATTTTGTCAACGTCGGCGCGGTGGGACAGCCCCGCGATGGCAACCCCAGGGCGTCCTACGTGGTTTATGACATGACCGAAGGCTCGATCGAGCTGCGCCGGTTGGACTATGATATTCCCGCCGCCCAGAAGAAAATTCTTGCCGCGGGCCTGCCCGCGCGGCTGGCGGAACGGCTCGCCGTCGGAAAATAATCAGGGCCAGCTCCCATGCGTCCCATTCCTCCCATGTCACCCTCTCCCCGCAAAGCGGGGAGAGGCCAGGGAGAGGGGTTCGTTGTAAAGGCATTTCTGTGACAGCACATTAGGCTTTGAAAATCCTGATCCTCAAACCCAGTTCCCTGGGTGACGTCATCCACGCGTTGCCGGTTCTGCGGTTGCTCAAGCGCCATTTTCCCAAAGGCGAAATTTACTGGTGGCTCGATGCCGCCCTGTTGCCGCTGCTGGAAAAGGACCCTGACCTGGCGGGCATTATTCCCTTCCACCGCAAACGCTGGGCTGCGCCGCGTCACTGGCCGGAGATTGCCGCGAGTGTGCGCACGATGCGCCAGCACCGCTTTGACTGGGCCATTGACCTGCAAGGATTGGCTCGCAGCAGCTTCTTCGCCTGGCTGGCCAACGCCGGCTTGACCGTCGGCCTGGACAACCTGCGCGAAGGCTCCCGCGACGGCGCGCGGGCCTTGTACGACCTGACCCCGCCGCGCGCGCCCGCGCACATGCATGCCGTCGATCGTTATCTGGCCGTCCTGCCGCTGCTCGGCGTGCCGGTGCATCGGGATTTCGAGTGGCTGCCGCCCCGCCCGGAAATTGCCGCGCAAGTCGAACAGAATTGGCATCCGGCCGGCACGCGTTGGGTGGCCCTGCTGCCGGGCGGCCGTTGGGACAACAAACGCTGGCCCGTCCCATACTGGGTTCATTTGGTCAAACTGATCCGCCAGAACCCGGACGTAAACTTCGCCATCCTCGGCAGCAAAATCGAGCGCGCCCTCGGCGAAACGATAGCGGAAGCGGCCCCCGAACGCTGTATAAACCTGGCTGGCCGAACCTCGCTCGCCGAAATGATCGAATGCATTCGTCTGAGCCAATTAGTCATCACCAACGACACCGGCCCGATGCATGTTGCCGCCGCGTTGGGCCGTCCCGTCATCGCCCTTTTCGGCCCGACCGATCCATTAAGCACAGGGCCGTATGGGCAACTTGGCAACGTATTGCAGAACAAGGCCCTGCCCTGCGTCCCGTGCCTGACGCAAAAATGTTATTACCGCGATCCCCTGGCCTGCCTCCATTCGATCACACCGCAGTCCGTCTTCCAAAAAGCCCGCCAGACGTTAGAGACCATACCGTGAACATCCGGACTATGGTGCGTTATTGGATTGCTTAAAACTCTCCAAGAACTACGCTCTTTGCGCAACACGTATGGAAAAACGGTTTTACAATGCCTCACGACATTATTGACAACCAGGGTGTTTTCCTCGGTGACGCCGTTCGCCCCCTTCTCGACCAATCGGAGCGCGCCCATTTCGCGGTCGGGTATTTTTTTCTCAGCGGCTTTAAGGCAATCGCGCCGCAATTGGAAAAAATCCAGGAGTTGCGGCTGCTGATTGGCAACACGTCAGACCGCTCGACCGTTGAGCAACTGGCCGAAGGCCATGCCTCGCGGGAGGCAATTATAGCGAAACAGCGCGAGGGCCAATTCCTCAACAGCCAGCAGCGGGGCAAGCTGGTTGCCGAAGGGGTTCAGAGAATCCGCGAACGGCTGGAACGGCTGGATCAAACCTACGAAGACCAGGCATTGATTGAGCAGTTGGTGCGGCTCATCGCAAACGACCGCTTCAAGGTCAAGGTTTACACGCGCGGCCGGCTCCACGCCAAGGCCTATATTTTTGACTACCCGGCGACACTGTACGAGCATGGCATCGCCATCGTTGGCAGTTCCAATCTCTCGCTCGCCGGGCTGCAAGACAACACGGAGTTAAACGTCGTCGTTCATGGCAACTCCAACCACGAACAATTGCGGGGATGGTTCGATAAACTGTGGGCTGAGGCGGAACCTTTCTCAGCGGAATTAATGACCCAATTACAGGGGTCTTGGGCGCTCGACGAGTCCATCACGCCTTACGAGCTTTACCTCAAAGTCCTGTATCATCTGACCAAAGACCGGCTGGAGGAGCCGGACGTGCCCATGCCCGCCGATTTCCCCCCCTTGGCCGATTTCCAATGGGCTGCGGTCAAAAGCTCTATCCGCATCCTGAAACTGCGAAACGGTGTTTTCATCAGCGACGTTGTGGGCCTGGGCAAATCATTTGTGGCCGCTGCCTTGCTCAAGTGGCTCAAAGTCCGTGAGCGCCAGCGCGCCCTCATCATTTGCCCCAAGCCGCTGGTCAAAATGTGGCGTGATCGCTTTGTTGACCGTTACGATCTTGGTGCGGAAGTTCTGAGTTTGGGAAAATTGAGCCAGCCAAATTTCGCCTTCGAGGAGGAATGCTATCAAAATAAGCAGATTGTGCTTTTGGATGAGTCGCACAACTTGCGCCACAGCGATGCATTGCGCTACGACAGGCTGCACCAGTTTCTTCACGCCCTTGGGGTGCCGGTGATTCTGTTGACCGCCACGCCGCGCAACAGCCGCGCCCGCGATATTCTCAACCAAATTCGCCTGTTCAATGCCGATGATAAAATTGACTTGGGCGTCGAGCCGCGTTCGCTGACCAAATACTTTAAACTGGTCGAAAACGATGAACGCCCGTTGCCGCCGCTGTTGCAACATTTTCTCATCCGCCGGACGCGGAAACACATCCGGGAGCATTGGCCGGACGCCAAAGTGGACGGGCGGCCTGTGCGTTTCCCGAACCGTGTTCTCCGAACGATTGACTACAGCATCGAAAAAACTTACGGCGGCTTTTACAAGCGGCTGCGAGATTTGATTGAGCCGCCAGATCCGGCCAGGAAGAAAACCACCGGCCTGATTTACGCCCGGTACGGCTTGCACCTCTACGTTGTCCCTGACAAAAAAGATGTTGAGCCTTACAACGATTTGGCCCGTGCCGGTCAGCGGCTTCACGGCCTTATGCGGACGCTGCTGTTCAAACGGCTTGAGTCGAGCGTTGTTGCCTTCCGCGAAACTGTTGCGAGAATGATTGAGCGCCACAGAATTTTCCTCAACGGCTTGGACGACGGCGCAATCATCGCAGGCGACAAGGTTGAGGATTTGCTCAAGGGCGTTGAAGAAGGCGACGCCGAAAACGCTGACTTGCGCGCGCAACTGGAAAAGCTCGCGGAGAAATACGATCCCAACGACTTTCGGGCGACCGATCTGCGCCGGGACGTGGAATCCGACCTGGCCACGTTGAAGGTGATGGCCGAGCACGCCGCGCCGATTACTCCCGAAAACGACGCCAAACTCCAGCGACTTCTGAAATGGCTGGACGAAGAGCCGTTGTTGCGCACCCACAAGCTTCTCATTTTCAGCCAATACGTGGACACCACCCAATACATTACGGAGCAATTGCGCGGCGCGAAGGTTCGACCGCCTGAAACCATTGAATACGCGGATAGTTCCCGCGATGATTTGCAAACACTGGTCAGCCGGTTTGCGCCGCTTGCCAATGAAGCGAAAGCCCCGGTCAAGAACCCGATTCACATTCTCGTTGCGACAGATGTATTGAGCGAAGGCCTGAACCTGCAAGACGCCGCTCTCATCCTGAATTACGATTTGCACTTCAACCCTGTGCGTTTGATTCAACGCTTCGGGCGCATTGACCGCATCAATTCACCACACAAGGAGATTTACGCCTTCAATTTCCTGCCCGAACAGGAACTCGAAAAGCATTTGGGCATTCAGGCAATTTTGCGCGAGCGCATTGCGGACATTCACCAAACCATCGGGGAAGACGCGGCCATTCTTGAGCCTGACGAGCGTTTGAACGCCGACGCCATGTATGCAATTTATGAAGGCGATGGAAAGAAGCTCGAAGCAATAGAAGACGCGCTGGAGGCAAGTGTTGACCTTGAGGTGCAGGAGGCGGAAGACTTGCTGCGCCGAATCAAACGACAGCAGCCGGATGTATTCGCCCGCATTACGTCGTTGCCCAACGCCATCCGCACCGCCAGGCAGCTATCGGCAGACATGCCGAAGCTCCCTGCCGTTTTTTTCTTCGGCCAGGCGGGGGATTTCCAAAGACTTTGGCTCGCGGACGCCGCTGGTAACATTCTGTCCGAAGACAACCATTCCTCGCTCACGGCCATTTCTTGTCCGCCAGAGGAAAAGCGCCAGGCGCTCCCGGCCAGCTACAATCAGCTTGTCACGCGCCTGAAAGCCAAGTTTGACCAGCAGTACCAGGAGTACCTTGCCGCGGGCGGCACGCCGCACCGCTTGTCCGCTTCGCAACGCTGGGCGCTCGACTGTGTTCGGGATGCCTACAAACAGTCAGGCGATTTGTTCGCAGAAGCCGATTTGAAGCCCACGCAAGAGAGACTCGAACGGCTGCGAAGGCTCTGGAGTGTCACTCCGTTGGACGGGCGCATCGAATTCGCCGTGGGCGGGCTGCGAAAGCAAAAGCCTGCTCTGGTCGAAATCATCAATCGGTTGGAATCGCTTGCGTTTGAGTACAAGCTCGACGCGCTCGCGGAACGGCAGACGGAGATTTCCAAGCTCGTCACCGAACCGACAATTATATGCACGGAGGCGCTGCTCTAACTCATGCACACCAACCAAAACGGTAGGGCGAGACTCCGTCGAGCCGGCACTCGATTGAACGCACTAACCTAACCTATGGCCACCAACCGCAATCGCGAACTCGAATGGCTTTGCCGACCCCAGAAGTCTCGACAGCGAACGCGGCGCGCGGGTTCACCTTGTCCATGCCAAAATCACTGGCGGCACGGAACAGGACGCTGCCTCGCGCATGGTGGTCCGCCGTTTTCGCATCGGGCCGGGTGAACGATACCGAACCGCCGCCGAACGTCTGGCAAAGCTCGATCTCAACCAGAATTCCGCACTCAGCACTCTGGCTCTGCGCGACCTTTGCGACAAAGCCTTCGACAAGGAGGCGCTCACCGACGAATTCTTCAAAAAACTCGACCGCCACATCCGCGACATTGAAACCGATCTCCGAAACAATCAGTCGGACCTCGACCCCAAAGAAGCCTTCACTCAGGCGCAACTGCTCATTGAACGCCTCGTATTCCTCTACTTCGCTCAGAATCGCGGCTGGCTCAATCAAGAGGCTGAGTACCTGGTGAAGAACTTCGCTCCGTTCCGCAAAGACCTTGAGGGATTTGGATATTACCAGCAATTCCTCCACCGGCTCTTCCGCAGTCTGGCCGAACCCGATTTTGGCGATCGCCTTGCAGGTATTCCGTTCCTGAATGGTGGCTTGTTTGATGACGACGAATTTCGTCCGTTGCAATCCAAACTCCGTATCCGCAACGAAACCTTCGCCGCGCTTTTTGATGATCTCCTTGAAGCTTACAATTTCACTGTCCGCGAAGACACGCCGCTTTCGCAGGAAGTTGCCGTTGATCCGGAGATGCTGGGCAAGATTTTCGAAAGTATCGTTCTGCACGCCGAATCCGCCGGGGAGGAACCCCTTCGACGCTGAACGCGGGAAGTTCATCGAAGCCATCCGCCACATTTCGCAATTGCCAAACTTGGAAATGAACTTCCGCCGGGGCGACAGCCTTCATGATTACATTTGCGGACATCCCGTGCGACTGGACAGCACACAACTAGCCGACTACAGCGATGAACTTGCGCGGATTGAAAAGCTCGGACAGGAGCTTCACCAAGCGAAAAGGGCGGAAAAGAAAAGGCTGCTTCGCCTTCAAATCCTTAGCCTCCGACTCGACCTCGGCAACCGCATCGTCAAAGAGCAGATTGCCGCGCTGCAAAAGCGGACCAATGAAATCGCTGATGTGTGGTTTGGCGAAAGTGCTTCGGAAACGGAAAAACGCCGGAAGTTGGAAACGGAAATCAACCGCCTCCGTGATGCGCTCAAGCACCTGGAAAATGATCAGAAGGAATTCAAGCGTCTTCAATCCCGCATTTCAAAGACAAACAGGTAATCGTGTCAGCACGGGCACGCACGGAATTATCGAAGTGGCCGTGGACTTTTGATGAATCCAACGAACCCACTCAAAGAGTCATCGAATCCTCGGTTCGTAAAAAGGAAACCGATGTGAAATGGTTTGAGTATTCCCGGCTGGCTCGTCCAAAATTCAAAGTCCGTCACTCGGTTGTTCTGCCCGAAATTGCGACTCACAATCACGCACTCGTTGAGGAAGGCGCCGCAATCTTTCACCAGACGATCCCGGTCATCAAGCTTGCATCTTCGGCAAAGGCTTCAGATTACAACGTCGTCGCTGGCCTGCTTAATTCGAGCGCGGCATTGTGCTTTCTGAAACAAGTTTGCTTCAACAAAGGCGCGGGCGAAGACGAGCATCGAGATAGGTTCGTCTATGCTGGCGGCAAAGTCGAAATGTTGCCTGTCCCGCAAACCATAGACGAAGCTTTACGAGGCAAGAGCAATTCCATTTCCGAAAAGCTGACCGTGCTGTCGCTAGCGTGCTGGCAGCGAGGCCACGAGTTGTCTATTGTGGCGTTGCGGAAGTTGTTCGAGAAATCCGGGGAGGCTTATTACGCCTGGAACGCTGCGTTGCCCGAGCACGTTGGGCCACACGCAGAACTCGGAACGGCCTTCAGAACCACTGCTGAGTTACAGGAGCGGTTCGCCCGCGCCGTGTCATTGCGCGAGCAGTTGCGCGGCGAGATGGTCGCGCGGCAGGAAGAAATGGATTGGTTAGTTTACGTGGCTTATGAATTATTGGCTTCGGATCATCCCGCCGCCCAAATTGAAGTTGAACCCCGACCGCTCGACCAGGCCCAACGTCCATTCCGACTGTGGGAATCTGCCGGTGGCGATTTCGCCAAAGCAGTAGGACTAATTCCCGCCATCTGGCCAAAGCCCCGCCGCGCATTGTGGGAATCGCGCCTCGCTGCCATCCGCGACAATGAGCACGTCCGCCGCATTGAGCAGCCGGTTTACAAGCGCCGCTGGGATGAGCAATGGAAAGTAAGCAACCGTTGGATGGCTGGCCCGGTCGCCTACGCGCAGGAATTTGTTGAAGCCTTCCGCTGGTGGCTGGCCGAAAAAGCCGAGTGGCATCTCGAACATAAAGCCCACGGTGGCCCGATTGACCTTGCCGCCTGGACAATCGCCTTGTGGAAAGAGGCCCGCATCCAAGTCGCCTGGCCGGTCGTTGCCGAAGCCCTCGATCAAGTCGCGCAATTCAAATTCGAGCAGAGCGAGGACAAAGAGGCTAAGAAAAAGCCAAAGATCGAGGCAAGTTATGAATCCTTTGCGAAGTTCCTCAAAGAAACCGTCACCGACGAATCCGTCCCGGACGCCATCCCGCCCGCCGTGCCGTGGGACGACCTTGCCGCGAAGAAAAAGTGGACACCTGCCCAACTAAAAAAGGCACAAGCCGTTCGCGGCAAACTAAACGTCCCCCGCGAACGCTTCCGCCAAACCGAGGAAGGCGATTTCACTTGGGCCGGGATGTGACAGGCCGGTGAACTAGGGAAAGGAGCAACATGTTGCTGGTCTGTTGCCGATTTTGTTGCCAGCTAACCCGTTGACTGTAAGCGGTAAAGGAGCGTCCCCCTGTTGATCAGCGGGTGGCGGTGGTAAAAATGGGGCCATGAAGACATCCAATGGTTCGTTTCTCCGCCGCCGGGCTCCACGCCTCGACGCCGCCCGGCG
>Ga0181532_10004202_pt1 | contig 12689 bp, 11 predicted proteins | sample PEATcosm2014_Bin_33_FD_119768 | JGI IMG/M metagenome (GOLD analysis project Ga0181532, IMG submission 119768) | Peatland microbial communities from MTU Mesocosm Facility, Houghton, MI, USA - PEATcosm2014_Bin11_30_metaG | ecosystem: Environmental > Terrestrial > Soil > Wetlands > Peat | place...
CGCGAAACGTCGATGACCAGGTTGCGAGCGATGGCGAAGAGCCACGATTCAAACTTGGATTTGGCGTTGTACTGGTGGCCGCGCTCGAGGACGCGAATCCAAGTCTCCTGGAAAAGGTCTTCTGCAAGCGCCGGGTCGCCGGTGAGGAAGAGAAGATAACGATAAAGGCGCTGCTGGTATTGCTCAATGAGGCGATCGAGAAGGTCAGGATCGCGGCGGCGAAGGCCAGCTGCAAGGGTTTGGCGTTCGTCAGTCATGAGCCCGGTGAAGAGTACCGGGGACCTCGAAACCGTTACGGTGAATGCCTGTGCGCTCATACTACCTTGGATACGGACGGGGTGGTGAAAAAGACGCAGGAGAGAAAGCAAGCAAGAGAGTCGAGAAGTGGGGAGTCAGAGACAGGAAATCCTTTGTTTGCAAGTGCTTGCAGAAGCTCAGGAGGATCTGACTCCCAACGAAGCAACGAGGCAGGCTGCTGTGAAGGATGGGAGGAAAAGGCAGAATCCCCTGATTGGATTATGGGTTACATTCTCCTTACACGCATCTCATGAGCAAGGGGAAGGGCGTAATGTTCTGTCCACATTGTAAGGCGGAGTATCGAGCGGGGTTCACGCACTGTGCGGACTGCGATGTGGATTTGGTGTGGGAGTTGCCGAAGAACGCGATCGAAATGCGGCAGACGGGCGAGGATGGAGAATATAGGGTCGCAGGAGGGCCGGGCGATCCGAATGAGGACCCGTTCTGCTCGTTCTGGAAGGGGGATGATCCGCGAGTGCACGCGGAATTGTGCGGGGTGCTCGAGGAGGCGGGGATTCCGCACAACACGGTCCACCGGCGCGATCATCTGTTCAACCTGCGAAATTACGCTGCGTTTGAAGTGGGCGTTCCGTTTTCCATGTACGAGCGGGCGGAAAATGTCGTGAAAGAAGCTTACGGCACAGACGAAGTTTCGGACGTAGGCGCGCAGGAAGTGCAATTGCTGCCGGATCGGCCGATTCATCCCATGCGTAAGCTGCCGGAAAGTTTGACGCCGCGGGAAGAAGAAAATATTCCCGGACCGCCGTGCGCAGGCGAAGAAACAGACTGTTATCCGGAAGATGCGACCGTTAAGGTGTGGTCCACGGAAAAAGGGGATCCGAGCGATTTCCTGGTGGCGGCCTTACATGAGAACGAGATTCGTTGCCGGGTGGAGAAGAATGGCCAGCGAACAGAGCTATACGTGTTGCCAAAGGACGAGACACGCGCGCGGGAGATTGTGAGAGAAGTAGTGGAGGGTATGCCGCCGGAGTGAAGGCGGAAGGTTTTGCTTGACTTCGAAGCCGGGCGATTCCATCCTGAGCCTCCTCCGTTTCCTCTACCCCGGAGGCTCTCATGAAACAAGCAGCGGTGGGTTTTCGTGTGCACTCGGGCTGGAGTGCTGTTGTAGCGGTGTGCGTGGAGGACGGTGCACCCGCAGTATTGCATCGAGAGCGCGTACCTCTTGTGGAAAAATTCACGTACAGGTTTCGGCAGCCGTATCACACGGCGAAAAGAATGTCCCCGGCCGAGGCACGTGAGTTCGTATCCAGAGTGCAGGCAACAGCAAGGGACATGGCTTACGGTGCGATCGGGAAGCTGGGATTGGACCTGGAACAACGCGGATACAAATTGAGCAGCGGGGCACTGCTACTGGCTTCGGGGAGGCCGCTTCCGGAGTTCGAGAAGATTCTGGCTTCACACGCGATGATTCATACCGCCGATGGCGAGCTGTTCCGTGAAGCGCTGACGCGGGCGAGTGTCCGCTGCGGACTCCAGGTGTTGAGCGTCAAGGAAAAGGAACTTACGGGAGAGGCGGCGCACTCATTTGGGTTGACGGAAGTTGCTGTTCTGAAGCGGATCACGGAGTTGGGGCGCCCGTTACGCGCGCCGTGGGCACAAGACGAAAAGTACGCCGCGTTGGGTGCGTGGCTCGCGCTGTCTGCCGGAAGCGGCTGCAGAAAACGAACCCAAACTGGAAAGTGCGGGTAGGCTATATAATTCAAGTCGATCTGAGGATATGGCGAACTCTCCCAAAATGCATTGGGGTCGCATACTTCTAGGAGGCTTTCTGGCGGAGTTTCTGGTGTTCGCCATTGTCTTTCCCGTGCGCGATTTTTTCGGCCAGCGGGCCTTTCTGGCGTCCATCCTGATTGCCTCTGTGGCGATGCCATTCCTTTTTGCGATGGGGGTGTGCCGGGGCATCGAATCGCGCTTCGCGCTGCACGGTGCGCTTGTCGGTCTCGTCGCCGCGCTGATTTACATGGGACTGGCCTGGGGCCAGACGCAACCGACTTTGTACAAATTCGCGCACGGGCTCAAGATTGTGGGCGGAGCAGCGGGCGGAGTCGTGTCTTCGCGCCGGAGACCAACGGAGGGATAACTTGTGACGATCGATTCCATCAAGACGGTGGCTGTGCTGGGCGCAGGAACGATGGGGAACGGGATTGCGCACGTGTTTGCTCGGGCAGGGTACGACGTGATTCTGCGCGATGTCGAGGAGCGGTTTCTACAACGGGGAATGGAGACGATTGGGAGGAACCTGGACCGCGAGGTGAGAAAAGGGAAGTTGGGGGAAGCGGAGAAGCGCGCGGTGCTGGCGCGGCTGAAGCCGCTGACGGACATGGGAGCGATTGCGGCGGCGGATTTTGCTGTGGAAGCGGTGCCGGAGAAAATGGAAATAAAGCGTGCGGTGCTGACAGAGGCAGACAGATTGTTGCGGCCGGGAGTGATTCTGGCCAGCAACACCTCTTCGATTTCCGTGACGACGTTGGCAGCGATGACCAAGCGGCCGGAGCGGTTTGTAGGGATGCATTTCATGAACCCCGTGCCCGTGATGGTGCTAGTGGAAGTGATTCGCGCGCTGCAGACGGACGACGAGGCGTTTGCGACGACTATGGAACTGGCGAAGAAGCTGGGGAAGACGCCGGTGGCGGTGAATGATGCGCCGGGATTTGTGTCCAACCGAGTGCTGATGCCGCTGATTAACGAAGCTGCGTACGCGGTGATGGAAGGCGTGGCGACGCCCGAAGCGGTGGACGCGGTGATGAAACAGGGGATGAATCATCCCATGGGGCCGTTGGAACTGGCGGATTTCATCGGGCTGGATGTATGCGTGGACATTATGCACGTGCTTCAGGAGGGCTTGGGCGATCCGAAGTATCGGGCCTGCCCGTTGCTGAAGAAGTATGTTGCTGCGGGGTGGTCAGGGCGGAAGAGCGGGCGAGGTTTTTACCGATACAATTCTTAACCAAAACTTCTATGGACCAAACGCAATTGATTGGCGAAGCAGCTTCAGCAAGAAGCTCGCGAAGCCAAGTCCCGCTCACCGCTGCCGAACCTAGACGAGGAAGCGGTTTCCCGATTGATCGCTCAGGTCTGCCGAGGCTTCTGGAAGGCGCAGAGTGCCTAGCGGGGGAGTTTCGGCGTGGAGAGCCCAGACGTTGAAGGTTGAAAAGATGAGGGATGGCGAGGACAGCAAGGGCGAATACAGGGCGAAAATAATGTTTGCTTTTTATTCGCCGTTTGGGTAACGTGGGCCTGTAAGTTTTCAACAGGTGTTCCATGACCGATCTGCGGACGAGTGTTCGAAGTTGCATCGAACATGAGAGACTCGAATTTGACTTCCTGGAGCTTCGCACGCGCGGCCAATACCTGGTGAAGTTCCGCAGGCTCAGCCGGCAAGAGCAGGCGGAGTGGGACTGGCGGGAGCGGGTGGCGTTATCGCGACTGGTCGATCATGAACTGGAGCACGGGTGCGGGCGTTGAAAATTTATTTTGGGCGAGAGGGAAAAAGGGCTAGCAATGTCTGGTACGCTTTGGTAATATTTAAAAATCGTAACGTACCGGAGGAGCAGCGCAGGTCCCGGCGCTGTTTTTAAGAGCGAACCTGAAAACCCAATCGCAAAATTCCTAATTTCCTCCACCGAGGTGAGAAATGACAGATGAGCGGGCGAAGTTGTTGGAAGCGGCGATCTCGCAGATCGAGAAGTCCTATGGGAAGGGCTCGATCATGCGCTTGGGCAGCAAAGATGTGCTTGTTCCCGTGAACGTGATCCCGTCGGGATGCTTGTCGCTGGACGCGGCGCTGGGCGTGGGCGGGTTCCCGCGCGGCCGCGTGATCGAAATTTATGGGCCGGAATCGGGCGGCAAGACGACGATGACGCTGCACATCATTGCCGAAGCGCAGAAGTTGGGTGGACAGGCTGCGTTCATCGATGCGGAACACGCGCTGGACCCGTCGTACGCGCGGAAACTGGGCGTGGATGTGGACAATTTACTGGTTTCACAGCCGGACCACGGCGAACAGGCCCTGGAAATCGCGGAAACACTGATTCGTTCGGGTGGCGTGGACGTCGTCGTGGTGGACTCCGTGGCGGCCCTGGTGCCTAAGGCGGAATTGGAAGGGGAAATGGGCGAGCCGCAGATGGGCTTGCAGGCGCGGTTAATGTCGCAGGCGTTGCGGAAGCTGACGGCAATCGTTTCCAAGTCGAAGACCTGCTTGATTTTCATTAACCAGATTCGCGAAAAGATTGGGGTAATGTTTGGCAATCCGGAGACGACCACAGGCGGGCGCGCGCTGAAGTTCTATGCGTCAATGCGCGTGGACATCCGCCGGATCCAGGCGATCAAGGAAGGCGATCGCGTGGTCGGTTCGCGCACGCGGGCGAAAGTCGTAAAGAACAAGGTAGCAGCACCGTTCCGCGAGGCGGAATTTGACATTCTCTACGGCGAAGGCATTTCGCGTGAAGGCGATTTAATCGATCTCGGCGTGGATAAGGGCGTGATCGAGAAGAACGGCACGTGGATGAGCTTTGGCGGCGAGAGAATGGGCCAGGGGCGCGAGAATGCGCGCGTTTTCCTGAAAGAGAACAAGGATATCCGCGACAAGATTGAATCGACGTTGCGGAAGAAAATGGAAATTCCAGGATTAGCCCAGAACACGGCTGCGGCAGGTCCGAACGGCGCAGCGAATACTAGCGGATCTGCGGAAAAGCCACCCATGAGGGCGGCAGCTGCGGCTGGAACCGATAACAAGGCGCGGGCAGCACGCTAAACACCGCGGTTTCTTCGAACCAAGAGAGCGGGCGGGGCGGGGAAGGGTGACCCCGCCCGCTTCTTCTTGGCTTTACGCTAAAGTGCGTGTGTCAGGCGGTGACAGCATCGTATACCCCGTCCGATGGACATAGGACTGTCAGGGTCACTCGGACAGTCCAGTGGCGGTTGACTGGACAGCAGGTCAGTTGTTCAGAGTAAAGCACATAAGATCGTACTGGCCCTACTTAGCTATTGTCACCATGGGACTAAACTCGTTAGACTACGTCTCAGTTTGAACATGTCCTTTGGCTTGGAGCTGAGAAGGACAGTGTGAGACAGTGGTAAGTACCGTGGAATGAATTGGCAAGAGTTGTGGAATAGGGAATGCACGGGTGTAAAGAGCGTTGACCGGGTAGGTGAAGTTAGGCTAAATTCGCGACGCGCTGCTGGAGCCACTGGGAACCATTTCAGGTCAGGGGTCGAATGATCATTAGAGACTTGGGAAAAACTGTCGCGGCGGCGTTGCTGATTTCCACGCTCGCTTTACCAATGACGGCTGCAGAGCCTGCCGGCAAGCCGATTGTCAGCACCACTTCAAAGGCAAAATCAAAAGCAAAATCGAAGAAACACCTCGCGCCATCCAGCTACCGTGGCTATGCGCCGACGTACGCGGATTCGGTAAGCGCGGACGACCCGACGTACGACGATCCCATTGTGCGCCAGGCGGCAGTGGACGCACTGGGCCGATATAACGGCTCCGTAGTCGCCGTGGATCCGAACACGGGCCGCATCCTGACGGTAGTGAATCAAAAGATTGCATTCAGCGATGGATACATTCCCTGCTCGACTATCAAGCCGACGATTGCAATCGCGGCGCTGGAAGAAAACGTCATAACCGATGACACCATGCTGAAGGTGGGCCGCCGCAAATACATGAACTTGACGGAAGCGCTGGCGCACTCGAACAATGCGTTCTTCGAGGAACTCGGCCGGCGCATGGGATTTGACACGGTTTCGAAGTATGGCCGGCTGCTGGGGCTTGGCGAACTCTCCGGGTACAATCTGCCCGACGAACATCCGGGCGCGTTCCCTACGCAGCCTCCCGCATTCGGCGGCGTGGCAAGAATGTCCAGCTTCGGCGAAGGTATTCAGATCACACCTTTGCAGTTGGCGGCACTCGCGGCGGCCTTCGCGAATGGCGGCACGCTCTACTATTTGCAGTATCCCCACACGCAGGAAGAAGTGCAGAACTTCGAGCCGAAAGTGAAGCGCGATCTGAATATCGCGAGCGTGTTACCGGAATTACGGGAAGGCATGCTCGCAGCCGTGTTGTACGGAACCGGCCGGCTGAGCTTCGATGCGGGGGGCGAGGAGACGCCACTCGGCAAGACCGGCACATGCGACGACCATACGAATCCATCTCGAATCGGCTGGTTTGTAAGCTACGCGGATGAAGCTCACCCCAAGATCGCTTTGGCGGTGCTTCTGCGCGGCAATACCCGGCGAGTGAAGGGTCCCACGGCAGCGCAAGTTGCCGGCGGAATTTACCGGCGGTTGCGTGAACAGAATTACTTCTCGCAAACTGCAAAGACAACGCCGGCCCCGATCGTCAGTTCCGGCAAGTAAGAGATTCCAGAAAAATAGAATGGCAGGAAGTCGCGCGCGGGTCTTCGTGCGTCCACTCAGAGAACGACGGGATGGTGCGGCCGGACCTTCACGTGGATGCTGACGACTGGCTCGCTGATCTGGCGGGCGGCGTCAAAGCAGGTGTTGCACAGTCCCACGCTCAGCTGGTCTTCGCTCTTTGCGTGGAAGCTGCGGCGGCATTCGTAGCAGGTGGAGTATTCCGGACGACGGTGTTGTTCGCGGGCGTGAACTTCGGGGTGGACTTCAAGCGTGAGCATTTCAACTCCTAGCAAGGAGACGGGCAAACGGTGTGCCAGAAAGGCGCATACTGTGACGTTGAAGACGTTGGACTTACTCGTGCCCGAATGCGAGGCGTGGGTGAATTGGCGCAAAAATCTCGTGGAATTCCGTAAAAAGCCCCGTACGACGTTGCGTGCAACTTGCTCCTGAATCATTTGACCTCGCAGCGATTTGGGACTAAACAGAATCGTGCGGTATGCTGAGATGGGTGTACCGTGAAGGTTCCCGAACAGGGTCGATCGAGTCATTAGGACAACGTGTCTGGGGGAAATATTGAGCCGGGGATTTTTGTGGGTTCTGGGAATAGTCGTGGTGGCTGGGATCGTGGTAGATGGCCACGCGATGCGTCAACGATGGGAAGTCGAGAAAGAGTTTCAAAACCAGGTGGTGCAAGCGCGTGCGGAGGCGGAACGCATTCGCGAGCAGGTAGTCTTACCAACCAGTAGCAGGTTGCCGGCCGGCGAGAATTTCGCGATGGCGTTGCAACAATTTGGGCTGAGTTCTGAGGAGGCAGAAGAGGCCACGGCCGCGGCACAACGTGCATACAATTTGCGGCATTTGCGCGCAGGCAATGCGCTGGTGGTAGGCCGTTCCGTGGGAGGCCAACTGCGGGAAATCAACTATAAGATCGATCCCGACCGCATGCTGCATATCGTGCCGGCCCCGGAAGGATTCTCCGCCGAAGTGAAGGCCATCCCCTCGTATCTGGAAGTGAGCGCGGTGAGCGGGCAGCTGGAAGATTCGTTGTTTAATGCCGTGGAGGACGCCGGTGAGTCTGCCGAAGTGGCCATGAGGCTGGCGCAGATTTTCGGTTATGACATGGATTTTTATACAGACCCGCGCAAGGGCGATACCTTCCGCATCGTGATCGAGAAAAAGAAATATGCGAACGGGGAAACTGCGGGTTACGGCAGAATCCTGGCCGCAGAGTATGACAACGGCGGCAAAAAGTACCAGGCGCTACTTTTCCACGATGATCAGGGGCATCCAGCGTATTACACGGGGGAAGGGAAATCGCTGCAAAAAGCCTTTTTGCGTTCGCCGCTGAAATTTGCCGCACCGGTAACCTCCCATTTCAGCAAGGCACGGTTCCACCCGATATTGAAGATTTACCGGCCGCACCTCGGGACGGATTATGGGGCGCCGATCGGAACACCGGTGCAGACGATTGGGAGCGGACGCGTGGAGTTCGCTGGTCTGAAGGGCGGGGACGGGAACATGGTGAAGATCGCACACTCGCAAGGCTACGAGACCATGTATCTCCACCTTTCCAGGATTCTCGTGCACATCGGCGAGCGCGTGGAAATCGGCAGGACGATTGGGTTGGTCGGGATGACCGGGCTGGCCACCGGGCCGCATCTGGATTTCCGGATTTCGCAGAAGGGGCAGTTCCTGAACTTCGAGAGACTGGGGCTGCCGCCCTCGGAGCCTGTGTCGAAGAGGAATTGGGCTGAATTTGCCTCGTTGCGGGAGCAGTGGCTGCCTGTCCTGGAGAATCCGCAGCGCTTACAGACGCAAGTCTCGGAAGGAGTTGGGGCACGGTAAGCTTTACTATCACCAAGGTGCAAAGTGATTCGAGTCTGGCCGGAACCTCCGGCCGGTTCGGTTTGATAGTGTGGATCGGGGTGTGCCGTAAGAAGTTAAGGATTGCGAAGGGGGCCTGCTCGTAAGCCAGAGCCGCAGAAGTCTTCCACCACAGGGGAGAATCGCGACTGGGGAGCAGACAACGCGAAGGGCAGGAATCCCATTCCAATCCGTGTGTCCGCAGAATAGGCCACTTGCCTCTTGCTTCACTTTGTCTAGGGATTCTTTGGCAGAGACGGCTGAAGTGGCTCATCGAGAAATTCCAGAGGGTCAGGCCTGAGGAGGCTGAATGGATCGCCGTTATGGATGTGCAATTTTTGCGGTTGTGCTGCTTGCCTGCGTGCTGATTCCAGGTTGTGGCGGCGGAAGTAGCACTAAGGTCCTGACAGTTGTAACCACTTCTCTCCCCTCCGGCGTGGTGAGTACACCCTACTACTTCGTGCTCGAGGCCACAGGAGGAACGTCCCCCTACACCTGGTCGCAAACTTCCGGGGGCGCGATGCCCGGCGGGGTGACCCTGAGCAGCGCGGGCGTTTTTGTCGGTACGCCAACAGTCGCGGGCAGTTTTGGTCCGTACGTCTTTAAGGTCACCGATTCGGCAAACAATACGGCCGCCTCGCAAAATCTGACCATTAAAATCACTTCTTCGACGCTTGCGGTCACCACGACTTCTTTGCCGAATGGGGTCGTCGGCACCGCGTACTCCGTGACGCTCACCGCGAGTGGAGGTACATCTCCCTACAGCTGGTCGGAGACTTCTGGGGGTGCCCTACCCCCTGGACTGGCCTCAGTGACCAGTGCGGGTGTCATTGCCGGCACCCCAACAACCGCGGGTTCGTATGGACCATATGTTTTCACGGTAACCGACGAGAAAAGCGCGACTGCGGCTTCCGTATCCTTGACCATTACGATTACGGGCACTTCGGTAGCGGTCTGCACACCGATGGGCAATGAGGCTGCGCTCACTTCCGCAACTCCCTACGCGTTCCTTTTAAAAGGGACAGATGGCAGTGGCAACCCGATTGACATCGCGGGCAGTTTTACACCGGATGGCAGCGGCGGCATAGCCGATGCGACGGCGGATTACAACGGATTCACGGACGGCCCGCAACAGTTGCAAGTGAATTTGGCGGGCAGTTCGTATTCCTTTGGCACCTCGACAGAAGGTTGCTTGTATCTGGCGTTCTCCGGCCTAGCGACGGCGGATGCCAAGGCAGTTCGCCAGGAAACAGCAATTCGCGGCGGGAAAAATACAAAGCCCGCCATCGTAGCTGTGCCGGTTTCGAACGTGCAATTCAGTTTCTACCTCAGTGGATTTAATGGAACGATTTACGACACCGGCAGAATCATCGAGTCCGACAATAAGAATGGCAGTGGCACCAATGCGTCCGGCTTCGTCCACGTTCAGACTGCAAGCGCGTTTGCGTTGACCGCCCTGGCCTCCAACTATGCGTTTGGCGTCGATGGATGGACGTCCACGGCTCCCGCCATTCTGCGAACTGCCATGGCCGGAACCTTTACGAATGTATCCGGCACCTTGTCGGGAGGCTATGCGGACGTGAACGCGGGCGGCAAGTCATCGGGTTACCTCAGCGGCGGATATGGCCTCCTGAATAGCACGATCGACACGACCACGGGCCGCGGAACCGGCAGCTTCTACCTCACTACTTCGACCGGAAAACTCACTTTTGATTTTGCGTTTTACATCGTCAATGAATCGGATCTGATCTTGCTTTCGACCGATTTGGCCATGTCAAGCAGCACCACTCCGCTGCTTTGCGGCCGCGCGCTGGCTTCGAACGCAACCTATAGCACTGGGCCGCTGAACGGTTATTACCTGTTGGAAGCGCAAGGTCTCGCGGGGAGCTCGAGCAGTTCTGGGAACTTTGCTGAAGTCGGTACGATGAATGCGACCGACGCGGGCGCGGTTCCTACGGCCACGATTTACGCAAACAGTGCCGGAAGCTATGCGAGCAAGCCCTACCCGGGCGGTAGCTACAGCTATGAAGCCGCTTCGGGGCGAATTGCCTTCACCGGGTTGACCACCACACCGCCCGTAGTCTACTCGACTACTGGCACCTCCGACGACGGAATCGCCGGATTCCTGGTGGGAACGGATCCAGGGGCAAGTTCGGGAGTGCTGGTTAACCAAACGACCAGTGCGCCAAGCTACACGCTGGCGAGCATTACCGAAAATTACGCGGCGAGTACGGAAGAAGACGTGGACGGCAAGAACGGAGCATTCCTCGGCGGATTTGACTTCAACGGTACCGGCGGGTATACGGTCGCGACGCTGGTCACCGGCGAGGTTCCGAATGTGCCACATCTCGGAACGATCAGCGTCAATACAGATGGTTCGGGCAACCTCGATGGGGGGCATTTTCCCTTTGTGACCAATGGAGAGGTCCTCTACGCCATTCCAAATTCGGGCGATCCCTTGCTGTTTGTATTCACGGCGGGCACGCTTACCCCGTAGCTATTAACCGCCACAGTGTGGAAGGGCGAACGCGCTCAACCATGGCTAAGGCGGCGGTAAATAGCGTTGCCGGCGTCTGAGAAGCAGGGGAGTCTCTCCATGAACAAATCACTCTCAAGACCCACGGTCTGGTTGTGCCTCGCGCTGCTCGCAGTTGCTCGGCTATTGTCTGCACAAGCGCCTGGCGCGCCACCTGCTGCGGAACATCAGGCCAAGGCCTGGCTTGCGGCGTTCAACTCCGGCGATCGGGCCGCGCTTCTGGACTTTCTCAAGATCAACCGGCCGTCATCCGCAGAACATATCGATGAGGAGATGAGATTCCGGGGAATGACCGGCGGTTTTGAATTTATAAAAACAGAAGAAAGCACGCCTTCGCGTTTAGTTGCCCTGGTGAAAGAGAAGGACAGCGACCAGTTTGCGCGACTCACGTTGGAAGTCGAACCTGACGCGCCTCATCGCATTAGCAAAATGGAACTGTGGGCTATTCCACGCCCGGCGGAATACGCGATTCCGCGGATCAGCCAAGACGACGCAATAGCTCAACTGGGCCAGGATCTGGAGAAGGAAACCGTGGCGGACCGTTTTTCCGGTGCGGCGCTGGTGGGCAAAAACGGGAAAGTGATTTTCTCGCAGGCCTACGGAATGGGGGACCGCGAAAAGAAAATTCCCAACCAGCTGAATACGCAATTCCGCATTGGCTCGATGAACAAAATGTTCACGGCGGTTTCAATCATGCAACTGGTGCAGGCAGGGAAGCTGCAGTTGAACGATCCCTTCGGCAAATACCTGACGGAGTATGCGAATAAGGATATGTCGTCGAAGGTGACCATCGAGCAGTTGCTCTCGCACACAGGGGGAACCGGAGATTTCTTTGGTCCGGAGTTTGATGCCCATCGGTTGGAACTGAAGACCCTGCAGGACTACGTGAAGCTTTACGAAAAACGCCCTTTAAAATTCGAGCCGGGCACGAAATGGGAGTACAGCAACTACGGATTTCTCCTGCTGGGCGCGGTGATCGAGAAAGTGACTGGTCAGAGCTATTACGACTACGTGCGCGAACATATATGCAAGCCCGCTCGGATGACCCTGACCGATTCTTTGCCGGAAAACGAGACGGTGGCAGGAAGGTCGGTTGGATATATGAGGGAAGGTCCCGGGCCCTGGAAGCCAAACACGGACACATTGCCGTGGCGAGGCACGTCGGCGGGCGGAGGGTATTCGACTGTGGGGGATTTGTACCGGTTTGCCGAAGCGCTTGAAAGTCACAAACTGCTAGACGTGACGCACACGGAAATGTTGATGAAGTCCAGGGCGGACCGGCCCGGCGGCGATAGTTACGGATACGGATTCGCGTTGAACAACGAGGGCGGGATGGCCTGCTTTGGACATGGTGGGGGCGCCCCGGGTATGAACGGCGAACTGAAGATTTGCCCGGAATCGGGTTATGTCATTGCGGTGCTGGCGAATTTGGATCCACCAGCGGCACAGCGCGCGGCGGATTTTGTGGCAGCGCGGTTGCCAATTCAGTAGCCGATCAAGCAGCACTCCGCAACTGCAGTTCAGGCACCAGAATTGGCGAATTTCTGGATGAGTTGGCCGGCGAGTTTCCCGCCTTCAAACTCGGGAATAACTACCGCATCTGCACCGGAAG